>ERZ761602.2625-NODE-2625-length-27503-cov-4.472748_pt1 | contig 27503 bp, 19 predicted proteins | sample MGYA00512165_ERZ761602 | MGnify/ENA primary metagenome ERZ761602 (study PRJEB28899, sample SAMN02445085) | bioreactor sludge metagenome | biome: EBPR sludge; isolation source: Thorneside wastewater treatment plant | place: Australia: Brisbane, Thorneside...
GCGACCACGTGGTCGCCAGGATCCAGACGCACCTCGCCTGCGAGCAACTCTTTGCCCAGGGGTTTGCCGTCGACGGCAACTTCTGGCTCACCGCCGGCGGGCACGACGGTGAAGCGCACCCGCGGGATCTTGCCGGCCAGCTCGGCGGCGTACGCGCTCGCCTCTTTGCGCGCCTCCGTGCTCTTCACCGTCTCGGTCGACGTCACCGGCATCTCGGCGGCGGTGGCGGCGAGCTCTTGCGCCTCGACCAGCTTCGCGGCTCCAGCCAGCGCCCGCGCGAGCTCGAGCCGTGTGACCGGCGTGGGCGCGAGATCGTGGGCGCGACGAAACTGCTCGAGGGCCTCTTTGCTCTTGCCCTCTTTGGTCAGCCGGCGCGCCTCCGCGTAGGCGCGCTTCGCCTCCTCGCGATCCTTGGCGCTCGGCTCGGCTGCCAGCGCCGGCATCGTCACCGACCAGAGCATGACCAGGACCACGCCGAGGCCTGGGAGCCTGCGATATCGCCTATTCGATCGCGTTCTCATCGATGACCGGGTTGGTGGTCGGCTTGGTGGCCGGGGCGGGGCGGGGGGCCGCACCGGCAGTCGGTGGCTTCTTCACCGGAGGTGGCGGTTGCACGTCTGGTGCCGCGCTCGCACCGGGTGGCTCGGCCGACGTGGTCGCGGGCCGCTCCGACGCCGACGGAGAGGCCGATGGCTCGGGCGAAACGACAGGCGCCTCCGTCGCCGGCGTAGCCGCGCTCCCCGCGACCGAACCCGCCGGCGTGGCCTCGGACGAGGGCGTGCTTCGCGACAGTGCCCAGTAGCCGAGGGGCGCGAGCACCAGCAGCGCTGCGATCGCGGCAGGCCAGTAGCGCGCGCGATTGAGCGGGAGCTCGATCGTGCCCGTCGGAGCGCTCGCCTCGATCGTCGAGCTGACCGCTCGCTCGATCGAATCACCGCGGCTCTCGCGCGTCGTCCGAGCGTCGGTCGCAGACGCTCCGTGAAACAACGGGCCGAACAGCGTCGCCACGTCGGTGGCGGATGTCTCGAGCTCACTCTCGATCAGCGCCTCTTCGATCGCCTCTTTCAGGGCGAGCGCGCTCGGGTACCGCGCCGCCCGGTCCTTTTCGAGCGACCGAGCGATCACGCTCCGAAGCGGCCCCGGGACACGCTCGGGCAGCTCGGGCACCGGGCTCGGGCCGACGAGGGACGCGAGCCGACCGACGTCGGTCGCGCCCTCGCAGGGGGCCTTGCCGGTGATGAGCTCGTACGCGGTCGCCCCGATAGCCCACACGTCGGCGCGCCGATCGATGTCGGCCTCGGTGCGCGCCTGCTCGGGCGCCATGAACGCGATCTTGCCCTTGATGTAGCCGGTCGTCGTGTCGGCCGCGAGGCGCTCCTTGGCCTTGGCGATGCCGAAGTCGATGAGCTTGGCGTTGCCATGGCGCGACACCAAGATGTTCTGCGGCGACACGTCACGGTGCACGAGCCCGAGCGAGGCGCCGTCCTGCTCGAGCTCGTGCGCGGCATGGAGCCCCGCGCACACGTCGGCCAGCACGCGGAAAAGCGCGCGGATAGAGAGCGACTTGCCCGCCTCTTCGGCCCGGAACCGCAGATCGTCGAGCGAGTCGCCATCCACGAGCTCCATCACGACGTAGAGCGACCTCGGATCCTCTCCGACCTCCCAGATCTGCGCGACGTTCGGGTGCTGGATCCGCGCGACGAGGCGGGCCTCGTCGAGCAGCATGTCTTGGAAGCGCTTCTGCCCCGCGCGCGCCGGCCGCATCACCTTCACGGCCACGTCGCGCTCGAAGCCCCCGGGTCCCGCCGTGCGCGCGCGCCAGACGGACGCAAACCCGCCACCGCCGATGACGCTCACCAGCTCGTAACGACCGAGCGTATCTCCAGGCGAAAAGGTCGCAGCCAACGGCCAAATCTGGCCGAAATGTGGGCTGCTGGCAAACCTACGCAAGGGAACCCGGTGTTGCGCCCGGCAGCCGGCCTCGCGCTCGCGCGAGGAGCCGCATCTCTACCCGCACGGACGCCGTGATACGTTCGGCCTCCCATGGTCGTGGTCTCGCGAGCTCGCCTCGCCGCCTTTGCTGCGGCCTGCGGCGTGGCGTCGGTGGCGATATCCGCGCTCGCCCAGTCCGCAGAGCAGGATGCGCGGCTCGCCTTTCAAGCCGGCATGGAGGCGGAAGGCGCCGGCGATCGAGCGGCGGCCTGCGAGCACTTCAGAAAGAGCCTGAGCCTCGTGCGCGAGCTCGGCCCGCTCCGAAAGGTGGCGCGCTGCGACGCGGAACAATCACGCGTCGTGGAAGCCAAGGCGGCGCTGGAGGAGCTGCTCTCGCGGCTCCCCGACGACGATCCCGAGCGGCCGGCTCTGACCGCAGAGCTCGAGGCCGTCACGCAGAAGGTCGGCTCGATCACGATCACGCGGCGCGGCCCGACGACGGGGTTGCGGGTGCGGGTCGATGGCAAGCCGACCGACGCGTTCGACGAACCGCGACCGATCAACCCAGGCCGGCACCGCGTCGAGGTCGAGGCCGCCGGGGAGCCGCCCGACGTCTTCGACGTGACGGTCCCGACAGGGAGCTCGCTGACCGTCGAGGTACCCCGCGCCGCGCGGGCCACCGGTGAGCCGCAGCCACCGCGTGCGACCGGCCTGTGGATCGGCGGTTGGATCACGACCGCGGTGGGCGGCGCCGCTCTCGTCGGTGCTGCGGTCACCGGCGGCCTGGTCCTCGCCAAAGAGTCCGAGTACGACGACTGCACGACCGGCTGCAAGGATCTGCAGAGCGAGGGCAACTCGCTGCTCGTCGCCAACGGGGTGCTGTGGGCCGTCGGCGCGGCGGCCGCCGCCACCGGCGTCACGCTCCTCGTCATCGACGTCACCACCGCGTCGAACGAGCCGCCGTCCGTGGCTTGGTCGATCCGCGCCGCCGGACCGTCGCTCTCTCTCGCCGCCAGCTTCTGACCCTATTCGCAGCGCGCGCAGGGGCAGCGCATGGTGAATGCGTCGCGCTTGCAGAGCGCGGGCGCCGTCGGCTTCGTGACTGGCTTCGCGGGCGGCAACGACGGCACCGCCGGAGCTGCGGTCTGCGCGCTCGCCGGCGCGGAGGCGCTCGCGGGCGGATCCTGAGGAGACGCGCTCGCGGGCTCCGCGGCGGAACGCTCGTTTGGATGGGTAGCTTCGGAGGCGGCGGGCGCCGGCGCGGCGGCCGCAGAAGCGGTGACGACCGGCAGACGCTCTGTATCGGAGGAGCCCGAGACACCGAGCACGATCCCCCCGGCGGCGAGGAGAGCCCCCGCCACGGCGATGGCTCCCACCACGAACGAGCGGCTCCGCGCCGGGCCCGCGTTGCGAGCGACGGGTCGCGTCGTGATCACGCTCGGCTGATCCCGCGCCGGGCGAGCCGTCGTCGCGACGAACACCGGATCGAGCGGCACGGGGCCCTGCGCCACCGCGGCAGCGAGGTGCGGTGAAGCAGCAACCGCGGCGCGGAACGCGGCGAGCATCGCGGCGGCGTCGGGCCAGCGTCGGTCGCGGTGGAACGCGAGCGCTCGATCGACCACGAGCGCAAGCTGCTCGGGTACGAATGGCGCGACCGAACGGACCGGGGCGACGGGGCGTGTCGAGACGAGCACCATCGTCTCTTGCATCGTGGCCGCCTCGTGGACCAACCGCCCGGTCAGGAGCGTGAACAGGGTCGCCCCCAGGGCGAACACGTCGCTGCGCGCATCGACCTGATCCCAGCGGCCGAGCGCCTGCTCGGGAGGCATGAACGCGGGGGGCCCCATCGAGACGTTCTGCATCGTCATCCTCGCGCGCCCCTGGGTCTCCTGCACGCGCGCGATGCCGAAGTCGAGGACCTTGAGGCTACCATCCACGCAGACGAAGACGTTTTCGGGCTTGAGATCACGGTGGACGATCCCGCGCGCATGCGCGGCGGCGAGGACGTCGAGCAACCTGTCACCGAAGCGCGCGACCTCCGTTGCCGGCAGCGCACCGCCATGGTGGTCGGCCAGCGCGTCGAGGGTGAGCCCCGACAGCCGCTCCATCACGAGGTAAACGGTTCCGTCTGGCGTCACGCCGTCGTCGAGGACGCGAACCGTGCCCGGGTGCTCGACTCGGTTCGCCACGTATCCCTCGCGGAGGAAGCGCGTCCGAACGTCGAGGTTGCTGGCGATCTCTCCGTGCAACACCTTCACCGCCACGGGCAGCCCGTTGCGCGCGTGCTTGGCGGCATACACGGTGGCCGCGCCACCTTCTCCGAGGGGGTGTTCGATCTCCCACTTCTCGTCGAGGCGCGTTCCTCTCGGGAGCTGTCGAGACGGAGGCAGCATCGGTAATTTTTCAGTTTAGCCGGAACGCGGCCCGCTAGCATGAGCCAGATGGCCCGTAGCGTAGCTTCGCTCGTGCTGGTGCTGGCGCCCCTCGCAGGCTGCTTCTTGCTCGTCGAGTTCGAGGACAAGCCTGGAGCGAGCGCGGGCGGCGGCTCGAGCTCGAGCGATGCATCGAGCACGTCGAACGGCACGAGCGCGGCTTCGGGCGGCGGCGGCGGCACCGGCGGCGGGGTGCCCACATGCCCCAGCCCGGGAGCCGTCGCGGGAATCCTCACGGGTCCGTCCGTCGAGCTCCGCGCCCTGGCGAGCGACGGTGAAAAAGCCTGGATCGCCGGCGTCTGGGACGGAGGCGGCTCGATGGCATACCGCGCCATGCCGGGAGGCGGCTGCGCCGGCGAGATCGCGCTGACGGGCGAGGCCGCATCGAGCTTCGTCGCGCAGATCGATCTGAGCACGCTCGAGCTCGACTGGTGGGCGCACGTGGCGAGCCGTGCGCCGGCGAGCGCGGACATCGACGTAGCGGTCGCAGGCCAGACGCTCTACGTCGCCGCCAACATCGCGGCGGGGTCCGAGCTGCTCGGCGTCGCACAAACGTCCGCCGGCTTCGGTTGGGCCGCGGTCGATCGGTCTCGAATCCAGGTCGACGCGGATGGCCAAGCCACGTTGCCCGGCGCTCCGACCGTCTGCACCGGCGGCGACGCGGCCGAGGTCGACATCGGGGCCCACACCGGGGGCGCCGTCATCGTCGCCTCGGCCCTCGAGACGAGCACCCTCGCCTGCGAGGCCCCATGCGGAACGACGTCGCCAAACAGCGATCACGACGCGTTTCTCTTCCACGTCGGCGCGAACGGCGCCTGCGCCGGCGGGCCTCACCCGATCGCGCCCGGTCACGATGAGGACGGCCTGGACATCGTCGCCTTTTCTCCGTCGGCGTACCTCTACGGCTGGCGGACCGCCGACGAGCGCAAGGGGCGCTGGGGCCCGCTCGCCTCGAGCGCGGTGAACACGCCCCCCGTGTTCTCCCCGAGCTCCGACGACGAGTTCTCTCAGACGATCGGCGACGCAGCGGTTGGGCTGTCGAGCGTGCGGGTCGCCGGAACGGAGGCCTACTCCGTCGCCGCAACCAGCCTGTGGCAGGCCTCGCACCACCGGATCGAAGTCTGGGAGTCGGTGAGCGGAGCCCCCTTCGAGGTCGCCTCGACCACACCCGCCGACCGAGACGTTTACCTGGGTGCCGCGAGCTTCGACCCGAGCGGCGCGCTGTTTCTCGGCGGCGCGGTCGACGAGCGCATCCCGCTGTCCGACGTCTTCACGGCTGCGCTGGAACCGGACGAGGCGATCCCAGGCTGCCAGAGCCTCGGCCCGGCGAGGGCCTGCGGGGACGCCTACTGGGTGGAGATCGATCCGGCGCTCATGACCGCGAGCGCCGGCGAGCGCTGGTCGCGCGCCGGTCACCAGGAAGTGCAACGACTCGCCGCGTTCCCGAGCGCCGTCGTGGTCGCGGGTCGGTTCGCCGACGGCCTCATCGTGGGCACGACGGAGGCCATCGGCTCCGGTCAGGGGGTCTTCGTCGCGTCGCGGCCGCGCTGAGGCCCGACGCGCGAGCCCCGGGGCGACCGCGCGCCCGGGTCCTACTTGGCGTCGCCGCGGGCGTAGATGCTCGCGACGTAGTCGAGCACGTCGCGCGCCGAGACCTCGTTGTAGCCGAAGTACTTCATCATCCGGGTCTTGATGATGTCGATCTTCTCTTGCGTCTCCTTGTCGATGACGTTGGAGACGAGGGTCTGGAGCTTGATCGAGTCCTTTTGGTCCTCGAAGAGCTTGAGCTCGAGGGCGCGGCGCAGCCGATCGTTGGTGTGCCACTCGAACTTCTTGCCGTCGACGGCGAGAGCGCCGATGTAGTTCATGATCTCGCGGCGGAAGTCGTCTTTCCGGTTCTCCGGGATCTCGATCTTCTCTTCGACGCTGCGCATGAGGCGCTCGTCGGGCTCGACGTCCTGGCCGGTGAAGCGGTCCTTGACCTTCTCTTTGAGGACGTAGGCCTTGATGGCGTCGATGTAGTTGGCGGCGAGCTTCTCGATCGCCTCTTCATCGGCGCTGATCGCGCGCTGGACCTCGTTCTTGACGATCTCTTCGTACTCGCGCTTCACCATGCCGATGCACTCGGCGTAGCGCTTCTTCTCTTCGTCGTTGGTGATGAGCGAGTGGTGCTTGAGGCCCTTCTCGAGCTCGGCGAGCACCATGAACGGGTTGATCGTGCCCTCGCCCATCTCGTTGACGAGCGCGTTCGAGATCTTGTCCTGGACGTAGCGGGGGCTGATGCCGCCCATGCCCTCACGCTGCGTCTCTTTGCGCAGCTCCTTGACGGTGTCCTGGGTGTAACCGGGGAGCACCTTGCCGTCGTAGAGCTTGAGCTTCTGCAGGAGGGTGAGGTTGTGCTTCTTCGGGTCTTCGAGGCGCGTGAGCACGGCCCACATCGCGGCGACCTCGAGGGTGTGGGGCGCGATGTGCTTGCCGCGGATCTTGTCCTTGTTGAAATCCTTGTCGTAGATGCGGATCTCTTCGGTGATCTTGGTGATGTAGGGGATGTCGATCTTGATCGTGCGGTCGCGCAAGGCCTCCATGAACTCGTTGTTCATGAGCTTCTTGTACTCGGCCTCGTTCGTGTGACCGATGATGACCTCGTCGATGTCGGTCTGCGCGAACTTCTTGGGCTTGATGCGGTGCTCTTGGGTCGCACCGAGGAGATCGTAGAGGAACGCGACGTCGAGCTTGAGGATCTCGATGAACTCGACGATGCCGCGGTTGGCGACGCAGAACTCGCCGTCGAAGTTGAACGCGCGCGGATCCGAGTCCGAGCCGTACTCCGCGATCTTGCGGTAGTTGATGTCGCCCGTGAGCTCGGTGGAGTCCTGGTTCTTCTCGTCCTTCGGCTGGAAGGTGCCGATGCCGATGCGGTCCTTCTCGCTCAGAATCAGGCGCTTCACTCGGACGTGGTTCGCGATGACCTTGCCCCAGTTCCCGTCGTAGCGATCCATCAGCTCTTTGAAGATGAATCGGCACGCGGGGTTCAGCTCACCCACGATCTTCACGCGGTGACGATCGCTGCCGAGCCGGAGATCCGCGATCGCCTTCTCGCGCCACTCGATGGGGATGAGCCGGAGCGGCTCGTCGTGCATCGGGCAGGGGAAGACGTCGTCCTCGCCGGCGAGCCCGGTCTCCTTCAGGTTCGTCCACTCGTAGGTGTAGAGGGCGCCCTCGGAGGTGCGCGAGTAGGCCTCGATGCCCTTCTTCAGGAGGCGCGCGATCGTGCTCTTGGAGGAGCCGACCGGGCCGTGGAGCAGGATGATGCGCTTCTCGGGGCCGTAGCCCTGCGCGGCCGCCCGCAGCACGTGCACGAGGCGCATGAGCGGGATGTCGAGGCCGAAGACACCGTCCTTCCCGTCGTCGATCGGATCGCGGAAGAAGGGGTAGCGCACGAGGCGCTTCTTGTTGTCGATGTACTCCTCTTCCCCGTAGCTCACGATCATGTCGTAGAGCCGCTGGTACGCGTTGCGCGTGACCTCGGGGCGCTCGCGTACGAGCTGCAGGTAGTCCTCCAGGCTGCCTTCCCAATGCAGGTCCCGGTACTGCTCGTAGTCTTGGAGCGCGCCGATGCGCTCGACCATGCTGCTCACGCGTACCTCCCGTTCGGGTGTCGACCTAGGCTGTGCCGACCGAAGCTGTGCCACCGAGGCTGGGGGCGTCGCGGTCGACGAGGAACCAACGTTCGAGATCGCTCTCGATTCGCCGAGCCAGACGCGCGGCCCCCTCACGGTACCAAGTCGCACGCGCGACCACCATCGCGGCGTGGGGCTCACCGAAGACGAGCGCGGGTCGGAGGGTGCCTTCCCGTCGGTCGCGAAGGCAGGCACGGCTCGCCGGAAACGTCGACGAAATCGAGGGAACGATCGCGTGACGACCGCACGCGACTCTTGTCTGACGGCGGTGCGTTCTTTAGGATGTGTTCCTGCTCACTCGCGCGATGAACCACCGGCTCCGCAGCATCGGCCGCCTCGCCTCACCGCTCTCGCGGTACGCGACGTCGCTCGCACGGATCGGGTCTCGGATCGCGACGATCGCGACGGTGCTCCTGCTCTGGTCGGTCGCGGTGAGCGGCGTGGTGCCCGACCGCGAGGCCGCGTCGATGCCCGCGCGCAAGGACACGCGCGGCAAGCCCTCCGAGGCGCCGATCGGCTCTCAGTGGGTGCAGGTGCGCGAGCATCGCCTGCGTGGGGTGCGGGTGACCGAGGTCGTGCTCGGACGCGCGAGCCTCGACGACGAGCTGCCCATGGTCGTCTACCTCCACGGGCGGGGCAGCCGACCGGAGCTCCCGAAAGGCGACCACGAGGACACCACGCCGGTTCGCATGGTCTTCCCGTGGGCGCCCGATCGTCTGGGCGACGGCTACTCGTGGTTCCCCGTCTCGATCACCGAGAGCTACGACCCGAAGGTGCTCGGCTTCCACATCCAGCGCCGCGCCGATCAGCTCGCGCACGTGATCAAGCGCCTGATGTACACGCGGCCGACCGAAGGGCGCGCGCTCGTCGCCGGGTTCTCGCAGGGAGGCATGCTGACCTTCGGCCTCGCGCTGCATCACCCGGATCTCTTCGACGGCGCCTACCCCATCGCGGGTTGGTTCCCGCTGCACCTCGTGGACTCCGTGATCGATCCGACGCGGCGCTACCCGGAGATTCGGGCGCTGCACGGCGACCGCGATCCCGTGGTGCCGATGCGACAGACCCGTGCCGTGGTGGAGCGGCTCGCCGCGCTCGGGCTCGACGCGACCTTCGAGCCACACCAAGCGCGTCGGCATCACACCACCGACGCGATGAGCCAGCGCCACAAGGACTTCATGCTCGGCATCATCCGGCGGCGTCGCCAGGTCGAGCTGGACCTCGAAGCGACCTCGACGGGCTGAGCGCTCCGCGACGTGGTCCGTCGCCCTCTCGGTCCCCATCGGGTCCGTGCGACGACACGTGTCCATACGTCCGTGCGACGACGTCCGCACGCCGACGCGTGCCTTCGTGCGCCGGTGCCTCTTTCCTTTCTCGGATCGCGACGCACTCTCCGGCCCGCGCCGGCGACGCTTCGTCGGGCATCCTGCGCACCCGCGATCCCATCCTTCGTCGTTCTTCGCTTCGAGGCTTCGTCATGTCCCTCTCGCTCCGAGAGCTCCTCAACCGCGCACGTTGGCGCGACGGCGCGCTGCACGCGCTCGAGCTGGTGGTCGTCCATCGCGGCGCGCCCGGCGATCGCCGCGTCGTGTCCGGCGCGCGCGTCACCGACGTCGGCGCGGGCGGGGTCACGATCGCACCCGAGCGCGACGACGAGGACGAGACGTTCTTGCCCTACCACCGCTTCCTCGCGGTGCGCGGCGCGGACGGCGCGCTCTGGGACAAGGAGCTGGGCGTGCTCGCCGCGCCGTCGGTGGACGTCGACGCGCCGAGCACGACGAGCACGGCGAGCGCGGCGAGCCCGATCGCGGACGAGCCCGAGGGCCGCGAGATCGCGGTGCGCCACGAGGTCGTCCTCCGCGAGGCAACGGCGCAGAGCCCGCTCGCGACCAAGTCGGCGGGGTCAGCCGCCGACCTCGTGGTCGACGGCAGCGCGGGCGAAGGGGGCGGACAGATCCTCCGTACGTCGCTGACGCTCTCGATGCTGACGGGGCGTCCATTCGCGATCGATCGCATCCGCGGCAAGCGCAAGAAGGGCGGCCTGCTGCGTCAGCACCTCACGTGCGTGAACGCGGCCGCCGCGATCTGCAGCGCGAAGGTCGAGGGCGCGACGCTCGGCTCCCCGAAGCTCACGTTTCGGCCAGGCCCGCTGCGGGGCGTCGAGAAGAGCTTCGACATCGGCAGCGCGGGCTCGGTCGCGCTCGTGCTGCAGACGATCGCCCTCCCCTTGGCGTTCGCGGACGGTCCCTCGACGATCACGATCCGTGGCGGCACGCACGCCGCGTGGGCGCCCATCGTGCCGTTCCTGGAGCACGCGTGGCTCCCGCGCGTGCGCGCGATGGGCGCGGAGCTCGCGATCGAGCTGCGCAAGGCGGGCTTCTATCCCGCGGGCGGAGGCGAGATCGTGCTGCACGTGACGCCGGCGAACACGACGCGCAGCACCGACGGCCGACTCCTCGACGAACGGTCGCTCGCCCCGCTGCACCTCGCGGCGCCGCGCGGGACGCTGACGCTCGAAGCGGAAGCGATCGTCTCCGACGTGCCGGAGTCGGTCGCGCGCCGCGAGCTCTCGGCGCTCGCGGAGCAGCTCGACGACGAACGCATCGTGCTGCGCAGCGCCACCGTGCGAAGCGTGGGTCCGGGCAACGCGCTCTGGCTCGTCGCGCGCGACGAGGAAGGGAACACCAACGTGTTCTCCGCGCTCGGCGAGCGTGGTGTCTCGGCGGAGGACGTGGCGCGCGAGGTCGCGCAGCGCTTCCTCGCGTGGCGCGCGAGCGGTGCGGCGGTGGAAGAGCACCTGACCGATCAGCTCCTCGTGCCGATCGCGCTCGCGGGCGAAGGCCGCTTCACGACCGACGTGCTCTCGCTGCACACGACGACGAACGTCGACGTGATCGAGGCGTTCACGGGACGGCGCATCCGGAGCTTCGATCTCGGCGACGGTCGCTTCCGCGTGATGCTCTGACGCTTCGACGATCGAACGTTCGCAGACCACGAGCCGAGGTGCACACGCGAACGCGCCTCGGCTCGTCTGGCCTTCACGCGTCGGCACGACGTCGCGCGACGGCCTCATGCGTCGGGATGCACCACCACGTTGCCGACGTGGCGGCTCTCCCACTTCGCGCGCAGCGCGTCCTTCAGCTCCGCGAGCCCGTAGGTTGCGTCGACGCGTGGGCGCAGGCCGCCCTTCACGAGCGCCAGCACCGCGTCGAGGCGCGTGCGACGCAGCGCGGGATCGGCGTGGGCCGCGATCGCGGCGGGCGAGCCGAGGACGTCGATCGACTTCATCAGGATCAGGTTCGTGGGGAGCACGTTCGGATCGCGGCCCTCGCGTGCGACGAAGGGGGTCGCGCTCCAGCCCACGAGCACGAACCGCGCTCCGAACGCGCACGCGCGCAAAGCTTCGGTCGACACCTCGCCCCCGAGCGCGTCGTAGACCACGTCGACGCCGCGGCCGCCCGTGAGCTGCTTCACTTCGTCCTTGAAGCGTCGCGGCGCGCCCGACACGTCGGTCGTGCGGAGCAGATGATCCGCGCCGAGCTCCTTCACGATCGCGAGCTTCTCCGGGGTGCGACCCGCGGCGATCACCTTGGTCCCGAGGTGGTGCGCGATCTGCACTGCGGCCAGCCCGGTGCTCCCCGTCGCGCCGAGGATCAAGACCGACTCGCCCGGCTGCAGCCGCGCGCGATGCACGAGCGCGTGCCACGCCGTCTCGTGCCCACCGAGCAGACACGCGCCCTCCTCGAACGAGAGCTCGGGTGGGAGCGCGACGAGCGCGGACTCCGGTGCGACGGCGAAGCTCGCGAAGCCGCCCCATTTGCGGTGCGCGCCGAGCGAGCGGGGACCCGTGAGCAGGCCGTCCGCGATCACACGGTCGCCGACCTTCCACTGGGTCACCGCGTCGCCCACGGAGACCACCTCACCGCTCCACTCGAGCCCCGGCGTGTAGGGCGGCTCCGGCACGTGCTGGTACTGACCGCTCGTCATCAAGAGATCGACCCAGCCGACGTTCGCGGCGCGCACCGCGACCACCACGTCGTCGGGTGACGACGGATGCGGCAGGGGCTGGTCCTCGAGCACGAGCGCTTCGAGCGCGGCTTCGGGGTTCGGAGCGAGAACGGAGACGACGGCGCGGCGACCCATGCGCGCGAACGTACACGACTCTCCGAGCGGCGCGGATCTCGCCGAGCACGCCGAGCACGCCCGAGACCCTGCGACGCCAGCAGCCCGTCGAAGAACCGCGTTCTTCAACGGAGCCGCGTGTTTTGGGGGAGGCTCCGGTGGACTTGGCCCACTGGAGGGGGTCTGCTCGTAAGACCCCAGAAAGAAGAGGCAGTTCGTGGAAGGACTCGAAGAGCTCTTCGACGGGCTGCTGGGCCGGGGAGCGCGCACCTCTCCACGTGCACGAACGAATGCCGCGCGGTACTGCGTCCGATGCGCGTCTCGCTCCCCTCGCTCCTCCTCTTCCTCGTGGCGTGTGCGACCTGCCCGGAGCCGCGTCCCGTCACCGCCGACCCCACCTCGCGCGCCGGCGCCTCACCCGCGGACACCGTGGACGACGCCGCGACGACGGTAGGACGCGAGCCGATCGACGCGGTGCTCGACGACTGGCACGCGGCCGCCGCGGCCTCGGACCTCCCGCGCTACCTCGCGCACTTCACGGAGGACGCGATCTTCCTCGGCACCGACGCGACGGAGCGTTGGACGGTCGAGCAGCTCCGCGCGTACGCGGAGGCACCCTTCGCGGCCGGTCGCGGATGGCGCATGCGCGCGGTTCGACGCGACGTGGTGGTGCGCGGCGAGGTCGCGTGGGTGGACGAGGATCTCGACGCGGTGAACCTCGGGCCCGCGCGTGGTCGTGCGGTGTTGGTGCGCGAGGCAGACGGCGTGTGGCGCATCGCGCACTACGACCTCGCGATCACCGTTCCCAACGAACGCTTCGAGGCGGTGCGCGCCGCCATCGCGGCCGAGTGAGCGGGTGGCCACGCTCGGTGCGAGCCGCATCTCCGCAGCTTCTCCAAGGGTCTGTCGCCAGACCCTCCCCCACGGGGCATGAAGCCCCGAGGGGCCCCCTCCCACGAGCCTTCGCTCACTGCGTTCGCCGCGCGCCGTCCAGTAGGGCGGCTTGCGGAATTGGCCGAGCTTCTAGGCGCCATCGCAACGGGGTGAGCTCGTGCGCTACGATCACGCCCCATGATCGCGCTCGATGGTTCACCTGCAGGCTCTCTCATCGAACCTCACGCTGCCGCGGAGGTCGCGTCGTGAGCGGCTATCGAGAAGACGGCTCCGAGGATCGTTCGGTCCTCGTCGTCGCGTTCGCGCGCAAGCTCTTCGGGCTCGATCCGCGCAACGGGAGCGTGCTCTGGGAGAACGCGCTCCAAGGGCACGGCGAGGTCGAGGTCGTCATCGCGCACGAACGCGTCTTCGCGATCACCTGGACCCACCTCCACGCGTTCCACTACCCGAGCGGTCGGCCCCTCGGAGAGGTCGCGTTGCCCGGACGCTACAAGGGGCGACCGGGCGTCGTGCTGGAGCGCGGCTTGCTCTACGTGAGTGGCTCGGGCGAGGTGACCTGCTTCGACCTCGACGGACGCGTGATCTGGCTGCAGCCCTTCACCGGCAAGGGCGTTGGACGTGTCTCCCTCGGCTTCCCGGGGAACGTGCGTCAGGCGGACGACGTCGGCTCGCAGTGATCGGGCGCAGCGAGCGACCCATACCCACTCCGCTTCGCGCGGCCCGTCCGAATCAATTGAGAATCGGTCCGTCGTTCTTTCCGAGTCCCCACTCGATCAGATCGAGCAAACCCACGTTCAACAACGCGAGCTCCTCCGGGCTGAGCGGGTGGTGCCCGAGCAGGAGCGACTGCACGTAGAGCATCGGGATCGCGAGGCGGAGCGCTTCGTCGTCGTCGGTCCGGGCGAGGCGCCCGACCAGCGGGCTGTTCGCGTTGAACACCAGGTAGGCACGCGCGTCGCGGGTGTCTTCGGCGACCGCGTCGAGCAGCCCCGCCCAGAGGCCGTCGTCGCCGGTGGCGCGTTTGCTCTGCGCGACGCTGCGCTGAAACGTCGCGTCCTCGCCGCTGACGTAGAGCACGGGGAGCTCGCGCGGCTCGAAGCGTTTGAGGTCGACGCCACAGCGGTGGGGCGCGAGCACCTCTTCGGCGACCTGGAGCAGCGCCGCGAAAGCGTCCGAGCCTTGGCCGACCTCACCGAGGATCTCCGAGAGGTCCGTCGCGTCGACCGACTCGATCGTGAGCTCGGGGAAGACCTGCGGCGCACGCTGCAAGAGATCCGCGTCGTAGGAATATCCCGCGTTGACCACCACCACGCCTTGGGCCGCCGCGACCTGCGCGATCTGACGAAATACGTCCACGCTCGCGGCGTAGCGGATCGTCGATTGACGCTTTCGCAGCGAGCCGAAGCTCATGCGTCCGAGGCTCGTCTCGAAGGGAAGCAGATCGAGGAAGAGCGTGAGCAGCTCGTCGTCCTGCGAAGCGAGCGCCTTGATCGCGCGATAGTGGAGCGTGATGAGCAGCTCGAGGCGCTGCGGGTCGTGCTGCTTCAGGTGCAGGAGGTAGTCGCGCAGGGCCTGACCGAGCGCGTCGCGCGTGGCTTGTAGCCCGGCGTCTTCGTAGAACGACTCGCGCGACGCCGTCGGCCGCAGGCTCTGCGCGTCGAGCACACAGGTCACGAAGAAGGCCCAACGCGGCAGGAGGTTGTCCGCCTTCTCGCTGAGCAGCATGCCCTTGAGGTAGACGCGGTGCGCGGGCGGCGCGGTCGGGGGCGGCGAGTAGGGCAAGACGAACGCGAGGCCTTCCACGCCACCGGCCGCGGTCTTCAGCGGGAGCACGTCGAAGAACGGGACTTGTTCGCCGAGCACCTTGCGTCCGAACTCGAGCGCCGCCTCGCGCGCGTCGCTCGCGCTCTCGAAGGTGCGGCGCCAGGGCGGCGGCTCGTCGTTCACACGCTCCGTGCCCGAGCTCGAGGTGATCTCGACCGGAAACGGCAGCAGAGCGCCGAACCGCGCCGCGAGCTCTGTCACCTGCGCGACGTCGAACCACTCGTGCGCGCCAGGCTTCGCGACGAGGTGCACCGTCGTCCCGATCGGCGCGTCGGTCTCGAGCTTCTCGAGGACGTACGATCCATCGGCGCGTCCGCGCCACGAGATCGCAGGGCCGCCCTTCGCGCTCTTCGTCAGCACGCTGATCTCGTCGCTCACCACGAACGCGCTGAGCAGGCCGATGCCGAACTGCCCGATCAGCTCGCGACGCCGCTCTTCGACCTCTTCGCGCTTCGACGACGCGCCGATGGTCGCGAGGAAGCGGTGCACCTCGTCCTCGGTGAGCCCGATCCCGTCGTCCTCGACGGTGAGCATCGGCGTCGCGCCTTCGCCGATCGTGATGCGCACGCGGCCTTCGCTCGCGTCGCGCCCTTCGTGCTGCGCGCGCGCGCGAATGGCATCCGTCGCGTTCTGCAGGAGCTCGCGAACGTAGACGCTCGGGCTCGAATAGAGGTGGTTCGACAGGAGATCGATGATCCCGCCGAGGTGGATTTGAAAGCGGTGCTCGTCCACGGAGCGCGCAGGGTACCGCGCGGGCGTTCGTCGTGCGTACGCCGGATCGAACCCCTCCACCGGCGCTCTCGGCCGACGAAGGACGCCTCGTGCGGGCTGCGCGCACGGCGCCGAGGTCCGCTCAACGACGTACCGCGCGCAACGTGCCCGCCTGCACGAACACCACGTGGTCGTCACGCCACGTCACGATCGAGCTCGGCGCGTCGATCTGTGCGGCGCTCGCGGGCGTTCCGTCGCCCGCGTAGCCACCCATCCCGCGCGTGCCCGCGATCGTCGTGATGGTGCCTCCCGAGATCAGACGCAGCCGATCGTTGCCGCCCTCGGCGAGCACCACCGAGCCGTCCGCGAACGCCGCCACGAAGCCCGCTTCGATCTCCGCGGAGGTGCCGGCGATGCCTTCGCTCGTCTCGTCCGTTCCGGTACCCGCGAGCACGGTGAAGCTGCGGTCGGGACGCACTCGCAGCACCGCGTTCCGGTGGCCGATGTAGCTCGCGTTGTCGATCTGCGCGACGACGATCACGTCCTCGCTGCCCGGCACCGGCGCCATGAAGAGCGGGAAGTTGAAGATCTCGTACGGCGGGGACGAGTAGTTCGCCGCCACGAACGTCCGGATCGTGCCGCTGGTGTCGACCACACGGATCGGGCGCGGGTCGGGCGCCGGGATGTCGGTCGAGAAGTAGACGAGCCCGGAGTCGCTCACCGCCATGTCGACGATCGCGCGGATGTTCGCGGAGAGCGCAGGTCCGTCGTCGCCCGTGTAGCCGCACGTGCCCGTGCCCGCGAAGGGGTGCACGGTGCCGAGCGTGAGGTCGACGTACCAGACGGAGCAGCCTCGCTCGAAGTAGACCCGCGGGCGCATCGGATCGCCGCCAATCGCGGCTCCGCTCGAAGCGAACGACACCGCCGTCGCGACCGCTCCGTCCGTCGGCGCGACGCTGCCGCCGCCGAGCACACGCTCCGTGCGCCCGTCCGGAAACACCCGAAGCACGGTGTTGTTGATCGCGAACGCGAGCCCACCGTCGAAGAGCGTCGAGACCTCACCGACGTTGCTGGTGCCGCGCACGTCGCGCGCAGGGCCAGGGATGCCGCCCGCAGTTGCGATGCGCGCGCCGTTGAGGAGCGTGAAGATCGTGCCGCTCGCGGGCGCGGTGCCGGTCAGCGGCACGTCGATCGAGACCGCGCCGGGCGAGGAGAGCGTGACCGTCTCCACGCCGAGCCCGAGCCCCGCGCGGATCGCGAAGCTCGTTTGTCCGGTCGGGTCGCTCGCTTGGCTGTAGCCGATCGAGCCGTAGAGCGAGCCGACGTTCACGCCACGCGTCGTGAGGTACACCGCGCGTCCGGAGAGCGGCGCACCGAGGCGATCCTCCACCGCGACCACCAGCGGCTGCGCGAAGGGCGTGTGCAGCGGCGCGGATTGCCCACCGCCCGACACCACCCGCAGCACCGGACAGCCTGCGCTGCAGTTCGAGTCGTTGCAGTCGATCGCGCCGTCGCAGTCGTTGTCGAGCAAGTCGTTGCAGGTGAGCTCCGAGGCCGCCGGAAACGCGGTCGCCGCCGCGTCGTTGCAGTCGGTCGCGTCCGCCACGAAGCCGGTCGGTCGTGTGCACGCCTGCATCGACACGCTCGCGTCGCCGAAGCCGTCGCCGTCCGCGTCGCGGTACCACGTCGTCAGCGTCGCGCCTTCGTCGATGCGCCCATCGCAGTCGTCGTCGTTGCCGATCGTCGTCGTGCAATCGTCCGCGCGCCCGGGGCTCTGGTTGCTCGCGCCGTCGTTGCAGTCCCCCGTGCGCGAGGCGTGACCTGCGGGTGCCGTGCACGCGAGCACCGCACTGCCGGTTCCGTAGCCGTCGCCATCGGCGTCCGGGTACCACGCGGTGAGCATCACCCCTTCGTCCGTGCTCGCGTCGCAGTCGTCGTTCACGCCCGGCAGGCCCGTGCAGTCGTCCGCCGCGCCCGGGTTCACCGCCACGCGCGACTCGTCGCAATCGCCCGCGCGGTTCACGTGATTCGTCGGCGCCGTGCACGCGACCACCGCCGCGCCGCTTCCATATCCGTCACCGTCGGTGTCGCGGTACCAGCTCGTCAGCATCGCCGCTTCGTCGACGCGACCGTCGCAGTCGTCGTCCACCAGCGGCATGCGTGTGCAGTCGTCCGGCGCGGCCGGGTTTCGCATCGCGCTGTCGTCGTCGCAGTCGCCCGCGGTCGTGACGCTTCCGGCCGGAACCGTGCAAGCCATCATCGCGGGGCCCGCGCCGTACCCATCGCCGTCGCGGTCCACGTAGAAGGTGCGCGGCGCGACATCCTCGTCCACCGACACGTCGCAGTCGTCGTCGACCCCGAGCGCCGTCCCGCAGTCGTCCGGAACGCCCGGGTTTCGCGAGGCATTCGTGTCGTCGCAGTCGCCGCCGAGCACGCTCGTGCCCACCGGCTGCACGCAGCCCTCCGTCGGTGCGCCCGCGCCGTAGCCGTCGCCGTCGCCGTCCAGGTAGAAGACCCGCGGCGCGAGCGTCTCGTCGACGCGACCGTCGCAGTCGTCGTCGACTCCCGAGAGCGCCGCGCAGTCGTCGAGCTCGCCGGGGTTCACGCGCGCGTCCGTGTCGTCGCAGTCGCCCCCGCGCGTCGCCGTTTGCGCGTCGCCCTGACAGGCCACGATCGCGTCCCCGCTCCCGTATCCGTCGCCGTCGAGGTCCGCGTAGAACGTCAGCGCGTTTCCACCTTCATCCACTTCGCCGTCGCAGTCGTCGTCGACCGAGACTTGTCCGCCGCACGCGTCGGATTGCCCGGGATTCGTGGACGAATTGAGGTCGTCGCAGTCCGAATCATCCAGCGTACGACCGGACACGATCGCGCAGCTCCGCACCACGCTCGACGCGTCGCCGTAGCCGTCCCCGTCCATGTCTCCGAACCAGTCGCGCTCCGCCGCGTCCTCGTCGATCACCCCGTCGCAGTCGTTGTCGAAGAGATCGCAGAGCTCGAGCGCCCCGGGCGCGATCGTCGGATCCCGATCGTCGCAGTCCGCGAGCTCCAGCCCACACGCCGCGTCCGGCACCCCGTCCCCGTCGTCGTCCTCGAAGTCTCGCGCCCCGAGCTGGTAGTCCGGTCGACCGTCGCAGTCGTCGTCGATCGCGTTGCACCGCTCGCGCGCCGTCGGCGCGATGTCCGCGTCGTCGTCGTTGCAGTCCCCGATCCGGATCGCCCGACCGTCCGGCGGCACACACGAGTCCACCGGCAACGCGTCCGCGTTCACCACGCCCCACCCGTCGCCGTCCGCGTCCACGTACCAAGGCACCGCGACGGAGTTCTCGTCGATCGTCCCGTCGCAATCATTGTCCAGGTCGTCGCAGATCTCAGGCGCGGTGGGTCGCACCGAGGCGCGGGTGTCGTCGCAATCCCCCACCACGGCGGCGAACCCAGGAGTGCCCGGGCACGCGAGCGCGGTGGCCTCACGGATTCCGACTCCGTCGTGATCCGCGTCGCGGAACAGCTCGATCAACAACCCTTCGTCCACCACGCCGTCGCAGTCGTTGTCGAGCCCGTCGCACACCTCCGGCACCGACGGATTCGTGCCGCGTCGCGCGTCGTCGCAGTCGAGCCCACACGTGGCTCCGTTGCAGCAACGATCCGACGCATGACCGTCTCCGTCGACGTCACGGTCCCCCACCGTCGTCGGATCGCAGTCCTCGTCGAAGCCCTCCGGATCGCACACCTCCGTCGCACCCGGATGACGCTCCGGATCCGTGTCGTCGCAGTCGTCACCGCCACAACGCGCGTCCGGGCTCCCGTCGCCGTCCGCGTCCGGACAATCGTCCAGGCATGCGTCCGCGCTCTCGTTGCACGTCGCGCCGCCTTCGCACGGTGGCGCGCCCGCGACGCAGCCGAGCAAGTCCGCATCGACCGCCCCCGGCATGCAGCGCTCGGCGCCGTTGCAGTACACGCCGTCGTCGCATTGGCTCGACGCGGTGCACGTGACCGCCCCGTCGACGTCGACCGGCGGCGCGTCGTCGCCACATCCTGCGAAGAGCGCGATCCCGAAGATCACGCGAAGACCGATCGTCCGCATCGAAGCTCCCCTTGCCCGAGGAGATTCTACGCACATCGACTCGCGCTCTCGAAGGCTTTCTCGTCAGGAAGTACCGTACGAAGCGGCCCGACACATCGCCGAATTCTCGACACGTTCCGCAGCAACCACCGCGCTTCTGACGACGAATCGCGCCGCGGCGTACACCTTCACGATTTGAATCCGACGTCTTTCTGGCACCTTCGCACACTCGTCGAACCTTCGACACCCCACGAATCCGGAATGTGACGAACCTTCGACACGCGCTCGAACACCGATCACGGACTCGGCGGCGTCACCGCGCCCGATCGCACGCGCGCGAGGTCGAAGCGTTCCCGCAGGGTGTCGCGATCGATCGGCGCGTCGTCGTCCGCGAGCCCGAGCGACCACGCGAGCCAGCCCAGCACGCGCTCGGCGCTCCAGCCCGCGTCGCGGTAATCCGCCACGCCCACCGCGCCGTGGCGCTTCGCGAGCCGCATCCCGTCCGGACCGAGCACGAGCGGCACGTGCAGAAGGTCCGGACGCGACCAACCGAGCGCGTCGTAGAGCGCGAGCTGCTTCGAGGTCGCGGCGAGCAAGTCGTCGCCGCGCACCACCTCGGTGATCGCCTGATCGTGATCGTCGACCACGACCGCGAGCGGATAGGCGAAGAGCCCGTCGCTGCGACGCAGGATCGGATCGCCCGCGGTGCCGGGTCGCGGTCCCTGGAGCACGTCGACGAAGCCCGGACCCCGCGTGTCGAAGGTCTCGCCGATCGCGAAGCGCCACGCGGGCGAGCGATCCGGATGCGAAGGATGCGCGCGGCAGGTCCCGGGGTAGACCGGCTCCTCGCCGTGCGGTGCCTGCGCGGCCGCGTCTTGGAGCTCCTTGCGCGTGCAGGTGCATGGGTAGACGCGCCCGCGCGCGCGCAGCGTCTCGAGCACCTCCGCGTATCGGTCGAAGCGTTCGCTCTGCCGAATCGGCCCTTCGTCCCAGTCGAGCCCGAGCCACTCGTGGTCGCGCAGGATCGACGCTTCGCTGCCCGGCTTCACGCGCGGCGGATCGAGGTCCTCGATGCGCATGACGATGCGCCCTCCCGCCGTGCGCGCGCGCAACCACGCGACGAGCGCGGTGCGGGCATGGCCGAGGTGCATCGCGCCGCTCGGCGTGGGCGCGTAGCGGGTGCGGTAGGTCGAGGCGTCGCTCATCGACCCCGCGAGCGTAGTCGGCGGGCCTCGGGTACGCGATCCGCGCTCCGCCGATCCGCACCGCGGACGCAGAGAGGCCACGATGTCGTCCCGCGGAGCTTCGGCCCATCGGACTCTCCAGCGACCGCCTGGGACGACCTCGCGACCACGCTTTTCCCTTTGGAGGCGGCCTGGGACCGCCCTACGCTCGGCGTTCGGATGAAAGCGCCCCCTCGGAGGGTTGAGCCCGCGGGCTCCGCGCACCGCGAGCCCCGCACGCAGCAGATGGAGCAGCAGCTTTGACCTCGCACGCGCCGACTTGGATCGCGCTCTTCGTCGCCGGACTCCTCACCCTCGGCACCGCCGCCATCGCTCAGCGCGGACCGGCCACGATCGGCGTGGAGGACATCCGCCCGGGCATGCGCGGCTACGGCCTCTCGGTCTTCCGCGGCACCGAGCCGGAGCGCTTCGACGTCGAGGTCGTCGACGTGCTGCATCAGTTCCTGCCGGGACAAGACCTCATCCTCGCGCGCACGCCGCACCCCGTGCTCGATCGCGCGATCGCGGTCGGCGGCATGAGCGGCAGCCCGATCTACTTCGACGGCAAGCTCGCCGGCGCGTACGCGTACGGCTGGACCTTCGGGCTCGAGCCGGTGATCGGCATCACGCCGATCCGCTCGATGCTCGCGGAGATCGATCGTCCGTTCCGACCGACGTCGTTCCCCGGCGCGCGACCGCTGCCGGAGCGACCGACCGAGCGCACCACCCGCGCGCCGCGCCGCGCGAGCCTCGACGGATTGCCGCCCTACCTCGGCGCGCGCGTCGACGCGTTCAGCACCTTGCGCGCGCACCGGCAGAACGCGGTGACCACGCCGCCGCTCGGGCTGCAGCCGGCCGCGACCCCGCTGATGCTCGCGGGCTTCACGCCCCGCATGGCGCGCGTGCTCCAAGAAGAGCTCGAGCCCTACGGCCTGCTCCCGATGCAGGGCGGCGGTGGCCAAGCGCCCCGCACCGGCGCGCCTCCGAGCTTCGTCGACGGCGGCGCGCTCGGCGTGCAGCTCATCCGCGGCGACATGGCCGCGACGGGCATCGGCACCGTGACCCACGTCGCACCGGGCGGACGCCTGGTGGCGTTCGGGCACCCGATGATGAACGGCGGCGAGAGCGGCCTGCCGACCTGCACCGCGCGTGTGCTGCACGTGTTCCAGAGCGTGGCGCGCAGCTTCAAGCTCGCGGAGGCCATCGAGCCCTACGGCACCCTCATCCACGATCGACAGCCCGCGATCGTCGTCGATCGAGGCCTCGCCGCGGCGACGGTCCCCGTGCGCATTCGTCTGAACGGCGTCGAAGGCGCGCCGCAGACCGAGTGGAACGTCGAGGTCGCGAGCCAACGCTCGCTCACCCCGCTGCTCGTCTTCTCCGCCCTCGGCAACGCGCTCGAAGCGAGCGCCGCCGATCAGACCGACGTGGTCTTCACCGCGCGTTACTCGGTCGGCATCGAAGGCCACGGCACCGTGCAGCTCGAGGATCGCGGCTACATGGCGGCCGGCCCCGGCGACTCGCGCGCGCTCTCGCGATTGCGGCTCTTCGATCTGATGGAGGTCGCGTACGGCAACCCCTTCGAGCCGAGCCGCGTGACCTCCGTCGACCTCGAGCTCGACCTCCGCTACGCGCGTGACGTCGCGATCATCGACGAGGCCTGGATCGCGACCCCCGAGGTCGATCCGGGCAGCGACGTCGAGGTGCACGTGCGGCTCGTGCGCTACGGCGCGCCGAGCGAGATCCGCACGATGCGCGTGCACGTGCCCGAGAGCGCGGCGGGCGAAACGCTCACCCTCGAGCTCGACGGCGGCAGCGCGGTGGAGGACCCGCGACCGGACGCGCGCAACGTGCAGGACCTGCTGCGCATCGTGCGGCAGAGCTACCCGGCGACCACGCTCGTCGCGAGCTTGAAGCTGCCCGCGCGCGGGCTGCGTTTCCGCGGACACGTCGTGCAGTCGCTGCCGCTCGGCGCGCTCGACTCGCTCCAGCGCACGAGCGGCTCCGGCCCTGGGCAGCCCTTCCAGACCTACGTGCGTCGCACCGAAGACCTCGGGCAGGTCGTCGCGGGCGCCACGCAGCTCACGCTCCGCGTGCGCGAGACCCCACGCGAACGAGCCAGCCGATGAACGCGCGCTCCCCCTCTCCGTCGTCGGCGAATCGTCCATCACGAGCGACCGCGACGACCACGCTCCCCTCACGAACCACACCGATGCTCCGACGCCTCTCCGTCCTCCTCGCGCTCGCCACCGCCGCTTCGTCGGCGTTCTTCCTCGCGAGCCCCGCCGACGCGGTCTCCACGCGGCACTTCACCCTCGACGACGCGACCGAGCTCGCGGCCGGTGAGCTCGAAGGCACCATGGTCTGGTCCACCGGCCAGGTCGTGGTGGGCGCGCAGGTAGCGCGCGTCGCGCTCGAAGGCGCCGCGCTCGCGTCGTCGATCGTGCGTGGCCCGGACGGCGCGCTCTACGTCGGCACCGCGGAGGCGGGGAAGATCTTCCGCGTACGCGGCGAGAGCGTGGAGGTCTTCGCGGAGACCGGACAGCTCCTCGTCTCCTCACTCGCGCTCGCGGGCGACACGCTCTACGCGGGCACGCTGCCCGAAGGTCGCATCTTCGCGATCACCCTCGCGGACGGGGCGATTCGCGAGCTCGCGCGTCCCGAGAACGCCGAGCACGTGTGGGCGCTCGTGCACGACGGTCGTCAGCTCTTCGCGGCCACCGGCCCCGAGGGCAAGGTCTTCGCGATCGACGCGCGCGGGAACGCGTCGGTGTACTTCGACGCCGACGAAGCACACGTGCTCTCGCTCGCGCGCGACGGCGAGGTGCTCTACGCGGGCACGAACGACGACGCGCTCGTGTATCGCCTGCGTGGCCCGGGGCGCGCGGAGATCGTGCACGACTTCCCCGGCAACGAGGTCACCTCGATCGCGGTGCACCAGGGCGCGCTCTACGTGACCGCGAACGACATGCCGGCGCCGCGTCCGATCACCACGAAGACCGCACGCTCCAGCGCGAGCGAGCCGCCGAACCCCGGCAAGGGTCGCCTCTACCGCGTGGACGCGGAGGGTCGTGTGGAGCGCCTGCACCACGACGACGGCATGCACTTCACGACCGTGCGCGCGACCGCGGACGGCACGCTCTACGTGGGCGGCGGCAAGGACGGACGCGTGCTGCGCGTGACCCCCGACGCGCTCGTCGCGACCTACGTCGACGTCGACGAGCGGCAGGTGCTCGCGCTCGAGGTGAGCGGCGACCGACCGGTGTTCGTGACGGGCGACTCGGCGGCGCTCTACCGCGTGCAGCCGCAGCAGGCGACCGAAGCGTTCTGGACCAGCAAGGTGCTCGACGCGGAGTTCTCGGCGCGCTTCGGGCAGCTCACGTGGCGCGGCGACGGGCGCGTGCAGTTCCAGACGCGCAGCGGCAACGGCGCGGAGCCGGACGCGACCTGGACCGAGTGGTCGCAGCCGATCACCTCGCCCGGCCCGATTCGCAGCCCGGCCGCGCGTTTCCTCCAGATCCGCGCGAAGCTGCTCGAGCCGACCTCGGTGCTCCGCGCGGTGCAGGCCTACTATCTGCCGCAGAACCAGCGCACCGCGATCTCGCGCGTGGGCACGAAGGCCACCAAGCGCACGAGCGACGAGCCGCCCGGTCCGAGCACGAACGTCGAGCTGACCTGGGACGTGCAGAACCCCGACGACGACTCGCTCCGTTACCGGCTGCGCTACCGCGCCGAGGATCAGGATGTGTGGCGCCCGATGTTCCGCGAGGACGTGCGCGTGACGAAGAACGAGTACCGCTGGGACACGAGCGGTCTGCCGGACGGTTGGTACGTGGTCGAGGTCGAGGCCTCCGACGAGCTCGCGAACCCCGCACCCAACGTGCTGCGCACCACGCGTGCGTCGGAGCCGCTGCTGGTCGACAACCACCCACCTCGCATCGAAGGCATCGCCTTCCGCGACGGGCGCGTGAGCGGTCGCGCGATCGACGCGCTCGGTCCGATCGCGCGGCTCGAGGTCGCGATCGACGGCGGCGACTGGTTGCCCGCCTACTCGGAGGACGGCCTGCTCGACACCCGCGACGAACGCTTCGCGATCCCGATCGAAGGCCTCGCGCCCGGCTCCCACGTGATCGCGGTGCGCGCGTACGACGCGGCGGGGAACAGCGTGAGCGCGGAGGTCGTGACGACGGCGCGGTGAGTTTGGGTCGCGTCGACACGACACGCACCTCTCGAGCTCGGTCCGCGCAACTACGGGAGAACCGATGAAACCGCCTATCGCGTTCGAGGAGGTGGTGGGCGCCGTGGCAACGGACGAGCTCTTGGCCAGGCTCTCGAAGGCTTACGGGACCGCAACTCCGGATCACGATGACGACCGCGAGCAGTTCTCGTTCCTGTCTTCTGGGATGTACGTGCTCGTCGACGCGTCGACGAAGCGAGTCACCTCGTGCGCGCTCTTCTCGAGGGCGGGCAGCCGATGGACCGGCGAGCCCTTCTCGTGGGACCTCCCTGCGGATCTCGCATTCGGGATGGGTCGCGAGGAAGCTCGGCGGTTGGCCGGGACTCCCGTGGACTTCAATGACCGATTCCGCTGGGACCGTTGGGACCTCGGCACCTTCGTCGTGCGCGCGGGGTATACGACCGAGGGTCGAATCGTAGCGATCGATCTACTGTCGGGTTAGAGCGCGACCGGAAGTACGGTCCTCCAAGGGTGAGCAATGAGCCACCACGATCGATGCGATGGGACGATGAGCGCTCTCGGTGACTGCAGCACCGCGCGACTCGCGTCGCTCTGCCATCGTTCTGCGATTCGCCGCGTCGTCGTTCTCGTTCTTTTCGCGACGCCGTGTGTGCTGGCTGAAGCTCGTGCTCGGGATCCGGGCACGACGATCGACGTCGGCAGGGGTGTTCTGTGTTGGTCCCAGGGTAGCAACGTCGTCTGCAGGACTGAATGGGGGGCCGTTCGCAGGTTCTCTGTTGGTGCTCGCGTCTCCCATCTAGACGTCGTTGGAACCAGAGTATGTGTCGGTCAGAATGGCATCCGCGAGGCCAATCGATGTTGGACAGTCAGCCCAGATCCGCCCCGCGAGATCGGTGGCGAGACGTCAGTGTGCGAAATCGTGCAGAGTGGACAAGAGGTCCGCTGTATCCAAGGCGGGGCTGCGCGCCTGCGTCGTTCCAGTGCGAGGACTGATGGGGTTTCTGCCTCTGGCGAGTACAGTGGATGCGCGTGGTCCCGGCGCCACGTCGAGTGCTGGGGATTCGCGCCCACACCTCGTCTAGAAGGGAGTGTAGGCATCGAACAGTCAGAGCACTGGCGGGCCGATCTCGACTCTGAGATCGTTCACGTAGACGTCGGAACGGCGGGCGCCTGTGTCCTCGACCGCGCCGGTGACGTGTGGTGTCTCGGGCTTTCCCCTGCACTCACCACTGACAGGAGCCAACTGTACGTAGGTCCTACGCGCCTACTGACCGGAGTCGCGTCGATGGGGTCGAGTTTCGCTCGTACTAGTCTGCATGTGTGTGTGACGAGAAGCGAAGGGGAGTCTCCCGTGTGTTACGTATTTGTCAGAGGTCGCGGAGAGAGAGATTCCGCGCTCTAGCGGCTCTCCTGTGCGGAAACAAGTCGACGATCGTACTACGGTTGTCCAGTCCACGGACGGCGACACCCGCGGGCGGTGACAGCGAGTGAGAGGATACGCGACCATACTGGTGCTGGTGACAGCGTGCGGCGGCGAAACTGTCGGCATCGCCGGGCCGATCGCCGTCGTGACTCAGACAACGGGTGAGGTGGCAAGCACGCTAGAGACCTCTTCGCTCCGAACCAGGTTGGTCGTAAAGAGCCGATCCGATGACGTCATGCAGGCACTCACCGCGAGGAGGCAATGCGAAATCATCGTGGACGATCAGCCTGCCGCAGTGTTGTCGTTTGGTGACTGGATGACTCTAAATGACCGTGGCATCTTCACTGCCGAAGCCGTGACACCGCGCGGATACGATCTGTGTACGGAGGCATCGCGCTTTGCGGGAGGCGTGCGCGTCATCGTCGATTGCTTCTCGCATGTTGTTTGGTCCGGTGCGTTGCGCGAGTTGTGCTTCGCTTCCCGGTGAGAACACGGGCCAAGCCTCCGGCCAAGACGGCGAGCCGCTCCCCGCGCACGCGATGAGCCTCGAGCCGTTGACCTCGCCCACCACGCAAGACGTCGACGTCTCGTACGTGTTCGACGCCGAGCCCGACTGGGACGGCATGACCGCGCCACCGGTTTGATTGGGTCATCGGGACAGGCAAATCGGAGTGAGGTATTCTACCTCTACAACGAGCGAGCGGCGACGAGACCGTCCTCAGGATCTGGTGGGGAAGAGGTTTCGCGAAGCCGACGATTCTCAGCCTCCTCCGAACCGGAACTGGTGCGCATCAGCCGGTTGCTCGTATCCACCGGGAGGAGTCCGTGATGCCGACGTGGCTTCGGCTTGGGAAGATGGTTTTCTGGTCGGCGGTGTGGGGCTGTGCTCCGCGCGGATCGCGAGACGAACCTTTGCCGGCGGGTGATGTTCTGTGCGCAGCAATATCCGAGAGGGACGCAGACGGGTACTGCCGTGGGACCCTTGACCCTCGTGATGAGTATCGGGT
>ERZ761602.2626-NODE-2626-length-27495-cov-7.376859_pt1 | contig 27495 bp, 28 predicted proteins | sample MGYA00512165_ERZ761602 | MGnify/ENA primary metagenome ERZ761602 (study PRJEB28899, sample SAMN02445085) | bioreactor sludge metagenome | biome: EBPR sludge; isolation source: Thorneside wastewater treatment plant | place: Australia: Brisbane, Thorneside...
GCCCCTAGCCCAGAAGGTCTATACTCAAAGAGAAGCAACGCATCCCCCCGGGTGGCGGAATGGTAGACGCAGGGGACTTAAAATCCCTTGCTCGCAAGGGCGTGTGGGTTCGAGTCCCACCCTGGGGACTCTTCTCTAGAAACAGCGCTGTAACGAAGTCATCCGTCCACGACGGTGTTCGAGTCCCGAGCCCCCCAAGAAACGAAAGATGTCAGCTTGGATCCTAGAGCCGATCACCTTGGAGGAGCTTCGCCTCCACGCGAGGAGTCTGGTGGATCTTCTCGACCAGATCGGGGCCACATCCGCCGAACAGGCCCTGCTTCCGCCCGACTTCGTGGCGGGATATCTTCCCGCGGTGCATCCAGATTGGGTCGGGGTGCGAGCGATGACCCCCGAGCGGCTGATCGTTGGGACGGGCGGCTACAAAGGCCACCCGGTGGAGGGAGAAATCGAGATCGGCTATGGCGTATCGCCACACTGGGAGGGCCAGGGGGTCGCCACCGCGATAGCCGGATGGCTCAGCGAAAGAGCGATCCGGATGGGCTGCCAGAGGGTCATCGCGCACACTCTGCCGGAGGGTTTCGCGAGTCAAAAGGTGCTCACCAAGTGCGGATTCGTCTTGGCTGGATCAGTGCACGACCCCGACGACGGCGAGGTTTTGCGTTGGGTATTTGAACCTTCCGGCCCCTGAATTCGTTATGAAATAAGAGGATAATTTCATGATCAAGCCGACTGCTGTGGAATCGCTGACGACCTTTCAAAAGAACGCCAAAGAAATCTGCCAGCGACTGAAGGAGTCGGGCGAGCCGCTGGTGCTCACCGTCAATGGCAAGGCTTCGCTGATCGTCCAAGATGCAGCCGCCTACGAGGCCGACTTCCTCGAACTCGATCGCACTCGCCAGCGCCTGGCGGTGGAAGAAGCGCTGCGGCAAGTCGAAGCAGGGGAGGTTCGCCCTTTGGAAGATTTTGTCGCTGAACTCAGGACCAAGTATGACCTTCCGGGTTGAGATCGCGGCTTTGGCCGAGCGGGATGTCCACGACGCTTATCAACACATTGAGCGCGATTCTCCCGGGCGAGCCGTGCGGTGGCTTCAGGGCTTGCTCGAAGCCGTCTATGAGCTCGACTCCCTGCCCCATCGATTTGCCCGCCATGAGTGCTGGTCGCCGACGCGCGATATCCGCCGCTTTCGATACCACTCTCATCAAGTCATATTCGAGGTGAACGATTCGAGCGGCCTGGTGAGGATCCTCCGCGTGTGGCACATGAGCCGCCAAGATCCGGAATCGCAAGACCTCCCGCCGGAACTCGGCCCCCCGAGCGACTCCGTAGAATAGCCTAGTGAATCCCGCTCCCGATCCGGCCGATGACCTAGCGGCAATGTTTTCCCAAATCCGGCTGGAACGTCAGGAGTTTGACCTGCCCGACCGGATCCGAGAGCGCAGCGAAGAGTTCGCGCGGCGGTCGCTGGCCTTTCTCTTTCCCCATTTCCGCACCCGCGAGACCCAGGCCCCGGACTTGGTTGCCGAGTTCGAAGCGCTCTGCCTTCTAGGCCAGGAGGTGATCTCGCCGCTTCTTGGCCCGAGTCAAGGAGATTGCGGACACATCTACCAATGCTTCGCCGAAGCCCTTCCCCGCATCCGGGAGGAGTTGCGAGAAGACGCCGAGTGGATGCTGCAAACCGACCCTGCGGCCGAATCCCTCGATGAGGTGATCCTCTGCTATCCCGGCTTCTTGGCCATCGCCGTCTATCGCATCGCGCACTTTTTCTATGCGCAACAGGTCCCGATCTTCCCGCGATTGCTCGGGGAGTTTGCCCACCGGGAAACAGGGGTCGAGATCCATCCCGGAGCTCAGATCGCGACGCCCTTCAGCATCGATCATGGGGGCGGCGTCGTGATCGGCGAGACGGCCGTCATCGGGCCCCGCGCCCGCATCTATCAGGGGGTGACCCTTGGGGCACTGGCGGTCAAAAAGAAGTTCGCCGGAACCAAGCGCCACCCGACCCTCGAAGAAGATGTCGTCCTTTATGCGGGGGCCACGATCCTCGGCGGGGATACCGTCGTCGGGGCAGGCAGTATCATCGGCGGGAACGTTTGGCTCACCGAGTCGGTCCCGCCCCGCAGCATCGTCACCTTTCAATCCTCCACATCGGCTCGCGCCGATGACGCCATCGAATATCACATTTAGCCTATCTCTCTCATGAAAGCGAATTCCATCCTCGAAACGATTGGCCGTACCCCCCACGTTCGTCTCGCCCGACTCTTTCCCGACCACGAAGTCTGGATGAAGCTAGAACGTGCCAACCCCGGCGGAAGCATCAAGGACCGCATTGCCCTCGCGATGATCGAAGCGGCGGAGCGGTCCGGAGAACTCAAGTCCGACAGCGTGATCATCGAGCCAACCAGCGGCAACACTGGTATCGGCTTGGCCATGGTTGCGGCCGTCAAGGGGTACCGCTTGATTCTGGTGGTGCCCGAATCGATGTCGATCGAGCGGCGCCGACTGATGGCCGCATATGGAGCCGAGTTCGACCTGACTCCGCGGGAGAAGGGCATGAAGGGCGCTATATCCCGGGCAACCGAGCTCGTGGCCGAAACTCCCAATGCCTGGATGCCCCAACAATTCGAGAACCCGGCCAACCTGGCTGTCCACCGCGAGACGACCGCGCGCGAAATCCTCGAGGACTTTCCCGAGGGGGTCGATGCCCTGATCACCGGAGTCGGAACGGGGGGTCACATCACCGCCGCCAGCGAGGTCTTGAAAGAGTATTTCCCCGCGCTGAAGACTTTCGCCGTGGAACCCGCCAAATCCCCTGTCATCAGCGGCGGCGAGCCCAGCCCGCACAAGATTCAGGGTATCGGGGCCGGATTCATACCGACCAACCTCCACACCGACACCCTCGATGGAGTGATCCAGGTGACCGAGGAGGCGGCCTTTGAATTCGCTCAGAAGGCGGCCCGGGTCGAGGGGATCTTCATTGGGGTGAGCAGCGGCGCGTCTCTGGCCGCAGTCTCCCAAAAGCTCGCTGAGCTTGCCCCCGGGTCCCGGGTGTTGACCTTTTGCTATGACACCGGCGAACGCTACTTGAGCATCGAAGGACTCTTCTAAGGGCTAAAGACCGACAGGACCCCAACCTTAAGGCGGGGGTCCTGTCTTTTTTGGGGGGCAAATGCGCTCGGGCTTACTTGCTTCGGCGTCGGCGGGCGATCATGCCCGCGGCGCCAGCGGCGAGAGCCAGCATGGTGCCCGGCTCGGGCACAGCCGAGCTGGTGAAAGCAGCCGTGTAGGTCAGCGAGTTGCCGGCGAACTGCGGATTCGCGAAGGCAAAGCTGAAAGTCTCTTGGCTGAGGCCGGTCAGCGGGCCATTCGCATCGCTGAACTGCACGTTCTGGCCGAAGAACTCGCTGGAACCGAACGAGGTCGGAGCCACAAGGCCGGTGGTGAAGTTGATGCGGAAGACAAGGTTGTCCGCCGCGTCGGTGAAGTCCAGTTGGCCAGGTCCGGCGGTGTAGAGCCCGATTCCGATCGGGTTCAGGCTGATCGGATTCATCTTGAACTTGGCGTTGTCGACGTCCGCGGCCGAGAGACCCGGGGTAAGAAGCTTCAGACCGGGGTTCAACCAGCTGCCCGAGAGCTTGTTATTCGCGATATCCAGCGTAAACATCGGCGTGCTGCCGGTGGGGGCTGGATCGGAAAAGGTCGCGACGGTGAAGGCTTGAGAAGCCACCGCACCGCCCAAAATGGCAAGGGTAAGCGAAGTTCTGATCGTTCCTTTCATATTCCTCTCCTAACGGTTTGGGGACAACGTCGTCCACCAAGAGCTATGTTAACAGAACCCTCTTGGACAAGCAACAGTGAACCCAAAAACCTGGTGTTTTCATGACATGCATTCGCGAAAAACCGGCAAATATGGTGAGTGGCCAAGGGCGGAAAAGAAAAAACCCTGCCGCGCCTGAAAAGGGGCGACAGGGTGGCAACTCCGCTCGGAGAGCGATTAGTTGCTTCGGCGTCGGCGAGCGATGAGCCCGGCCGCACCAGCGGCGAGAGCGAGCATCGTTCCCGGCTCGGGCACGGCGGAGCTGGTGAAGGCGGCCGTGTAGGTGATCGTGTTGCCGGCAAACTTCGGATTCGCAAAGGCGAAGCTGAAGGTTTCTTGGCTCAGACCGGTCAACGGGCCATTAGCATCGCTGAACTGCACGTTCTGACCGAAAAACTCGCTGGAACCGAACGAAGTCGGGGCCACGAGACCGGTCGTGAAGTTGATGCGGAAGACCAGGTTGTTGGCGGCATCGCTGAAGTCGATTTGGCCAGGGCCGGTCGTGAAGAGACCAGGGCCGATCGGGTTCAGGTTGACCGCGTTCATGTTCAGCTTCGCATTGGAAATATCCGCCGCGCTGAGGCCCGGGGTCAGAAGGTTCAGGCCCGGCTGGCTCCAGCTACCGGAGATCTTGTTGTTGGCGATATCCAGCGTAAAGAGCGGAGCGTTTCCGTCCGGAGCCGGATCGGAAAAAGTGGCCACAGTGAACGCCTGGCTGGCGGCCGCTGCGGTCAGGGCGATAAGAATAACCGGAAACTTCATCTGATTCTTTCCTCTCTTCAATAGAGTCAAGCAACGTCGCTCGATTCCCCTCTATGATGGCGCGTCGGCTGGTAGTTCTGCAAGCCTCTTTGTAGTAAGTTCAGCGTCCAATCCTATCCAGCCACCAAAAGCTGGTAATTCTCTCTATACAAAAAACAGTGGCGCCTCGCGGTTTGCGAGGCGCCACTGCGTGTGATTCTTTCTTGAGTGGAAAGGAGTCGGCCTTACTTGCGTCGTCGGCGAGCCAAGAATCCGGCGGCACCAGCGGCGAGAGCGATCATCGTTCCCGGCTCAGGCACGGCCGAGCTGGTGAAAGCTGCCGTGTAAGTCAGGTTGCTGCCCATCATCATCGGGTTAGCGAACGAGAAGCTGAAGGTCTCTTGGCTCAGGGGCAGAACGCCACTGGCATCGCTGAAGCTGATGTTGCTACCGAAGAACTCGCTGCTACCGAAGTTGGTCGGGACGACCAAGGCGCTGTTGAAGTTGATTCGGAAGACCAGAGCGTTGCTCGAGTCGGTGAAATCGATTTGGCCTGCGCCAGCGGAGTACGCGCCAGGACCAAGCACGGTGAGCGCGACCGGGGCCATGTTCATCTTGGCGTTCATGACATCGGCACCAGCAAGGCCGGGGGTCAGCAGGTTGAGGCCGTTACCGTTCCAGCTACCGGAGATCGATCCACCGCCGATCGTGAACATCGGGGTCGAGCCATCAAGGGCGGGGTCCGAGAACGTCGCGATGGTGATCGCTTGGGATCCAGCCGCAACAGCCAGAGCCACGACGACAATAGAAGTCTTCGTCAGTTTCATAATTCCTCTCCAAAGCTGAGCCAAATGGCGCCCAGCAAAGCTTCTCTAATGTATCGTGTCGGCTCCTCAAAAACAAGTCTGAAGGGGCCGAATCTGCTCGTATAAATACTAGAAAAGCCTAAAATACTGGCATTCGTGGCGGCAAAGTGTCCCAAATCACCCAATCCACTTGACAAAAAACCCCGCCACTCGATCACAATTTCCGTTGCTCAAACAAGGAGCCAACGACCATGCAAAACCGCTTTGCCACCCCATATGGCAGTAACCGAGACCGAACACAGTCTCGAGCGGATTTCGCGCGTCTAGGCCCCTAGCATGTAGAGAGAGAAAGCTTTCCCTCCCCAATGATCTGGCCCGGCGCGCAAAACGCCGGGCCAGATTTTTTTGTCACCCCACCGGTCGAGTCGGCCAACTCGACCCTCGCACATCAAGCAATCGAAACAAGAGAACAGAACATGCAAGTTATTGATGGCATCCCGGTTTGGGGAGAACCCGTATTGGATGGTGCCCTCCAACAGATCAAAAACGTCGCTCGATCCGCCGAGAAGGTCGCGCTGGTGGCCGACCACCACGTCGGCTACAGCATGCCCATTGGAGGCGTTGCGGCCTATCGAGAGCACATCAGCCCCAGCGGTGTCGGCTATGACATCGCCTGTGGAAACAAGGCCGTGCTCACCGACATGAAGGGGCGCGAGCTCCGACGACAGATCCACCGGATCATGGAGGACTTATGGAAGAAAATCAGCTTTGGTGTCGGTCGATCCAACCAGGAGTCGGTCGAACACGAGGTGCTGGAGGACCCCTTGTGGAAGCACCCCTTCCTCAAGCCCAAGCGCGACTCGGCCGCGAATCAGCTAGGAACGGTCGGGAGTGGCAACCACTATGTCGACCTCTTCACCGACGAAGAGGATCGGGTCTGGATCGGCGTGCACTTTGGTTCGCGCGGTTTGGGACACTACGTCGCTAAGAGCTACCTCGAACTCGCCGGAGGCAAGGACAGCATGGACGCCGACCCGACTTTGCTCCATGTCAACTCCGCCATCGGAGAGGACTACCTGGTCTTCATGGAACTCGCGGGGCGCTATGCTTACGCGGGACGGGACTGGGTGTGCGGTCGGGTGTGCCGACTGTTGGGGGCCAAGGTTCTCGATGAGGTCCACAACCACCACAACTTCGCTTGGCGCGAGCGCCACGGCGACGCCGACTACTGGGTCGTGCGCAAGGGGGCAACCCCGGCCTTCCCGGGTCAGCGCGGCTTCATCGGCGGATCGATGGGCGACATCTCGGTGATCGTGGAGGGGGTCGAAAACGACCTCGCTTCGCACTCGCTTTACTCCACCGTCCACGGTGCAGGACGCGTCCTCAGCCGGTCCCAGGCGGCCGGCAAGCGACGCGGCAACAAGCGCCAGGGCGGAGAAGTCAGCGAGCACATGATGACCCGATGGTTAGAGGATGCTGGAGTGATCCTCCGCGGCGGAGGGGTGGACGAATCGCCTCACTGCTACAAGCGCCTCCCCGAGGTTCTGGCTCAGCACGCAGAGACGATCAAGATCCTCCATACGCTGAAACCCGTCGGGGTCGCAATGGCCGGCTCCGATACGATCGATCCGTTCAAGGACTAAGTCGATTGCCCTCTCCATTTGGAGAGGGCAAATGCCCGCGGTTCCCGAGGCTCGTCGGCCTCAGGATCCGACCGGGGCGGATTGCTTGAGGTGGCCCACCAGCAGGGCGATGTCGGCGGGGCGCACGCCGGGGATCCGGCTGGCTTGTCCGGCCGTGGCGGGCTGGGCGCGGCCGAGCTTTTCCACCGATTCGTAGCTCAGTCCTCGGAGCCCGGAGTAGTCGAACCCGTCCGGGATGCGCACCTCGTCGAGCTTGACGCTCTGGCGCGCCAACCGCTCTTGGATCTGGATGTAGCCTTCATAGATCGCGGCCAGTTTCACCTGCTCCAGGACTTCTTGCTGCTGACGCTCGCTCAGCGGCGAGTCAAAGCTCCAGCCAGTAAGGGCTTCCACGTCGTCGAATCCGGCCTCGGGCCGTCGCAGGAACTCGAAAGCCGAGATGCGATTCTTGATCGGAGTCGTCCCACGCTCGGCCGCTGCCTCGGACTGGTTCGGGCTCAGCCAAGTCTGACTGAGCTCATCCAGAGCCGTCCCGATGGCGTCGCGCTTTTGACAAAAGCGCTCCCAGCGGCGGTCATCACAAAGTCCAATCTCGCGACTCACCGGAGTCAATCGCTGGTCGGCGTTGTCGTTGCGCAGCAACAGCCGGTGCTCGGCCCGGGCGGTCAGCATCCGGTAGGGATCTTCGACGCCCTTGGTCGTCAGATCGTCGATCATCACGCCGATAAAGCTCTCACTCCGAGGGAAGAGCACTTCGCTCTCCTCAGTCGCATAACGCGCGGCGTTGATCCCGGCCACCAAGCCCTGCCCGGCGGCCTCTTCATAGCCACTGGTGCCATTCAGCTGACCGGCCAAAAAGAGTCCCGGAAGCAGCTTGCTCATCAGGGTGGGCTGGAGCTGAGTCGGGTCGGCCATGTCGTACTCCACGGCATAGCCGGGCCGCAGAATCTCCACCTGTTCTAGCCCAGGGATGGTCTGCAGGGCGGCTTGCTGAACCTCTACCGGCATACTCGTGCTGAAACCCTGTACGTAGATCGACTCGGTGTGCCACTCCTCTTGCTCCAAAAAGATCGGGTGGGTCTCTTTGTCGGCAAACCGGACGACCTTGTCTTCGACGCTCGGGCAATAGCGGGGACCGATCCCTTGGATCTGGCCGCTAAACATCGGCGATTGGTCGAGGTTCGCCCTCAGGATCTCGTGAGTCGATTCGAGCGTCCGAGTCTGCCAACACGGGAGAAGATCTCGCTCGGGAAAGCTTTGGTCGTGAAGGAAGCTGAAGGGGCCAGCCTCGGGTTCGCTTTCCATGGCGAGGGTCTTTGACCAGTCGATACTTCCCGCCCGGACCCGGGGGGTGGTACCGGTCTTGAACCTTCGAAGACGCACGCCCAGATCAGCCAAAAAGGCGCTCAGCCCAAAGACAGCCTGATCCCCATGCCGAGCGGCCACCGTCTTCACCGGCCCCTGATGGCAAAGTCCATTCAAAAAGGTGCCCGTGGTCAAAACGACGGACGGGGCCAAGAAGTCACTCGTTTCCTCGGTCCCCGTCGGGGTCATGCGCACCCCACTCACCCGGCCTTCGGTGGTCAGCACGGTTTCCACCCGACCCTCCAAAACGCTTAGCCCTGGTTGGTCGGTAAAGACCCTCTGCATCAGTCGGGGATAAAGCGTCTTGCAGACATGAGCCCGCAGGGTTTGGACAGCCGGTCCCTTGCCGGTGCCAACCCGGCGGATATGGGTCATGGCATAGTCGGTCGTCACGCCCATCTGGCCGCCGAGGGCATCGACTTCTCGGGCGATGTGCCCCTTGGCCGGTCCGCCGACGCTGCAATTGCATGGCAAGTGCCCGATCCGATCTCGGCGGAGGGTGACGCACAACGTTCGGCGGCCCATCCTCGCGCTGGCAAGGGCGGCCTCGATCCCGGCATGTCCGGCTCCGACCACGATGACATCGAACTCGTGCAAGGCTCCATTGTACTTGGCGGACCGGTCGGAACTCAAAAATTGTGGCCCAGAGCGCTCGACCGACTCAACCTAGGACAATAGAGCCAAGTGCTGATTCTCGCCCTCGTCCTGTATGGGTGGACCGCTTTCGTCGCCCTGACCAACCTCTTACTCATCCCGAGGCCCAGTCGGAGGGGGGAGTCGGCCCAATTTGTCATCCTTATCCCCGCCCGAAACGAGGCTGAGAACTTGCGGCAACTACTCCCGCGCCTGGTACGGCCGGACCAGCCGGTCTTCGTTTTCGACGACGAAAGCACCGACAGAACCGGCGAGATTGGCCGTCAACTCGGGGCCACAGTCCTCACCCCCCGGGAAAAGCTCCCCGAAGGCTGGACCGGGAAGAATCGCGCCTGCTTTGAACTTGCCAAGGCCGCCGCCGAAGGGTTTAGCGGCGAATGGATGCTGTTCCTTGATGCGGATGTAGCCCCCGAGGCGGACTTTTTGGAGGCCATGGGCCGGACTTTGGCCGACCAAGGTCGCCGGGCTCCGGTGCTCACCGGCAGCACCCGGCTGATCGCAGGCGGAGGTGGCGAGCCGATCTTCTTGGAATGGGTCCCCTGGAGCTTGGCCGGGACGAACCCCTTTGGCCTCGTCGCCCGCACCGGGGTCGGGCATAACTTCTTCACCAACGGCCAGGTCGTGGCCTGGCGGACTTCTACGTATTGGGAAGTCAACCCTCACGAGACCCTGCGCGGGCGTATCTTGGAAGACGTCGCCACGGGGCGGCTGTTGGCTCGGCTCAAAGTCCGGGTGCGTGTGCTCGATCTGGGCTCGATCCTCGGGGTTCGGATGTACCGGTCACCCGGGGAGGCGATCGACGGGATGAGCAAGAACTCCTATGAGATCGCGGGGTCGGCGGCGGGTACGGTGGCTTTTGCCCTGCTGATGCTGCTGGCGGCGTGGCTCTGGTTACCGCTCGCGGTGGCCGGGCACTGGGTCCCCGGCGCGCTGTTCTTCCTCTCGGGGACTTGCGTCGGCTGGCTCTCTCGCCGGGCGAGCTTGTGGTTTCCAGTCTTGGCTCTTTTGAGCCCGATCACCCTCTCAATCGGGGCGTACGTTTGCCTTCGCAGCGTGGTCTGGCGTCGGCAAGGTCGGGTGAGCTGGAAGGGTCGGACCTACGCACCCTGAAGCCACCAAATGCGTAGAACCCAAGATCATGCAACCGACGGTCTTGAGGCAGCCGGAGAACTGGAAGGAGCGCTGGAAGCTCTGGGATTGGCGGACGAGAAGACCAACTTTCCTGTTCATCGCGATGGCGCAGCTTTTGATGATTGGGGGTCAGAGCATCCTATCGACTTTTCTCCTTATGGAGCATGGAGACGCCACTCGGGAGGAACTCCTTCGACTGGTCGAACACACGACCAGCCACGCGCGTCTGGTTGCCGCTGCCCTGATGGTCCTCCCCGCGATTGCCATCGTTATCTGGTTATGGCGATCCTACCGACAATTGCCACCCAGTAACCTCTGTTGGACGGTCGCCGCCCTCTCGGGTTTAATGATGCTTCAGGGGTTTCTCTGTGGCAACCCGACCATATCCATCGAATTTGGGGTCTTCTACACGATTTTTGTCCTTGCGTTGCTCTATTCCATGCGCAACACTCGAAAGCTACTTCTCGAAAAAGGACTTATCGATCCCAACGAGGAATTCTAAGGCATGGACCAGTCCCCGGTTGCGGTTTACGTCCACACGCCGTTTTGCCCCAGCAAATGCGGCTACTGCGATTTCAACAGTTACGCGATGACAGGCGAGATCATCGACCGAACGGTGGCCGCGATTGAGACCGAGATCCGGCGGAGCCCTTGGGCCGGACGTCCGGCCAAAACCATCTTCTTCGGTGGGGGAACTCCTACGTTCCTCACCGCTCCCCAGCTTTGTGGATTGCTCCGGGCCGTCCTCGAAACCCATCCCCCGATCGAGAACTGCGAGATCACCAGCGAGGCGAACCCGGGAGTCGTCGATTGGCCCAAGTTTGCGGCGATGCGCGAGGCCGGATTCAACCGAGTCAGCCTCGGGGCCCAGAGCTTTGTGAAGGAAGACCTCATTCGCCTGGGCCGGGTCCACGCTGCCGATGAGGTGGGAAAGGCGGTTCTCTCCGCGCGGCAAGCAGGGTTCGACAATCTCAACCTCGACCTGATGTTCGCGCTCCCCGGCCAATCCATGGCCGCTTGGCAGAGAAACCTGGAGGCGGCGCTGAGCCTCAAGCCCGAACACCTCTCACTCTATTGCCTCACCATCGAGCCCAACACTCGCTACTACCGGCTTCATCTGAAGGGCATGCTCGACCTCCCCAATGACGAAGCTCAGGTCCGCATGTATGACCTTGCCCTCCAGATGGCCGGCGACCATGGGTATGAGCAATACGAGATCAGCAACTTTGCCAAGCCGGGGCGGCAATGCGAACACAACCGATGCTATTGGCTGGGCGAGGAGTACCTGGCTTATGGTCCGGGCGCGGTCGGGGCCATCGGGCCGGTGGAGAGCCGCCGCCGATACACCAACACCAAGCACCCCCAGCTCTACTGCGAACGGGTCGAGGCCGGATCCGAGCTTGCCTGCGACGAAGAAACCCTTGGCCTCGGCGAGCATCGTACCGAGCGGATCATGCTGGGGCTACGACTCAACGAAGGGATCGAGCTCGCTCCCTATGCCCCCGACCCCCAGGGATTACAAACGGTAGAGTCGAGAGGATGGCTGGAATGGGCTGGCAATAACGCCAGATTAACTCCGACGGGTCGGCATTTTTGCAGCGAAGTCGTGGCGGAATTGATCTAGCGGCCGGTTGTTGATACAATGATCGTGTGATTCAGGCCCGTGTAACCTTGTCCATGGCGCTCGTCGCTCTTGCCGCATCTGGCCTCACCCAGAGCAAGATCGGCGTTCTCTCCTCGGGAGCGCCGGCAATTGATGCGAAAGTCGTTTCTGTTCTTGCCAACGATGGCAACGATGTCACGCTGTTGCCGCGCCCCGATCAGACGCCAATCGGCTTCAACTTCTTCGCGTACGACGCGATTTACCTCCAACCAAATTTCGTCTTTTCTAGCAACCTGCCTAACTTGGTTCAGGGGGATCTCAAGAATTACGTCCGCGGAGGTGGAGGACTCGTCACCTCTGAATGGGCTATCTGGGGCGTCAGTTCCGGATATCACGCATTGATGGCCCCCGATTGGTTCGGAACTTATGCTGGTAACTACTCCAACAATCCAAGCCTTTCGACGTCGACCGTGGTTTCTAATCCCACCATTCACGCAGGACTCCCGACCACCTTCACGATTCCTCTCGATAGCGTAGGAGGTGGTACGTACACGTTTATCACTCCCAAAAGCGAGGCGCAGGTCTTCTTTTCTTACCAAGACGGCGTGGTCACTCGCCCTCTTGCCTTTGGGGGCCAGCGAGGTCTCGGCCGGATCTTCCATTACGCGACAGTGAACGGCTTGGCTCAGTTCAACGACCCGAACTTTGCTCGGCTCTTCCAGAACTCATTTCGATGGGTCAAGGGCAAAGCGGTGGACGGCCCCGGCATCCGTGGACGGTACACCCTCCTCGCTCTGGCGGACCAAACTCAGATGCGGCTGAGGGTGACCTACCAGAACGTCTCGAACGACCTGATCGTCGGGGTGGCCGACGCACTGGTGGATGCGAACGGCTTTTTCACGGCTTTGGGCCCCTCGACACCGGGGACCTATCGGGTGTTGTTGAAGGCCCGCACCGGATTGACTCGTCGGCCGGTCGGGACCTACACCACCCAAGTCGGTCAGGAAGCCAATGTCGGGGAAGTTGTGTCGTATAACGGCGACATCGACGGCGACGACGAAATCACCATCTTCGACTACATCCAGCTCAGCTTTGCATTCGACTCCGTTGAAGGAGACGCGAACTGGGACGCCGACACAGATCTTGACGGGGACGGTGCGATCACGGTGTTCGACTACATCGCGCTCAGCAACGGATTCGGCGAAGCCGGTATGTAGTCCACAACGAATTCGAGAGCATGGCTGCCGGCGGGAGAAGATCTTCTCCCCGCAGGCTCTGTTTACTAATCTCTTTCAAATGCAGATAGATTGCATTGAAAGCATCTCGAACGCTTCAAGATTGCTTCTTTTTAGCAGGGTTTTGGAATTCTTGCGCATCATGATTCAATGTACTAATTTATTGGTACAATCAGTGAACCATGAACGAAAAGCTCTTGATTATTCAGATGACAGAGCTTGTGCAACGGCACTTCCTCACCCTGCTGAGGGAAACCGCGCCAGAAAAGTTGGAATGGCAGATCCACGAAAATGGACGCTCCATGATTCAGATCGCCCGAGAAGTTGCCCAATCGCCGGTCATCGTGGCTCTTATCCTCCGCCAAAGAGGAGTTGAATTCTATGATGCTGAAACTGGGTTGGAGTTCTTGAGAGATCGTCAAACCATGGAGACCCTTGAGGACTGCGAGAACGAACTTGAGCAAAACTGGAACGTTCTCCGAGAAGAAATTCTTGCCTTGCCCGACGAGCTTTTGGAGCACAAGATCTGCCTCCGAAGCCGCCCCGGGCGCCCCTACTCGATGCTGGAAGTCATGGCCTTCCACCACTGGAACACACTGTATCACCTGGGCCAGGTAGCGTATATCCAAACGCTGTATGGCGACCAGGAGATGCATTGGCCACTAGCTTAGAGATTGCACAGGCGGCCCGCCTCAGGCCAATCGAACAGATTGCCCATGAGGCGGGCCTTTCTTCCGACCACTTCGAGCCCCTCGGCCGGGCAAAGGCCAAGCTCACCTGGTCGGGCGTGGACCATGTGCGGTCGCAGTCTCCGGGCAAGCTGATCTTGGTCACGGCCATGACCCCGACCCCCTTTGGTGAGGGCAAAACCACGACCTCAGTCGGATTAAGCCAGGGACTTCAAAAGATCGGGCGACGAGCGATACCGGCTCTCCGCGAACCGGCTCTTGGACCGGTGATGGGGGCGAAAGGTGGCGCGTGCGGCGGGGGCTATTCCCAGGTTCTGCCGATGGAGGATATCAACCTCTTCTTCACCGGCGACTTCCCCGCGATCTCGGCCGCGCATAACCTGCTCAGCGCCCTCCTCGACGCTCACATTCACCATGGCAACGACCTGGCGATCGACGTGCGCCAAGAGACCTGGCCCCGCGCTGTGGACATGCCCGACCGGGCTCTGCGCGAAATCATGGTGGCCCTTGGAGGGACCGCCAACGGCTATCCGCGCCAAGACGGATTCGTGATCACCCCCGCCAGCGAGATCATGGCCATTTTTGGGCTTTCTCGGACGCTCGCTGAACTGAAAGAGGCCCTCGGGCGGATCGTGGTCGGGACGACCCGGGCGCGCAAACCGATCACCGCCCGGGACCTCAAGGCGGATGGCGCGATGACCGCCCTCCTTCGCGATGCACTTCGCCCGAATCTGGTTCAGACCCTTGAGGGTGGCGCGGCGATGGTCCATGGTGGCCCCTTCGCCAACATCGCCCACGGGACCTGCAGCCTGCTCGCCATCGAGGGCGCACTTGGCCTGGCCGAATTCGCCGTGACCGAGGCCGGCTTTGCCAGCGATCTCGGAGCCGAGAAGTTCATGAACCTGGTGATCCCTCGACTTGGCCACCACCCCGCAGCCATCGTTCTGGTGGTGACCCTGAGAGCGATCCGGCACCACGGCGAGGGTTCTTTAGAAGCGGGGATCACCAACGTCCGCAAGCACTTGGATCACCTCAGGCAATACGGGCCACCCGTCGTCGTGGCGGTCAACCAATTTGGAGATGATGGAGCCGAAGATCTCGCCTTTGTGCGGAACTGGTGCGCCGATCAAGGGGTCGCCTGCGCGTTCAGTACCGGATTTGCCGACGGGGGCGAGGGGTGTCGCGAGCTCGCCGAAGCCGTTGCGACGGCGGCGGACGCCGGGAGTGCGTTCTCCCCAATTCACACCGACGGAATGCCGATGGAGGAACGGGTTGAAGCCGTTGTCCAGAAGGTCTATGGCGGAACCGGAGTGACGTGGAGCGAGGCGGCCACCAAGAAGCTCGCCTGGATCCGCAAGCAGGGCTACGGAGAGATGCCCATCTGCATCGCCAAGACCCAATACAACTTCAGCGATCAGGCCGACGCGGGGCTCGACCCGAAGGACTTCCGGATCCACGTCCGCGAGGTCAGACCGAGTCTCGGGGCCGGGTTCGTAGTGATGGTCGCGGGCGACATCATGCTGATGCCCGGATTGAGCAAGACCCCCGGGGCCCACCAGATTGATGTAGATTCTGAAGGCAAAATTGTGGGGATGTTTTAGGGCGAGAAAAAGAAGAAGGGGCTAGAGAAGAAGGGTAGGGAAAATCCCTATTCCTATTCTCTAGCCCCTAGGTTCTAAACCCCTAGCCGATTACTTCTTGCGGCGTCGGAGAAGAGCAGCGGCACCGAGACCGAGAGCGGCCATGGTTCCGGGCTCAGGCACGGCTTGGATGCTCAGGTTGTCGAAGTGTCCGACTTCGAAACCGGTGGCTCGCGAAACCAGGTCGACATCGTCGATCACCGTGGTGGCGACCGAAGCCAGCGAGATGGTCGTGGACGAGGTCACGCCGTTCAGAGCGACGCTCATGCGGCCGCTGGTGTAGTTCAGCGTGACGTCAAGTCGGTTCCACTGGTTCTTGTTGGCGGTGAGGCCAGCAAAGGTCGTGATCGAACCTGTTCCAACGTTGCCGCTGACGGCACCAGCGCTGCTGATCTGAGCCAGAGCGACGCGAGTCACAGCCGGGCTGTACATGTCAAGACCAAAGAACGAGTTGGCCGCGCTGTTGTCTTCGTTGTAGTGGATCCAGACGGTGGACGTGAGGATCTTGTTGGCGGCCGTCACCGGGTTGTAGCTGAACGGATCCCACCAGCCCCAGTTGGAACCAGAGGCAGGACCAGTGTCGAACTTGACCGACTTGTTGCCGGATTGGGCAAAGCCGCTCACGACATCATAACCCGGGTCGGTCAACCAGCCGCCTTGGCCGTTGAGGGCGCCATTGGCGAACGACTCAAAGCCGGTCGAGTAAAGAACTTGGGCTTGGGACGCCACAGCAGCGCCCAGAACGGCAACGATTGCCAAAACTTTCGTCTTCATTTTTTGCTCACCTTTCCGAAAAATCCGGAATGACTCGGTTAAGGAACATCCCTTAACACAAACCGTAGTATGCACCACTTTTCGCGAAACGGTGTTACTCATCCGCAAAAGCCCGCAGAAATACTAGCCCATCCCGTTAGCGTTGCGGAGCCCACCAGTTGGGGTACCCTTTGGGGTCCTGCACGCAGGAACACACAAGGAAATTACACATGGCAGAAGAAACCACGCAGGCGCAGCCAGCCGGATCCCCCGAGGGCGCGCCAAACACCGCTGGTAACCGAGGGGACGCGCGAGCAACGCGCGAGAGCGACGCCGCTATCGGCGCCCTTGCCGGCGAACCCAAGTTCCGATCCCGACGACGCAAGCGCGTCAGCTTCCTCACCGTTCAAAAGATTGAGTCGGTGGACTATAAGGATGTCGCCACGCTCAAGCGATTCATCAACGAGAGGGGCAAGATGCTCAGCTCGAAGGTCACCGGCAACACGGCGAAGCAGCAGCGCATGATCGCCCGCGCCATCCGCCGCGCACGAGAGATGGCTCTCCTCCCGTTTGTCGTTACCGAAATGACGGCCAGCACGGAGCGGAGCTTCCCGCGACCGCGCCGAGGCGACTACGGACGCGACCGGAACCCGGAACCCCAAGAGTCCTCCGAGAACAAAGACTAACTCCACTCTCAAACCGCGACGCCGCTCCCAGGAATCCATTCCTCGGGGCGGCTCTTTCTTTGTCCGAACCGTGGACGCCAGCCAGACGTCGACTCTTCGGTAATCTCAAGTTATGCACGGGGCTGCCTTGCTTTCCACACTCGTTGCGCTCGTCGGAGCTGCCCCCCAGGTGGGACCCATGCCCCCGGTCGGCAGCAGTACTCCGTTCCACCAAACCGCGATCCGACTCCAAGAGGCCAGCCTGAAGGGAGATTTCACCCTCGCCCAACAACTGGCGCGCCGGCTCCCCACCCTTGAGATCACCCTGCAGTGGGACGAGAGCGAGATCCCAGCGGACCGACGGAAGGAGTTTTCCGACGCCCGAGACCGAGCGATCCAAGCCTGGACCCGCGCCTTGCCGGAGCTCAAGATTCGGCTCGGCAAGACAGATCCTGTCCTCAAGGTGGCCTTCGTCAAGGAGCTTCCTGAAAACCCGGACTCGGTGGGACCGGCTGGAGCGGTGTACTTTGACAGCGACGCTCCCTCAGAACCCCAGGTCGAAGCCGTCCTCTCCCTTGTTCGAACGCAGTACCGCTATCCGATCTCTCCCCGCGATGTGGAATGCGAGATCCTGTTTGCCATTGGCCGAAGTCTGGGACTGGAGCGTTCCCCACGACTCGGAACCGTCATGGGGCGGCTCGAATCCTCCTATGGAGTCGTGCCTCGAGTTGATGGCCGCACGGTTGCCCTTGTGCGGGAGATCCAAAAGGTAGCCGACACTCTGCGGACCACAGCCCGGACGAGGACGGCCCTCACCCCAGCGAAGTCAGTTGCGGCGCTCTCGCACGACAAGTTTGAGCAAGGGACGGTGGCTCAGGGGTCGATCACCAACTTTCGCATCACCGTGACCAACAACGGAAATGTCGACCTGGTTTATGGGTTCACCCCCGACTGCGGATGTTTTGCCGTCGGTCAGGTTGCCCCCATCAAGCCCGGGCAAACCGCCGTCGTCCCCGTCACCATCGACACCACCGACACCCCGGGGCCATTTGACAAGGCTCTCTACTTCTATAGTAACGACCCCGACCGCAACGCCTTCCGGATCCCGGTCAGGTTCTATGTCGAGCCCTCCTTCCGATTCCTCACCGCCACCGGGTCACCCGTCTTAGTAGCAGAAGAAAACGGACTTCAGGCCGAGATCTTCCTGGTGCTGAGCGAGGAGCTGCAGGGCAAAATCGATCGGGTCCGAGTGGTGGGCCTCTCGGTCCTGACCGAACTGGAACCCTGGGAAGGAGAGATCGCCGACCCTGGCCTGGGCGAACCAGCGCGAAAGAGAAAGGGCTACCGAGTGCGGTTACTGGGCAGTCCCGAGATTCCCCCTGGTCGGGCGCAGATCACCCTGGTGGCCGAGGGAACGGACTTGCCTGGACCGGTGGCCACCAGCTTCTTTGTTCAAAAAGGAATCGTCGCCCTTCCGTTGACGGCATTCTTTGGTGAGCTGACCGCCACCCCGACCGGAACTACCGTCCTCCTGGCTCGGCCCAATCGACCCTTCCGAATCCTATCTGCCGAGGTGGACCACCCCAATCTCTCGGCCAAGATCGAGCCCGGAGCCGACGGGTCCGAATGGCGCGTGCAGTTGCGCTATGACGGCAAGGCCCCCATCGGATCCCTCTCGGCCACCCTCAAGGTCCGGACCGATGATCCTCGCCAGCCACTGTTCGAGATCCCGATTTCGGGCACCGTGCGATGAAGAGCCTGCTTGCTTTCGCCGTGGCAGGGGTCGCCGCAGTCGGATTTTCTCCAGAAGAGCGCCCGGTCCAGATTCTTTTGGCTGGCGACCTCAAGAGCTATTTGAGCCCGTGCGGATGCGTGAAGCCGATGAGCGGGGGAATCAAGCGAATGGTCTCTGCAGTGCGCTCGATCCGTGCCTCGGGGCCCACGATCTTCGTGCTCAACGGTCAGTTTCTTTCGGGTCCCAGTCGACAGGACGAGATGAAGAGCGAGACCCTAGGTCAGGCCCTCAAGGCCTCGGGGGTCGATGCCGTCTTCCCGACCAAGAGCGATCTTCAACTCGCCGAAGTCCTCCTGGAAAACGCCCACCGACTCTCGGGCGAGACCTTTCTCTCGGCGACTGGTGAGGCCGCTCAGACCTGGGCTCCGAGCGAACGTGAAGCGCAAGGCCTGGTGATCCGCGGCGCGCGCCGCTGGACCGAAGAGCTGCGAGACGCCCAGCCCTCCTTGCTCCTTTGGGACGGCAACCTCGAATCCGCCCGTTCCGTAGCGGCAAAGATCGATTGGCCGTGCTTGGTTCTGTATCGCAGCGCGGCCAAGCCAAGCGCCGCACTGGAATCCATCGGGAAAGCCACCCTCGTCGGTGGCGGTGAGAAGGGCAAAGTTCTCGTACAAGTTTCTTGGCTCGCGGGCAAGATCAAAGCGGCCCGAATTATCGACCTCGGACCCCAGGTCCCGGATGACCCCGCCACGAGCCAACTCATGGCCCAATATCTGGAGCGGGTGGAAGGGGAGAGATTGCTCGAAAAGCTTCCCCGACGCCCCAGCGAACCCTATGCGGGCTCCCTCAGCTGCTCCAGCTGCCACCAAGAAGCCCATCGCGAATGGCTCGTGAGCGAGCACAGCACCGCTCTGCGCACCCTCGAAGCCGATGGCCATGATGCCGATCCGGACTGCGTCGGATGCCACGTCGTGGGGCTTGAAGATGAGACCGGATTCCAAAGCCGACAAAAAACGCCCCGGCTCGCCAATGTCGGCTGCGAAAGTTGCCACGGCCCCAGCGCGGCCCACGTCTCCGACCCCGAAAGGAACAGGACCCCCCGCGATGCCAGGCAATCTTGCGGTAGCTGCCACAACGTGGACCACAGCCCGGGCTTTCAGTACGAGACCTATTGGCCCCAAATCGAACACAAGTGATTTCCCCGGAAAGCATGTGGAAATCTCTGAGTTTCTGCATGTATTCCTGCGCTCTTCAGCGCAATTCTAGACCTAGATAGGTTAAGCTTTAACTTGGGAATAACAAATCCCGAGGTCACGAAGTGGGTTGGAGTGGCAAGATCAAGTTTGAGGTGAAGCCGCTGGTTCCTCTAAGTAGTGGATTAGCCGAACCTGTCATGGAATTACAGACAAGTCGAGGGCCAGTTGTGGACTTGGACGCAGAGAGCTCCATCCGCATCTCTCAGGCGCTCTATCAGCCCCGCCGTGAGGGTTTCTCCAGCTTTTTGGCCCTTCCCTGCAATATTCGCGCGACCGAAAGCTGCCTGATGTTTGCCACCGGGTTGATCGGGTTTAGCTGTATCGTCGGGCCCCAGGGCTCCGGAAAGTCTCACCTCCTCCAGTGCGTCCAGCGGACCTATCGCATGGAGTCGGGTTACGACCTCCGAACCTACAACCTGCCGGACCTCCTCAAGATCGACCCTCTTTTCGACTCGCCCCGGCCGTTGATCATCGACATGGCCGAGATCGCCTTCCGGACCCCTCGGCTCAAGCATCGGTTGCGGCTGGTTCTAGAGCGACGAGTCAGGACCGGTAAGCCCACACTCATCGCCTTTGAGGGCAGCAAGGTCAGTCGGCCGATTCGCGGTCTCCTTGCCTATTCTCGCAACTGGAACACAGTCGAACTCGGTGAGCCGAGTCCGCAGGAACGACTGTTGCTTCTGAGACACCTGGCCCAGAGCCTAGAGATGGAAATTTCCGAGTCGATCCTCCGGCTGATGGCCCTCAAGCTACCGGGTACCGGGCACGCTCTGGTGGGCGGACTCCAGCGGCTCAGAGTGATGCATCGCCGATGGATGGGCCCCGAGCGAGAGCCTCGCGCGGCCGGGGTTTTGGCCCACGACCTCACTGGGGGTGACGGATGGGACGTCCGAGACCACGTGATGGAGCTCCTCGAACTCCCGGCATTCCGGTCGGCATTCCCTCGGGAGGCAGACCGAACCGCCTTCGCCGCCTACTACTTGCGCGATGTGATGTCCCTTCCCGAAGAGGACGTCGCTGGGGTTCTCCACCTCCGGGATGGCCAGGTCCACCGCTTCGCCAAGGAGGTTGAGTCCGGCAAAATTGTTTCCGATCACGTAAAATTGCGAGATTCCTTGACTCGAGCATTTTTCTTCCCCTTTGAGTCCGTCTGAAGGATGCACCCGTAGGCCAGCGAGTGTTGGTCGACCTCCGGTAGATTGCCTTGGCGATCCGGTGTGTGAAGGGTGGCTTAGGGATAGTGTGCGGCACGAGTTGGTTGGATGAGGACACTTGCAGATCTAAAACTAGTTCCGGTGTGGGTCAATCCCGGGCACCAGGTGGCCTCGGCACTTATTCTCTTGCAGGGACACCGCCTCAAGGCGATCGGCGTTTTAGAAAATGACCGCCTCGTCGGAGTCGTCACTCAATCGATGCTCAAGGTTGCGGCCAGCAATGTCCTCGTGGCCGAACTCATGGAAGATCCCCAACCAATCTTTGAGAGTTCGATGACCATCGCCGAGGCCAGCGAGCGCTTCTATCACGACGACCTGGATTTTGCCCTCGTGCTGGATGACGAGCGGTACCTCGGGCTTCTGACCCCCAACACTCTTCTTCAAGAGCACCGCTACACGTGGGACCCGCTCACGAATCTGGGCCGGGTGGACCGCCTCCGCGAATGGAGCGTCGAGACGCTCCGGAGCGGGCAAGAGATCTCTCTGCTGTTCTTGGACCTTAACGACTTTGGGTCCTATAACAAGGAGCACGGCCATGTGGTCGGAGACAAGATCCTGCGGCGCGTATCGGGCCTTCTTCGCCGATCGGTCGACCCAACCCGCGATGTCCTCGTTCGCTATGGCGGGGATGAATTCGCGATTGGAACCACGCGAGACCGCCACGAGGCCGAGGAACTCGCGATGTATCTGCAAGAACGGGCGGAGAGCGAACTCGTAGATGATTTCGGCGAGCCGATCCGGTTCTGCATCGGAATCAGCGGCGGCCGCCGGAGCAAAGAACGGGCAAACATGCACTACGCAGCGACCTTTGACAACCTCGTCAACGCCGCCAGTCGCGCCTGTATCGCGGCCAAAAACGAGTTCAAAAAGCGAACTGCGAAAGTTAGTGAGTAGGGGTTAGAGAATAGAGATTAGACAATAGAGAGAGGACAATAGCCGCTTGGTCTTACTCTCTACTCTCTACTCTCCACTCTCCACTCTCTACTCACTACTCTCCACCCCCTACCAGGTCCCGACCGTCTTCGGTTCGGCGAGGTATTCGAGCAATTGGTCGATGTGATAGGCGTCGTGGCCAAGGAAGAACGCCGCTAGGTCGGAGACCGTCATCGGCCCGTTCTCGGGGTGGGTGGCGGTCAGAGCAAGTTGGTCGTGGGTCAAGGTTCCCAGCAAGGCGACGGTGCGGGCTCTGTCGGCGAGGAACAGCCTCAGTGAAGCTTGCGGATCCTTGCTGGAGTACGCCCCCGCCTCTGCCCGCTGGGTCTCGTCATACGGCGTAATCACGAAGTCTGGGGATCCCAGTGCGCCTTCGATCCGCGCCCGCAGGATCGGTTCCCAGTCCGCCAGATGAGCCAAGACCTCCCGCGGCGTAAATCGATCAGGATCTCTCCGCTCGTCCCAAGTCGGACCGCCCAGCTGAGCGGAGAGCTGCTCAATGGCTCGGGCCGAAGCCGCTGCCCCTTTGGTCATATACGGATTCATGCTCCTCATTCTAGCCCGCTGAAATACGGATCCCGCCATCGGCGTAGAATCACCCGCAAGGCTATGGAACCCGAATTCTTGCTCACCCGCCGACAGGTTTTGGCGACTGCCGCATCGGCGGTTGCGGTGGGCGCACTCCCAAAGATAGGATCCACCGCCAGACTGGAGAACTCAAACCCTATGGAACCCAAACTTGTCGAAGTCCCTTCTGCCATCCCCGAAAAGGTTTACACCTCTGAGCGAGTCGGCATCAGTCGAAAAACCCACGACGAGCACCTCAAGCTTTGGCAGGGCTACGCAAATAAAACCAACGAGATTCGCAAGGCTCTCCTTGAGATGGGCGTTCCTGACCCAACCAAGGCAAACCAGATCTATAGCCAGATGCGAGCCCTGAAGGTGGACTACACCTTTGCCTATGAAGGCTTGATCAACCACAACATCTACTTCGAAACCCTCGGTGGAGAAGGCGGACCGGCGACCGGCAAGACCGGCGAGCTGATCGTCGCGGCCTACGGCAGCTTTGAGAACTGGGTCGCCGACTGGAAAGCCACCGGAATGGCCGGCCGCGGATGGGTCTACCTGGCCTATGATCACGCCGAAAAGCGTGTCTTCAACTACATCGGCGATGCCCAAAACACTTTCCCGATCTGGAACCACACCTTGGTCCTCGCGATGGATGTCTATGAGCATGCTTACTTCATCGACTTCGGAACGGCCCGGATGAAGTACATCGAGGCCTATCTGCAGTGCATCGACTGGGACGCCGTCAACGCCCTCGGCGAACGCGTCACCGTCGGCTAATCGAGCTCCTCGACGCCGACCGAGGCCATCGCCCTCGGTCGGCGCCCACAAGCCCACCCCGATGCCACAATGAGCCCATGGCTAGGATCGCCGTCATGGTGGGCAGCAAGGGGCGCGGAAGCAACATGCGCCGCCTGATCGAGGCTGGACGGGCGGAGGAGTTCCCCGGCCGCGTCGAGTGCGTCCTCGCCCCGACCCCGGATTCGCCCGCCGTCCAATCGGCCCGGGAGATGGGCATTCCCACCACCATCCTCAGCCCAAAGTCCGCCGATTATCCTTCGGAGCTCGCCCGAGTTCTGGATGGAGTGGACCTCGTCTGCCTGGCTGGATTCATGAGCCTCTTTCCGGCGGAAGTACTGGACCAGCATCCCGGCCGTGTACTGAATATCCACCCGGCCTTGCTCCCCAAGTTCGGGGGAAAAGGGATGTACGGGATGCACGTCCATCAAGCCGTGCTCGCCGCGGGCGAACGTGAATCGGGCTGCACCGTACACCTCGTGACGCCGATCTATGACGAGGGCCGGATCCTCGTCCAGCTCTCGTGCCCCATCGAACCCGAGGACTCGCCCGAAGCTCTGGCCGCCCGAGTGCTTCGCCTGGAGCACCAAGCCTATCCCCTGGCCATCCGGCTAAGGCTTGACGAATTGGCCCACGAGCAGCCGTCCAGCGACGAGGCCTAGGGCGCAGAGCAATATCGACCCGATCCCGGTCCCGAGGACATACATTCCGAAGGCCGACCATGCCCGGGATTCCAGCAACCGGACTGCGTCAAGCGAAAACGCGGAGTACGTCGTAAATCCCCCCAACAGTCCGACCCCCAAAGACAGTCGAAGGGTATCGCCGGATTCCCGCAGGAGAGTCATCCCCACCAGCAACCCCATGGCCAGGGCTCCCACCAGGTTCACCGAGAGCGTCCCATACGGAAAGCTGCCGGCGGCACGGACCTGGATCGCTTCCGTCATCAGATAGCGGGCAACCGCTCCCAAACCACCGCCGGCAAACACCCAAAGCAACCGCTCCATCTCGCCCGTCTTACCACGGACCGGATCTTTTTGGCGATTTCCCTTGCTCCTTGGCGAAAGATGCGATATGATAAGGCGAAGGTTCTGATTAAAGGATTTATCATGAGAACGCTGTTGTTCCTTCTTTGCGCGCTGGTCTCGATCGGCTCGGCTCTCGCCGCTCCGCCCAAATTGACTCTTCAGGGTAAGCGCTTCGTCGATCCCCAGGGCAAACCCGTGACCTTGCGAGGGGTTAACCTCGGAAACTGGTTCGTCATCGAGCACTGGATGTGGGACCAAGTTCAGCCGGCGGGCGGCTCGGTGGATGGGGTGAGCCTAGAAGCCATCCTGACCGAGAGGTTCGGTGAAACTGAGAAGAACGCTCTGATGGAGATCTATCGGAACTCGTGGATCACCGAGCGAGACTTCTCCATCATCAAGAGCTTCCGCTTCAACTTGCTTCGGATCCCGCTGAACTATCGCTTGTTCGAGAGCGACGCCGCCCCCATGCAACTCAAACCCGACGCCTGGGTATGGCTCGACCGGATTTTCAACTGGGCGGACCAAAACGGCCTCTATCTCATTCTGGATATGCATGCGGTCCAAGGCAGCCAAAACCCCTTCGACCACTCGGGAGAGGTGAATCGCAACCAGCTCTGGACGGTTCCTAGCAATCAGACACGGCTGGCCTGGCTGTGGCAACAGATCGCGACGCGCTACAAGAACCGCTCGGCGCTTCTTGCCTACGACCCGATGAATGAGCCCTATGGCGGGACCGATCAGCAGGTTCTGATGGTCACCGATCAGCTCGTCCGAGCGATTCGGCAGGTGGATGCCAACACGCTGATCTATGCCCACGACACGTATAACGGGATCGGCTTCTATGGCGACCCCAAGAACCGGGGATGGCGAAATGTCGGCTTCCAGCGCCACTTCTATCCCGGCATCTTTGACGGCCGCCCGCCCACTCCGGAGACCCATTTTCAGCATCTCAGTAGCCTGCAACTCCTGGCAAACGACATCGACCGCATGAACGTGCCCCTGTTGATCGGCGAGATGAACGTGCTCTTCAAATCGGCGGGAGGGGCTGAGATGATGCGGCGGACCTTCGACCTGCATGAATCCTATGGCTGGCAGACCACGATGTGGAGCTACAAGGCCCTCAGCAAGCCGGGCGGCGTCGGCGGGGACGCCATCTGGGGGATGGTCACGAATAAGAATCGCCTTCCCAATATCAACTTCCGAACCTCGCGGCTGGAGGTCATCCGCGAGTTCTTCCGCATGCACGCCGACATGCCCTACACGATCTACGAGGATCTGCGGAAGATGCTGGCCCCCGAGCGAGTGAAGCTTCCCGAACCACCGGCCCCACGGAATGGACGGCGAAAGCCCCTCGGTGGAGACCGACTCATCGGGTGGTCTCAGGCCGATATTGGGGGCTCGCTGGCGGGAGGCCTGCGCAAGAACGACGACGGCACCTTTGACCTCTATGGCGGCGGAGAAGACATCTGGGGTTCCAACGACCAGTTCAACTTTCTGCATCGAAAAGCCGAAGGTGACTTCTCCATCGAAGTTCAAATCGCCGAGATGGAAAACATCGAGACCTACTCCAAGGCAGGGCTGATGATTCGGGCATCCCTTGAGCCCCACTCCCCCCATGTGATCCTTTCCGTCTTTCCATCCGGCGAGGTCCAGTTCGCCCAGCGAGAGCCGCAAACATTCACCACTCGCAGCATCGGGGACAACAAGGGCGAGATCAAGGATCTTGTTCTCCGCCTGACCCGAAAAGGGGAGCGAATCAAGGCCGAGTTCCGACGCGGCGCGGAAGGCGAGTGGCAGACCCTCGGCGAGACGGCTTGGCGAGGACTCCCGGCGTCGGCTCTCGTCGGCCCGATCGCGCTTTCGCATGATAATCGCCAACTCATCGAGGTGCGATACAGGGACCTGAAGTTCCAACAGTAGGGGCGAAAACCTGCGAATCTTGCCAGAAATTGCGATTTTCACATCAATATGCAAGATTCTAGGCTTGATTAAAGGATTTATCTAATAGAATGAAATTGAGGCGACGTGGCCCGCGAGGAGAAACCCCCCGTTTGGGGGAAGTGTCCGTGAGCCCGATCGAACAAAGGCAAAGAAACATGAAATGGCAATTGGCAGCGTCGGCAATCGGCCTCGCGACCCTCTCGCAGTCGGCATTCGCAGTGGACTACTTTATCCGTGGTAGCTGGGATGGATACACTCCAGACGTCCTCCTGACGGAAGTGGGTGGGGGTGGTATCTACCAAGGGACAAAGGCAGGACTGGTCCCAGGGAATGAATACACCTTCAAGGTGGGCACAGCCGACTGGTCCTTCGAACAACCCGGATCGTTCCAAGATCTCAAGGTTCGAGCAAATTCGAACGGGAAGATCCACGTCAACTTCTTCTTGGAATCCAATCCTGCCGACGGATGGCTACCCAACAGCCCACGAATCGGCCTCGTGAATCTCGAAAAGAACTACGAGTTGATCGGAAGCATGACGGGCTGGAGCTCGGCCTTGCCATTCAATCAGCCGTCGACCGGATTCTTCGAGCGAAACGTGATCCTGGCTGGGGGTGCAAGCTACGCTTGGAAGTTCCGCGGCGAAGGTGGCGACTGGGCCTATGACATCGGCAACAACTTCGCGTACAACGCGGGGGATGCAACTCTTACAACTTTCGTCGATGGAATCCACAAGTTCCAACTCGACCTCCCGAACGGTCGGTACCGAGCCGTCCAAGGAAACGCAGCTCTTGGCTCGATCACCTTCGGCGATTGGGGCGGAGATCCGATCTCCTCGGTGAACTACGACATCATCGACGCCAATACCAACGACGTGATTGCAAGCGGAACGGCGACGCTGTTTTCCGGAACGTATGCCATCGCAGGCCCCGTCCCCGGCGGACCCTGGAAGCTGGGTCTCAAGGGAGACCGCTGGCTCCGCAAAGTCGTGGATGTCGATACCACCAATGGTGCGGTCTCCGACGTGAACGTGACCCTGATCAGCGGAGACGTTGACGGAGATAACGCGGTCACCATCTTCGACTACATCGAACTCTCGGGATCCTTCGACCTCAATCTGGGCGACACTGGCTACGTGGCTACGGCCGACCTGGATGGCGACAACTCGGTTACGATCTTCGACTACATCATCCTTTCGGGCAACTTCGACCTTTCTGGCGACTAAGTTACTCCTCCCTGGGGCCGTCCTCCTCCACCATGGGGGACGCCCCACTCCCTTTACCCC
>ERZ761602.2627-NODE-2627-length-27493-cov-4.970078_pt1 | contig 27493 bp, 24 predicted proteins | sample MGYA00512165_ERZ761602 | MGnify/ENA primary metagenome ERZ761602 (study PRJEB28899, sample SAMN02445085) | bioreactor sludge metagenome | biome: EBPR sludge; isolation source: Thorneside wastewater treatment plant | place: Australia: Brisbane, Thorneside...
TGCGCTGCGGCTGCCCGTTCTGCGCCTCGAAGCCCATGTCCTCGGGCATGTTGCCCTTGATGTAGAAGGTGTTCCACTCCGGCCCATTGCTGCCGCTCACCACGGTCATCTCCCCTTCCACGTCGGTCATCAGGATGCGGCTGCCGGGGTTGTCGCCGCCCAGTCGCACGCTCTGCTGCGGATCGCGATCCACGGTGAGCTTCGTCTGCTGGTTGTTCTTCACCAGCGTGTAGGCGAGGTTCTTGAACACGTTGGGGTCCTGGTCGCTGATCACGCCCTTGATGGTGAGCTGGCCCTGCGCGAACGTGAGGCTGTTCTGGTTGCCGGCCACGCCGAAGCTGCCCCGTTGCGCACCCTTGTTGAAGGCGAGCTGCACGCCGTTCACGTTCACCGGCGGCATGCTGAAGTCCTGCAGGCGGAAGGCGCTGAGGCCATTGGGCAGCTTGTCGTAGAGCAGGGCCGAGGTGAAGGTGGGCAGGCCGGGGATGCCGAGGTTCAGTTCACCGGAGAGCCGCAGCAGGTTCGACTGGATGACCATGCTCTGCAGGTTGAAGCCGGCGATGTCGTAGAGCGGATACTCGGGGATGCCGCTGCGCAACGCCACTTCCTGCGCGCCATCGCTGAAGAGCCAGATGGAGGTGATCGGGATGTCGCGGGCGTCCGGGATGCCATCGAGGTGCTCGCCGCTGATGGTGGCCCCGGCCACGTTGTGGTCACGGCTGGTGACCACCACGTACCAGGCGGGCTGCGGGCGCACGGCATCGTAGCCGAACTCCACCGGGCGTGTGGCGTTCACCGGGATGGTGCCCATCAGCTTCATGTTGTTCGCCTGCATCTCGCCCAAGAGGAAGCGCGTGGGCTCCAAGGTGCCGTCGGTCACCTCCAGTTCCATGCCGCCGGCCATCAGCGTTCCGGAGAAGCGGAAGCCACCATTGCCCAGGCTCAGCTCGCTGCCCTGCAGGCTGAACTGGCCCAACGGGATGGTGAAGCTCTTCACACGGTTGAAGGGCTGCAGCTCCCGGTTGCGGAACACGATGCCGCCCACCGGGAGGTCGAGGTCGTTGTCAGGCGCAGGGATATGCTCCAAGGCCGTGTGGATGCGCGTGTCCAACACCAGCGAGTCGCGGCTCAGGAAGGAGCCGGACGTGATGTTCGTGGCCTGGAACCCGAAGAGCGTGTAACCCAGCGGCTGGCCGTTGGCGGCGCTCACGTTGTAGCCCTGCGTGGCGGGGTACCAGCTCTGCGCGTTGCTGGCGAAGACCGGCAGCCGCATGCCGCCATCCGGCGCCTGCAAGGCCAGACCCTGCCCGGTGGGCATGCTGAAGTTGCTCACTTGGAAGGAGGCCAGCGACACCTCCACCCCACCGTTCACTGCGCCGCGCGCATCGCTCCCCGCCGGACGGTCCAACACGATGCCCTGTTGGCTGTCGCGCAACGTGGCGTGGTACACGTAGGGCTCATCGCTCTGTTGCGGATACATCCCGACGGCCACCTCGTTCACCGCCAGCGGCATGGGCAGGGTCACCGGCTTCGTGGGACTGATGGTCTCGCCATTCACCGTATAGGCGTTCATCGCATCGGGCTCCACCACCGTGTTGAGGAAGCGGACACTGCGCAGGTCGTTGCCACTGGCGCTGGCCTGCGTCATGCGGAACACACTGTTCGCGCTGTCGGGCACCGTGACCCAGCCGTTGATGCGCGCACGACCAGCGGCCTCTTCGGCGAAGGCCGTCACTTCCAACGGGAAGCCCAGGAGCTGGCTGAAGTCCATCCCGCCGTAAACGCGGAGTTGGAAGTCGATCACCGTCTCGGCCACCTGGCCATTGTAGTTGGTGAGCGTGGTCGTGGCAATGGTGCCCAGCGTATTGCTCTGACCGGTCGCCTCGTTGTACTCCATGCCGAGGTAGCCGGGCTTCGAAGCGGTGAACTCCAGCTGTTCCAGTGGCACGTTGCTCATCACGTACTGGCCCTGCGCGTTGGTCTGCACCTCGGCGATCAGGGTGCCATGCGTGTAGCGCACGCGCGCATTGGCCACGGCCGCGCTGTCAATGGTGACGGTTCCGCGCACGGTGCGCCCGCGCTTCAGCTGCACGTTCCTCACCTGCCAGTGCTTGCCGGCGGTGGAGGTTACCTGGAGCTCACGCGTCACCTGGTTGCCACCCTGCGGGGCGTACACGCGGAAGGTGAAGTCCTGCCCCGAGGCGCGGAACGCGAAGTCCACACGGCCCTGGCTGTCGGTGGTGCGCTCCAAGGGCTGGCCGGGTACCGAGGCCGCCGTGCCGCCCGGGTTGGTCGCCGGGTGCTTGATGGCGGGGTACATCACGGGCGAGGCGTTGATGAGCACCACACGGGCGTTGGCCAGCGGTGTGCCCACGCTCTCGGGGTCCTGGCCGGGCAGCGTGGCCTGGGTGCTGGTCGGCTCCTCGCGCACGATGAAATGGATCCGGTGCAGCTTGTACGGCACCGTGGCCGTGGTGGTGAGGATGCCCGTGGTGGGCACGTTCACGGTGATGGTGTCGCGGTCGTACAGCTCCAGGTCGTTGGGGATGATGACCACTTGAAGGCCATTGCCCGTGGGCACATCCAGCGCCACCTCCCGCTTCATGGTGACGAAGTTCAAGGTGGAGGCCACGATCACGCCTTCCTGACCGGTGGCCGGATCGCGGTAGTGCGCGCTGGCCGCAAGGGTCTGTCCGGCCTCGTTCTGCAGCACCACCTTCACCTTGCCCTTGGGCGAGATGAAGATCTCCCCGGCCGAGTACTGGTAGCCTTTCCGTAGCATACCGACATCCCCGCTGTTGGGCTCACCGTTGTTCGTTCCACTGGTTCCACCTCCCGAACTTCCAGCGGAAGGCATGGGCTGTGTGTTCTGGCCGATCTGCCCCAGGATGCCCGGGCTTACCTGCATCATGGAGCCAGAGCTGATCGATCCGCCACCGGTCAGGGCAAGCCGGTTCACCACCTTGATCACCCGGTTGAAGCCTGGCTTCTGGACATCGAGCACGTAGTAAAAGCCTACAGGCACGGTGCCTTCTTTCTGCACCAATAGTTCCTTGCGATGGATGCGGCCATCATTGCCGGTGACACCGGACGCATGCATCACCATGCGGCCCTGCGCCAGCAGTGCGTTCGCGGCCATCTGGAACCCATCGGGCTGGTTGGTCTCCAGCATCGCGCCCCAGTTCACGTTGCCGTTGCGCAGGAGCTCCATGCCCGCCTTGTTGATCCGCCAGAGCTTCCAGGTGGCCCCGGGCTCGGCCAGTGCAAGGTCGGCCTGGGTGCCGGCCGCGCTGTTGCGCACGGTGGCGGTGACGGCCGGATTGCGGTCCACCACGCGCTGGATGTGGAAGAGCCATTGGTCCTGCCCCTTGTAAGCCCGGGGATGGGCGCGGGAGGAAGTACCGAAGCCATCGCGGTTGGCGAGCTCACAGCGCATGCAGCTCTCCTTGAACTCATCGGCGGTGGGCACGAAGCAGGCGCTGGTCCAATCATTCTGGTAGGCGTAGTGCACCGGTTTCGGGAAGCTCTCGAAGCTGTACTGCGTGCTGAACTCGTCCACGTAGCGCACCCAGGTGTAGTAGAGGTTGGTGCCCGCCGGCGAGCAGTCGAAGCGCACCAGGTCGCGGAACTCGGCCATACCCTGCGTGTCGGCGGTATCACGCGCCAGGATCACGTAGTCCTGGCCCTGCACCGTGATCGTGGGATCGGGCGCCGCACTGCCGCGCGAGGCCTCGTCCGCCGGCACCAACGTGGGCTTGCTTCCGACCTTCCGCAGCAGCAGCACCTCCACGCCGGCCTTTTTCACCTGGAAGTCGTAGCGGTCCGCCACGAGCACCTTCACGTCCATGCTCTTCACCTGCGCATAGAAGGTCCCGAGGTCGCCGTTGGCGGGCAGGCTGCTGTTGAACTGCACGGGCTGTGCGTAGTAGGTGCGGGCCGGGTTGCCCACGCGCACCATCAGCACCCGGCGGAAGGTGCCGGTGTAATTGCCCTCCAGGTTGCCGGTGAAGTCGCCGGTGAGCGTGACCGTGCCCTGCTTCCAACCGAAGTCGAGCTGCTGCACATGCGGCACGTTGAAGACGAAGTTGCCCTGCGCATCGGTGGTGGCGGTGGCCAGCGTGGGGGCGCTCATGGTGGGTTGGTTCAGGATGTGGAACTGCCCGGTATGGGTCATGAGGATGTTCCCGGGAAGGAGCGGCGCCGCGAGCGCCGTGGTGCTGGGTGCGCTCTGGAACTGGATGGCCTGCACCAGCTGCACCGTCACCCCGGCCAACGGACTTTGTGTGAAGCCGGAGTAGCCCGTCCGGTTGCCCTCGTTGAGCAAGGCGTTCTGCACGCTTCCACTCCCCGTCTGGCCGATCGCGCCGGTATTGAGCGTGCCACCCGAACCTGTGCTCGAGGTAGCGCTGTGGTTGCTCGGCATCGGCCAGAAGTAGTGCAGCTTGCCGGTCAGGGTGTTGCTGAGGAAGGCCGGCGAGATGCCCGGGTCGATGATGGGGCCCGTGCCCGATGGTGCGGTGCCGCCGTAGGGGATCACCGGCGTATCCACCGTGCCCACCGTGAACACGCTGATCTCGCTGCGCCCGAGGTTGGCAACGGCCACCTGTCCGTTCACATCCCGCGCAGTGACCTGCATGGCGTATTGCTTGCCCTGTTCAAAGGCAAGGTCCTGCACCTGCCTGACGTAGACATTGGTCATCAGCCCTTCCTTGAGCAGTACAGGCTGAGCGCGCGTATAGGTGCGCGCTGCGATGATGGCATCGTTCGGGTTCTGGCCCGCAAATACAGGCGTCACAAGGAGATCGTACTGGATCATCGCACCGGCCAGGTTGCCCAGCGGAGGTGTCCACGTGAAGACCGGGTTGGTCATGTAGGCGTTGATCTCGGTGCCATGCATCGGCTGGGTGATGATGGGCGGCTGTGCATAGTAGAGCCCGAACGTGAAGCACCCGCCGCCGGGCTGGCTCAGCAGCTGGGTGCCGTTGAAGGCATAGGCCTCCACGCACAGGGTGTACATTCCCTCCGGCAGCTGACCCGTCTGCACGATGGCCTGCTGTACGCTTTGGTCGGCGTTGGTCGTCACATATTCAGGCGCCAGGAAGTCCATCACACCCGGTTGTGTGCTCAGCACCACCGAGCCACCCGCCGGCAGAGTGATGGGCGAGGGACCTTGGTGTCCGGGTTCGGTACGGACAAACAGACCGGCCGTGGTGTTGGTCAGGCTGCCTTCCAAGCGTATCTGCTTCACCTCCGTGGTTGTATTGGTGAGGGTGATCACCGCCTGTCCGGTGAGATCGGCGTAGTCGTACACATAGGCCGAATAGGGCGGGATGATGTTGAGCGTGACGATGACCTCTTGAGCGCGAAGGAGCGCGGGGAGGAGTAGGAATAACGCGAGGGTGAGCGGGTACAAGGGCGATCGAAACCTCGCACACTTGCACGCCTTCACCCTTGCACCTTGCATTTCGTGGCTCATGGCTCAGAAATTCAGACCGTAAGTGACCCGCGTGATGACCTCCTCGAAGGACCGGAACACGGTCTCGTCAGCAGCTTCGTTGCGCATCAGGATGCCCTGCAGGGAGAGGCGCCCCTTCTTATGCACGGCGATGCCCAGGTCCGCCACACCGCTCACCGTGAACCCGTTCTCCTCGCCGTTGAAGTGGTTGCGGTTGTACATACCGTTCACGCCCACCTGCAGTTTGCGCTTCAGCATGGGAAATCCGAGGCCGAGCCCGCCTCCCATGGAGCCTACATCGCCCTGTGGAAGCACAGTGTTGTTGTAATTGAGCGAACCGGTCGTGGTGATACCCCGTGCCACCCAGGTACGGCTGTACACGAAGGCGCCCACCAGGGTGTGCTGGTCGGCCGGTGCGTTGATCGTGCTCACCGGACTGTTGAGCCGCTGGTACACCCCCACGAACTGGATGGTGCGCACGATCTTCTCGCCCACCTTGTTGAAGTAGGGGACGAGCGTCCAGCTGTTGCTCACCTGCTTGAAGAGCTCGGCGTCCGGCGACACCCGCGTGGGGTTCTGCGTCACCCCGAAGTTGCTCCACCCCGCGTTCACGCCGAAGGTGCGCGTGGGGTTCCAGTTCAGGTTCACGTTGCCGATGAGCCGCTCGCTGGTCACCAGGCGCTGCCGCGCGAGGTTGTCGCGCTGCATGCCGAAGCTGGTGTTGATGCTCACGCGCCCGCTGTCGAGCCGCAGGCTGGGCGTCACCGTGTACTGCTCGATGTCGTTCTGGAAGAAATAGGCGCCCATGCTGCGGTACTCGGGGTCCACGCGCTTATAGGCCAGGCCGATGCCGCCGCCCTTGCCCACGTAGTTGAGGCTGGTCTCCCCCGCGCTCAGGTATTGCGTGCTGATGCGCGCGTCGATCCAATTGCGGGCGGCATCGCGCACGATGCCCATATCGGTGTTCACCACCTGTTCGGGCTGGCGGGTGTCCAGCGTGTAGGCGCTCACCCCCATGTCGGTCTTCCAGAACAGGCGGCGCTTGTCCTTGCGGTAGAGGTCTTTCTTCCAGGAGAAGCCGAAGGCGGTGTTGCGCTGCGGCGCGATGCTGTCGCGCAGGCCCGAGCGGAGCGACTCCTCCACGTCCCAGCCATGCAGGTAGCTCACGTCGAAGTAGCCCTGGTCGTTGCCCAACCCGAGCTTCACGGCATAGGCCATCCGGGTGTAGCTCGGCAGGGGCCGGAAGGCGAGCGGGTTGGCGAATTGCGCGCTGTCCAGTGCCGTGCTGCGGTTCAGCCTTCCGTACATGAAGCCGAATCGCAGGCCCGTGCTGCCCGGCTCGTTCTTGTAGGCGGTATTGATCTCCACACCGCCGCCCAGCATGCGGAAGCCCGCCAAGGTGTATGGCTGGAAGTTGATGTTGCGGTAGCCCGCATGCACCGTGATCCATTTGTATCGCGGGCTGATCCCGTACTGGTTGAAGGGCTGGTAGAAGCGGTTCTCGAAGTTGCCCAGCAGGAGCTGGAAGGGCATCTGCACGCCCAGCACGGTGAGCGTGGGCGCGCCGCTTAAGGTCCATGTGAAGGGCTGACGGCGCGGCGGGATGCCGTTCACCGAGTAGCTCTCCATGGAGAAGCTGAGGTTGCCGCTGAGGGTGACGGGCTTCTTCAGGTTCACCTGCTGGATGTCCTGGGCGGCCACATGCGCCCCAAGGGCCAGGAGCGCGGCGATCCAGGACGCGCGCAGGGTGCGCTCGGCGGGCAGGGGGCTTCTCATCAGCCCGAAAAGTGCCGCTTCACGGGGCCTTGCACCATGTCATCTGATCCAGCGGGGCAAGCCCTTATCCAGCGGCGCCCGTTGCACCAGCTGAATCATATTTCAATAATATTTGAAAGTATGACAAAAGGCGCTATACCTTCGCCCCCATGAACGCGATGAGCATCCAGGAAGCGAAGGACCGGTTCATCGAGGCCTGGGGGGCCTTCGGAAGCGCTTGGGGCATCAACCGGAGCATGGCGCAGGTGCATGCGCTGCTGCTCATCAGCCACGAGCCATTGAGCACCGAGGACGTGATGGAGCAGCTCAACATCAGCCGCGGCAACGCCAACATGAACCTGCGGGCGCTGATCGATTGGAGCCTGGTGCGCCGGGTGCTCAAGCCAGGCGAGCGCCGGGAGTACTTCGAGGCCGAGAAGGACGTCTGGAAGGTGGCCACGCACATCACCCGCGAGCGCAAGAAGCGGGAGCTGGAACCGCTCATCCGCCTGCTCGATGAACTCGAGGACATCCCCGGCGGAACGCCCGAGGCGAAGAGCTTCCGCCAGATGACCCACGACCTGCACGACCTCACCAAGCGCCTCGACACCCTGCTGGAGCACAGTACCCGCCGCGATGTGCAATGGTTCGTGAAGGCCGCCACCACCCTGCTCAAATGACCGCCCTTTTTTTCGGCACATTGTTTCATTAGTTCCTGAAACTCCAAACCACTGAGCCATGGAAGCCCTCCTGCAGCAACCCGCACGGCTACGCACCGACCCCGGTGTGCAAGCGCACTTCCATGCGAGCGCGGACCTGTACAAGCGCTGGAGCCCGCAGGGCCATCTGCACTTCGGCTACTGGCGCTGGCCCATGAGCCCCTTCAACCGCAGGGCGATGCTCGACGAGATGGTCCGGCAGGTGGTCCGTGAGCTGCGCGCGCGGCCGGGCGATCGGCTCGCGGACCTCGGCTGCGGCTATGGCGCGGCCGCACGCTTGGCGGCACGAGAATTCGCCGCGCGCGTGGAGGCGGTCACCATTGTTGAAGAACAGGCCATTGAGGGCGGCATCGAAGCGCTCGCAGCCGGGATCGATCACCGGGTGAGCATGCGGCATGCTGACTTCAGGCGAACCGGCCTGGCCGACCGCAGCATCGATGGCGTCTATGCCTTGGAGAGCCTGTGCTATGGAACAGGCGCATCGAAGGCCGATGCGATTGAGGAGATCGCGCGCATCATCAAGCCCGGTGGCCGCCTCGCACTGGTGGATGGCTTCCTGCTCAGGCCACCGATGGGCAACCGGGCGCGCATGGTGCGCACCGTGGAGGAAGGCTGGGCCCTCCCCTGCTTCCCGCAGCGCGAGGCCTTCATCGGAGCGCTCGCTGCGAACGGCTTCGTGGACATCCGCGTGCGCGACCTCAGCTGGAAGGTGGCGCCTTGCGCCGCGCACGGGCCCTTCCTGATGGTGCAAGGCTGGATGGAGCGCCGCCTCCAAGGCACGCGTTTGAACGCCTTGGAGCAAGCGCACCTCAAGAGCTGCCTGCTGGGCATCCTGCTCGGCACGCAACGCGACCTGTTCCGCTACCTCCTGATCACCGCCCGCAAGGCCTGATGCCATGAGCCTCAACCTCCTCGCCTACGCGCTCTTCTTCCCGGCCATGCTGGTGCTGGCGGTGGGCGTGGCGCAGACCTGCCACCGGCACGGCCGGCCCTGGATGCTGCGGCTCTTCGATGGCGACGCCGCATTCGTGGATGCCGTGAACAGCATCCTGCTCGCAGGCTGCTACACGGTGAACCTGGGCTACATCGCCCTGGTGATGGCCGGCTGGGAGCCCATCACGGGCATCGAGCAATTGCTCGCCACCCTGGCGCGGCGCATGGCCATCATCGTGCTCGCCCTCGCCGCGCTCCACTACCAGAACATCGCCGTGCTCCTGATATGGAGCCGGTTCAAGCAACACCAAGCAACCGGTAAGCGCGCGACATGACGCGCCCCAACAAACACCCCAAGCCATGACCAACACCTTCGTCCTCACCTACCTGATCTACCTGCCCATCGTCTTCGGCCTCACGCTGTACGTGGCCCGCACGCTCTTCCGCAATGGCCGGGTCTTCATGCTCGACATCTTCAAGGGCAAGGCCGACATCGCCGATGCCACCAACCGCCTCTTCGAGGTGGGCTTCTACCTCATCAACATCGGCTTCGCGCTGCGCATCATGGAGGTGGACGGCTATTGGGGCGAGAACGCCTACGACACCATGCAGGAAGTGGTGGAGACGCTGGCCGGCAAGGTGGGCGGCTTCGCCATCTACCTGGGCGTGATGCTCTTCATCAACCTCTTCCTCTTCTTCCGCGGGCGGCGGAAGGCGCGGCAAAACGGGATCACCATCAATCCCGTTCCAGTCATCCCGCAGCCCGTGCACTAACGCGATGCCGGGTCAAGCCCGGCATGACAAGCCATGAGCAGAATCATCCTCGCCGGAGGCACAGGCACCATCGGGCAGATCCTACAGGAGCACTTTGCGCGGTTCGGCCATGAGGTGGTCGTGCTCACCCGCAGGCCGGAACTCCAGCAGCACCCCAAAGCGCGGATGGCGGAATGGGATGGGCGCTCACGCGGTACGTGGTGGCGTGAGCTCGATGGAGCAGATGCGCTCATCAACCTGGCGGGCCGAAGCGTGGATTGCCGATACACGCCGGGGAACCGCGCCGCCATCCTCAACAGCCGACTGGAATCGACGCATGCGCTGGGCGAGGCCATGCTGGCTGTCGGGTCCCCTCCTCCGCTGTGGGTCAACCTCAGCAGCGCCACCGTCTACCGCCACGCGGAGAACCGGCCGATGGACGAGGACACGGGCGAGCTCGGCAATGACTTCAGCCCGCAGGTGGTGAAGGCTTGGGAGAACGAGTTCTTCAGGCATGCGCGCCCCGGCGTGCGCCAGGTGGCGGTGCGCTGCGCCATCGTCTTCAGCAACAAAGGCGGCGCCTTCCCGCGCTATGCACAGCTGGTGCGCTGGGGGCTGGGCGGGCGGCATGGCAGCGGCAGGCAGTTCGTGAGCTGGGTGCACGAGACCGATGTCGCCCGCTTCTTCCATTGGCTCATCGAGGAGCCGAAGGCCGAGGGCATCCTCAACCTGGCGGCGCCCAACCCCATCCCGGAGTTCGATCTGCTGAAGGCCATGCGCGCGCGCATCAGGCCCTGGATCGCGCTTCCCGCAACGGAGTGGATGCTGCGCATCGGCGCGCGCATCATCGGCACGGAGACGGAGCTGATCCTGAAGAGCAGGCGCGTGGTGCCGGGCCGAGCCTTGCGATTGGGCTTCCGGTTCAGACACACCGAGCTGGGCAGCGCCCTGGGCGACCTGCTGCCCTAGTCCATGCTCACCTCCTTCTTCTTCTCCTCCACCTTGGCGCCGCGCAGCTTGGCATCGGCCGGGATGCCTTCGAGCACCTCCAGGTTGATGCCGTCGCTCAGGCCCGTGCGGATGTAGGTCTTCTTCCAGCCCTCGCCGTCCTTGAGCTGCACGAAGGCGCTGTCGCCCTTGGCGTTGAACTCCACGATGCTCTCGGGCACGGTGTACACGCTGTCGCGGCGCTCCAGCACGATGTCGGCATTGGCGCTGTAGCCGCTGCGCAGCGACTGACCCTCCTTCAGCTTGACGGCGGCGCGGATCTCGAACTGGATGGCGCCGTTCTCCTCCACGCCCTTGGGGGCGATGTACTCCAGGTCAGCGTCCCACTTCGCATTATCGATGGCGCCCACGGTGAGCACCACGGGCATGCCCAGCTCCACCTTGCCCACCTCGCTCTCATCCACCTTGCCCTGGAAGATGAGGTCCGCCATGTCGGCGATGGCGGCGATGGTGGTGCCCTCATTGAAGTTGTTCCGCTCGATCACGCTGTTGCCCTCCTTCACCGGCACATCCAGCACCATGCCGTCGATGGTGCTGCGCACGATGGTGTTCCCCGCGCTGCTGCGGCTGATGCCGTCGCGCACCACCTGCAGGGCCTCCTGCGCGGCGGCCAGTTCCTGCCTGGCGTTCTTCAGGGCCACGTCGAAGCCCTGCATCTCGGCGGCGCTGATCACCCCCTTGTCGAGCAGCGGCTTGTTGCGGTCGAAGTTCATCTGCGCGTTCTGCACGTTGATCTCGGCCGTGCGCACGCGGTTCTCGGCGTTGCTCAGGCTGAGCATGTCGGGCACGATCTGGATCTTCGCCAGGGGCTGGTCCTTCTTCACCTGCTGGCCGGCCTCCACGTAGAGCTCGCGGATGATGCCGCTGACCACGGGCTTGATGAGGATCTCCTTGCGCGGCACGATCTTGCCGTTGGCCACCGTCTTCTTCACCACATCGGTGCGCTTGAGCGTCTCCACCGCGAACTCGTCCGGCTTGCTGGCGCTCTTCTGGTAGAGGAAGTAGAGCGTCCAGAGGAACAGGACGCCCAGTCCGATGAAGAGTAGGTACTTGAGGATCTTTTTCATGTTCGGTGTTCTGTTGGGGGCGGCGCTTCCCGTCCTACTCGGCTCTTAGTGCGTCGACGGCCTTGATGGCGAGCGCCCGCCGCGCAGGCAGCAGGCCGGCGAGCAGCCCGCTGGCGATGAGCACGGCGAAGGCCACGAGCGCCACGGAGAGGTCGACCCCCGGGTTCTTGAAGAAATCGGCCTCGCCCGCAACGCTCCGCACGGCCTCCAGCACGCCCACGCCGGCCAGGAGGCCCATGTAGCCGGCGATGAAGGTGAGGGTGAGCGCCTCCTGCACGATCTGCCCGGTGATGGCGCGGGGCGTGGCCCCGATGCTGCGCCGGATGCCGATCTCCTTGGTGCGCTCCTGGATGCTCACCAGCATGATGTTGCCGATGCCGATCACGCCCGCGAGCAGCGTGCAGATGCCCACGAACCAGCTGAGGCCGCCGATGCCGATGAAGAGCCCGTTCATCATCTGGTAGAACTCCTGCATGTTCCAGCTGCCGAAGGCGCTTTCGTCGGTGGGATCCACGCGGTGCTTGCGGGCCATGAGCTGCCGGACCTGGCGCTCCACCTCCGCCACCTCCACGCCCGGCTTGGCCACGAGGGTGAACCAGTGCACCTCGTTGAGGCTGTTGAAGGCCTTCTGGAAGGTGGTGAAGGGCACGTAGATCTTGGCGTCGGGATTGTCGCCCATCTCGGCGCTGCTCTTCCGCTTGCTCACGCCCACCACCTGGAAGTAGACCCCGCTCACCTTGATGTGCTTGCCGATCGGGTCCTCCTGCCCGAAGAGCTGCTCCACGACCTCCAGCCCGATGACGGCCACCTTGCGCTCCTGCAGCAGATCGGCCTTGTTGAGGAAGCGGCCCCGGGGCAGGCGGATGGCCTCCACCTGGATCACCTCGGGCTCGCAGCCATAGATGCTGAAGGCCCCGATCCTGCTGCCATAGCTCACGTTGTTGCCGCCCTGCCAGCCGCCCAGCTGCAGCTGGGGCGAGCAGACCTCGATCCCCGGCACGTTCCGCCGTATGATCCCGGCGTCCTCGTTGTCGAAATTGAAGCGGCGGCCCTTCTGGAACCCCGCGTACGGCTTGGTGGTGGGCATGGTCCACAGGAAGGCGCTGTTGGTGGCGAAGCCCTCGAAGCCGCCCAGCACGGCGTTCTTGAGGCCGTTGCCCATGCCCAGCATCACCACCAGCATGAAGATGCCCCAGCCCACGCCGAACATGGTGAGGAAGCTGCGGAGCTTGTTTCGGCTCAGCGTGTTCCAGATCTCCCCCCAGCGGTCGCTGTCGAACATGGCCTATTCGTGCCGGAGGGCTTCGATTGGACGGATGGCGGCCGCGCGCCGCGCCGGGATGAAGCCGGCCAGGGCGCCGGCCACCATGAGCGCGAAGAGCGCCCAGAGCGCCACATTGATTCGGATCGTGGGGTCGCGGAAGAACTCGCTGCCCGGCACCACGGAGGCCACGCCCTCCATGAGGAAGACCCCGAGCACCAGGCCCAGCCAGCCGGCCAGCCCGGTGATGACCAGGGCCTCCATCAGCACCTGCCCCACCACGTTCGCCGGTGTGGCGCCCAGCGCCTTGCGGATGCCGATCTCGCGGGTGCGCTCCTTCACGATGATGAGCATGATGTTGCTCACGCCCACGATGCCGGCGATGAGCGAGCCGATGCCCACGAACCAGAGGAATGCGGTGATGCCATCGAAGATGCGTCCGATGGTGCCGACATTCTCCACGTTGTTGTTCACCCAGAGCGCGCGCTCGTCGGTGGGATCGAAGCTGTGGCGGCGTGCCAATGTGTGCACGGCCCGTTGCTCCGCCTGCTTGGCCCCGGCGATGCTGGCATCGGCGAAGCTGAAGGTGATGTCGTCTACCAGCCCCTTCGCGTTGAAGACCTTCTGCGCGGCGCTGAGCGGGATGTACACGGGGCTGCGCTGGCCCCGCTCCATGCCGCCGGCCTCGAAGGCGTAGAGGCCCACCACCTCGAAGGGTATGCCGTTGACGCTGACCCATTCGTGCAGGGGGTCCCCGCCCTTGAACAGCTCCTGCCGGCAATCCTCGGCGATCACGATGACCTTGCGGTCCTGCGCCTCGTCCACCTCGTTGATGAAGCGGCCCTGCAGGATGGTCTGATGCTGCAGATGCCGGTGCTCGGGCTGGATGCCGCGGATGCCGTAGCTGCCGGTGTTCATGCCGTAGCGCAGCGTGCTGTTGCCGCGCCATACCCTGTACTGGCCGCTGATGTGCTGGATGCCGGGGATGGCGTGCCGCAAAGCATCGATATCGGCCTCCTCCAGGTCGATCCGGCGGTTGGGCGGCAGGCCCTGCCAAGGCTTGCTGGTCTCGTTGCCCATGATGCGGATGCTGTTGGTGGCCGTGTTGCGGAAGTTGTAGCTGAATCCGTTGCGCAGCCCGGCGCCGGCGCCCAGCAGGATGATGAGCATGAAGATGCCCCAGAACACCGCGAAGCCCGTGAGCAGCGCCCTCAGCTTGTTCTTGCCGATGCTCTCCAGCACCTCCGCCCAGCGCTCCCTATCGAACATCGCCAGCCGGTTTGTTCACCACGCGTACCCCGTCCATGGCGGTGGTCAGGCTCTTCGGGTCGAGGTGGGCATTCTCGATCACGCCGTCGCGCAGGTAGATCACCCGCTGCGTGGCCGCCGCCACATCGCGCTCGTGGGTCACGATCAGCACTGTCTTCCCGAGGTCGCGGTTCACCTCGGTGAGCAGCTGCATGACCTCGGCGCTCGTGCGCGTATCCAAGGCGCCCGTGGGCTCGTCGGCCAGCACCACCTTCGGGTCCGCGATGAGCGCCCGCGCGATGGCCACGCGCTGCTTCTGCCCCCCGCTCATCTCGTTGGGGAGGTGGTGCGCCCATTCCTTCAGCCCCACGCGGTCCAGCATGGCCAGGGCCTGCTCGTGGCGCTTGCGGCGGCTCACGCCCTGGTAGTAGAGCGGCAGCGCCACGTTCTCCACGGCGTTCTTGAACCCGATGAGGTTGAAGCTCTGGAACACGTAGCCGATGTAGCGGCTCCGGAGCATGGCGTTCTCCGTTTCGGTCTGCCCCTTCATGAGCATGCCGTCGAGCAGGTACTCGCCGCTGTCATAGCTGTCGAGGATGCCGATGATATTGAGCAGCGTGCTCTTGCCCGAGCCCGAGCTGCCCATGATGCTCACCAGCTCGCCGGGGCCGATCCGCAGGTCGATGCCCTTGAGCACCTGAAGCACATTGGCCCCCGTGCGGTAGGCCTTCCGGATCCCGTTGAGCTCGATCATCAGCGATGCAATGCGCGCAGGGCCCGAAAGTACCGGAGCCAACCGGTCATCCCCGCATGCTTACACGAACGGTGCAGCCCCCGGAGGAGCGGCGGCACCCGCAAGGCCGCTTCGCCGGGCGATGGTTAGACTTGCCGGATGATGAAGAAGCTCCTGTTCTCGGCGGCCCTGCTGGCGGCCGCCACGGCGCATGCCCAGCAGCCCGACCTCGCCGCCCTCGATGCCTACATCGACGATGCCGTTGCCCGGTTCGAGCAGCCCGGGCTGGCCGTGGGCATCGTGAAGGACGGCCAGCTGGTGTTCGCCAAGGGCTACGGCAAGCTCGACCTCGCCAAGCCCGAGCCCGTGACGGCCAACAGCGTGTTCTACTGCGCCAGCATCAGCAAGGCCTTCACCGCCTGCGCCATCGGCCTGCTGGCGGACGAGGGCAAGCTCGCCTTCGACGACCCCGTGCGCAAGCACCTGCCCGAGTTCAGCACGCCCGATGCCTACGTGACCGAGCACATGACCGTGGCCGACCTGCTGTGCCACCGCGCCGGATGGAGCACCTTCGATGGCGACCTGCTCTGGTACGGCACCCGCTACACCCAGGACGAGATCCTCGCGCGCCACAGCACCGAGCCCTTCACCCACGGCTTCCGCACCGAGTTCGGCTACAGCAACCTCATGTACATCGCCGCGGCGCGCGTGATCGAGCGCGTGAGCGGCATGAGCTGGGACCGCTTCGTCACCGACCGCATCCTCATCCCGCTGGGCATGGAGCGCAGCCGCGTGGAGACCGCCGACCTCGCCGCCATGACCGATGTGGCCATGCCCCATGTGCGCAAGGGGCAGGACCCCAAGCAGCCGCAGCGGAGCATGCCCTACCAGCCCCTGCAGGGTGCCGATGGCGCCTGCGGCGTGCTGAGCACCGTGAGCGACCTCGCCAAGTGGGACGCCATGTGGGCCAACGAGGGCAAGGTGGGCGACAAGGCCTTCATCACCCCCGCCACCTTCCGCACCCTCACTAGCACGCACCTGGCCATGGGCGGGCGGCGCGATGGGGCCGCCCTCGGCTGGTTCGTGGAGTACAACAAGGGCAGCAAGGTGATCACGCACAGCGGCGGCATGCCGGGCTTCATCCTCAACCATGCCGTGGTGCCCGAGAAGGACCTGGCCGTGATCTGCCTGGGCAACGGCGAGACCTACAGCGTGTTCGCCATCACCAGCAAGGTGCTCGACCTCTACTTGGGCGATGGCAAGGCCGACCCCGTGGCGCAGATGCTGCCGCGCGTGAAGGCCAACCAGGAAGAGGAGGCCAAGCGCATCGCGGCCCGCGCAGCCGCCCGCGCGGCCAAGACCAAGCCAACCGCCACGCCCGCCCAGCTGGCCGGCACCTACGCCGACAGGATCTATGGCGATGCCGAGGTGACCGCCAAGGATGGCCGGCTCGCCTTGTCGCTGCTGCCCGCGAAGGAGCTGCTCTCCGGCGAGCTCGTGCACTGGCACTTCGATACGTGGAAGTGGGAGCACGCCGACCCCTTCCTCGAGCCGGGCTACATCACCTTCCAATTCGACACGGACCACAAGGTCACCGGCTTCCGGATCGACCTGCACAGCCCCGACTTCCACTTCTTCAAGCTGGACTTCAAGCGCAAGGAGTGACGCGGCAATCCGGCCCGCGCAAAGCCACACCCATGCCGTCCGCTGCACGCGCCCAGGCCCTCCTGTTCTTCCTGGTGCTCGGCCTCGGCGCCTGGCAACTCGATACCGGGCGCAACGACAACACGGTGAGCCGCGCCCTCGCCGTGCGCGCCCTGGTGGAGACCGGCGGGCTGGAGATCACCGAGCACCATGCCCTCACGGGCGACAAGGCCGTAACCGATGGCCGGTACTACAGCGACAAGGCGCCGCTGCCCACCCTGGCCGTGGCGCTGATCTGGAAACCGCTCCGCGCGACGGGCTTGGTCGAGCCCTGCGCCGACCCCGTCGATGACCGCGTGCTCGTGCTCGGGGGGCTGCTTTTCGGCAGCGTGCCCTTCGCCCTGCTCGTGCTGCTCGTGCATCAACGGCTGCAGCGCTGCAAGGTGCCGGACGCAGCGCTCCTCGCCGCGCTGCCCTTCCTTGGCTCCTTCCTCTTCGTGTACAGCGGCACCTTCTACAACCACCTGCCCGCGGCCCTCTTCGCCCTGCTCGCCGCCATCGACCTCAAGGCGGCCCGCCGAACACGGGCCGGGCTCTGGGCCGGGCTCGCCGTGGCCTGCGACGCCTCCATGCTCTTCCCGCTCGCGGTGTGGATCGCCCAGGTCGCCTTGGGGCGCAAAGGCCTTGTCGGCTTCGCCCTGGGGCTGCTGCCGGGGGCGCTCATCACCGCGGGGCACAACCTCGCCGTCACCGGATCGCCGCTCACCTTCCCCAGCGCACATGCGGTCAACTACGGCATCATGCGCGAGGCCTACGGTTTCGGCACTTGGCAGCCGCGGGCCTTCGTCGGCCTCACCATCAGCCCGTACCGCGGCCTGCTCGTGTACGCCCCGGCAATGGTGGCGGTGCTCCTCTGGGCCTGGAACCGGCGCGCCCGCATCCGGACGGGCGGGCTGCTCACCGACCCCTTCCTCCTACCGGCGGCGGTGCTGCTGCTGGCCTTCTTCACCCACGGCACCTGGTGGGGCGGCTGGACCTACGGCCCGCGCTACCTCACCGCAGTGCCGGCGCTGCTCCTCTACCGCGCGCTGCCCGGCATCGCTGCGCACCGGCGCACGGCCCGCATCGCTCTCGTCCTCTCTCTGGCCGGACTGGCCTGCGCGGCGGCGGCGCGGCTCACCACCGGCTATGCGCTCCCCACCACGGTGGCGCATCCCTTGGTCGAGTCCATCCTGCCGCTGGTGCTCAGCCGCGCCTTTGCGCCAACCGGATGGCCCACGGCGGCCGGTTTCTCCCCTGTGATGGGCGCCTTCCTGTACCTCCTCGCGCTGGCCGCCACGCTGCGCGGCATGCAACGGCTATCCCCCGCCTGATGCACCTCTTCCATTGCCCCGACCTTGCCTCCGATGCCGTAGAGCTGCCCCCGGAGGAGGCGCATCATGCGCTCGCCGTGCTTCGGCTGCGGGCCGGCGACCGGGTGGGCCTGCTCGATGGCCGCGGCACCAAGGCCTTGGGCGAGCTCATCGGCCTCGCCAAGCGCTCCGTGACGGCGCGCGTGCTGGAGCGCCGGCTGCTCCCCCCCGAGCGCGCAGCCCGCATCCAGCTCGCCGTGGCACCCACCAAGCAGATGGAGCGCTTCGAGTGGTTCGTGGAGAAGGCCGTGGAGGTGGGCGTGGACCGCATCATCCCGATCCGCACGGAGCGCACCGAGCGCAGCGCCCTGCGGCACGACCGGCTCCTGCGGGTGGCCGTGGCCGCCATGAAGCAGAGCCAGCGCGCCTGGCTGCCGGAGATCGCCCCGCTGATGCCCCTCGAGGCCCTGCTGGCCGACGCCCCTGCCCAGCGCTTCTTCGGCTGGTGCCAGCCGGGGCTGCGCTCCCTGATGGCCGCCTACCGCGCCGATGGCGATGCCTTGCTGGCCATCGGCCCGGAGGGCGACTTCACCGAGGCCGAGGCCGAACGGCTGCGCGGCGCGGGGGCCGAAGGCGTAGCGCTGGGCGCCGCACGGCTCCGCACGGAGACCGCAGCGCTCGCCGCCTGCACATGGATGAGCCTCTCGCAGCAGCGGTAACTTCGCCGCCCATGCCGCGCATCCTCCTGGGACTTCTTCTCGGCCTGTTCGCCTCACCCCCGGCGGGCGCCCAAGGCACCTACCAGCTGGCCGTGCTCAAGTATGGCGGCGGCGGCGACTGGTATGCCAACCCCACCGCCGTGCCCAACCTGGTGCGCTTCTGCAATGCCCAGCTGGGCATGGGCATCAGCACCGATGTGCCCACAGTGGAAGTGGGCAGCCCGGATCTCTTCAATTTCCCCTTCGTGCACATGACCGGCCACGGCAACGTGGCCTTCAGCCCGAAGGAAGCGGAGAACCTGCGCAACTACCTCATCGGCGGAGGCTTCCTGCATGTGAGCGACAACTACGGCATGGACCCCTACCTGCGCCCGATGCTCAAGCGCGTCTTCCCCGAGCTCGAGCTGGTGGAGCTGCCCTTCGCCCACCCGGTCTACCACCAGAAGTTCGATTTCGCCCAAGGCCTGCCCAAGATCCACGAGCACGACGGCAAGCCGCCCCGTGGCTATGGCCTGCTCTGGGAGGGCCGGCTGGTGCTCTTCTACGACCAGGAGTGCGACCTCGGCGATGGCTGGGAGGACGCCGATGTGCACGGCGACAGCGAGGAGACCCGCACCAAGGCCCTGCGCATGGGCGCCAATCTGGTGCGCTACGCCTTCGGCGGGCAAGGCGAATGACCGCATGAGCAGCACCTTGGCGGAACGGTACGCGCAGGCCAGGGCCTCCCTGCCGCCGCAGGTCACCTTGGTGGCCGTGAGCAAGACACGATCGGCGGAGGAGATCCGCGCCCTGTACGACCTGGGGCACCGCGACTTCGGCGAGAACTACGTGCAGGAGCTTCGGGCGAAGCAGCCGCTGCTCCCCGCGGACATCCGCTGGCACTTCATCGGGCACCTGCAGCGCAGCAACGTCAAGCACATCATCGCCTTCGTCCACCTCATCCACGGCGTTGACGGCGCACCGCTGCTCGACGAGATCCAGAAGCGCGCTGCCGCAGCGGGACGAACGGTGGATGTCCTCCTCCAGGTGCACATCGCGCAGGAGGAGACCAAGCATGGCCTTGCCCCGCACGAAGCGCTCCAGCTGCTCGGCGGGTGGGACCGGCAGCGCTGGCCCAATGTGAGGCCGCGCGGCTTGATGGGCATGGCCACCAACACCGACGACCGGGCACAGGTGCGCCGTGAATTCGAGGGCCTGGCCGCCCTGCACCGCGAGGCCCGGGCAGGCATTGGCCAACTGGCCGAGGGCTTCACCGTGCTGAGCATGGGCATGAGCGGTGACGCCGACCTGGCCGTCGCCTCCGGCAGCAACCTGGTGCGCATCGGCACCGCCATCTTCGGCGAGCGCGGCTGAAAGCAACCGCCGGTCGGGATCGCGTCTTCCGGGTATACCTTTCGGTCCGGTCCGCTGCCCATGAACCGTTCGCTCCTCTCCGCATTGCTGCTGTGCGGGCTGTCCTTCACCGCCGCAGCGCAGCGCCACCTCGAGGTGGGCATCGCCCAAGGGGTCACCCACTACTACGGCGACCTCGGCAACTATGACGGCCAGGTGCAGTGGAACAGCGCGCGGCCGGGCGTAATGGTCACCTTCCGCGACTTCCTCAACAACAAGAAGCGGTACGTCACCCGCTCGCTCACCACCGAGGCCCGGCTCAGCTGGTTCCGCGTGGGCTATGACGAGCGCGCGCCCATCCCCGGCATGGACTTCAGCGAACTCAAGAACCGCAAGCGAGGCCTCGGCTTCCGCAACGACCTGGTGGGCGCCTCGGGCCACCTGGTGCTCAATGCCTACCGCCAGCCCTTCCAGCCGCTCTTCGAGCAACGCTTCTTCATGTACTTCCACATCGGGGTGGGCGTCTATTACGGACGTCCCAAGGCCGACCTCTTCCGCGGCGAGGCCGACACCCTTAACCGCTACCACTTCTGGGACGACGGCACCGTGCGGGATGCCGCCTATGCCGACAACCCCAACGCCAATGCCGTGGAACGCGACGGCCGCTACGAGACCGACCTGTACGCCTGGCAGACCGAGGGCGGCATCGGTGCCGGCGAGCCCGGCCGCCGCTACCGCCTCTCCCCCTGGCACGTGGCCATCCCCATCGGGGCCGGCGTGCGCTACATGGTCACCAAGGAGGTGAGCGTGGGGCTCGAGTTCAGCTACGTCATGTTCATGGACGACCACATCGATGATGTGAGCGACCGCTATGCCACTTATGCCGAGATCGACGCGGCCTATGCCGGCGACCCCAACAAGCAGGCCTTGGCCCGCTACATCAGCGACCCCACCGGCTATGGCACCAATGGGGAGCAGAGCATCTACACGAGCCGACGCGGCAATCCCGGGCTGCTCGACACGATCAGCTTCCTCAACTTCGAGGTGTCGTACAAGTTCAAGCGCAGTCCGGGGCGCCGCAGCTTCCTCTCCATGAAGCGCGACCGCAGCGCCACCTCGCAGCGCTGACCCGAGCGCATGACCGATTCGGCAGCAGACAATGCCTGGCCCCGGTGGGCCGCACGCGCGGGAGGCGTGCTCTTCGCGGCCTTCCTGGCCCTCTTCGCCTTCGATGCCGATGCTTCCGGCCCGCGCCCGCTGGACCTCTTCATGCACCTGCTGCCCGCATTGGCCTGCCTCCTGGTGGTGGCCATCGCGTGGCGGCGGCCCTGGCGGGGAGCCCTCGCATTCCTCGCGCTCAGCGTGGCCTACGGCTGGTGGGCGCGCGAGCACGTCCAATGGATCCTCGTGGTGAGCGTTCCGCTGCTGGCGGTAGCCGCGCTTTATGCCTGGTCGGCGCTGGCAGCGCGCAACCGGTAGCTTCGCGGCATGACGGAACGGACCACCAAGCAGCAGCGCCTTGACCTCGCGTTCGCGGCGCTGCTGAGCGACGACGACGCCGCCGCACTCACGGCCCTCACCCGCATCGAGGAGCAGGGCGATGCGCGGGCCATCCCCCACCTGCTGGGGGCCCTGGCCGCCCATCCCTCGCCTGCCGTGCAGCAGCGCATCACCGCCCTGCTGCACCAGGTGAAGGCCGCCGATGCGGTGCCCACCCTCATCGCCGCGCTCGACGACGACCGGTTCCGTACGGTGCGCCGCACCGTGCTCTCGGCCTTTTGGAGCGCCGGGCTCGATGCTCGCGATCACTTGGAGCGCTTCATCGCCATCGCCGTGGAGGGCAGCGCCGAGGAGTGCTTCGAGTGCCTCACCGTGATCGAGAACCAGGAGCTGTGGCCCGAGAAGGCGGCGCGGCTGGGCCTGGCGCGCGTGCGCAAGGCTATTGCCGCCGAGCCCGACCCTTACAAGGGCGCCATGCTCAAGGACCTGGCGGCGCTGCTCGAGGAACGGCTCGGCGCCGCCTGAGCGGACCGAACCTCCCGGCCTTCTGGAGCGTCTTTCAACCAGACCCGCTTCCCCCATGCGCCTCCTCCCTTCCGCCGCCATCCTGCTGCTCGGGCTCGCATCGTGCGGCGCCCCTGAGCGCCTAACCATGGAGAGTGGCCCCGTCTCCCTCGTGGCCGCCGGGCCCTTGTTCGAAGGGAGCAATACCGCTCAAGGCACCTGGACCGCCGGCCTCGAGGCCTTCCTGGCCGAGCGCGGCTACAGCACCGGCCAGCTCCGGGAGGCCCGGCTGGTGAGCGCCCGCATCTCCGGCGCCGACTCCACCAGTCTCCGCGGCATCCGCAGCGTGAGCGTGCAATGGGTGGGCGGGGATCTGGGCATGCAGCAGGTGGCCGTACGCAATCCCCTGCCAGCCGACTCCGCCGCGGCGCAGCTCACCGTGGCGGCCGAACAGCGCAAGCTGGACGAACTGCTCCGGTCAGGGGCCATCACCGTAGTGGCGGACCTCGATCTGGCCGCCGATCAGGAAAGCGATCGGCACGTGATCGGCTACTTCACCCTGGAACTCACCCTCGCACCATGAGAACCACCCTGCTCCTCCTCGGACTGCTGCTCCTTCCGCTCACCCGCCTGCAGGCACAGGCGCCGCCCGAACCCGGCGACCGCCTCGTCGGCGTATGGGAACCCAGCCATGGCAAGGCCCGCGTGAAGATCGAGCGCATCGGAAGCAAGTACTACGGCAAGATCGTGTGGCTCCGCGAGCCCAACGACCCCGCCACCGGCACCCCCAAGGTGGACAAGAACAACCCCGACGAGGCCCTGCGCACCGTACCCCTGCGCGGCTACCGGCTGCTGAAGGATTTCAGCTACGCCGGCAACGACGAGTGGATCGAAGGCACCATCTACGACCCCGAGAACGGCAGCACCTACAGCTGCGTGATCTCCATGAAGGATGCCAACACGCTCGACATCCGCGGCTATATCGGGGTGAAGGCCCTGGGCCGCACCGACGTGTGGAAACGGCTGCAGGCCAAGTAGGGCGCCATGACCGGCCGACTGCTGCTGCTCGCCCTGCTGCTGCCGGCCGCCTTGCGGGCCCAGCAGGACAGCATCCCCGCCGAGGAGGAAGAGGACTACAGCCAATACGACAACCTGGGCTTCGCGGATGAGCAGGCCAGGCGCTACTGCAGCCAGAAGATCCTCGATCAAAGCCCCGCGCGCTTCATCTCCGTCCAATGGGACGCACAGGGCGCTTACGACCTGCGCTTCTCCGCTCGTGGAAGCTGGGCCGAGGATGCCGATGCACCCACCGCGGAGCAGGGCTCCGTCAGGTACACCGGCGGGCTCCGCATGCAGGCCAACATCCCCGTGGTGTCGCGCAACAGCATCATCTGGCAGCTGGGCGCCACGTACTGGGACACGCGCTACGCCATCGCCCACCGTGTTGAGGCCCCGGAAAGTTCCGGGCTGATGCGCCAATTGGCCGACCGCGGGCTGCGCACCACCGGGCTCAACACCACCCTGTTCAAGCCCCTCAACGAAACGCTATTCCTCGTCGTGCAGGCCAGTGCCGACCTCAGCGGCGACTATTTCCTAGACGACCCGCAGGGCCTGCAGTACCTGCGTTACAGCGCAGCGGGCATCTGGGGCAAGCGCCCGCACGACCGGCTGCAGTGGGGCGTGGGACTGAGCCGCACCTACCGCGTGGGCGCCCTCAACTACATCCCCGTGGTGATGTACAACCACACGGCGGCCAACCGCAAGTGGGGCCTGGAGCTCCTTCTTCCTGCGCGCGGCCACTACCGCCGCACCTTCAGCCCGCGCAGCCTGTTGCTCACCGGCTACGAACTGGAAGGCCAGAGCTACCGCATCCGGGGCCTCAGCACCGCCGCCAACAGCTTTGAGGTGCGCCGTGGCGAACTGCGCCTGCGCGCTGAATATCAGCGGCAATTGAAAGGCTTCGTATGGCTGAGCGTGCAGGCCGGCTACCGCCACGACTGGAGCTTCGATGCGGACGAACTGCCCGAAGGACGCGAATTCTTCCGCGGCTTCTTCGGCGACCAGCCCTTCGCCATGCTGAACAGCTTGGGTGGCGCGCCGTATGCGCAGGTGGGCATCCACCTGGTGAGCCCCTGATAGGGCGTAGCCAACCAGCGCACCAACATCGGGCGAAAGGCGCAGCCTGCTGACCGGCACACAACGGCCGTTGGAATTGGCGTAGGTGCTGCGGGCGCACGGCAAGCCGGTGGTCTCCTGCGGATGCTGCGCATCCCAACGCGCCGCATGGCTAAATTGGTCATGCCCCATGTACAAGAACCTCGTCAAAAAGGAACACGCTGTGAAGCTGGAGCACTTGGTGCACAAGGCGCAGCGGTGCATCGCCCTGCGTTTCCCCTACAATTCGGCCTTGATCCAAGCGGCCAAGCAGGCGGGGGCCAAGTGGAGCGGCACGCAGCGGTGTTGGTGGACACCCAACAGCCCGGAGCATCTGCAGGCCATTTTCGCCGCGTTCAAAGGGACGGCCTGGGTGGACATGAACGGCCTCCGAAAGAAAGCGGATGGCGGCACGGCTGTCCCGCATTCGTCACCTGCACTTGCGAGCCCTGGGCCTTCACGCCAGGCCAAGCAGGTTCCGGCATCACCGCAGTACCAACGCATCGTTGCCGAGAAGCCCATCCTGAACGACTTACAGGAGAGAGCCCTGGCCACCATGCGCCGCAAGCTGGAGATCGCACGCTACAGCCCAAGGAGCATCCAGGTGTACCTCAGTGCCACCCGGCAGCTCTTCCTGCACTTTCCAAAGAAGCACCCGAACGACATCCGCACGGAGGACATCGAGGCCTTCCAGCACCACTTGGCCACGGAACGGAAGGTGAGCAACAGCACCTTGAACCAGGCCGTGAACGCGATACGCTACTACTACATGAACGTGGTGGGCGATGCACGGCGGGTGACGTTCATCGAGCGGCCACGGAAAGAGACCAAACTTCCCTTGGTGCTCAGCAAGGCCGAGGTGGCCGCTGTATTGAAAGCCCCCACGAACTTGAAACACCGCGCCATGCTCGCAGTGGCGTACTCAGGGGGCCTACGCGTGAGCGAGGTGCTGACACTGAGGCCTGATGACCTGTTGCATGACCGCGGGCTGATCCGCATTCGCGGGGCCAAGGGAAACAAGGACCGCACGACCCTGCTCGGCCGGAGCACCGCTGAATTGCTGGAGCGCTACGTGGAACACACACAGCCTCGATCCCTTCTCTTCGAGGGGCAGGGAGGAGGCGCTTACAGCGCAAGGAGCCTCCAGAAAGTATTGGAGGCCGCACTGGAAAAGGCAGGGATACAAAAGCCTGCCACCATGCACACCCTGCGGCACAGTTTTGCCACCCACCTTTTGGAACAAGGCACCGATCTGCGCTACATTCAAGCCCTGCTGGGTCATGCCAGCAGCAAGACCACCGAGATTTATACCCATGTGAGCACGCGCTACCTACAAGGCATTGTGAACCCGATGGACGCGCTTGACCTACCCTGACGACATTGCTGTCAAAACCTTCGCAAAACCCTCCCCAATTGACCAATAGCACGAAGATCCACCCGCGTCGATACTTTCGGCGATAAACGAAGATCTTCGTCTACCCAACGTTATGTGGCATTTTAAAAGACGACCGTGAAACATACATTTTACATACTGACTTTAACTATGGGACTATTCAGTTGCAAAGGGCATACTGAGAAAACTGTTGACAATTCTATAGTTCATAAAGTTTTAGAAGACAAAATTAAACTTCACAAACTGGAAAAACTTTTTGTAGTTGGCGACTTTGACGGAGATAGAAAACAGGACACGATTTTTCAGCACAATTTTTCAAAACTGACAAATACAGAAATTGACAACTCAGCAGACCCTTTTCAAAACGAGTGGGACACAGTTGTGAAATGGTTTTACGATCAAGAAGCTGACTTGTATTTGACTTTAAATAAAAGCAACCAAGACACTTTACATTTAGGGACAGTACAAGGACTTTATTGCTTAATTAACATTGGCGACAACAATGCTGACGGCAAAGACGAAATAGCTTTAGTAATTGACTATTTAGACTTTAGCAGAGTAAACAGTTGTAAAATATTTTCTTTATGTAATGACAAATGGACACTTTTAAAACAGTTCGGAGTTCACGAAGGTTCGTTTGACTTTACCACAGACAAAGCCCCAATCTATGAAAGCATTAAAGACCATTTAGAAAAACAAAATGGCAAATGGGTCTACAAGGACTACTCACAAGATGGATATGACAATCAAGAAGACGTTGGAAAAATGTTGACACTAAAACTTGACAGATGCAAATAAAAACGCCCCATAACAGCACCTACCCAAAAGTGGCGGTTCAGTGGTTAAATCAAGCTTTGTGCTTCTATCAAAGTTTGAGCTTGGATGACAGTGAAGTGCTTCGAAATCGCCACCTTCGGGTAGCTGCAAACCGTTATGCCACAGCCGACTAATTACAACCACCACCAATGAGTAAGAAGACACCACCGAGACCAAGCCCAAAGCCTGCCCCAAAACCGGCGCCCAAGCCAGCTCCGAAACCGACGACGAAGCCAAGTGAGAAGGACAGGTCACAGAAGGTTCAGATTGATGAATCGAAAAAGGTTGGCAACAACAAGGGGACAGGAGACAGCTTGAAGCCGCCTAAAGGAAAATGAGGTTAACGCCGACCAGCATGACAACGCCGAGGACCATGAGGAGTGTCGCGACAATGTTCAGCCACTTGGTCATCCGTCCAAAGCATTCGCGGTCGGCATCGAATTTCGCCTGGTCAGGATGCTCGACACCTTTCATCTCCTTCAGGGCTTCGTACCTGGCCCACTGTGCAGCGGCCGAGTTCGTGCGCTTTCCAGTATGCTGCGACCAGAAGTTGACCGCGATCGCGGCAGTGAATAACACACCGACGACCTTCAACGGCCATGCAGGCATTTGAGTAGTTCCCTCCAACAGAAACTTCAGCATCTCCAATGTCACGTATAGACCAGCGCCAGATATGGAGATGGTCAGCAGGTCAAGCCTCGCGATGGAGTAGTTCTCGCGTTGCTTCGATTCCTTGTGGTGGTCCTCCATCCACTTCATGTAGAGCTCGTTCGGCTCGTGCTTGTTCGGCGTCGGTTCCATGTGTTGCAAGGTAAAGTCGCGGCGGGTCATGAGTAAATCATTGGTGGTGGAAGTGCGCCTGCGCTACAAGGCCCAACGCGGGACAGAAAAGGCTGGCCGAGAACATACGTCGAGAAGCCAGAGCCTTCACGCCATGGGCCAGCCTGAAGAACGGCCGTGGCATAACATCGGCTTGCCGCAAGCCCTCCCGACACAGACCGACGCTCGGGCCTGCGGCAAGCCTTACCGTTATGGGTCAGCGGCGAATACGCCAACGCGCCTAAAGCCGACGCACGAAAATACAACAGAACACGGCCCGGCTGAGAACCCAGAAAAGGGCGGCAGCCAATGCCGCCCGACAACTTCG
>ERZ761602.2628-NODE-2628-length-27492-cov-9.872180_pt1 | contig 27492 bp, 18 predicted proteins | sample MGYA00512165_ERZ761602 | MGnify/ENA primary metagenome ERZ761602 (study PRJEB28899, sample SAMN02445085) | bioreactor sludge metagenome | biome: EBPR sludge; isolation source: Thorneside wastewater treatment plant | place: Australia: Brisbane, Thorneside...
GGGCTGGGCTGGGCTGGGCTGGGCTGGGCTGGGAGCATCGAGAATCTCCGGATATGGACGCATTCAACCACAGGCGAGCTGTGCCGTCAATGCCAGATGCGGAGATTCGATCGGTGGGGCGAGAACCCAATCGCGGACGACCATCTTCGACAATCCCCCCAATCATTCTGACTTCCTCCCCTCGGTTGTGCCCCTTCTCCTCCTGCGCTAGCCCAGGCGAGATGACTCCCATCGACCCTGCCGACCGGATCACCTCAGAATGGTCGAGGGTCTACTCCGAAAACCCCGCGGTGTATCAGATCCCTCATCCCGAGCGCATCGCGCGGCTGGGTCGCAGCGACTTCATGACCCTCATCTCGGGGCTCGGGCTTCCCAGACATGCGCGAATCCTGGAGTCGGGGTGCGGCTCGGGCAGGGACAGCCTCTACTTCGCCTCGTGCGGACATAGTGCGGTGGCGCTCGACCGGTTTGAGACGCCTCGTAAGCACCTCGCCGCGGCGCGTGAGCGCTACGAAAGGGCGCATCGCCCGGTCGAGCTGGAGGTGGTCGCGGGTGATATCTTTGATCTGCCATTCCCCGCGGACGAGTTCGATCTCGTCTTCAACAGCGGTGTCCTGGAACATTACACAGAGGCCAGCCGTCGAGCGACCGTCATCTCCGAGATGGCGCGGGTTGCTCGGCCGGGTGGGCTGGTCGCGATCTCGGTTCCAAATCTGCACCACCCGTTTCGACCGTTGTGGGACAAGGCCATCGCGAGACACACTACCCATGACCACTACGACATGGCGGAGACCGAGCTGACAGCCACAACCCTTGCGGACGAGATGCAAGCGCACGGTCTGGATATCTCGTACTGTGGAAGTATCGACGTCTGGGAGACCCTGGTCTGTGCCCGCAAGCGTCCCTTTTAATCCAACGCCACCCAGACACTCTTCAGCTCAGTCAGCTCGTCCAGCACCGCCCGTCCGTTCTCGCGCCCAAAGCCCGACTGACGCGTGCCGCCGTAGGGGCTGGCGGCGTCAAACCGATTGTAGGTGTTGATCCACACCGTGCCAGCCTGGATTCGCGCAGCGAGGCGGTGGGCCTTGCCGATGTCGCGGGTCCAGATGCCGGCGGCGAGGCCGAACTCGGTGGCCTCGGCCAGGGCGGCGGCCTCTTCCAGGGTGTCGAAGGGCATCACGGCCAGCACCGGGCCGAAGATCTCCTCGCGGGCGATGCGCATGGAGGGATCGACGCCGGTGAAGACGGTCGGCGAGAGGTAGTAGCCCTGCGGTCCCCAGGGCCCGCCCAGCACCCGGCGCGCGCCCTCGGCCTCGCCCTGGGCGACGTAGTCGAGCACGCGCTGGTGGTGGCCTTCGCTGACCAGGGGGCCGACCTGGGTCGCGGGGTCCAGCGGCGGCCCGGTGACCAGCTTGCGGGCCCCCTCGATGACGGCCTCGACGACCCGATCGTGCACGCTGCGCTCGACCAGCAGGCGGCTGCCGGCGGTGCAGAGCTCGCCCTGGTTGTAGAAGGCGGCCGAGACGGCTGCAGTGGCCGCGGCGCCCACATCGGCGTCGGCGAAGAGGATGTTGGGGCTCTTGCCGCCCAGCTCCAGGGAGAGGCGCTTGAGCGTGACCGAGGCGTTGCGCATCACCAGCCGACCCGTGTCGGTGCCCCCGGTGAAGGCGATCTTGGCCACCCCGGGGTGGGCCACCAGGGCGGCCCCGGCCTCTTCTCCGAGGCCGGTGACGACGCTGAGCAGCCCCGGGGGGAGGCCGGCGTCGGCCAGCACCCGGGCCAGGAAGAGGCTGGAGAGCGAGGCCTCCTCGGGCGGCTTGAGCACGACGGCGTTGCCGACCGCCAGGGCCGGGGCGATCTTGCGCGCGGCCAGCAGCAGCGGGAAGTTCCAGGGGGTGATGGCGCCGATCACGCCCAGTGGCTGGCGCAGGGTGTAGTTGAGGAAGGGTCCCCGCACGGGGATGGTGCTGCCCTCCAGCTTGGTGGCCCAGCCGGAGTAGTAGAAGAAGGTGTCGGCCGTGCGCGGCACATCGATGGCCAGCGCGTTGCTGAGCGGCTTGCCGGAGTCGCTGGCCTCGATCCGGGCCAGCTCCTCGCGCCGCTCCATCAGCAGCTCGCCCGCCCGCCACAGGATGCGGGCTCGCTCGTTGGGGTCGGTCGCCGCCCACAGCGGCTGGGCCCGCCGGGCCGCGCTGACCGCGAGGTCGATGTCCTCGGCCTTGCCGCGGGCCAGCATCACCAGGGTGCCGCCGGTGGCCGGGTCGGCGCTGGCGAACAGTTCCCCGCCGATGGCGGGCCGCTCTTCTTCGATCCACAGTTCCGGGTTCATCTCTCCTCCAGGGCCAAGGCCAGCACATCGTCGACGGTGTCGACCAGGTGGATCTCCATCTCGGTCTTCACCGGGGCCGGCACATCGACCAGATCCCCCTCGTTCTGCCGGGGCAGCAGGACCGTCTTGATCCCGGCCCGGCGGGCCGCCAGCACCTTCTCCTTGATGCCGCCCACCGGGAGCACCTTGCCGCGCAGCGTGATCTCACCGGTCATGGCGAGGTGGGGCTTGACCCGCCGCCCGGTCAGCAGGCTGATCAGGGCGGTCACCATCGTCACACCGGCGCTGGGTCCGTCCTTGGGGATCCCTCCGGCGGGGACGTGCACGTGGAAGTCCCAGCCCTGGAAGTCCTCCATCGTCAGGGAGAGGCCCTCGGCTCGTGAACGGATCAGGGAGAGGGCCGCCTCGGTCGACTCCTTCATCACATCGCCGAGCTGGCCGGTCAGGCGCATGCTGGTGCCCTTCTCGGAGCCGCGGTAGCGGGTGGCCTCGATGAAGAGGATGTCGCCTCCGGCCGCCGTCCAGGCCAGCCCGATGGCGATCCCGGGCACATCGGCCCGCTCGGCCAGCTCGGTGAAGTGCCGGGGAGGACCCAGCAGCTCCTTGAGGTCCAGCAGGCCCTCGACCTTGGTGCCCTCTGTCTTGCCCTCCACTACCTTGCGGGCCGCCTTGCGGTGCAGGGCCGCCAGCTCGCGGTCCAGGCTGCGCACCCCGGCCTCGCGGGTGTAGGAGCTGATCACCTCGTCCAGGGCGGCGTCGCTGATGCTGAGCTGCTCGTCCGTCAGGCCATGCGCCTGCCGCTGCCGAGGGATCAGGTGGCGGCGGGCGATCTGCTGTTTTTCTTCCTGGATGTAGCCGGGGATCTCGATGATCTCCAGCCGATCGTGCAGGGCCGCCGGGATCGTGTCTGCCAGGTTTGCCGTACAGACGAAGAGCACCTTGGACAGATCGAAGGGGATGTCCAGGTAATGATCGCTGAAGGCGGTGTTCTGTTCGGGGTCCAGGACCTCCAGCAGGGCGCTGCTGGGGTCGCCGCGGTAGTCGCGGCCGATCTTGTCGATCTCGTCCAGCACCATCACCGGGTTCTTGCTGCCGGCCCGCTTGAGCGCGTGGATGATGCGCCCGGGCAGGGCGCCGACGTAGGTCCGACGGTGGCCGCGGATCTCGGCCTCGTCCTTGACCCCGCCCAGGCTGACCCGCTGGAAGTCGCGGCCCAGGGCACGGGCGATGCTGCGGCCCAGGCTGGTCTTGCCGACCCCGGGAGGGCCGAGGAAACAGAGCACCGGGGCCTGCCCCGAGGGGTTGAGCTGGCGCACGGCGAGGTGCTCGACGATGCGGTCCTTGACCTTCTCCAGCCCGAAGTGGTCCTCGTCCAGCACCTGCTTGGCGTGGTGGATGTCGGCGTTCTCGTCCTTGCTGGCCGTCCAGGGCATCGCCAGCAGCCAGTCGATCCAGGTGCGGGCCACCGTGTACTCGCTGGCGTCGGGGTGCATGCGCGCCAGCCGCCCGACCTCGCGCAGCACCTCTTCTTCGTGCTCCTTGGGCAGGCCCGCCTCGCGGACCCGCTGCTCGAGCGCGGCCATGTCGTCCCAGGCCGCCTTGCCGCCGCCGTCGCCGGCCTCGTCCTCGGACAGCTCCTTCTGCATGCCGCGGATCTTCTCGCGCAGGAAGTAGTCGCGCTGCTGCTTGTCCATGGTGCGGGTGACGCGGGTGGTCACCTCGCGCTCCAGCGTGCGCAGCTGCCGCTCGCGCTCCACGCCCACAAGGGCGGCGTCCAGGCGCTCGTCCAGCACGGTCGCCCGCAGCATCGCCACGCGCTCGACCCAGGGCATCGTCAGGTTGCTGACGACCAGGTCGGCCAGCCGGCCGGGCTCGGTCGGGAGGTCCGCCACCTTGGAGAAGTTCGGCGGCCAGCCCTTGTCGTCGTTGATCAGCTCGCGCAGGCCCTCGACCAGCCGGGTGTGCAGGCGCTCCACCTTGGCCGGGTCGGTGGTCTGGTCGGCCATCGGCCGGGCCGAGGCGGCCAGCCCCGTCTGGTCGTCGCGGCGCACGCCCACCAGCCGGGCCCGCTGCAGGCCTTCGACCAGCACCCGCATGGTGCCGTCTCCCAGGCGCACGACGCGCTCGGCGCGCAGCACGCAGCCGACCTCGAAGAGGTCGTCGGGCTCGGGCAGGTCGACCGCCTCGCGCAGGGGGGTGCCCAGCAGGGGCACGCCGATGGAGAGGTGCAGCTCGACCGCAGCGACGGCCTCGGGGCTGAGGATGTGCAGGCGGGTCAGGGTCCCGGGGAAGACCACGATGTCGCGCAGCGGGAGGATGGGGAGGATGTGGGCCATGAAGCAACCGGAGAGAGGAGCGAGCTACCGGAGAGAGCGGAGCCGCCGGCCTAACCGACGCGGGGGAGGCGGGGCCATTGCTGGGCCCGGGCGGGCCAGCGGGCCAGGGCAGAGAGGCCAGGGCGGGGCCTCCCGGGCTAAGGAGGCCCATGTCTCCTGACAGCGGCCATCCTCTCCCCGCCCGCCTCGGTCGATACGAGGTGATCGGGCGGCTGGCGATGGGCGGGATGTGCGAGGTCCTGCTCGGCCAGACGACCGGGCCGAGGGGCTTCCGCCGGGCGGTGGCGATCAAGCGCCTTCGTCCGGGCTTGGAGGGCGATCCCGCCTTGCAGCGGCTGCTGATCCAGGAGGCGCGCATCGGCTCCTCGCTGGACCACCCCAACATCGTGCAGGTGCTCGAGCTGGACATGGTCGAGGGGCTGGGCGGGCCCGTGCCGATTCTGGTGATGGAGCGCGTCCGGGGTGGGGACCTGGCGCGTCTGCAGCAGCTCTTGCGGTTGAGGGAGCGGCGCCTGCCGACCGGCCTGGCCCTCTTCTGTGGCCTTCGGCTGCTGCGCGCGCTGGCCGCGGCCCATGGCAGCCGGGACCGGCAGGGGCTGCCCTTGCGGCTGGTGCACGCCGACGTCAGCCCCCACAACGTGCTGGTCAGCGTGGAGGGCCAGGTCAAGCTGGCCGACTTCGGCGTGGCGCGGCTGCTGGCGATGCCTGGCGAGGTGGCCGAGCGCGGCGGGGGCAAGCGGGCCTGGATGTCGCCCGAACAGCTCGCCGGGCAGGAGATCGGCCCCGAGAGCGATGTCTACAGCGCCGGGGTGGTGCTCTGGGAGCTGCTGGCCGGCCAGCGCCTCTTCCCCGCCGAGTGGTCGGGGCCTCGACCGGAGCAGTTCCCCCCTCTGCCCGATGGGTCACCGGGCCAGGCCGAGCTGCTCGCCGCGATGTTGGCGCTCTCGCCCGCCGATCGCCCCAGCGCCGCCGAGGCCGAGCGGCGCGTGAAGGCCCTCGCCATCGAGGAGGGGCACCGCGAGGGGCCTCCCGAGCTGGGCATCCTGGTCCGGGAGATCTTTCCCGAAGCCGCCGACCCTCGCGCCGAGGCGGTCGACCTGGCGGCCCTGGCCGTGGATCTGGCCGGACCGCCTCCCCGCGTCATCCGTCCTCCGGGCCGCAGCGCACCAGCCCCCCAGACCGGCCTCCCCGCCCTGCGTGAGCTCAGCCCCGGGCAGGTCAAGCCCGTCGCCGTCCTGGTGGCCGAGGTGCGCGGCCTGACCGATCCCGCCGATCCCCTCGACGCCGAGCGGGTGGCCCGGATGCACGTCCGCCTGCTGCGCCTGGTCCGCCGCATCGTGGACGAGCATGGCGGCTGGCTGGACCGCTTCCACGACGGCATCTTCTGGGCCTTCTTCGGGCTGCCACGAACCGGCGAGCACGACCTGGAGCGGGCCCTGGCCACCGCGCTGCGCCTGCGCGACGATGGCGCCCTGGACGAGCCCCTCGCCCTGGCCATCGGCGTACACCAGGGCGAGCTGGCCATCGGGCGCCTGGACGAGGCCCGCCCGCGCCGCCTGCGCTACCTCGCCCAGGGCGACAGCACCCGCCTGGCCCTGCGTCTCAGCCAGGCGGCCGCTCCGCACCAGGTCCTGGTCAGCGGGCGGGTCCGCGAGCTGGGCCGCGACCGCTTCGAGTTCCGCGCCGGACCGGCGATGGCGCCCCGCAGGGGGGGAGGGGAGTCCACCCGGGCCTGGGTCCTGGTGGGCGGAGAGCAGGGGGTCGGCCGGGCCTCGGGGAGCTGGGTGACCCGCGGCGAGGAGCGCGAGGTCCTGGCGCGGGCGATGCGCCGGGTCGCGGCGGGCGAGGCGGTGCGGATGGCCGTCACGGGCCCCTCGGGCAGCGGCAAGAGCCGCCTGCTGCGCGAGCTGGGGGAGCTGGCCCGGCACCGGGGGGTCGAGCTGATCGCCGGCCGGGCGTCGCGCTGGGGCAACGCCGAGCCCCTGGCCGCCGTGCAGCGGCTGCTGAGCGGGCTGGGCCTGGCCGGCGCAGGGGGCGGGCTGGGAGAGCTGGTGTCCGCCGCTCGGCGGGCGCTGCGGGAGCGCGCGGCGAGCCGGGCGCCGATCCTGGCCTTCGAGGACGCCGATCACCTCTCCCCGATCGAGCTGCAGTTCCTGGCCGGCCTGCTCTCTGGAACGGGGGACCTGCCTCTGTTGATCATCCTCACCTGCCGCGGTGCCCCGCCCGAGGCGCTGGCGCCCTACGACGAGCGCATCGAGCTCGGTCCCCTCTCGCCCGAAGCCCAGGAGGAGATGCTCGCCCAGGCCCTGGACGCCCAGGCGATCGAGCCGGGTCTGTGTCTGTTCATGGAGCGGGCGGCCGAGGCCAACCCGCGTCAGCTGGTCGCCCTGGCCCGGGCGATGCGACAGGCTGGGGGGATCACCGTCCGCGACGGCCTGGCACGGATCGTCTCGCGGACCGATCTGGGCGCCCAGATCTGGGATCTGGAGGTCCTCCTGGCGGCACGCCTGGACGCCCTGGGTCCGGAGGAGCGCGGCAGCCTGGAGGTGGCGGCGGTGCTGGGCCAGCGACCCTCCTTGCCCCTGCTGGCCGAGCTGACCGGCCAGCGCCTGGGGGAGGAGCTGGTCCAGCCCCTGATCGACGCGGGCATGCTCAGCCTGGAGAGCGACGGACTGCGTTTCGTCTCCGAGCCCGTCCACGAGCTGGTCCTGCGCTCGCTGGGGGTGGCACGTCGGCGCGAGCTGCACAGCCGGGTGGCGGAGGCCATGCGGGCGCGCCTGGGCGAGGATGGGCCCCACCTGGCCGAGCTGGCCTTGCACCTCTCCCGCGGCGGCCGGGCCCTGGAGGCGGCGCGATACGCCCACCGGGCCGGCGAGCGCCTCGCCGAGCAGGGCGAGCCTCAGTCCGCCCTTCGCATCTGGCTGCGCGCGGTCGGCTGGCTGGAGCGGGCCTCCCGGGCGGGCGAGGACCCGCAAGCCTGTCTGCGGGGCGAGGCGCAGCTCTACGCCTGCCTGGGCGAGGTCGCCGTCGAGACCGGTCGGCGGGAGGCCGCCCAGCGCTTCCTGCGCGCCGGCTTCGACGCCGCCGCCGACCTGGAGGAGGTCGAGACGCAGGCCCGCTGCATGATCGCCCTGGGCCGACTGTACAGGCGGGAGTCCGGGTCGGAGGAGCTGGTGCGGGCCCACGCCGAGGCGGCGCTGGAGGCGCTGCGGGAGCGGCGGGGCGAGGTCGCGGCAGCGCTGCGGGCGCAGGCTGAGGCGCTGCGGGGCTGAGGACCGGCTCGCGCCGCGGGGGTTAGCCGCGGCCATGCTGATCCTCCTCGCCCTGATGGCCTGCGCTCCGGACTCGGGCGCTCCCGTGGATTCCGCCGGCGTCGCCGCGATCGTCGACCCCTCGCGCGCGGGGCACTTCTTCGACGCGCCCTTCCCCGACGACGCCCTGCTCGATGCGCAGGGCTTCCCCGACCTGGAGGGCTACCCGGTGTACGGGAGCCCCCTGGCGGCCGATGTGATCGAGGGCTGGCGGCGGCGGCTGGAGCGGGTCGCCCAGGGCTTCGGCAACCTCTCCCCCGCGTACTTCCGCTTCGAAGGCCCGCTGGAGCTGCCCGCCAGCACCCTGGGCCAGGCCGACGATCCGGTCCTGCTGATCGACGTGGAGACCGGCGAGCTGCTGCCGCTGGTCCTGCGCTTCACGACCGATCCGGGCGGCGACCCCTACCTGGCCTCGAACCTGATGGCCCTGGCCCCGGCCATCGGGCACCCCCCGCGCTCGGGCGCGACCCTCGCCGCCATCGTCACGGTGGAGGCAGGGGCCCGCGCGCCCCAGGGCTGGGAGCCGCCGGCGCTGGCTGTGCAGGCCCTGGAGCGGGCGGGGTTGCAGGCCGAGATCGCGGTGGCCACTGTCTACACCGTGCAGGATGTCACCGGACAGATGGCCCGGCTGGTCGAGGACGCCGACCTGCGGATCGCGGAGCGGGCCGACTGGGGCACTGTCCAGGCCCGGCGGGTCCGCGGCATCGCCTACAGCCTCGGACAGACGCCGTCGGGCCAGGAGGCCACCGTCCTGACCGTGGACTTCGAGGACGGAGGGCAGGAGGTGTCCTACCAGAGCCCGCTGGAGGCCGAGGTGTCCACCCACGCGATCGACATGGCCGACTGGCCGATGGCGGTCTGGCAGCTCGAGATCCCGGTCTTCAACTACTCGGGGCTTGAGGACCGGCCCTACATGGACCCGGGCTTCTCGCATATCTTCGACGTCGACCGGGACAGCGGCTGGATCACCTTCTCGGGCGGCGAGCTGACGGCGGTGCCGGACGAGGAGCCCATGCGGGTGACCGTCTCGATCCCAAAGGGCGAGGACGGGCTGCCGATCGAGGGGGCGCGGGCCCTGCTGTATGACCATGGCACCGGCGGCACCGCCTGGCACGCCGTACAGAGGCGAAACTCTCTGGACGATGGCGAGGCCCTCGCACAGATCCTGGCGGACCAGGGGGTGGCCATCATCGGTCGCGATCAGCCGCTCTACGGCACCCGCTACCCGCTGATCGACGAGGGCTACGGCGGCTCACTCGGCTTCTACAACATCGTCAACCTGCCCGCCTTTCGTGACAACCAGCGGCAGGGGGCCCTGGAGGCCTGGCAGCTGCGCCGCTTCGTCGAGCAGGGGCTGAACGAGGCCTTGAGCGAGGGCGCGGGCGGGAGCTCTGTGGACACCACCCGCTTCGCGCGGCTGGGCCACTCGCTGGGCTCGGTGACCCTCAACACGGGCAGCGCTGTCCAGCCCGAGGCCTGGGAGGCCAGCTTCCTCTCGGGCAGCGGCGGGCTCTTCACCCACTACTTCCTGGACACAGGGCTGATCGACGGCATCGACCCCTCCCTGCTGGCCGGCCTGTTCGGGCTCTTCGGCGCCGAGGTCCCCGAACAGATCACCGCCGCGGCCGCCCTGGGCGCGGCCCTGGGCCTGCCGGAGCAGGACTGGGCGGGCATCGACCGGCTGCACCCGGCCATCGCCCTGTTTCAGTGGACGATGGACCCCTCGGACCCGATGGCCCTGGCCCGGGATCAGTCCTCGCCCAGCCTGATCCTGCTGGGCGAGGGGGATCTGCAGGTGCCGAACTTCACGACCGAGGCCCTGCACGAGGCCCTGCCCGACAGCGAGCTGGTGCGCTGCACCCCCACCGCGGACTACGACGGGCACTTCTGTCTGCACCGCGAGCCGGCGGCCTGGGAGGTCTTCGAGGGCTGGCTGGAGGGCTGGCGCTGAGCCGGGCGTGGCGCTTCAGCCGGCCGCCTCGAAGGCCCGGCGCAGCCAGCCGACCAGCTCCTCGTCCAGCTCCTGGACCGAGGCGATGCGGGCGCGGTGGGTACACATCCCTCCTGGCGGCAGCGCCTCCACCCGGCCCTCGGCCGGCGCGCCCTTCAGGTTGAAGCCGAGCTCCACCAGGCTGGCGGTGGCGGGACCGACGGTGGCGAACTGCTTGGCCCGGCGCAGGCTGAGGTAGGTCTTCTTGGGGGCGTGCTCGACCTCGGGCCCCAGGGCGGCGACCGCGCGGAGGACGGCGTCGTGGATGGGCCGGAGGGCGGCCTTCTTGCCGCTGTACCAGCCGTCGGCGGGGTCCTGGCCGGCGGCCTGCTTGCTGGCGTTGATGGTGTCGCCGTGGCTCTGGCGGGCGCAGTGGACCAGGGTGTTGGCGTCGCCGTGGCCCAGGCCGAGCTGCTCCTTGCAGCGGGTCACGAGCTGACCGTGCTTGAGGTCGCCGCCTTCGTGAACGAAGGCGTAGAGCTCTTGTCGGCTGCGGCCGGTGCGGGCCTCGATGTTCCGAAGCTGGGTCTCGATCTGTTCGGCGATGGTGGACATGGGGGCTCCGGGGTTCAGGGTTCGGGAGGAGTGTAGCGGGCTGCGGTCGACTCCTGCGAGTCTCCCCGCTTCCCAAGCAGGCCCACCGTCGCCGCGCAGCCGAGCAGGCCCAGGGGCAGCAGCAGCCAGGGGCTCAGGCCGAAGCCGGCGGGCAGGTGGCCGAGCAGCAGCGCGATGGCCCCGGCGGCGAGGGCGTAGGGGAGCTGGGTCCGCACATGGGCGGCGTGGTCGCAGCCAGATCCGGTGCTGGAGAGGACGGTGGTGTCGGAGATGGGCGAGCAGTGGTCGCCCCAGGTGGCGCCCGAGAGCACGGCGGAGGCGGTCGCCAGCGGGATGAAGCCGGCGGCGCTCACCTCGGCGAAGGGCGCGAGGTCGAGGCTCATCGGCAGGACCAGGGGCATGACGATGGCCATGGTGCCGAAGGAGGTGCCGGTGGCGAAGGCGATGGCGGCGGAGAGGAGGAAGGTCAGGCCGGGCAGGGACCAGAGCGGCAGGCTGTCTCCCATGGCGGCGAGCAGCCACTGGGCGGTGCCCAGCTCGCCGAGGCAGGAGCCCAGGGTCCAGGCCAGGATGAGCACGACCAGGGCCTCGAAGAGCTCGCTCATGCCCGCGATCGCGGCGGAGGCGGCCCGGGCGCCCCGGTCTCGGAAGGAGACCGTCGCCAGCAGGAGGGCGAGGAGGAGCGAGGCGGTCGAGCCCTGCAGCATGGCGTCGTAGCCGTTGGCGCCGCCGACGATCTCGAACAGGGGGGCCTCGGGCCCGGCTGAGGCGCGCCCCTGGGTCCAGAGCGAGCCCGCGGTCACGCCGACCAGGGTGGCGATGGGCAAGGCGGCCAGCAGGGCCTTGCCGGGGTGCGGGGCGTCCTCGTCGGGGGGAGGAGCGGCGGCCAGGGCTTGGGCCTCGGCCTGGCGCATCGGGCCGAAGTCTCGCCCGCTGGCGGCGATGAAGAAGGTGAAGGCCAGGGTCAGCAGCGGGTAGAAGCGGTAGGGCAGGCCAGCCAGGAAGAAGCTGTAGGCGCTGCCTTGGACGCCGCGGGCCTGCAGGGCGTCGTCCATCAGGCCGACCTCGAAGCCGATCCAGGTGCTGACCAGGGCGACCGTGGCCATGGGCGCGGCGGTGCTGTCGACGATGTAGGCCAGCTTCTCTCGGGAGATGCGCAGGCGGTCGGTCAGGGGTCGCATGGAGCTGCCGACGATCAGGCAGTTGGCGTAGTCGTCGAAGAAGACCAGCATGCCCGCCAGCCAGGTGGCCACCATCCCGCTGCGCCGCCCGCGAGCCAGCGGGGCGACCAGGGCGATCAGGGCGCGGGTCCCCCCGGCGTCGCTGCTGACCTTGACCGTGGCGGCGATGAAGAGGCTGAACAGCGTGACCTTGGCGTGATCCCGGTCGGCGATCGCGTCGAGCATGAAGGGATCGACGGCGCGCACGACGGCGGCCCAGGGGTTGCCACCCTCCAGCAGCAGGGCCGCGCTGAAGACCGCCAGCCCCAGGCTGAGCACGACCTGGCGGGTGCTCAGGGTCAGGGCGACGGCGAGCAGGACGGGGATGAGCGAGAGGGCGCTGGGGGAGTCCATGGTGCGGGATGATAGTCCCTGCCGATGAAGGCGCTCTGCATCCTCACCGGCCAGCCCCTGGCACCCTTCGGCGACGCGCCGGGCCTTCTCCGCATCCTCGACCTCCCCCTCGCCCAGGTGCAGCGCGCCGCGGTGACCGAGGCCGGCTTCGAGCCGGTGGACGCCCCTCCGACGGACGGCCCCTTCCTCGCCTACAGCGACCGGACCTGGTTCACGCCCGAGGTGCTGCGCCGCCTGCGGGCGGCCACAGGTGGGGCGCCGGGGCGGCTGCGGGTGGACGACGCGGAGTTCCTGGAGGGCACGGGCGGCCTGCAGGACTGGGAGGAGCCGGGCCTCTACGAGCTGGCGATCCTGCCGGCGGGGGCCTCCTCCTTCTCCCAGGTGCCGGCGGTGACGGTGGATCTGGGCCTCAGCAGCCCCGAGATGCCGGCCTTGCACCCGCGGATGCAGCATGTCGCCCGGCCCCTGCGGGTGGGCGCGGCGATGGTCCACCAGCTCGACCACTGGTCGCACCTGGTGCGGGTCAACCAGCTCGCCCTGGGCGCCCACGCGGCGATGGAGCAGCAGCGCTTCCAGAGCGCGCCTCTCTGGCGCAAGGCGGCCATCGTCCTGGGGGTGCTCTGGCGAGCGCGCTCCCTCTCCAAGTACCGCATGGCCCGGGCCCTCTGCCAGATCGGCGAGGACGTGGACATCCACCCGACGGCGGTGGTGGAGCTGTCGGTGCTGGGCGACGGGGTCAAGGTGGGGCCGCACGCGGTGGTGCGGGCCAGCGTGCTGGGTGAGGGCGCGCAGGTGGACGAGCACGCCACGCTGAACCTGACGGTGGTCGGGGCCCGCGCCCGGGTGGGCCGGGGGGCGATGGTCAACCTCAGCACGCTGCTGCCGGACTGCTGGGTGAGCTGGTGCAACGGGGCGCAGGCCTGCGTCGTCGGCGAAGGGGCCTTCCTGGCCTGGGGCTGCACCCTGCTGGATATGTCGTTCGGGCGTACGATCCCGGTGGAGCACCGCGGGCAGCGGGTCGACAGCGGGCTGCACTTCCTGGGCGTTGCGATCGGGCACCGCGCCGTGGTGGGCCACGACGTCAAGCTGAACTATGGCGTACAGATCCCGAACGAGGCGGTGCTGGTCGCCGGGGCCGAGGGGCTGCTGAAGGCCTGGGGCGAGGCCCCGACGGGCGAGCCCTGCCGGGTGGAGGAGGGCAGGGCGGTGCCGATTCGGAAGGGCCGCTCAGCGCCGCCAGACCCGTGACATGCCCTCGCGCGTGGCCGGCATGATGCCCTTCTCGGTGATGATGCCGGCGATCAGCTCGGCGGGCGTCACGTCGAAGGCGGGGTTGCGGCAGGGGCTGGGCGCGGGGGTGGTGCGCACCCGCATGAAGCGGCCCTCGTCCGAGAGGCCCCAGGTGTAGCGGACCTCGTCGCCGTCGCGCTCTTCGATGGGGATGTCGGCGCCGGTGGGGCAGTCGGGGTCGATGGTGGTGGTCGGGGCGGCGACGTAGAAGGGGATGCCGTTGGCCTTGGCGACGACGGCGCTGCTGTAGGTGCCGATCTTGTTGGCGACGTCGCCGTTCGCGGCGATGCGATCGCTGCCGACGATGACCATGTCGATCTGGCCGGTGCGCATGTAGTGGCCGGTGGCGTTGTCGGCGATGACGGCGTGGGGGATGCCCTCGTGCACCAGCTCCCAGGCGGTGAGCTGGGCGCCCTGGCCGCGGGGCTTGGTCTCGTCGGCCCAGACGTGGATCTTCTTGCCGGCGCGGTGGGCGGCGAACATGGGGGACAGCGCGCTGCCCCAGTCGACGAACGCGAGCCAGCCGGCGTTGCAGTGGGTGGAGAGGCGGAAGCCGTCCTGGATGAGGGGCTCGCCGTGGCGGCCGATGGCCTCGCAGCAGGCGGCGTCGTCGTCGGCCACGCCCTGGGCGGCGGCGACGGCGGCCTGGCGGGCCTGCGAGACGTTGTCGGCTTCGGACTCGATGGCGCGAAGGACGGTGCGGATGCCGTAGAAGAGGTTCTGGGCGGTGGGCCGGGTGCTGGCCAGCAGGTCGGCGGCCTTGGCGATGTACTCCTGGAAGCCGCGCTCGGGGGCTTCGAGGGCGGCCTGGGCCATGCCGAAGGCGCCGGTCGCGCCGATGGCCCCGGCGCCGCGGACGATCATGGTCGTGATGGCGGTGGCCGTCTCGCGGTGGGTCGGCATGTCGACGATGGCGAAGCGGTGGGGGAGGGCGGGCTGGTCGATGAGCTTGAGGGTGGAGCCTTCGAGCCAGACGGTGCGGTAGGGGGTGCCGTCGACGAGCATGGGGGACCTCGATGTCGGGGGGGCCGGGGGACTAACCAGCCGGAGGCTCTGGCGGGCTGAGGCTGGGGCGCCAGCTCTCCTCGGCGCAGCGGAAGCGGAACCAGCCGAGGTACTGCTCTCTCCACCAGTCGAGGAAGAGCAGGTGTCGATAGCGGCGGTCCACCAGGGGGCGGTAGGCCTGGTCGCGGAACTCCCGCCCGCTGAGCCAGTCCCGGACGATGAAGTCATTCCCGTCCCAGACGGCGTAGGTCGAGGAGTTGAAGGTCCACGAGCCGGTGTTGACGTAGGTGCGGTCGGGGCTGAGGTCGACCCGGCCGGGCAGGTGGCTGTGGCCGGTCACGAGGAAGCGGTGCGGCCCTTCGAGCAGCGCCTCGCGCACGTTCTCGAAGAGGCCCGCGGCGTCCCCGAGCTGGTTCTGGGCCCAGTAGGCCAGGACCTTCTCGCTGCGGCCGGCGTGCTCGTGGAGGCCGAGCTTCCGCAGCAGGGTCATGCGGAGCTCCAGGGCGAGGGCGACCTTGTGGGTCAACCAGAAGGTCAGGCGGTTGGCCTTGGTGTAGAAGTTCTCCAGCGGCAGGCGGATCCAGCTCTTCAGCAGGCGCTCGGAGAGGTGGTGGACCTGGGTGGCGAGGTGGCTGGCCTCCAGGTGGGGGCCGATCCACGGGTCGTACTCGTAGCCGTGGCGGACCAGGATCTGGTCGCCGATGTGCAGCTCGCTGCAGACCTTCAGCCGGAGCAGGTCCCGGAAGAGCATGATGTCGTAGTCGTGGTTGCCCCAGATGTAGGTGACGCCGTGCTCGTCGGCGTAGCGGGAGAGCTCGCCCAGCAGCTTGCCGTGGGCGCGCAGGACCCGGGACAGCGACCAGGCCTGGTGGAAGTCGATGATGTCGCCGGCCACGACGAGGTGGGCCCCGTGCGCCCGCGCCCGGGTGAGGAAGGAGATGAACTCCCGATCCTTGCCCATGAAGGTGTCCGAGGTGCTGCCGTCGCCCAGGTGGATGTCGCTGACGATGTAGACCACCCGGTCGGCCGGCAGCCGGTGGGTGATCTGCAGGGGGGTGGGCATCGCCCAGGGGAGAATCGGTGGTTTCATCGGAAGTGCGGGCCAGCCTACCCCAGCCGATGCCCGTCCCGCCCGTCTCGCGCGTTATCGAGCGGGCATGAGCGCCAAGGACCCCGTACTCCCTGTTCGTACCCGTCGGGTTGTCTTCCTGGGCAGCTTCCCGCAGCGGCCGCCTCCCTCGCGCCTGCCGGAGATCGCCTTTGCCGGCCGAAGCAACGTGGGCAAGTCCTCGGCGCTGAACGCGATGGCCGGCAGCCGCAAAGCTGCGCGGGTCAGCAAGACGCCGGGGCGGACCCAGGCGCTGAACCTCTTCGAGATCGACGACCGCGTCACCTTCGTCGACATGCCCGGCTACGGCTACGCCGAGGTGCCCGACGCGGTGCAGCAGACCTGGAAGGGCGCCGTCGAGCGCTACCTGGTCGAGCGCGAGGCGCTCCGGCTGGTGGTCTGCCTGGTCGACGCTCGCCACGACGCGCAGCCGATGGACGTGGCCCTGATCTCCGCCCTCCGGGAGGCCCAGCTGCCGGTGCTGGTCGTGGCGACCAAGATCGACAAGCTGAACCGCAGCCAGCGGGCGCGCAAGCTGTCAGCGCTGGCTCGGGGCCTGGGCGTCGAGCGGGGCCTGATGGTCCCGTTCAGCAGCCACACGAACCTCGGCGTGGCCGAGGTGTGGGCCCGCATCGAAGCGGCGATCCGCCCTCAGTAGGAGGTGCCCGGCACCACGACGATGATGTCGAGGGTGTCGAGCAGGATCGTCTCGTCGCCGATGACCTGCAGGGTCATGGCGAAGAGCTGGTCCTCGGTCGTGGCGGCCACGACGCCGCGGAAGTTGAGCGAGAAGGTGAGGGTGGTGGCCCCCGACCCCAGCTCGTCCACGTTGTCGTAGTACTCGGGGTCGATGCCCGTCACGAAGCCCCACTCGTCGCCGATGACGCTGAGCTCGACCCGCTCGAACTGGATCGAGTTGATCAGGTCCTCGACGGCGTCGACGATCGTGGCGCGGAACTCGTCGTCCGAGCCGGTCCAGTTGAAGACCAGCATGTCATCGACACGCCCGTCGCCATCGGTGTCGGCGTATGAGGAGGTCGCCGCGGCGAGGGACTCCATCTGGGTCTCGCAGACGCTGCCGGTGCAGACGCCGATGATGTAGCCGCCGATGTCCGCCAGGGAGGAGACGACATCGCTGAAGCCCGCGTCCAGGTGGCAGCCGCCAGGCACGCCGTAGCCGTTCTCGGGATCGCGCAGGTAGTTGTCGGTGGCGTAGACCATGATCGGGAGCGCGAAGTCGCGGTACCCGAAGCCACCGATGTCTCCGCCACCCGGAGGCGTGGCCGACCAGTTCTGGCCGCCCAACCCGCCGAAGGGATCGCTGCCATTGGCCAAGAAGGGCCGCACATCGTAGTTGGTGTCGTAGACGGTGTTGCAGTCCTGGTCGTAGCCCGCGCCCGTCGCGCCCTGGTAGAGGGCCTCCATCGAGGACTCTGGGCCATCGGCGCCCGAGTGGATGGAGGTGCTGGAGAGAGCGGACTGGACCTGGCTGGTCGAGCTGGTGATCTGCTTGCGCAGCTCGAAGGGCTTGTCGATGCCGGCCGAGCCCATGCTGCCGTAGGCGTAGTCGTCGTAGGTGGCGTAGCCGTACTCGGCGTCGGGGATGGTCAGCGCGAGGCTGGTGACGATCGAGCTGAACTCGCTGGCCATCGCGTTGGCGGTGCCGCTCATCGAGCAGGTGGTGTCGATCAGGAAGGCGATGTCGCCCATCTGGATCCGGATGTCGAACTCGAACTCTTCCTCGACCTCGGTCCGCTCGTTGACCTCGACATAGATGCCGGTGATGACGCTCTCGGTGTCGAGCGGGTCGGTACCCGCGGTCAGCTCGGCGCCGTCCGAGAAGCCGTCGCCGTCGCTGTCGGGATCGTAGGCATCGGTCAGGTAGATGAAGGTCTCGTCTGCGTCGGAGAGGCCGTCGCCGTCGCTGTCCGTGTCGCGGAAGTCGTAGATTCCGTCCCCGTCGGTGTCTCGCGGCTCGACCGTCGGGTCCGTGGTGCCCGCCTCGTCGCTGTCGCTGAGGCCGTCGCCGTCGCTGTCGAGGTCATGGACATCGGGGACGTCGTTGTCGTCGGTGTCGACCGGCGTGGTGCTGTACGCGGAGGTCCCGCCCTCGAACAGGTCGCCGATCCCGTCGTTGTCGGAGTCGATGTCCATGTAGTCGGGGGTGCCGTCGCGGTCGAAATCGGACAACACGCAGCCGTCGTCCATCTCTTCGACGTCGAGGATGCCGTCGCCATCGTTGTCCGTGTCGGCGTAGTCCGGCACGCCGTCGGAGTCCGCGTCCCCCGGACCGCCGCCGTCGGAGTTCTTCTCGTCGGCGTCGGTGATGCAGTTGTTGTCGCTGTCCAGGTCGAGGTAGTCGGGCGTCCCGTCGTTGTCGCTGTCGACCGGGAGGGTGTTCGGGTCGGAGTCGCCCGCCTCGATGAAGTCCTTGATGCTGTCGCCGTCGGAGTCGTCGTCCTGCATGTTCTGCAGGCCGTCGCCGTCGGCGTCGTCACTGCCCTCGTGGATGTCGATGATGGTGTCACCATCGGTGTCCAGGCCGGCAGCCGCGCCGCCGTCTTCGCTGGTGCCGCCGTCGGTTCCAGAGGAGGTGTCTTCGCCGCCCTCCTTGTCGCCACAGGCGGGGAGGATCAGGGCGAGGGCGAGGCTCAAAAGCGGAATTCTTGCCACAGGCTGCTCCGGGGGTTCTCTTCAAGGTAGCGAACGAACGCCCGGGCTGTCAACCGCTTTCTGCCCTTCAGTACGAGGTGCCCGGCACCACGACGATGATGTCGAGGCTGTCGAGCAGGATGGTCTCGTCGCCGATGACCTGGAGGGTCATGGAGTAGAGCTGGTCCTCGGAGGTGGCGGCGACGACGCCGCGGAAGTTCAGCGTGAAGGTCAGGGTGGTGCTGCCCGAGCCGAGCTCGTCCACGTTGTCGTAGTACTCGGGGTCGATGCTGGTGACAAAGCCCCACTCGTCGCCGATGATGTTCAGCTCGACCCGCTCGAACTGGATCGAGTTGATCAGGTCTTCGACGGCGTCGACGATGGTGGCGCGGAAGTCCTCGTCGGAGCCGGTCCAGGTGAAGACGAGCATGTCGTCCACTCGACCGTCGCCGTCGGTGTCGGCGTAGGAGCCGGTGGCGGCCGACAGGGACTCGGCCTGGTCCTCGCAGATGCTGGAGGTGCAGACGCCGATCAGGAAGCCGCCCAGGTCGGACATGGCGCGGACCACGTCGGAGTAGCCGGCGTCGTCGGGACAGCCGCCGGGGACGCCGTAGCCGTTCTCGGGGTCACGGAAGTAGTTGTCGGTGGCGTAGACGATGATGGGGAGCGCGAAGTCGCGGAAGCCCATTCCACCGATGCTGCCGCCGCCCGGAGGGGTCGCCGACCAGTTCTGGCCGCCCAGGCCACCGAAGGGGTCGCTGCCATTGGCCAGGAAGGGGCGGACATCGGTGTCGGAGTCGTAGACCGTGTCGCAGTCCTGGTCGTAGCCGATGCCTGTCGCGGCCTGCATGATGCCCTCCATGGTCGACTCGGGGCCGTCACCGCCGTAGTGGATCTCGAAGGAGCTCATCGCCGACTGGACCTGGCTGGTCGAGCTGGTGATCTGCTTGCGCAGGTAGAAGGGCTTGTCGTTGCTGGAGCTGTAGCCGTAGCTGCTGTAGGCGTAGTCGTCGTAGGTGCCGAAGCCATATTCGGCGTCGGGGATGGTCAGCGCGATGCTGGTGACGATCGAGCTGAACTCGCTGGCCATGGCCATGGCGGTACTGGACATCGAGCAGGTCGTGTCCACCAGGAAGGCGATGTCGCCCATCTGGATGCGGATGTCGAACTCGAACTCCTCTTCCACTTCGGTCCGCTCGTTGACCTCGACGTAGATGCCGGTGATGACGCTCTCGGGGTCGAGCGGGTCGGTCCCGGCCTCGTGCTCGGCGCCGTCCGAGAAGCCGTCCCCGTCGCTGTCGGCGTCGTAGGGGTCGGTCAGGAAGATGAAGGCCTCGTCGGCGTCGCTGATGCCGTCGCCGTCCGCGTCGGTGTCGCGGAAGTCGTAGATACCGTCGCCGTCGGTGTCTCGGGGCTCGACCGTCGGGTCGGTGGTCCCGGCCTCGTCGCTGTCGCTGATGCCGTCCCCGTCGCTGTCCAGGTCGTGCATGTCCAGCACGCCGTTGTCGTCGGTGTCGACCGGGGCCAGCCCGAAGGTGGTCACCCCGCCCTCGTACAGGTCGCCGATGCCGTCGTTGTCGGAGTCGATGTCCATGTAGTCGGGGGTGCCGTCCCGGTCGAAGTCCCGGATGACGCAGCCGTCGTCGATCTCGAAGCTGTCCAGGATGCCGTCGCCGTCGTTGTCCGTGTCGGCGTAGTCGGGCACCCCGTCCCCGTCGCTGTCCCCCGGGCCGGAGCCGTCCGAGTTCTTCTCGTCGGCGTCGGTGATGCAGTTGTTGTCGCTGTCCAGGTCCAGGTAGTCGGGGGTCCCGTCGTTGTCGCTGTCCACCGGCAGGGTGCTGGGGTCGGTGTCGCCCGCCTCGATGAAGTCCTTGATGGAGTCCCCGTCGGAGTCGTCGTCCTGCATGTTCGGCAGGCCGTCGCTGTCCACGTCGTCGTCGCCCTCGTGGATGTCGATGATCGTGTCGCCATCGGTGTCGAGCCCGGCGGCGGCGGTGCCGCCGTCTTCGGTCGTGCCGCCGTCAGAGGTCCCGTCCGAGGTGTCGGAGCCAGACTTGTCGCCGCAGCCGAAGAGCGCGAGGTTGAGGAGGAGGCCGAGCGAGAGGAGGGAAGACATTGGACACCCCGGTAGATGGAGTCAGGATAGTGCAAGATTGGCCTCTTGGAAACACCGGTGAAGGAAATGTCGTGACGATCTATCGGCAGGCGGATCACTACAGCCGCAAAGCCCAGGCCGAGGGGCTCTCGGCTCGAAGCGCCTTCAAGCTGGACCAGATCGACCAGAAGCACGACCTCTTCAAGAAGGGCGGGCGCTTCCTCGACCTTGGCTGCCGCCCCGGGTCCTGGTCGCAGTGGATTCGCCGGAAGCTGGGCTCGGAGGCGACCCTGGTAGGGATCGACGTCGAGACCTGCCAGGGCTACCCGGGGACATTCCACCAGGCCTCGATCGAAGAGGTCGACGCGGCGCTGGTGGCGCAGCTGCTGGGAGGGGCGCCGGGCGTGGTGCTCTCGGACATGGCGCCCGCGACCAGTGGGGCCCGCGATCTCGATCACCTCCGGCAGATCGCCCTGGCCGAGGCGGCCCTGGCCCTGGCCGTGGCGGTCCTGCCTCCCGGCGGCGCCTTCGTCTGCAAGGTCTTCGACGGCCGCGACGGACCGGCCTTCGTCGAGGCGGTGCGCGCGCAGTTCGCCCAGGTCCGCCGCCACAAGCCCCCGGCGACCCGCAGCAACAGCCGCGAGTTCTTCCTGGTGGGCGAGGGCTTCGTCGGCCGCCCTGCCTGAAGCTCAGGCGATCAGCTCAGGATCCAGCGCACCAGGGTGGAGACCATCGCCCCGGTGCCGCCCGGCGCGAAGTGGCGCCAGGCCTTGTCCCGGAAGGCCGGACCGGCGATGTCGAGGTGGGCCCAGGGGGTGGCCTCGACGAACTCCTTGAGGAAGAGCGCCGCGGTGATCGACCCGGCCTCGGGCCCGCCGACGTTCTTCATCGTGCCCCACTCCGCCTTGAGGAGGTCCTTGTAGCCCTCGTTCAGCGGCATCCTCCACAGCCCCTCGCCGGCGTCCTGGGCGCTGGCGAGCAGGTTGTTGGCCAGGGCGTCGTCGGGGCTGAAGAGGGCGGTGTAGTCGCTGCCGAGCGCGACGACCGCCGCGCCGGTGAGCGTGGCGAGGTCGACGATGGCCTCGACGCCGAGGCGATCGGCGTAGGTCAGGCAGTCGGCCAGCACCAGCCGGCCCTCGGCGTCGGTGTTGTGGATCTCCACCGTCTTGCCGTTGTACATGCGCAGGATGTCGCCCAGCTTGTAGGCGTTGCCGTCGTTCATGTTCTCGACGGCGCCGAAGATGCCGTGGACCTCGACGTCGGGCTGCAGCTCGGCGATGGCCCGCATGGCCCCGATCACCGCGGCGCTGCCCGCCATGTCGCAGCGCATCGTCTGCATGCCGGCCGAGGGCTTCAGGGAGAGCCCGCCGCTGTCGAAGGTGACGCCCTTGCCGACCAGGGCGAGGCGACGCCGGGGAGCGCCCGAGGGGGTCCAGCGCATATGGACGAAGCGGGCTCCGCGGGGGCTGCCTTGACCGACCGCGGTGATGCCGCCCATGCCCTCGGCGCGGATCCGGTCCTGGTCCCAGACCTCGACCGTCAGGCCCATGGCCGCGAGCTCGGCGGCCGCGTCGGCGAGGGTCTCGGGGTAGATGTCGGCGGGAGGCCCGTTGACCAGGTCGCGGGCGAGGCGCTGGCCTTCGGCGATGGCGCGGGCCCGGGTGAAGGCCTGCGCCTGCACCGGACCGGCGAAGGCCAGCGAGGCGATGTCGGCCTTGCGGGCGTCGGCGGCCTTGTACCCGTCGTAGCGGTACCGGCCGGCCTCGACCCCTTCGACCGCGGCCTGGCTGCGGCTGGCGTCCAGCTCGCCGAAGGCCAGCACCACTCGGGCGGCGCCCTTGCTGCGGGCCAGCGAGGCCACCGCCCCGGCGGCCCGCCGGATCTCGTCGTCGCTGCCCTCGCCCAGGCCGACCACGGCCAGGCGGGTCGCGGCCAGGCGCCCCAGGGACGGCCAGGCGGCGATCGTGGCGACCTTGCCCTCGAGCTCGTCCAGGCGAGCCGCGGCGGCGAAGTCGCTGGCGAGGTCGGCGCCGAGCACGGCGAGGGCGGCGTCGAGCTGGCCCTGGCGGACGCCGATAGCAAGCAGATCGCAGTCGATACCAGCAAGGCTGGCGGTGGTCGTCAGAAGCTCCATGAACGGCCTCGGGTGCAAAGGGAGTGGGTGCCTATCCCGCTGGCCGGCGGGGGCGCCTGCCGAAGGGGGGCGCCGGCCGACCGGTGCGGTCAACGCAAGATGAGCAGGGCCAGGATCAACAGGACGATCACCGTGACCGCGACGCCCAGGAAGACCTTGTAGGACTCGCCCTCGACCGTTGCCAGCGCGCGATCGAGCAGGGAGGGCTGCGGCGGGGGCATCGGCTCGGTGGCGTCGAGCTCGAAGGGATCCGGCCCAATGGGACCCGGCCCGCCCAGCGAGGGCAAGGGCAGGTCGGTCCACCTCCCGGCGCCGCGGTACTCGGGCTCGGGCTCGGGCTGAGGGGCTGGCCTGGCGGGCTCGGGCCGGGGAGCGCCGGCCGGGATCTCGAAGGGGGCCGGCTCGTCCGCGCCGGGGGCCATCGGGCGAGGCAGGGGCACCACGGTCGCGCGGGCGGCTTCGACCCGGGCGCTCTCGGCGGCCTGCGCCTGCTCCTGCGCCAGCGGCGAGGGGCGAGGCGGCGGCACCGGCCCCACCTCGGTCACGGGCTCGGTCTCGGCGCGCGGCGCGAAGCGGATGGCCTTCGGCTCGGGCTCGCCGGCCGGAGGCACGTACCCGGGGGCGGCCAGCACCTGGAACTCGCCCTCGGCCGTCTGGGGCTCCTGGCCTCCGTCCCGGATCGTGAAGGCCAGCCGCACGCGGTAGGAGCCCGGGGGCAGCCGGGCCACCCGGAAGCCGAAGCGGAAGCGGCCGCTGGGGTGGCGATCGACCGTGTAGGTGCAGGGCAGGTCCCGCAGGCGCTTGTCTTCTTGCAGATCGAAGACCGCCAGCCCGCAGGCGATGTCCTCGTGCGTCTCGACGCCGGGGCTGCAGCCCGCCGAGCAGGAGAAGGAGATCTCCTCGTCGGTGTTGAAGGCGCTGCTGCCCGGCGAGCGGTCCAGCAGCAGCCGGCCGACCTGGGTGATGGCGGGGTTGACGAGGGAGGCGAGCTCGTCCAGGCGGCTGCCGAACTCGTCCAGGCGGGGGAAGCGGTAGGGCGGCGAGGGGCTGGACTCGCGCGAGAGCGCCCGGTTCAGCAAGGTGGAGAGCCGCTCGGCGAAGCGCGCGTGGAAGCGGGGGTTGCTGGCCTCGGTGGCGAGGCGGTTTCGGACCGCGTCCTTCAGCGCCACAAGGGAGGCCTTGTCCAGGCCGTCCTCGGGCGCCGGAGGGGGCGAGGCGTCGGGAGGCGTCATCGCCGTCCGCAGGACATGCAGCGCCAGGGTGTAGCTGTCGACCGAGGAGTCCACGCCGGCCTGGTCCTGGCGGGTGCGCGCCTCGGGCGGCAGCCAGCTGAGGGCGATCCCCCGGGCTCGGGCCAGCGCCGGAAGGTGCCGCCGCATCGTCTCGGTCAGCGGATCGGTGAGCACCCAGCCGCCCTTGCCGTCGGCGAGGATGTTGGAGGGGCGCAGGTTGCCGTGCGAGCGGAGGGCCGGCCCGAGCCCGCGGAGCTGCTGCGTCGCCGCCGCGACCGCGCGCACCTGCTCGCCCAAGGGGATCCCGGCGTCCATCCGCACCTGGAGGCTGTGGGCCAGCCGGGGGAAGATCAGCACCGGCACGCCGGTCTCGGTGACGAAGCGGGCCTCGAGCCGGATCAGGCCGGGCTGACCGGGCTGCTCGAGCAGGCGCCCCAGCTCCAGCGCGATCTCCCGGCAGGCACGCGCGAGCTCTTCGGCGTCCGAGCTGAAGGCATCCAGCCCGAGCGGCGTCTTCAACACCCACTCGGTCCCGGCCGGCTCTTCGCGGACCACGTAGGCCTTGCCCCAGAGGCCACGGCCGAGGAGCTGGCCAACCTGGAAGGATCGTCCGCCCGGATCGCGGACGGTGTCGCCGGTCTTCATGCGTCCGTGCCTGTCGGGTCGAGTGGTCAGAATGGAGGGGGCGAGGGGACGCCGCGCCTGAGCGAGGCTATCGAAGCGATCCCCTCGCGTCAATCAAGGAGGAGCCGCTGCTGCGCATCGAACGAGCCTTGGAGCTGGAGCGGGGGGGAGATCTCGCCTGGCGCTTGATGCGTGGCGCGGCGCGGCGCCCGCTGCAGGCCTTGATCGCCTCCACCGAGGATCCCGAGCGCGCCCGGAGCGCGCGGCTGCAGGCGGTGCTGGCGATCATGGGGGACTCGGCCTTCTCGCGCGAGCACGGCCTCGCCGGGGTGCGCACGCTGGACGAGCTGCGGTCGGCGGTCCCGGTCCGCACCGCCGAGCAGCTCCGCCCTTGGCTGGACCGGGTCGAGCGGGGCGAGCACGGCGTCCTGACAAAGGAGCCCGTGCGCTGCCTGGTCCAGACCAGCGGCAGCTCTGGTCGTCCCAAGCGGCTGCCGGTCACGGACTCCTGGGCGGCCACGGTCCGCGAGCTGCAGTCCCTCTGGACCCTGGGCTGGCTTCGTGCCCGTCCGGAGCTGAGCCTCGGTCCGACCCTGACCGTGGTCAGCGGGGGCGTCGTCGGACACAGCGCCGGGGGCCTGCCGATCCTCAACAACTCGGGGCGGATGAGGGCCGAGCAGTCCGCCCTGGTCAAGGCGCGCTTCGTCGAGCCCGAGCTCGTCCAGTCCCTGCCCAGCGACGCCAAGCTGTACGCCCTGCTCCGATTCGCCCTGCGGGCGCCGGTGCGGGCGCTGCTCAGCGTCAACCCTTCGACCCTGCACCTGCTCTGCCGCCGCCTGGCCGAGTGGCAGGAGGATCTGCGGGCCGACCTCGCCGAGCGCAGCCTGCGCCGAGGGCCATGCGCCGGGCTCGACCCGCGGGTTCGGCGCGCGCTGGAGCTGCGGCTGCGGCTCGCTCCGGGTGGGCGTCGGGTGGCGGAGTCGCTGCCCCGCGGACCCTGGACGCCGGTGGACCTGTGGCCGCTGGCCTCGGTGGCCTGCTGGGTCCATGGTCCGGCGGCGCCGCTGGCCCGCTCGCTGCCCGATGCGCTGGGGGGCGCCGTGCCGATCCACCCCCTCGGCCTCTCTGCCAGCGAGGGCAGCTTCGCCCTCCCCCTGCACCCCTCCTGGCCCGGCGGGGTCCTGGCCGGCTCGGGTCATCTGATCGAGCTGCTGGACCCCTCGGGAGGCTCGCGCGACCTAGAGGGGCTGGAGGAGGGGGAGAGGCTGCGGCTGGTCGTCAGCACCGAGGCCGGCCTGTGCCGCTACGACATGGAGGACCTGGTGGAGGTCGTTGGCCGCTGCGGGCGGGCGCCGCTGCTGCGCTTCGTCGGCAAGGTCGGCCGCTACCTGAACCTGCTCGGGGAGCGGGTGAGCGAGGAGCAGATCGCGCTGGCCGCCGAGGCGGCGCTGGCGACGACCGGCCAGCGGGCGGTGGCCCTGGTGGCGCGGGGGCTCTCGGGGAGCCTCCCCTCCTACGAGCTGGGGGTCGAGCGCTCGGGCCCCGGCCTCCCCGCGCCCGACGAGGCCCTCGCCCGGGCTCTCGACGAGGCCCTCGCCCGGGCCTTCGACGAGGCCCTGTCCCGCTTCAACATCGAGTACCGCGGCCGACGCGAGAGCGGGCGGATGGGGCCGGTTCGCGCCCGGGCCCTGCCTGCGGGCGCGATGGCCGGATACCGGGAGCGACGGGTGGCCGCCGGGGCCCCCGACGCCCAGATCAAGGACCCCTGGATGGCGCGAGACGAGGCCGAGTGGCGGGCGATCCTCGGCGAGGAGGGCGAGCCGCGATGATCCTGGAGTGGAGCCTGCGCCTGCTGCTGGGCCTGTCCGGGCTGAGCTGGCTGCTGACGGCCCTGCACGTCGAGGATCAGCGCCGCCGTGGACGCTGGACCCTCCGTCCAGGCGGCGCGGGCCCCCGCAGGGTCGAGCGGGTCTCGATCCTGGTCCCCGCCCGCGACGAGGAGCGCAACATCGAAGCCTGCGTGCGCCAGGCGCTGGCGCAGGAGCACCCCGACCTGGAGGTGGTCGTCGTCGACGACGGCAGCACCGACCGGACCGGCGCCATCCTGGCGGCGCTGGAGGCCGAGGAGCCCCGACGGCTGCGGGTGCTGAGAGGGGAGGGTGCGGGCCCGCCCGAAGGCTGGCTCGGCAAGCCCTGGGCCTGCCAGCGGGCCGGCGAGCTGGCGACCGGGGAGTGGCTGCTCTTCATCGACGCCGACGTGCGCCTGCACCCCCGCGCGGTCAGCGTCGCGCTGGGCTGGGCCCAGGATCACGGGCTGGACCTGCTCTCGGGCCTGGGGCGGATGGAGACGGTCGGCCCCTGGGAGAAGGTGCTGCAGCCCTCGGTCGGCGCGCTGATCCTGGCCGGCAACGACCTGGGCAAGGTCAACGATCCCGCCCGGCGGGACGAGCGCCCCCTGGCCAACGGGCAGTTCCTGCTCTTCCGGGCGGCGCCCTACCGGGCCCTGGGGGGCCACCAGCCGGTCGCCGGCGCGGTCCTGGACGACGTCGGGATGGCCTCGGCGGTCGTGGCGGCCGGGGGCGCCTACGAGCTGGTGATGATGCGCGAGCTCTTCGGCTGCCGGATGTACGACTCCCTGGGCGCGCTGTGGCAGGGCTGGACCAAGAACCTCTTCATCGGCATCCGCCGCAACCTGCCTCTGCTGCTCTTCATCACCGGCTGGGTCTTCTTCGGCTCGGTGCTGCCCTTCCTGCTGCTGCCGCCCGCCCTGCTGGGCTGGCTGCCGCTGGACCTCGCCCTGCTGACCCTGCTGGTCTGCGGCATCGTGCTTGGCGTGCGCTGGTGGATGGACGGCCTCTTCGGCAACGACCGGCGCTATGGGCTGAGCCTGCCCCTGGCCTCCTCGATGCTGATCGCCCTGTTCTGGAACAGCGCCCTGCGCACCTGGACGGGGACGGTCTCCTGGAAGGGCAGGCGGCTGGACCTGGCGCGCTCGGAAGGCCGATAGCGCCGGGGATCTGCGCCAGCCGGGGATCAGCGCCAGCCGGGGATCAGCGCCGGGCTGCCAGCCGCTGCTCCAGCTCTTCCAAGCGGGCCCTCAGCTCGATCAGCTCCTGGTCCTTGCGCTCCAGCTGGCGGCGCAGGTGGCGGGTGAGGTGCCGCGTTTCCCGGCTCTCGCCCAGCACGATCGCGGGAGGGGCGTCTGCCGCGGGGGGCGGCGCCTTCGCCGCTGGGCGGGGGCGCGCAGCGGGTGGGGG
>ERZ761602.2631-NODE-2631-length-27472-cov-6.349564_pt1 | contig 27472 bp, 22 predicted proteins | sample MGYA00512165_ERZ761602 | MGnify/ENA primary metagenome ERZ761602 (study PRJEB28899, sample SAMN02445085) | bioreactor sludge metagenome | biome: EBPR sludge; isolation source: Thorneside wastewater treatment plant | place: Australia: Brisbane, Thorneside...
CGCACGCGCCGCTTTATGTGTGTTCGGGCTTCAACCGCAAGCACGGCACGGGCGATGATCGCACCACCGCCCCCGCCGGACGCTTATCCGCTGCCTGTAGCCTCGGCGCCGGGAGGCGGTGACCCGGGTTCTTCGGACGGAGAGTCGAAGGCGAGCACGGGCCCCTGCGCCTGCTCGCTGGGCAATCCCTCGGCGGCCAACGCGGCCTCGACCACGGACCCCGGTCTGGGCGTGATGCTGCCCGGCTACGTCGATCCCATCATGGCCTCCGTGCTCCCCGTCGGTCCCGGCGGCGCGCGGGGCGGAATACCGCCGCGCCGTCCGACCCAAAAGGGGGCCTGCCTGGAGGCGCTGCACTTTTCAACCGCCCTTTTTCTTTCCGAAGGGTGCTGCACTTTTGGACCGCCGTTTACACCGTTCAAGGCGTCAGGCTTTGCGCGGCATGTTGCAGGCTTGGGGCGTACAGACACGTTGGGCACTGAGGACACCGGCAAAGCTTGGTGACCACCTTGGTGACCACCCCCTACTTTTGATGGGTCCAGAAAAAGCAGAACCGCCCCAGAGTCAGCCTCTGAGGCGGTTCCGAAGGTTGGTGGACCGGAAGGGATTCGAACCCATGACCCCCTGAATGCCATTCAGGTACTCTACCAACTGAGCTACCGGCCCAAACTTACTGCGGGCGGCGAATGATAGCGAGCCCGCGCGACAGTTCAAGCACCCGTCAGACCACGGGCTTTCCCTGCATGTCGGAGGGGACGTCCAGCCCCATGAACTTCATGACTGTCGGGGCGAAGTCATACAACGTGATGGGGTCCAGCTGGCCCTTTGCAGCGATGCCGCCGCCTGCGGCCGCGAAACAGCCATGCCAGTTGTGGTTGGAGTCGTCGGGGCCTGTGTCGTTTTCGAACACCCAGAGCGGCAGGCCCGGCTGCGGGCGGATGCTGCCCAGGGCGCGCCAGCGCAAGTCGTCGAAGATCACCATGGCGTCGGGCGCGATGTTGTTGACCTTCCTGTAAATCTTGCCGGGCTCAAACCAGTGCGTTTCCATGCGCCTGCCCTTGTCGTCGGGGATGGACTTGATTTCGTCGGCCAGCGTGGCGGAAAACGCCGCAACCTCGCCCGGATCGAGCACGCCCTGGGGCTCGCGGCCCTTGATGTTGAACATGATGCGCGAGTAATAACCGCCCTCGGCCCAGACCTTCGTCTTCGTCCAGTCAACGAGCCCCGCCTTGATCAGCTTGCTCAGGCCGACCTGCTCTTTGGGCCGTTCCTTGAGCGTGAGATAGCCTTTGTCGATGAGCCATTCATTGAGGTGGATGCCGCCGTCCATGCCGCGCGCCCCGTGGTCACTTACCACCATGACGGCGGTGTCGGGGTCTTTCTCGTAGGGTGCAATCAGCTCGCCCATGAGCCTGTCGCAGAGCGCGTAGTAGTCGCGCATGGCGTTGTTCAGTTTGTGGCCCTTCTCGTAGTAACGGTGATTGGGGTCGGTGTAGCGCCACAGCGCGTGCACGATGCGGTCGGTGCCCATCTCGACCATCATGAAGAAGTCCCAGGGTTTGTTTTTCAGCAGGTGTGCCGCAAGCTTGAAGCGGCGCTCGGCCATCGCGATCAGATCACGCAGGATGGTTTCCTTGTCGTCGGCGCGGAACTCCTCGACGTCAGGGATGTAATCGCAGACAGTCTTGATTTCGTCCTTAAGCGCGGCGGGATAGGTGTAGTTCTCCTCCGTGCCGGGGAGGGGGAAGCCGCTGACCATCACGCCGTTAAGCGGCCGGGGCGGGAAGGTCTGCGGCACGCCCAGAATGATGTTCTTACGTCCCGCCTTGGAGAGGTGGTCCCATACGCGGGGCTCGCGGATGGCCTTGCCGTCGGCGAAGACAAAGCTGTCGTAGCTGTAGTCCTTGCGGTTGCGAAAGCCATAAAAGCCCAGCACGCCGGGGTCCTTGCTCGTGACCATGCACTGCCACGCAGGAATGGTAATCGGGGGAACGCTCGAGCGCATGCGGGCGAAAACGCCCTGCTTGCGCATACGCGTGAGGGTGGGCATGGAGTCTGCCCATTGTTCAAAAGCGTAGCTGGGTTCGAGGCAATCCAAACCGACGACAATCAGTTTCTTGGCCATGGCGGCAGACTAGTAGAGCCCTTGGCGCGGGACAAGCACCACGCGAGGCTCAAGCGAACGTCTTGACGGCGGCGGCCACGCCCGCCACAGCCACCAGCGTCCCGAGAAGCACGCGGAAGGCCTGGGCCTGCACATAGCGCGAGCAGAAGTAGCCCAGGCCAAGCCCCAGCCCCACGGCGGGCAGGCTCAAGGCAAACCACTCAAGGCGCTGGCGCGTGTAGGCGCCCTCAAACAGGAGCGTGGCCAGGCGGGTCGCCGTGGCACAGAGCGAGATGAAAACCAGGCGCGCTCGAAGCCGGACGGGGTCTTTGCTGCCGGCGGCGAGGAAAACGATGACCACGGGCCCGGCCATGGAGAAAAGGCCGCTCAGCACGCCGGAAACCACCCCCGTGGGCAGTGCCGCGCGTTCAAGGCTGCGCTCGCGGGCCAGGGCGTGGCCGCGGCTGTAGATCAGCCATAGGCCCGAGGCGGTGATGGCCACGGACAGCGTGGCCAGCAGCCAGTCCAGTTCGATGCGCTCAAGCAGCAGAGAGAACAGGACGCTGACGGGCAGCATGCCCGCGAGGAGCAGGAGCACCTGACGTTCCAGACGCAGTTCCCGGCGCACAAGCCAGGCCATGGCCGCGCTGGTGATGAAGTCCGCCATGCCGACCCAGTAGAGGCCGTCATGCAGTGAAATGTCGCCGTTTTGGCCAAAGGCGATCACGAGCAAGAGCACGGCGTTGAATACGATGGCGCTGGCGGCGCCGACGATGCCCTTGACGAAGTAGGCCAGCAGGGGCAGCAGCGCGAAGACTAGTATGACTTCAGTGGACACGGCGCCGATTACCGAAATCCGGCGAAGATAAATCAATGACCAATCGGCGGCGCTTCGCCGGTCGCTGGCAGTTCTTCTTGGGCTGCCTCTGTTCGCGCGGCTTCTCGGGCCACGATCTCGGCGCGTTCCTGCGTGAAGTGCTCGAAGATGCGCTGCGCGACCTGGCGCGAGATGCCCTCTACGCTTGCCAGCTCCTCGAGGCCTGCGAGCTTGACGCCCCTGGGCGAGCCAAAGCGCTTGATGAGCGCCTTTTTGCGTTTGGGTCCAATGCCGTCAATGGAGTCAAGGCCGCTGGCCACGGCCGCCTTGCGCGCCAGTTCACGGTGAAATGTCACGGCGAAGCGGTGCGCCTCATCGCGGATGCGCATGAGCAGGAACAGGGCGGGCGAGCGCTGGTCGAGCGTGATGGGCTCAAGGCGGCCGGGCACGAAGATGCGTTCGTCGCTGCGCTGACGCCTGGCGCTGTAGCCCGACTCCCAGCCGGGCTCGCCCTTGTCGCGGCTCTTGGCCAGGCCGATGAGGTCGATGCCGACAATATTGAACTCTTCGAACACCTTCTGAACGCGCCCAAGCTGGCCAGCGCCGCCGTCGATGACTATCAGGTCGGGGTAGCGCTCTTCCTTGCGGGCGCGCTCAAGGCGGCGGCGCAGGATTTCTTCCATGCTCGCAAAGTCGTCGTTGCGATCGTGGCTCTTCACTTTGTATTTGCGGTAGAGCGACTTTTCCGGCTTGCCCTCCACAAAGCAGACACCCGAAGCCACGGTTTCCTGGCCCTGGGTGTGGCTGATGTCGTAGCACTCCATGACCACCGGCAGATTCTCCAGGCCGGCGGCCTCCTGAAGCTGCTTGAGCAGTTCGCGCTCGCGCTGCTGGGTTTCGTCGCGCACCTTGAGGGCATGGCGGGCGTTGGTCTGGGCCAGCTCGACGAGCTTGCGCTTGTCGCCCTGGCGGGGCGTGAGCAGCCGCACGCGGTGCTCAGCCTTATCCGAGAGCCAGCTTGAGAGCGCCTCGGCCCCTTCCAGCTCCAGGGGAGTGAGTACCTCGTCAGGAATGAAGGCCGCCTGCTGGTACCAGGCCTCAATGAATCCGGCCAGCAGCTCTTCATCGGGCAACAGCGACTTGATCTCCCGCGAGCTGGTGTCGATGAGCTGCCCCTCGCGGTAAACCAACAGGGAAATCAGGGCCCGGTCGGCTTCGCGATAGAGCCCGATCACGTCGCGGTCGGCCGTTCTGTCATCGCCTACGGTAGCGCGCTGGCGCGTGACCGTGGCCGCAACCGCCCTCATGCGGTCGCGCAGGCGCGCGGCTTTCTCGAACTCCAGATTCCCGGCGGCCTGGTTCATCTCGGCTTCGATCCGGGTCAGGAGGCTCTTGTCCCGGCCTTTGAGGACATCAATGAGGCCATCGACGTGTCGGCGGTAATCGTCGGTAGAGATGCGGCCCGGCACGCAGGGGGCGCAGCAGATGCCGATGTCGTGGTACACGCAGGGCCGGGTGCGGTTGCCCAGCACATGGTCTGAGCACAGGCGCAGCGGAAAGGCGCGCTTGAGCGTGTCCATGGTTTCGCGCAGCTTGTCGGAACTGGCAAAAGGGCCAAAGTAGGTGGCGCCGTCGCGCTTATACTTGTGAACGATGGTGGCCCGGGGGTAGGGGTGCCGCAGGTCCATGCGCACGGATACGTAAGTGGCGTCGTCAGTGGCCAGAACGATGTTGTAGCGCGGGCGGAAGCGCTTGATCAGGTTGTTCTCGAGGATCAGCGCTTCCTTCTCGTTGGCCGTGACCACGAACTCCACCTGGGTGGCGCGCTCCATCAGGAAGTAGATGTGGGCACGACCGTCATTGCCCGGCCGCAGGTAACTCCGCACGCGTTTGTGAATGTCAATGGCCTTGCCCACATAGAGGACGGTGCCGGCGTCGTCCCTGAACAGATAGCACCCCGGCGCGTTGGGCGCGGCGTCAATCTGCCTCTCAAGAAGCGAACGCTCGTCTGCCATGGGGGCGGCCTAGTCTTCGCTTTCCGCCTCGTCGCCGGGGGTCTGGGGCCCGGCGGCCTTGTATTTTTTCGCGGCTTCGGCGGCACCGGCGGACCAGGAATAGTCGCGCAGAAAGAGGCCGAACTCCCGGCGTGCTCCTTCTTCGTCTCCAGCCAGTTCGAAGCTCAGGGCGTACTGATAGGCGGCATCATCATTGACCGTGGAACACCGGCCATATTGGTCGCGGACGCGGGCGAGAATGACCCGGCCCTCCTCGTGGCGGCCCAGGGTGACCAGCCCCTTGCCCAGGCGGTAGAGGGCCAGGGGCTCGCACAGATGGCCTTTGTGGTCCTTCAGCCAATTTTCGTAGGCCGCCACCCCGGTTTTCTCCAGCCACTGGCTCAGGGCCTCTTTCCCTTTGCGTTCGGCGGCGGCTTCCTCTCCGCGCAGGGTCGAGTAGGCCTTGTGGCCCTTGCCCAAGACGTCTTCCACGCGGCGCCGACAGTGGTCCTCGGCCTGGGCCAGCAGTTTCTCCCAGGGCTGCTTGCAGAGGTCGGCCAGTATCGTCTTGTAATCTTCACCTTTGACCAGCCGCCGGCAGAACGCGGCTGTGCCGCCCTTGCAGGCAGCATCCAGCCATTCAAAAAAGAGGGCGTCCTCCAGGTAGTCGATGGTGTTGTGGTCTTTGTCCGGCTCATCGATGCCGTCCAGCACGGCGACCGGGTCGCGGCTTCCGAACACTTCATTGCTGAGAATCAGGGGCATGCGCTCGGGCAACTGCCCGGCGCCATAGACGGCGAGTCCCTCGCGGATCCATTTGGGAAGGTCGAGGTATTTCTGACCCATGATGCCCCGGAAACCGGCGTGCTTGAGTTCATGAATGACGCGACTGTGGTGGTCCTCTTCGTCGAGCACTACGAACTCGGTGTAGAAGGTCATCACCATCCAGGGCTTGTTCTTGCGACCCACCGTGGTGGTGACGGCCCGTTCGCCGTCACGGTTGCTGCCTTTGTCGCGGAAGCGGAAAACAACATCGAGATGACCCGAGATGTCCACGCCCAGGCGCTCCCGCAGGACCTCCACGGCTTCGCGTGTGTAGGCGGGCAGCTTGCGCCGGGCGGCTTCCAGGCGCGCGTCACCGGCGTACTTGCCGTCGTAGTCCTGGATCACGTTGCAGGCATCGATGGTCCAGGGGGGGTCGATGTCGGCCAGGTAGCGATCAGCGCTTTTCGCAAGCGAAGACTTGGGCCAGGCTTTCTTGAAGGCCTCCAATTCCTTGCGGGCGTCATCAAAGCGCCAGAGGCGGAACAGGCACTCGCCCCTGAGATAGGCCCAGCGTTCGGCGCGGGCGTCTTTGGGCAGGACTTTGAGATTCTCGTCCAGCAGCGTGAGGCAGGCCTCGAGTTTGCGCGCGTCACGCAACACACTTGCCAATTCGTCGCGGGCGCGCGGCACGTTGGTGTCCTGGGGGAAGTCAGCCAGGAGTTTGCGGTACAGGGGCTCAGCGCGGCCATACTCGCGGGCGGCCAGTCCCGCGGCGCCGCCGAGATAGAGGACCGCCGGCAAGGACTCGTGATCGGGGTACTGCTTCAGGAAGTTTTCGCTGAGCCGCAGGGCCTCAGCGTGCTTCTTGGAATCGCTGGCTGCCACAATGGCCCGGTAATCGGCGCCGGCGTCCGCCAGGAGAGGCGCGCAGGCCCAGAGCAGCAGCAGGCAGGCAAGGGTTTTCATGGCACCATTGAACCAAGGGGCGCGACCAAAGGTAGAGTGAGACAGGGCAGACCCGTCCCGATGGGCCTTGCAGGCCGGTTCAAACGACGTTGACGCTGTACGAGAGCCCTGCTAACGTCGCCCTTCCCCCGCTGCGCGACGTGCTGAAGTGCGAGATTTCGCACTTGGCGCCCAAGCTTGGGGGCGCCAATCACGAACCGGGGGCAACCATGGCTTTTGAACGCCTGAAACTTGGCGAATTGCTGCTCAAGAAGAAACTCCTGACGAAGGAGCAGCTCCAGACCGCCATTGAGTACCAGAAGTCACTGGGCGGGAAGATTGGCAATATCGTCGTTAAGCTTGGCTTCATCTCCGACGAGCAGCTGACCCGCGAGCTGGCCCACCACTACGGCATGGAAGTGACGGACCTGGCCAACCAGATCCTGCCGCTGGACCTGCTCAAGTCCGTGCCGCGCCAGATTATCGAGAAGCACGAGTTGATCCCCGTGCACGTGACGGGCACCGTGGTGACGGTGGCCATGAGCGACCCCACGGACTACGAGGCGCTGGACGAGTTGCAGTTCGCCACGGGCAAGAAGATTGAAACGACTATTGCCACGCGGGACTCGATCAAGCGCGCCATTGCCGAGTTTCTGGCCCAGTTGGAGCGGTCGGCCGAAGACAAGGGAGGCGATAAGCCCAAGAGTGCGGGCAAGCTGCGTCCTGCCAGCGCGGGTTCCCTCAAGGCCCTGGCCGAGGCCACGGAAAGCTCGCTGGTTGAAAACGTCAAGCGCAAGATCGAAGCCTCGGGTGCCAAGGTCGCCACGACCATGCTGACCCGTGCGGAGCTGCGCTCGGCGGTGATCCCCCTGCTGATCAAGAAGGGCGTGATCACCGAGGGCGAACTCTTTGACGCCGTGCTGGAATTGCTCAAGCGCAAGGGCATCCTTACCGACCGCGAACTCATTGATCGCGCGAAGGAAACGGCGGGGCAATAGCCTGTCTGCGGTTTTTGCGGCCCCTGGCCCCGGGGGCTTCCCTGCGCAGGGGAGTGTCAGGATTCGGCAAGGTTTCCACAGCCTTTCCGAATTCCAAAAAGCCCTGTCCAAAACGCCCCGCCAGGTTCTAGACTGCAAACCTAAATCCTATTTCAGGGCTACCTTATGAAGACCTGGACCCAGCAGGAGATTGCCTCCGAAGTGGCGCGCACCTCAGGCGTCGCCGGCGACACCGTGAACAAGGTTCTGTCCGTGCTGCTGGGCGCGTTGACCGAAGGCCTCAAGGCCGGCAAAGAGGTGATCTGGCGCGACTTCGGCAAGATCTCCGTGACCGGCAAGCAGGGCGGCCAAGCCCAGATTCCAGGCGCCGACGGCGGTCAGGCTCTGTCGGCCAAAGGTGGCGTCAATGCTTCGGACCTCGACAAGGTCTGCGCCGCGGTAGTCGAAGTCGTGGCCGGCAAGGTCATGCGCCATGACCGCGTGACCTTCTCCTCCCACTTTTCCGCGGCGCTGGTGGACCGCAAGGCGCAACTGGTGCCGGCCGAAGCCACGGGCCACCAGGGCATGCGCACCATCGCCGTCACCAAGCGCAAGATCGAACTCACGCCCCAGCCCGAGCTGCTCAACGCCCTTGCCGGCCAGAACATCGGCTTTGAGGCCGAGGGCAAGCTCAAAGAGCAGCTTGAGCACGCGCGGGCCAACAAGATCCTGCTGGCCTGCAAGGATCCCAACGACTTCTTCATCAAGACCATCGAGTACCACTTCAGCAAGGCGGGCTGGATTGTGGAGGTGGTCAGCACCTTTGATCAGGCCAAGCAGTACCTGATCGAGGATCCCATCTCGCTCATCATCGTGGACTGCGTGATGCCCGACGCCGACAAGGTCGTCGAGTACGCCAAGACCCACAAGAAGACCTCTCTCGTTCCCATCATGGAGCTGCTGCCCGCCGGCCGCGAAAAGGACTGGTTCAAGACTTTCCGCTTCCTGGGCAACAACCAGCTCAATCAGCCCTTCGAAGTCAAGGACATGCTCACCTTGGGCGAGCGCGAACTGGAACGCTCGACCGAAGAACAGGCTGTCTTCGAGCAGGAAGTCTATTTCCGCTTCCCCACTGAAGACCGCTGGATTGACCGCGCCAACGAGATTGCGGCGCGCCTGTTTGCTGACAGCGGCCTCAACGAAGGCCAGCAGGTGCAGATGTGTACTGCCTTCAGAGAGTCCTGCTCCAACGCGGCGCAGCACGGCAACCGCCACCGCAAGGACCGCTTCATTGACGTCGAGTACTACCTGGACCCCAAACGCTTGACGGTCGTCGTCACCGACCAGGGCAAGGGTTTTGACTGGCGCCTTTACATCGAGCCTGAGCAGGGCGCGGTGGACCGTGTGCGTGAGCGCCGCCAGGCCGGCAAGCTCGGAGGCCTGGGCATCATGCTCATGACCAAGTGCGTGGACAAAGTCGAGTACAACGACGTCGGCAACCGCATTACCATCACCAAGTTCAAGGAAGACCGCAGCAAGAGCAACATCAGCGGTCCCCAGGTGCCGGCCTTCCAGCGCCGTTGAACAGGCATGCCATCACAAAAGCCCGCCGCTTGCGGCGGGCTTTTTCATGCCGCCCCTGCCGCGCCTTGCGCCGGGGGCTATAATCGCGCGCGAGTGGTTCGGGCAATCGCCGGCCGGATCAGCGGCGGGAGGAAAGTCCGGGCTCCACAGGGCAGGAGGGTTGCTAACGGCAACCGGGCGCGAGCCCAGGGACAGTGGCACAGAAAACATACCGCCCCGGTGCATCGGGGTAAGGGTGAAAAGGTGCGGTAAGAGCGCACCGCGAGCCCTGGCGACAGGGCCGGCAGGCAAAACCCCCTCCGGAGCAAGGCCAAATAGGGGTCGAGCGCGGCATATGGCGCGCGGCGCGGCTCGCGCCGTTTGAAGACCCGGGTAGGCTGCTGGAGCCTGCGGGCAACCGCAGGCCTAGACGAATGATTGCCGCGCCGGGATTTACCGCCCGGCGCACAAAACCCGGCTTACAGAGCCACTCTTGAACCAGGCGGGCCGTCGGCGACTACCGGCGGCCCGCGCCAATTTGGGCGTGAGTTCGCTGCGTCTGGGCCGACTATCGTTTACATTTGAAGTGAGTTCCGGAGACCCGTTCATGAATCGCCGACTTGGCCTGCTTCTTGTGGCTGCCCTGCCCGCCGTTCTTCTTTCCTTTGTGTCCGCTGCCTTCAGCCAGGAGGGCGAGCCCGAGAAGACCGAGGAGCTTCGCCAGCCGCCCCGCCTGCTGGATCACCGCCAGTATCGTGTCGGCGAACTGATCGAAGACGTGGCTTTCACTGATATCAAGGGCAAGGCCGGCAAGCTCTCGGACTACGCCGGCAAGACGCTCGTAGTTTTCACGACCAACACGACCTGCCCGCTGTGCAAGCGCTACGCGCCGAGTCTGGTTGAGTTCGAGAAGGCTTACGGTGAAAAGGGCGTCCAGTTCCTTTACCTCAACGTCACGGAAGGCGAAACGGTTGAGTCAACCCAGAAGGCCGTCAAGGACTATGGCTTCACGGCTCGCTACGTGCTGGATCCCACAGCGCTGCTGGGCAAGGCCCTGCGCGCCCTGACCACGACCGATGCCTTCATTCTCGACGGTGCCCGCACCCTGCGCTATCGCGGCGCCGTGGACGACCAGTACGGCATTGGCTACATGCTCGACAAGCCCCGTGTCCACTACCTGCGCGACGCCCTCAATGCCGTCGTGGCAGGCGAAGACCCCATGTTCAAGGCAACCTGGGCCCCCGGCTGCGACCTCGCGCTGGAGCTGGGCGAACTCAAGGCCCCCTCGGGCGTGACATGGCACAGCCGCGTCAGCCGCATCATTCAGGCCAATTGCCAGGAGTGCCACCGCGACGGCGAAAACGGCCCCTTTGAACTGATGACCTATGCCCAGGTGAAGGCGCAGCGCGGCATGATCAAGAAGGTGGTCAAGAACCGCACGATGCCGCCCTGGTTTGCTGACGAGAAGGTCGGCCACTGGCGCAACGACCGCTCGCTCAGTGAGCGTGACCGTGAAGACCTCCTGGCCTGGCTCGACAACGGCCTGCCCGAAGGCGATGCCAAAGACGCGGCGCAGGAACGCAAGTGGCCGCAGGGCTGGCGCATCGGCAGGCCCGAGGCCGTGTTGGAGCTCCCTGAGGTGCAGAAGATTCCGGCCAAGGGTGAAGTGAAGTACCGCTACGTGAACGTAGAGACAAACTTTGAAGAGGACCGCTGGGTACAGGCCATGGAGATTCGCCCCACGGCGCCCCAGGTCGTGCACCATGTGCTCGTGTTTCTGAAGTATCCCCGCAAGCACCCCCGGGCCAAGGAGCAGCCCAATGACATGGGCGGCCTCAATGGGTACTTCATGGGTATGGTGCCCGGTCAGGGCCACGTGCAGTTCCCCGAGGGCCAGGCGAAGTTCCTGCCCAAGGGCGCCACACTGGTGTTCCAGCTTCACTACACGGCCAACGGCGCGGAGGCCGAGGACAAGACGAAGATGGGCCTGATCTTTGCGCCGGGCGCTCCCGCCGTTGAGGTACATACCAAGGGCATCGCCAACACTTTCTTCCGTATTCCGGCAGGGGCCGACAACCACGCCATCACGGCATCCTGGACTCTGCCCCAAGCCGCGCGCATCCTCAGCTTTGACCCGCACGCCCACGTGCGCGGCAAGGCCTGGCGCTACGAAGTTCTGTGGCCCGATGGAAAGCGCGAGACGATCCTCGAGATCCCGCGCTATGACTTCAACTGGCAGCTTCTGTATGAGCTGGCCGAGCCGCTGGATCTGCCCAAGGGCGCCAAGATCATCGTGACGGCCTGGTACGACAACAGCGACAAGAACCCGGCGAATCCTGACCCCAAGGCCGATGTGTTTTTCGGCGAGCAGACCTGGGAGGAGATGATGATCGGTTACGTCAACTGGCACGCCCTGGACTGATGGGCGGGCCGTGGCTGCGCTTGTGGCTGCCTCGGCGGTGCGTTCTACGCCGAGGCAGCTCGTTGACGTGCTGGAGATCTGAGCTGCTGGTTCGCGGGTTGCTCAATGCGGCCTGATACGGTGTCCAAGCTACACCCGCTCAAGCCGCGCAAATTCGAGCGCCAGGTTCTTCTCTCCCCAGCCCTGGAAGCTCACGCGCACCCGCGCCTTTTCGCCCGAGCCCGTACACTCCAGGATTCGCCCGATGCCGAACACGGCATGCCGCACGCGATCGCCCGTTTTGAAGCTCGATGCATGGCTGTGGCTCTCAGCCGCCGGCTCTGATCCTGGCGTTTCCCTGAACAGGCTGTTGGTTCTGGTCTCACCGCGCCCAGCCACGGGCCGCTTGGCGGCGGTCCCGAGGTGGTCGGCCGGGCCATCTTCGATAGGGGGGAGTTCGCCGCCGTCGTCGTCCGCGGCTTGGCCCAAGGCGGTGTCGCTGAAGTCAAAGGGGTTGTCGCCTTCGCGGTAGTCGGAGCCGGCTCGGCTCTTGCCGCGCCCGCTCCATTGGTCGGCCCAGTGTCCCAGATAGGCCTCGGCGGCACCCGAGAGATCGCGGGTCTCGCAGAGGTCAGGCGGAATCTCACGCAGGAACCGCGAGGGCGCATTGCGCTGGAAGTTGCCGAACTGCTCGCGATGGCGCGCCAGCGTAAGGGTCAGGAAGCGCCGCGCGCGCGTGATGCCCACGTAGCACAGGCGCCGCTCTTCCTCGAGGTCGCTGTCACCCTGGATGGCGCGGCTGTGAGGCAGGCAGCCGTCTTCAAGGCCGACGATGAACACCGCGGGAAACTCGAGGCCCTTGGCGCTGTGCAGGGTCATGAGGGTGACGGCCGGCTTCTGGGCGTCAAGGTTGTCGGTGTCGCTGACGAGGGCGACCTGCTCAAGCCAGGCGCCGAGATCGAGTTCGGGGTTCTGCTGCTCCTGGGTGCGGGCGTCCGAGATCAGTTCCTTGACGTTCTCGATGCGGTCCTGAGCGCGGGGGTCCACGTCTTCCTTGAGGGCGTGCATGTAGCCGCTTTCCATGACTACGCGCTCCACAATCTGGCTGAGGGGGTGGAGCGGGCCGGACAGAAGGCTGCCGTACATGTGGGCCAGCCTGGAAAGCCCTTCCAGGGCCCGCTTCTGGACGCCGGCCACGCCCGCGGCTTTGGGGTCTTTGGCGACATCAAGCAGGGTGCGTCCGCCCGGCTGGGCCGCGGCCAACAGCTTGGCCAGCGTGCCTTCACCCACGCCGCGCGAAGGGCGCATCAGCGCGCGCGCAAAGGCCACGCTGTCGCGCGGGTTGACCAGCAGGCGCAGGTAGGCCAGCACGTCCTTGATTTCCTGGCGCTGATAGAAGGCCACGGCGCCGATGAGCTGGTAGGGAATGCTGCGCTCGCGCAACGCCTGTTCCAACACGCGGGACTGCGCGTTCATGCGGTAGAACACCGCGACTTCGCCGTAATCGACGTTTTCATCGCGGCGCAGCGCGGCAATGGCGTCGGCCACCGTCAGCGCCTCATGTACTTCATTCTGGCATTTGCAGATGCGGACACGGGAACCTTCCTCGTTGTCGGTGGTCAGCTTCTTGTCTTTGCGCGCAACGTTGTGCTTCACCAGGGCGTCGGCGGCGGCCACGATGTTGCGCGTGCTGCGGTAGTTCTGGCCCAGAACCACGGTGCGGGCCTGGGGAAAGTCCCGCTCGAAGTTGAGGATGTTCTGGATGTCGGCGCCGCGCCAGGAGTAGATGCTCTGGTCCGGGTCCCCCGTGACGCAGATGTTCTTTTCGCGCGACGCCAGCAGCTTGGCCAGCTGATACTGGACGGTGTTGGTGTCCTGGTATTCGTCGATGAGCAGGTGCGTGAAGCGGTCGCGGTACTTTTCGAGAACGGCCTCGTGTTTGTGAAACAGCTCCAGGGGCAGGACGAGCAGATCGTCGAAGTCCATGGCGTTGGCCTGCTTGAGCGCCGCCTGGTACTTCTCGTAGATGTCGGCGATGGCCCTGGTTTTGGGGTCGAATGCGCCGCTGGCGAAGTAGTGGGGGTTGATTCCGCGGTTCTTGGCGTCGGAAATCGCATAGCCCGCCGCGCTGGCCGTGACGAAGGCGCTGTCAATGTTGAGATCCTTCATCAGGCGGCGGATCAGGCTTTCGCGGTCGTCGGTGTCATAGATAGAGAAGTCTTGGGCAAAGCCCAGGTGCTCGGCCTCGCGCCGCAGCAGCCAGGCTCCGAAGCTGTGGAAGGTCGAAATCTGGACGTTGCTGCCGGGCGCGAGTTTCTCCACGCGTGCCTTCATCTCGCCGGCGGCCTTGTTGGTGAACGTCATGGCGAGGATGCGGTAGGGCGGGATGCCCTGCTCGATCATCCAGGCGATGCGTGTGGTGATGACGCGGGTCTTTCCCGAGCCCGGCCCGGCCAGCACCAGCAGCGGGCCCTGGATCGTGGTCACCGCTTCGCGTTGCTGGTCATTGAGGGCGTCAAGCAAGGACATATCGCCCAGAATAGCTCGCGGCTCGCGGGTGGTGGCTTGTGGATCGGAAAAACCCGTGAGCTAGCGCTCTTCCTGCGGAAATGGCCGGTCGCGCTCGACGTGGGCCACTCTCGTGAAGAATCGCGCGTACCACTTCTCCCTGCCGTTGTGCTGTGCTACCAGGTGTTCGGCATTGGCCTTCCAGGCCAAGATATCGGCCTCGCTGCGCCAGTAGCTCACCGTGATGCCCAGTCCGTCGGCGCCGCGCGCGCTCTCCACCCCCAGAAAGCCGGGCTGCCGGGCGGCCAGTTCCAGCATGCGCTCGGCCATGGCCTCGTAGCCTTTGTCATCCTGGGTGCGCTGGCTGGTGAAGATCACGGCGTAGTAGGGCGGTGGAGGTGTCCTGGCGAACATTTCGCGTTCTCCCTGCAGGTTTGTGTCCTTGGCTCGTCGGCCGGCCGCATTTACAGGAGTCACAGTACCCTTTCCGGTCAAGGCGGTTTGGGTGACGTTGCCGCGCCTCTGTTCGTATAATCCTGAAGCGATTTTGTGGAGTCCCTGTGGGAAGCGCGCTGGTTTATTGGTTCGCCAAGGGCCTGGAGGTGCTGGGATTGATTGCGCTGCCCCTGGCCATTGTCATTGGCATTCCCGGCGGTGACTTCAGGGCGGAAACCTGGTTGGCAGCGGGCGGGGTGGTGGCGTTCTTCACGGGCGTGATGCTGGAGCGGATGTCCGGCCAGCGCCCCGAAAAGCTGGAAGAGTCGGAGTAGCCATGCTCAGGCGTATCCTGTTTGCCTTCGCGCTCTGCGCCGGCCTTCTGGCCGTCGGTACGCTCACGTTGAGCGCCCAGCGTGACGACAGCGGTGTTGATCCCAGCAGCCCCCGCGGCGGCATTGACACGGACGTCGAAAAAGATCCCCGGCCCACGTCCGATGACCTGCGCGTCAAAGAGGCCGTCGAAAAGGGACTGCGCCACCTGGCCCGCATCCAGCAGAACGACGGCTCCTGGGTCAACAACATCGGCAACAAGCTGGGCGACGAGTACCAGATCAACCCCGACGGCTACGGCAAGCCCAACGTGGGCGTGACGGCCATCTGCTGCATGGCTTTTCTGGCCGCGGGCCACACGCCTGACCGGGGCGAGTTCCGCTTCGCCGTGGCCCGGGGCCTCAAGTTCATCATGGACTGCGTGGACCCCCAGCGGGGCTGGATTTCAGCTTACGGCACACGCATGTACGAGCACTCCTTCTGCACGCTGCTGCTGGCCGAAGTCTACGGTATGACCCGCGACGAGGTCGTGCTCCGCCACCTGCGCGGCGCCACCAAGTTCATCATTGATTCCCAGAACCAGTACGGCGCCTGGCGCTACATTCCCAACCAGAACGAAAGTGACATGAGCGTCTGCGTGTGCCAGCTTCAGGCCCTGCGCGCAGCCGCCAACGTCGGCGTGAATGTCCCTTCCGGCACCATCGAAGCAGCCAAGGATTACGTCCGCCGCAGCTATCGCACGCGCGGCAACGGCTTCAACCCTCCGGGCGGCTTCATGTATCAGCTGGAGCGCGACTATGACCCGCGCGACACCTTTTCTCTGACGGCCGCGGGCGTCGTTGCCCTGCAGAGCGCGGGCGAATACAGCAGCCACACCTGGACCTATCGCAGTGAATTGACGGGCCAGACGCTGACCAAGACCATCGACCTCAACAAGAGCTTCGTTTACCTGCAGCGCCTGCGCCCCGAGGCCGAGGAAGGGGGACCGATTTCTCCCACACGTCGCTGGGGCCACAGCTACGGCTTCTGGTATGGGCATTACTACGCGGCCCAGGCCTTCTTCCAGTACCAGTTCAGCGGTCCCGCGGGTGAGCGCGCCTGGGTGGAATGGAACCGCACCAACCGCATCAACTTCCTGAAAATGCAGCACGGCAACGGCGCATGGACGGACGAAATCGGCGGCTACGACCCTGACCGCAACGCCTACGCCACGGCCATGGCCTGTCTGATCCTGAATATTCCGGCCGGATACCTGCCGGTCTTCCAGAACTGATCAGGGACCTTACGCCTGGATCACGGCACCCTTGCTGCGCACGAGGCTCAGGTGGCTGTGTCCCTTGAGCGCCTCGACTCGAGCAGCCATCTCATCGAACAGAGCAGCCGCGCCCAGCACCACGCGCGGCAGGGTGACGGGCGGCGCGGCCACGGCGGTGGCCGACCCGGCGGCCTGGGCTGCGGGCGCTGCGGCCTGGGGCGCGCTTTGGGGCGCGACTCTGCTGAGCAGCTCCTGGAGGATCTCGGTGACCGGACGGCCCTTGATGCCAAAGGGCAGGGCGGGGCGGAAAGCCTGAAGGCGGTGATCGGCGTTGATCCAGCTTCCGCCGGTTTCAAACCAGGTCTGGCTGGCGAGTGATACGTGGGCCAGCTCGGTCAGCAGGCCCTGCTGGAAATCGAGCGCGACGATGTTCTCGACGGACTGCTGGCCCAAGGCCTCGGTCAGAGCGCTCAGGCCTTCAAACCCGTGAGGCAGGCCGCTGACCACGAGTACGTGGCGGGCTTTGGAGCTCTTGGCGGCTTCGATGAAGCGCGTCAGGCTCTCCTCCGCGCTGGCAATTCCCAGCACCAGGCGCGCGCCGGCGCGGTTGGCGTTGGCGTCGGCGGGCGCCTTGAAGCCCTTGAGATCGATGGGCTTGCGGTCAGGGGCGGCGATCACGGCGATGTTCGAGATGCCCAGGGCCTGGGTCAGCTTCTTGAAGAGCCAGAGTTCCTCGTTGGTGGCGCTGGCGTGAATCAGGGCCCAGGCGTTGGCGCTGTCGGTCGCGGCCTTCTGGAGCAACTCAGCGGCCGCGGCATAGCCCTTGGTCCAGCTCACGGACTTGTCAGGACCGCTGGAGGCCTTGAGCAGGGGCCGGTCAAAGCGCTTGTCGCCGTTGACCCACTTGAAGTCAAGGCGGCCCTGGTCGCAGAGCCAGTACTGGTTCACGGCGAGGTTCTCGCGCGCCATGATGCGCTTGACGACGCCCTTGAGCGAATCCACGCGCGTGGCGCAGCCCTTGGAGCAGAGGCCGCAGACTCCGGCGTTCTCTTCGAGGTTCCACACGCGCGCCGTGTAGAGGAAGTCTTTGTTCTTGAGCGCGCCCACGGGGCAGACCTCGACTGTGTTCAGCGCCAGCTCGTTTTCCAGCGGACGGGTTGGGAAAATGTCAATCACGCTGCGCTCACCGCGGTTGACAAAGGCCAGTTCGCTTGTGCCCGAGACTTCGTCACACACGCGAATGCAGCGCGAACAGAGGATGCAGCGCGTGCCCCAGATGTTGATCTTCGAGCCCAGGCTCTTGATGTGCCGGTCCACCTTCTTGAAGTCGAACTTGCTGTGGTCGCTGCCGTAGTCGTAGTCGTAATCCTGCAGGCGGCACTCGCCGGCCTTGTCGCACTCCGGGCAGTCCAGCGGGTGGTTGAGCAGCTCAAGGTCCATGATGCCGGCGCGGATCTTCTGCACCTCGTCAGACTTGGTGTCGATCTCCATGCCTTCAGCCACGACACTGTTGCAGGCGATAGTCGGCATGGTGTTCGGCACCAGCTGATCGCCCTTTTTCATGTAGGTGGTGACCTTGACAAAGCACATGCGGCAGTTGCCGGAAATGCTCAGGCCTGGGTGCCAGCAGAAGTGCGGCACGTAGTGGGGGCCCCCTTCACGCTGATCGGGGTAGTCCTGGTTCTGGCGCCCGGCCTTGAGGCAGACATCCAGCACGTTGGCGCCCTTGGGCACCGTGTAGGGGACGCCATCAATCTTGATGTTGACGGTAGCGGGTGCAGGTGACGGTGCCGGGCCGGCCATGTTCTGCCTTTCTGGTTTGCGGCACGGTTTTACCGACGGCGCGGCGGCTTCTCAAGCGTGAGGGCTCCGGGCCCGGGCCTACTTCGTTTCGGCGGGTTTCTTGGTGTCGTCGGGCTTGGGCTCTGTGGGCAGGGCCAGCTGGTAGAGCTGATACTTGTCATCCAGCTTGGGGATGTCAGGCATGCGCACAAGTGTCTCATAGACGCCGATGCGTCTTTCCTTGCCGCGCTTGTAGGAGTCGGCCGGTGTGACATCAAGGACGAGTTCGATGCGCACGGCATAGGGCAGGCGCTGGTGCTTCTCGATATCCCAGTCATCCTCCTGAAACTTGCCGTCCTTGCGCACGACTTCTTCGTACTCCTTGGGGTCTTCCTCGTTCTTGGGGCGGTCATAGTAACGGATGCGGAAACTGACAACGCGGTCGCTCAGGCGCACGCCCAGCCCGCCCTCGTCGGGGCGTTTGTCGATGGAGAAATCCTCGCGGCGGTAAAGGGAGTTCAGGCCGCCATCGGGGTTCTTCTTGACGTAATAGCCCACCTCGCAAAGGTCCGCCCGCAGGCCCTCATAGCGCATGTAGGAATCCACCGTCGTGACGAACCAGACTTCGTCGGCGCTGGCGTCGTCGTCGCCGCTGCGAGCTCCCTTGAAAAACTGCCCTTCGATCTTGACCTCTTCGCCCTTGTTCTCGCTCCTGTCGGGGCCGGTGGCCCAGGCGTTACGCAGGTCGCGCGAAATAATCTCGAGGATGGCGGGGCCGAGCTTGCGTGCCCTGGTTTCGCTCTCCAGGCGCACTTTGACATCCACGGTCGAGATAACGATGACCGTGAGGCTGGCCAGCAGCGTGCCGGTGATCACCATCGTGAGCACGAGTTCCAGCAGCGTAAAGCCTTGCGTAGCGCGATGCAGGTTGGGGAGATTCTGACTCACCGGCCTGTCCCTCCCGTACCGCCGGTGCCGCCGGTGCCGCCAGTTCCGCCAGTTCCGCCAGTGCCGCCTGTCCCTCCGGTGCCGCCGGTTGCAGCAGCTTCTTCCTGGGCGGCGCGCTTGAGCTGTGCCGGATCAACGTAGGTGACCAGTTTAATGGTGCGGCGTTTTTCCAGTTGGGTTTCGCTTTCCGCATCGCCTTCGCTGTCACGGCCTCGCGCCAGGGGCATGATCACCTCGAGCGTCACGCGAATCACGCGGGCCGACGGTTGCGTGCGGGGGTCCTTTTCTTCGGTGGGGTTGCCCTGGCTGTCCACGGGCTGTTCCCAGTTGTCGAGGGCCTCTTTGTTGCCGGTGAACTCCTGCGTCACAAAGATCAGTTCCTTGGTCCAGCGGTACTCAAAGCGTGCCAGATAGTCGCGTTCCACCCAGCCTTCATTGACCCGGCGGTTGAAGTCATGGATTCTGGCGTCGTAGTCGCCGAAGTTGCCGTCGCCTGTCAACAGGTAGCTGTCTTCGCTCTCCGGGTCCGGCAGGTCCTGGCTCATGATCTCGTTCATCTTCAGCTCGGCCAGCCAGCGGGCTGTGTGCTGGTCGCCGCTGAAGGCGTAACTGGAGATCGTCTGGTTGCGGATCTGCAGCAGGAACATGAGCGCAAAGCCCATGATCAGCACGGCAATCATGACCTCCAGCAGGGCAAAGCCGCGTCTACTTGCACTCGGGTTGTGGGCTCTGGGCTGCATGGGGGCCTATTTCAGCCGCTCGGGCGGCTCGGGCCTGAGCTCGCCGGGGCTCACCTCGGCCATGCCGGTGAAGGGGTTGACTTCAATGGTGTAGACTTCGTCGCGCACGTTGCGCAGGTAGATGTAATGCCAATGGCTGCCGCCCGAGGGCGTGAACTCAATCTTGACGGAGCCGCGGGACTCGCTGGCCCCGTCCGGAAAAGTGATCCGGTCAATCCATACCGTGAACTCGCGTGTTCTGGCCCCCGAGAAGCGCGAAGGCAACTGAATGTAGGCGCCCGCAGCACGCGATTCGTCGGCCTCCGGGTCCACCACCTCGCCGCCCTGGCCGGCGCGGGGCACCCAGGCGAAGTAGTACTGCTCGTCGAGGTTGTACTCGACGGCGTAGGGCTTGCCCTTGACGGCGGCGTTGGTGCGGACGGATTCCAGGAATCCTGCCAGGGCCCGGGCCTGACTCTTGAGGTCTTCGCTGTCGCGGGCCGTGAAATAGCCCACGCTGAACACAGCCATCACCATCAGGCCCATGAGCATCACGACCATGGTCAGCTCCACAAGTGTGAAGCCGCGGCGGGGGCGTGATGGGGCGATGGCGCGCATGATGTTTGAACGAACGGAATGCCGCCCGGGACGGAAAGAGGCGGGATGATTCCCGCCCCTGGCCAGATTCACGATGGAAAGCTACTTGCCTTCGTCCACCAGACCTTTTTCGGTGGCGCGGATGTCCTTGTCAGGCACCTCGGCGCCGCCTTCAGCCATATCCTTGCCCAGGCAAACCAGGGTGAACCCCGCCGCCGTGCGCTCGTAGCCGTAGGGTTGCTTGCTGAAGGGGTCCGAGGGGACCTTGTTGTTGAAGCGGTCGGCAATGGCGTCGAGGGAGTCCGGATACTCGCCGTTGTCAAGGTTGTACATGTTCAGGGCCTTGACGATTTCGCCCATTTCGGTGCGTGCCTTCTCCCACTTGGCTTTGTCCGGCTTGTCCATCACAAACACAAAGGCCACCGTGCCGATGATGCCGAGGATGACGATCACCACCATCAACTCAACGAGGGTGAAGCCGCGATTACGCTTGCGCTGCATATTCCACTCCAGAGAACCCATGGGCCTAGACTGCAAGCCGCCTCTCAGGCGCCTGCCGCACATTCATGATACGCACAAATCGCGCCCGCGATGGGGAAAATCCAACCCGACACAACAACCTCAAAGGGGTGTCAGCCGCGCTCGGTCAGCACGATGTCCTGGTCGGGTGGCGGCGCATCGCCCTCGGCGCCGTCTTTGCCCAGAAATTGCAGGGTGTAGGTGGAGCCGTCGGGCCCGCGCTCATAGTGGTAGGGCATTCGGGTGAACGGATCGCGCAGTTTGGTGGTGTCCAGGCGGCCCGCAAGCAGGTCCAGGCGGTCGGGATACACGCCGTGGTCCACGCGATACAGGTCCAGGGCTTTGCCGATTTCCCGCAGCTCCACGTTGGCTTTCTGCCAGCGGGCGCGGTCCGGCTCGCCGATGAAGTGGCCAAAGGTGATGGTGGCGATGATTCCGAGGATGACCACCACCACCATGAGTTCAATCAACGTGAAACCGGCGCGACGCGAGGTTCGCTGCATGGCTGTCTCCAGTGTAGGGAGCGGAATTGAACGGCAGCGCGCTGCGACACCGCTTTGAACGCGCGGCACGCTCCGGCGTTGGCTGCTGCAGCGATTTCAGTTCCTACTTGCCGAAGGCCGCGTAGAGGCCCAGAGCGCCGCCCACCACCGCGAGGATGGCTAGAATCAGCAGCGTGATCTTGACCCAGCTCAGCGGAGCCTGCCCCTGGACTTCGCCCGTCGCCCCGTTGATCAGCACGTTGTAGACCTTGTTGTTGTAGCGATAGGCCAGCACGAACAGCGGCAACAGGGCCAGCTTGAAACTCTGGCCGAAGTAACTGGCGCGCACGCTCAGCGCGCGGTAGGTGTCGCCGCCGATGTCGCCCGCGCAGCGTGAAGTCACTTCCTGGTAGATGCCGTTGCGCGCGAGGTCCCAGCCCTGGGACAAATCAATGCTGTAGCGCTCGGCGCGGAAGCCGGCGAGAAACTTGTCCTCGTAGGGCACCAGTTCCCTGGTGGGAAAGGGCTCAATCGCGTGCACCAGGGCCGCCAGGCGCTCGCGCAACTGCCCCGAGGCGCACACCAGCCAGTCATCGAAGTGGTCGCGCCGCGAGCCCGAAACCCAGGTCCAGCGCGTGCGCCTGGACTGCCGCGAGCGGCGCTTGCCCTGGCTGTCCGTGTAATACTCCGTGACGTAGTAGTAGTCGCCGCGCTGGGCGGTCCAGAACGCGCTGGTGTGGCTGTCAAAGGTCCAGTAGGGCGCGTAGATGCCGTTGAGTTCTTCGACCGTGTTGCGCGATTTCAGGGCGTTGGGCCGGAACCAGAGACCCTTGAGCCAGTGCCGGAAGCGCTCTTCGGCGCTGGCCGAATCGAAGCGGAAGGGCAGGATGCTCTCGGGCCTCAGCACTTCCGCGGGCATGGGCACATCGATGGTCTTGCGAGAGCCGCAGTAGTCACACCGGGCGGTCTGCTCACCCGACGGGATGACGATCTCCGCGCCGCACTCCTGACACTTGATCTGGTGCACACCCGCCGGCGGCGGCGCCGCCGTGCGCCCCAGATAGCGCGCCATGGCGTCATTGAGGTCGTACTCGATGACGGCCGCGCCTTCCTTGAAAGTGATCTGCTGAGTGTGGCCGCAGTAGTTGCACTTGAGGGTGCCCTGCCCCGGCTTGAACTCCAGCTCCGCGCCGCACTGGGCGCAGGGCAGCGTCGAGGAAGTCGCCTGCTGGCCTTCTACCGCTTCGTTCTCGTCGGGCATAGGTATGGGAGGGTATCAGGAATCAGGTTTGGGGTTTCAGAAACCTCAAGGGGCCGCTGATGCAGGAAACCGCCGCCCGAGTCCCTGTTTCAGCGGCGGTGAAAGACTTTTTCAAGGTCCGTAAACGCGAGGCGGTAGGTCGTGGGGCGGCCGTGGGGGCAAGTGAAGGTGTGGGGCACGGTTTCGCCCAGGCGCAGCAGGTCTTTGATCTGTTCGGGGCTCAGGGGGTCGTGGGCCTTGATGGCGGCCTTGCAGGCGACCATCTCCACGAGCGACTTGCGCATGGTCGAAAAATCGCCGGGTCGGCGGCCCTGGGCCAGTTCTTCGCACAGCTCGATGATCATCTCGTCGTGCTTGCGCGCCAGGCTGTACTTGGGCGCCGCCGTCAGGGCCAGGGAACCGTCAGGGCCAAAGGGCTCCAGCTCAAAACCGAACTCGAGCAGCGCCTCGCGCTGCGACAGGGCCAGCTCGCGTGCGGCGCGGCTGAGATTCAGGGGCAAAGGCATGAGCAGGCGCTGGCGCTCCAGCGGCGCACTCTGCAGGCGGTGTTCGAGCATGTAGTAAAGAATGCGCTCGTGGAAGGCGTGCTGGTCGATGAGGACGACGGCGTCAGCCGTTTCCACCACGATGTAGGTGTCGCCAACCTGGAACAGGCCGCGCGCCTGGGCCAGCAGGCCCTGGGGCGACCCGGCGGGCTGCGGGGCCTGGGTGCCCTCGCGGCCGGCGAGGCTGACAGGCGCCATGGCGGGCTGCGGGGCGCTTATCTCCATGGCGGCCACGGCCGCGGGCGCACGCGGCGCACTCTCGATCACCTGGGCCAGCACGGCGCGGGCCTCAGCCCAGCGCTGCTCGGCGGCGCGCGCGCCGATCAGGGCGTCGGCCGAGAACATCTGGCCCGGCGGCGCGGAGGTCAGCTCGCCCACGGGCTCATAGGGCGAATCCGGCCGCGCCTGGGGCCCAAAGCCCTGGGCCGGGGCAGGACGGGCAAAGGACAGCCTGGGCAGCACGCCGCTGCCGATGAGCCGCTCCGTGATGGCGCTTTTGATCAGCGCAAACAGGCGGTTGTGTTCAAGAAAGCGCACCTCGGTCTTGGCCGGGTGGACATTGACGTCCACGGTGGCCGGGTCCACGCGCAGGAACAGGTAGGCCACCGGAAAGCGACCCGGCGGCAGAAACTCGCGGTAGGCCAGCATCACGGCCTGCATCAGGGCGCGGTCGCGGATGGGCCGGCGATTGACGTAGAGCTGCAGGCCGCGCGAGTTGGGTTTGTGGGTGCCGGGCGGGGCGAGGAAGCCGTCCAGCGCGGCATAGGGCTCATGCTCATGCAGTTCGAGCATGCCTTCGGCGAAGAGGTCGCCAAAGAGGGCCATCAGCCGCTCACTCTGGCTCTGGGCCGGCAGGTCAAAGGCCAGGCGCTCTCCGTGGCTGAGGCGCAGGGCCACTTCGGGGTTGGCCAGGGCGATGGCCTGCACCAGGTCCAGCGTGTGGGAGAACTCGGTGCTGTCGCTTTTGAGCCACTTGCGCCGCGCGGGCAGGTTGAAGAACAGGTCGCGCACCTCGATGGTGGTGCCGTCCTGGGCGGCGCAGGCGCGGCTGGGCCCCAGCTTGCCGCCATCGCAGGTGATTTCGCTGGCGTGGGGGTCCTCAGCGCGCTTGGAAACCAGGCGCACGCGCGACACGGAGGCGATGCTGGCCAGGGCCTCGCCGCGAAAGCCGTTGGTTTCAACGCCGAAGAGGTCTTCTGCGCTCTGGATTTTGCTGGTGGCGTGGGCGGCCAGGGCCAGTTCGAGGTCCTGGGGGTGGATGCCGGCACCGTTGTCCGTCACGCGAATCAGGGTCTTGCCGGCATCGACCAGGGAGATGGCCACGCGCGAGGCGCCGGCGTCCAGGGCGTTTTCAAGCAGTTCCTTGACTACGCTGGCCGGACGTTCGACCACTTCGCCGGCGGCGATCTTGTTGGAGACTTCAGGCAAGAGCAGCTGGATGCGCCCCATCGCCGAATCATAGACCTGCGTGCGACAACGCCACAAGCTTGTTGGCAGTTCGTGGACAGCCTGACGGGAGAGAGGCCTGCTGGCCAATCAAGCCCAGCCGGGGCTTGATTGGGGCGATTAGTTTCTTGACTTTCGTCTAGATCGTCCTACTGTGCGCGCGAACTTGCATCACGACTGTAACCATTGGTCCCACTCGCCTCAACCAGGAGACAACGCATGGCGGCGAAGAAAGGCAAGGGCAAGAAGGCGGCCGGAAAACCGGCCCGCAAGCCCGCCAAGAAAGCGGCCAAGAAGGCCAAGCCAGCCCCGAAGAAGTCCGCAAAAGGGGGGGCCAGGAAGGCTGCGGCGAAGAAGTCCGCGCCCAAGAAGGCCGTGAAGAAGGCGGCGGCGAAGAAGCCCGCGCCCAAGAAGCCGGCCCCCAAGAAGCCGGCGGTGAAGAAGCCGGCCGCGACCAAGAAGCCTGCGGCCAAGCCGGTGCAGGCGGCGGGTCCCGTCAGCGCGCCCCAGCAGCCGGAAGTCAAGCCGGCCGCCGAGCAGCGTGAGGGCGATGACGAAGAGGAGGAGGAAGAGGGGAAACCCTCCCGAACCGACATGCCCAAGCCCAGCACCGCTGGCCGCCTCTTTGACGACGAGGACGAACTCGAGAACTATGACCCTCTCTTCGACGAGATTGACGAAGAGATCGATGAAGGCTAGTTCTCCGCTGCTGATGTCAGGCCCGGTCTCTTCCAGAGGCCGGGCCTTTTTGCTTGCGGACCTTCGCGAAAGCCACCATGCACCACTTCCAGCCCATCGACGAGCAACTCACCGACCTGCTGCGCGGCGCCGTGGACGTGGCCAGCCTCGACGAACTCAAGGCGCGGCTGCGCCAATGCGTCAACACGGGCAAGCCCTTGCGCGTGAAGCTGGGGGTGGACCCCAGTTCGCCGGACCTACACCTGGGCCACACCCTGCAGATGCGGCGCCTGCGCGCCTTCCAGGACCACGGGCACCAGGCTGTGCTGATTATCGGGGACTACACGGCCATGGTGGGCGACCCCTCGGGCAAGAACAAGACCCGGCCCCAGCTCACCCACCAGGCGGTGGAGCAGAACGCCCAGACCTACCTCGATCAGGCCGGCAAGGTTCTTGACCTGTCAAGGCTCGAGATCCGCCGCAACGGCGAGTGGTTCTCGAAGATGCAGTTCATGGATGTACTGAAGCTGTGCGCCCGCACCACCGTGGCCCGCCTGCTGGAGCGCGACGACTTCCTCAAGCGCTACAAGGCCGAGCAGCCCATTTCGCTGCACGAGTTTCTCTATCCGCTGATGCAGGGCTGGGACAGTGTGATGGTCCAGGCTGACGTCGAGCTGGGCGGCTCGGACCAGCTCTTCAACCTGCTGATGGGGCGCAAGCTTCAGGAGCAGGAGGGGATGCACCCCCAGGTCTGCATCACCGGGCCGCTGCTTGAGGGCCTCGATGGCGAGCAGAAGATGTCCAAGTCGCTCAACAACGCCATTGCCATCAACGAGAACGCCCGCGACATGTTCGGCAAGACCATGTCCATCCCCGACAGCGCCATGCGCAAGTGGTTCACCTACCTGACGCGCACGACCCTGGAGCGCATTGAGACGCTGTGCGACCCCGCACGCACCCACCCGCGCGAGGCCAAGCTTGCCCTGGCCCACCTGATCACCCGCGACTTGCACGGAGATGAGGCGGCCCATGCCGCGCGGGCGGCCTTCGAGGCCATCAGCCGCAAGAAACTGCCCGAGGACATCAAGTCGGCGGCCGTAGCGCTGGAGGGCGAGTCCGTCGCGGTCTGGGCGCTGGTCAAGCAGGTGCACGGCGGATCAGGGGCCGAGGCCAGGCGCCTGGTGAGCCAGGGGGGCGTGCACCTGATCGAGCCCGACAACCTCGATGAGCGCACCCTCAATGATGAAAAGGCCCAGTTCGGGAAGTCGGAACTCGACGGCCGCATCCTCAAAGTCGGAAAGCGGCACTTCTATCGGCTGAAATTGAGCTGAAACAGGGGCCTACTCGATACTCACTTCGACCTTCTGCATGGAGTATTTGCCGGCGTTGTCCTCGCTGGCGCCGATCTTGGCCACGGCGTCCATGCCGCCCTCCACCTGCCCGAACACCGTGTAGTTGTTGTCGAGGTGGGGCGTGATGGCCGTACACACAAAAAACTGGCTGCCTGCGCTGTGCGGATCGGGCTTGCGCGCCATGCTCAAGATGCCCGGCACGTGCCGGATTTCATTAAATTCGGAGGGAATGGCATAGCCGGGGCCCCCCGTGCCCGTGCCCGTGGGGTCGCCGCCCTGGATCACGAAATTGGGCACCACGCGGTGAAACTTGATGCCGTTGAAGTAGCCCTTCTGGGCCAGCTGCAACCAGCTCAATACATGATTGTGGGCGCGCTCGGGGAAAAAGATGACCGTGAAGGCTCCCGCCTGGGTGGTGACGCGCGCTTTGAAGCGCTGGCCCTTCTGGGCCGGCGTGACTTTGAAATTCTCGAGGTTGCTGCGCGCAGCGCTGGAACGCGCAAACCCCGGCGCATAGGGCCCGCTGTGGCCGTGAAGGGCCGTCAGGGTGAAGCTGCCCGGCTCCACGGCCAGGAGCTCAATCTGGCCCTGGGTGCTTTCTCCGGGCTTGAGCGTGACCGTCTCCACCTGCTGCCCCGTGCGCACGAGGCAGCTTTCCGGGGTGGGAGCTGATTTGTCGCGCTGCAGCAGAAAACTGACCGAGGCAAGGTCGAACCTGGGTTTGGCCGCCTGCGCGGGGGACTTGCCGTCGTTGGTGACCTTCACCGTGGCGAGGATCTTGTCGCCAAGCCGGTAATCCTTCTTGTCGAGCGTGAGCTGAACGTTCATGGGGACCCTTGCGCGGGACTACCGGCCAAAACCTGTCAACATCGCAGCCGCGATCAGTACGACAAACAGCAGAAAGATGCCGTAGGCGACCCAGCTTCGCACCGAGATGTCCTCGACGCGCGCGGGGGGCGCCACCAGATAGCGGGGCGCAGGCGGCGCATGGTGCCCGTGGTCGTCATGGCCGTGGCCGTGAGCGTCGTGCCCATGCCCGTGGTCGT
>ERZ761602.2633-NODE-2633-length-27465-cov-5.702444_pt1 | contig 27465 bp, 18 predicted proteins | sample MGYA00512165_ERZ761602 | MGnify/ENA primary metagenome ERZ761602 (study PRJEB28899, sample SAMN02445085) | bioreactor sludge metagenome | biome: EBPR sludge; isolation source: Thorneside wastewater treatment plant | place: Australia: Brisbane, Thorneside...
GCCTCCAGCCGGGCGAGAAGCGTCCGGTCGTCGTCGCGCAGCACGGCCTGGAGGGTACGCCGGCCAAGACGATCAACGAGGATCGCACGAGCCGGGACTGGGCGACGTACCGGGCTTATGCGCGCGAGCTGGCGGCGCGCGGCTTCATCGTGTTCGCGCCGCACAATCCGTACACGGGCGGCGAGGCCTTCCGGCGCCTGCAGGCCAGGGCGCATCCCCTCGGGCTGACGCTGTTCTCGTACATCCTCGGCCAGCACCAGCGGATCCTGGAGTGGCTCGGATCGCTGCCGCAGGTCGACGCGAGGCGGATCGGGTTCTACGGCATCTCGTATGGCGGGCTCTCCGCGCTGCGGCTGCCGGCGATGCTCGACGGATATGCACTCTCGATCTGCAGCGCGGCGTTCAACGACTGGCCGCGCAAGATCGTCTCCACGGATTTCCGGGCCGCGTACACGTTCACCGCCGAACACGATCAGTTCTCGTTCAACCTCGCCGGGCTGTTCGGCCACGCCGAGCTGGCGCGGTTGATCGCGCCGCGTCCGTTCATGGTCGAGCGCGGCCACCGCGACGGCGTCGCGCCCGACGAATGGGTGGCCTACGAATACGCCAAGGTGCGGCGGCTCTACGCCCAGCTCGGCCAACCGGACCGGACGGAGATCGAGTTCTTCGACGGGGCGCACGAGATCCACGGCGTGGGCACGTTTGCGTTCCTGCACCGCCACCTCGCCTGGCCCGCTCCGGCCGCCCGCCCATGAGCGCTCGCATCGCCGGCGTGGAAACGTGGGTCGTCCGCTACCCGGTGGCGGGGACCTTCAAGTTCTTCACGACCCGCGACGGGAAGCCGCCGACGCGCGACACCGTCCTGGTCCGGATCTCGGACGAAGCCGGCCGGGTCGGCTGGGGCCAGAGCGTGCCGTCGCGCACCTGGAGTTACGAGACGACGGAGAGTGTGCAGTCGACGATCGACCTCTATCTCGGCCCGGCGCTGGTGGGACGGGACGCGCTCGACCCCGACGACGCATGGCGGGCGATGAATGCCGCGATCGCCGGCTCGTTCTCCACCGGCCAGCCGATCGCGAAGGCGGGGATCGACCTGGCGCTGTTCGATATGGCCGGACGTATTCGCTCCCAGGATGCGGCGACGGCGCTGGGCCGGCCGCGGGGCGGCGCGGTCACGCTGAGCTGGACCCTCGATGTGCGCGCCGTGGCGGAGGTGGCGCCGGAAGTTGCGGCGGCGCGCGCGCGGGGGTTTCGGAATTTCAACGTGAAGGTCGGCCGCGATGTGGCCTTCGATCTCGAGGTGTGCCGGGAAATCCGGCGGCACGCGCCGGAGGCGTTCGTGTGGGTGGATGCGAACGGCGGCTACGATCTGGAAACCGCGCTCGCGGTCGCGCCGCAGCTGGCCGGGCTGGGCATCGCGGCGTTCGAACAGCCGCTGGCGGCAAACGCGCTGACCGGTTACCGGCGGCTGCGCGAGCAAGGGGCGCTGCCGATCCTGATGGACGAGGGCGTCGTGTCGCTGGCGGACCTGCGCGAGTTTCACCAGCTCGGCCTGCTCGACGGGGTGGCAATGAAGGTGTCGCGCTGCGGCGGGCTCACCGAGTCGCGCCGAATCGTGGAGTACATGGCCGAACACGGAATGTTGTTCTTCGCCAGTGGGCTGACCGATCCAGACGTCGCGCTGGCGGCGTGCCTGCACCTGTTCAGTGGATACAACCTGCCCCATCCCGCGGCCCTGAACGCCCCGCAGCTGCTGCGCGGCTCGGTGTTGCGGGCGCCGCTGCGGGTCGAAGGCGACCAGGCGTACCCGCCGGTCGGATCCGGGCTCGGAGTGGACGTGGAGGTCGCGGCGGACGGAACGGTCATCGCGCCGCGTTAGCATTGCCTTCCCGTGGGAGCGCGGCCGTCCCCGGCCGCAGCCTCGACGCGCGGTTCGTGACGATCGCGCTCCCAGGCAGGGATTGCCAGCAGTGGCGAAGCGCCCGAGACTCGAGCCCACGCCATGCACCGGTCGACGTTCTTCCTCGCGGTTCTTGCGCTTCCGTTCGGGTCGGGCGGGTCCGCGGCCGATGTCCGTCCGGAACGGCCGAACGTGATTGTCATCGTGAGCGACAATCAGGGCTATCGGGACCTCGGGTGCTTCGGCTCGCCGGAGGCGGTCACGCCACACTTCGACCGGCTGGCGGCGGAAGGGGTGAAGGGGCTGCAGTTCTACGTGACCTCGCCGGCGTGCACGCCGTCGCGCGGCAGCATCCTCACGGGGCGCTATCCGCAGCGGAACGGCCTTTACGAGATGATCCGGAACGAGCTGGTCACCTACAAGCACCGGTATACGCCCGCCGAATACGCCTACTCGCCCGAGATGACGCTCGGACTCGACGAGCGCGAGATCACCGTTGGCAACCTGCTCCAGGGCGCGGGCTACGTGACGGGCGTGATCGGCAAGTGGGACAGCGGGCGCGCCCGGCGCTTCCTGCCGCGCCAGCGTGGATTCGACTACTTCTACGGGCTGGCGGTGACCGGCATCGATTACTGGACGCATGAGCGCTACGGCGTGCCGTCGATGTACCGGAACAACCAGCTCGTGAGGGAGGAGGGGTTTTCCGAGGAGCTGTTCACGCGGGAGGCGCTCGCCTTCATCCGCGATAACCAGCGCCGGCCCTTCTTTCTTTACCTTCCGTACCACGCGCCTTCGGGCAATGCCAACCTCGACCAGCGGGACATCAACCCTCCGCAACGCTACCTCGCGCAGTATCCCAACCGCGATCCGAAGGACAAGCGTACCCAGTATCTGGCGACGATCACCTGCATGGATGACGGCGTGGGGCGGATCATGGCGCTGCTGCGGGAACTCGATCTCGACGAGAAGACCCTCGTGATGTTTTTCCCGGACAATGGCACCGGCGGGGGCACCGCCGACAACGGCATCCTGCGCGCCACCGGCACGCAGATCGACCGGCTCGGGGAGGGCGGCGTGCGGGTTAACTTCATCGCGCGCTGGCCGGGGGTGATTCCCGCCGGAACGACGACGTCGGCGTTTCTCTCCGCGCTGGATATCCTTCCCACCCTGGCGGCGGTGAGCGGCGCGGAAGTGCCGCCCTGGCTGCGGCTCGACGGCACGAACATCCTGCCGGTGCTGCAGGGGCGGGCGACGTCGCCGCGGACGGAAATGTTCTGGCAGAGCCGGAACTCCCGCGCGGCGCGGGTGGGGCGCTACAAGTGGGTCGAGGCGCCGAGCTTCTCGGGCCTGTTCGACCTCGACCAGGATCCGGGAGAAACCAGGGACCTGTCGGCGGAGCAGCCCGGCGAGCTGTCACGGATACGCGGCCGCTGGGAGGCGTGGCGTCGCGAGATGGATGCCGCGGAGCCCCGCGGACCGTTTCGGGATTACTGAGCCGGACGGCACCGGTGGGGTGGAGCCGCCTGTCCCCAGGCGGCTGGCGTGCGACGGACCGGTTCGCCGCGGCTGGTCCTCAACCCGCGGCGGAGGAAGCCATCGAACTTCAGCCGCCTGCGGACAAGCGGGTCCACCCTGCGAGTTGGGCCGGGCGGTTCAGCGCGCCGAGGCTTGGGCGGGGAGGGCGTTGCCGTTGGGCTGGTTCTGTCCGGCAGTGACCAACATGAATGCCACGGCGATCAGCGTCGCCGCCACCGCGTAGGCGACCCGCATGCCCGCCGTCGCCGCACCGGGGGTGGCGGAAGCGAGATCCGGCGTGCCCGCAGCCGCGGTGAATACGGCGCCCATCACGGAGGCGCCGGAAATCAGGCCGAGGTTCCGGGACAGACTGAGCAGCGCGGAAACGACGCCCCGCTGTTCCGACGGCCGGGCTACCATCACGGCAGTGGGGTTGGCGGTCTGAAACAGTGCATAGCTTGCCGTGAGGGTGACGACTGGAGCGACGTATCCCGCCAGGCCGAGCGAGGTCGGCAGGACCGCGAGGAGCACGGCGCTGGTGGCGATGCCGGTCAGCCCGGCCAGCGTCAGGCGATGCGGACCGAACCGGTCCACCAGTCGTCCGGCCGGCACGCCGGCGAGTGCCGCGGCGAGCGGACCGAGGGAGAGCACCAGGCCGACGGCCGCCGCTTCCAGCCCGAGGGTGCGGGAAAGATAGAAGGGACCGACGACCAGCGTGGTCATCATCACGGTTGCCACGAGGCCGCTCGCGGCCAGGCCGGCGCGGAGCGCGCGGTCCCGGAGCAGCGAGAGCCGGACGAGCGGCGCCGCCACGCGGCGCTCGACGTACACGAAGAGCAGGGCGGCACCGCCCGCGAGCGCCAGCAGGCCCGGGTGGAGCGGTTGGCCCCGGCGCGTCACGGCGAGCGCGAAACTGCCGAGCGCCAGTGCCAGCAACGCCGTCCCCGCGCCGTCGAAGGCCGGGCGCCCGCCGGCCGGGCGGCGGTCTGCGGGCAGGGAATGGCGGAGGAGAAACCAGGCGGCGAGGCCCAGGGGAACGCTGAACAGGAAAATTGCCCGCCAGCCGGCGACGACACTGAGAATGCCGCCAAGGGAGGGACCCAGGGCGGTGCCGAGGGCGGACATCGTGCCGAGCAGGCCCATCGTGCGGCCGGTGCGGGCCGGCGGCACCAGGTCGCCGACGAAGGTGAGCGTGAGCGCCATCATGGCGGCGGCTCCTGCGCCCTGGGCTGCGCGGGCGGCGACCAGGAGGCCGAGCGTGGGAGCGAATCCGGCCAGCAGCGACCCCCCCGCAAAGCACCAGATCCCGGCCAGGAGCACGCGCCGGCGACCGAACAGGTCTCCGAGCCGGCCGATGCTCACGATCAGCGAGGTCACGGCCACGAGGTAGGCGAGAACAACCCCCTGCACGGCTTGAAAGCTCGCTTCGAAGGCCTGGGCCAGCGTGGGCAGGGTGGCGTAGGCGATGCTCGTGCCGAGCGCGGACAGCAACATCGCCAGGGATAGTCCGACGACGGCTCGTGGCGCGGTGGTGGCGGTGAAGACCGGACCGGTGCCGGCTGCAGACGGGCTCGTGACGCTTGGGTTCATGCGTTGCAGTCTAGCGCGCCGGTTGACAGGGCGGAAGACGCACGCTCTGCATGGTATTCGTGCACGGGACGCCACTTCACCTCCGGCGCGAGTCGCCGCCATGACACGGCCGGATCTCAACCTGCTGGTCACCCTGGACGTGCTGCTCGCGGAGGGCAGCGTGGCGCGCGCGGCGCAGCGGCTGCGTTTGAGCCCGTCGGCGATGAGCCGGGCGTTGTCGCGGCTGCGCGCCGCGACGGGCGATCCGCTGCTGGTTCGGGCGGGGCGGGGTCTGGTGCCCACGCCTCGGGCGGTCGAGCTGCGGGGCCGCGTCGGCCAGGTGGTGCAGGATGCAGAGGCGATGCTGCGGCCGGCGGGCAAACTGGACGTGCGGACGCTCGCCCGGGTTTTCACGCTGCGAACCAGCGAGGGTTTCGTGGAGAACTTCGGCCCCGCGCTCCTTGCCCGGGTGGGGGCGGAGGCGCCCCGGGTGCAGCTTCGTTTCGTGGCGAAGCCGAACAAGGAGAGCGGGCCGCTCCGCGAGGGCGCCGTGGATCTCGAGACCGGCGTGGTGGAGCCGGCGACCGGCCCGGAATTGCGCGTGCAGGCGCTGTTCCGCGATCGTTACATCGGCGTCGTCCGGAAAGGTCACCCGCTCTCCAGCGGCAGGGTATCGCCGGCGCGCTATGCGGCGGGCCGCCACATCGCGGTGGCGCGGGACGCTGCGCACGATCCGGTCGACGCGGCGTTGGCGGAGCTCGCGTTGCGGCGGACGGTGGCGGTCGCGCTCGTCGCGGGCTTCTCGACCGCGGTCGCGCTCGCGCGCGTTTCCGACCTCATCGCGACGGTGCCCGAACGCCACACGGGAAACCTGCGCGCCGGCCTGCACAGTTTCCCCCTGCCGGTGGCGGTTCCGGAGTTCACGGTCTCGCTGCTCTGGCATCCGCGCCTCGACGCCGACCCGGCTCATCGCTGGCTGCGGTCCCTCGTCCGGGAGGCGTGCGGAGCGGGTCGGTGATTTCCTCGCCTGCGGCCGCCGCCAGCGACGGGGCGGTGGAACGCCTCACCCGGGTGGAGCCGCCGGTCCCCGGGCGGCCGACGTTCGACCGACTGGTCCGCAGCGGCTCGAGAACAAGCCGCTTCGCCTTTCAGAGCGGCCGTTCCTGGCCAGCGGCCTTGCTCCGGTTCAGAACAGGCTGGTCGCAAAACGGACTCCGAAGCGACGCAGGGACGGCGTGTCAAAGTGCACGGAGTCGCCCTTGTGCGTCAGTCCCGCGGACTCCACGATGATGACCCGAGGCACGAGGCGGGGAAGGGCGGTGAGCTGCTGGTCGACCACGCCCGCGTGAGGGTGGGTCGTGGCAGGCAGCCATTCGCCGAGGCGACCGGCGAGAAAGGGGATGTCAGGCGCCTGCAATTCGGCGCGCAGGTGACGAATCGTGGCGGCGAGACGGCTGGCGTATGTCGAGGCCAGCGCGAGTTCCTTGGCATCGGACTCGCCTTGGTGCCAGAGGAATCCCTGCAGGGTTCCGGCACGCAGGGCGGCCTTGGTGCGTGCGATGGCCGCGGCCAGGAGGTCTCCGCCCGGTTCCCAGCGGGACAATGCCGTATTGCCCACGGCGCAGGGCACGAGACCGATGGCCAGCCGGGGATCCGCGTCGGCGAGCGTGGCCGCGAATGACGCCGCCAGTCCGGCACCCGCGCGAGCGGAATCGAAGTGCAGCGGCTCGGTCGCGGGAATCCATTCCTGGTCCCGCGTGAGCTTGAACACCCGAGGATGAACGACACCGGTCGAGCCGTCGGGAAGCGTGCCGCGACCCGCCATGTTGGATTGGCCCAGGAGGACGAAAATGCGCAGCGGCGGAAGCTCCGTCGTCGCGGCCGGGAGCAAGGGCGCTGCCAGGAGGTGAAGCGCAAGGAAGAGCAGGACGTGTTTCATGGCGCGCCGGCCTTGGACTGGCGAAGGGTGCGCACGAAGTCGGGGCGAACCGGCTTGGTGGCGCCGCCCCACCGGGCGCGAACGAAGGACGCGATCGCCGCGATTTCATCGTCGGGCAGGCCGTAGAACGGTGGCATGTCCGGAAACGGGGTGTTCTTCCGCTCCAGGTTGCGACCGAACAGGATGCTGCGAACCACCGCCTCGTCGGACTCGGCGACCACTTTTGACCCCGCCAGCGCCGGAGCTATCCCGGGCTGGCCCTGTCCCGCGGGCCCGTGACATGCCGCGCACAATGCGAAGTGCTGCTCACCGCGCGCCAGCGCTGCGTTCGTCGGCCGCGTTGCGTTCGTAGGCTTCTCCGCCGGCGCTGCGCTCCAGATCTGTCGCAATCCCGCCGCGCGCTGCCGGATTTCGGCGTCGGGCGCGCGCTCGAGCGGCACCAGCAGCGGCAGCGCGCGGGCGGCGCTGTCCCGGGGGAGCATCGCGCTCGCGAGCCCGTCCAGCAGCGCGGTTCGCATCCACTTTGGCCCGGTAGCGGCACCGATTTCCGCGAACAGGCGCGAGAGCTCGCGGGGGCGATTCGCCCGGCCGATCGATTGCGCGAGGGCACCGAGGAGCCGCCTGCCGCCCGCGTGCTCCGCACTCCAGGACGGATCGGCGATCAGGTGGCTCACCAGCGCGAGTTCCCGGGCCGCGAGACCCGACATCGCGATCTCGACGATCCCCGGCTGGTCGCCATCGCGGAGAAGCACGCGGGAGAATCCGCCCAACGCGTCCCGGGACTGGAATTCCCCGAGCGTGAAGAGAAGCTGCCGTCTCACCGCGGCCGACGGGTCGCCGGTGCGAGCGAGCACGGCACCCGCGACGCGCGCGTCGCCCAGCAGGGGTTCCGCAATGCGCAGCGCGGCTTCGCGGACGCGCGGAGAGGCATCTTCCGTCGCCGGGGCGGCAAGGTCCGCCGTGACGGCGCCCAGGCCCTCGAGCGTCCAGAGCGCGTGGATACGAGCCAGTTCATTGGCGTGGTGGAGCGCCATGTCCCGCAGTGGCGCGACCACGGAAAGGTCGCTGCGCTCGACCAGGAGCCGCTGGGCGGTGTCGCGCCAGAACCCGTTGGGATGCGATAGCAACGAGACCCACGCGGCGGGCCGATCGAGCGGCACCTCTGGCGCCCGCCCCCGCGGACGGTCGGTGCGCACGACCCGGTAGATGCGCCCGAGGCCGTTGAAGGGTTCATACAGCTTCCGGGCGAGGAACTGCCCGCGAAGGAAACTCGTGTGGAACAGATATCCCTCGAGAATGCCGCGGTGCAGGTCGACGAGGTAGAGCGTTCCGTCCGGCCCGTTGGCGGCGGCCACGGGGCGGAATCGCTCATCGTGGGAGAAGATGAACTCGCGTTCGGCGTAGGCGTTGGCGGCAGTGATGCCGGAGTCCGTTTCGCGCAGGACAGAGCGGCGGACGAAGCGGCCGGCAGCTTCGCCGAGGAACACATTACCCGCGTACTCCGGGCCAAACTGGTCTCCACGATACACGACCGGGCCGGTGTTGGCGGTGAATTCGCGGAGCCGGCCGTCCTCGGTGAGCTGCCCGCGTCGGTTCACACCCGGCGTGATGGCATGAGGCCACGTGCGCTGGTCGGTCGTGAGGCGCACATCGATCCAGGAAGAAGCCGGGAAGTGCGGGTTGCGGGTGAAATAGTGGCCGGGCACGAGATCGGCGATCAGATGGTCGCCATTGGAGGAATAGAACAGGCGCCCGAAATTGTCCTGGGAAAGGCCCCACTGGCCGCGGCGGCTGACCTGCGGGGCAAGCTGCCACGGACCCGAGGCGGCGCGAATCCGGCGCGTGAACCGCGACCCGTTGAGCCAGTTGTCGAGCGTGCGCACGATGTCCGCTTGCGCGATCCAGGGATTGGCGGCGACGGGCAGGCCATCGACGATCGTGGCCGAGGCGTCCGCCTTGCCGTCGCCGTCCGTGTCGCGGGCAAACAGGAGCCGAGGCAGTGCGAGCACAAAGGCTCCGTCGCGGGAAGGCTGGACGCCGCGCGCCCACTCGATGCCGTCCAGAAAGACCGTACGACGATCCATGCGACCGTCCCGGTCGGTGTCCTCGAGGATCACGACGCGGGATTTCGGGGCTTCCATCGCGGCCATGCCCGGCAGATTGGCGCGCGCCGGCCAGTTATAGCCGGGCCATTCCAGGACCCAGGCGCGACCGCGTTCGTCGAACGTGACCGAGATCGGGTCCTGCACGAGCGGCTCGGACGCCACGATTTCAAGGGAGAACCCGTCCGGCAGGTCGAAGTGGCGGATCGATTCCTCCGCCGGACGAACGGGAGCGTCCGGGATTTTCCACGACTCGGGTGGAGCGGAGCGGTCGAGCGTGGAGCGGTCGCCCGTCTGCGCCAGCGAAGCCGCCAGGGTGGACCATGCCAGCAGGAGGAGCCCGCCGCCTCGATGGAACGTGCTCATGGCGTTGAAACGTTGACCCAATTCGGCGTGCTCCACGCGAGGTTTCCCAGCCCCGTGGCGACGTTGCCGCCCCAGTGCTCGGAAGTCCCTTCCTGCTCGACGCGCCAGTAGTACCAATGCGAGCCGCTGGCGCTCACGGTGTCCGTGTGTTCGAGCGTCGTCGCGAGGGCCGAGCCTTCGAGGGAGAAAGACCGCAGATCAACGCCGTCGCGGATCAGGGTGGCGCGCCGAAGCGGTCGGGTGCTCTTCGCGACGAGCGAGAGGCGTACCTTGCCGCCGGAGTGGGTCTCCTGGCCCATCAAGACACCGTTGGCGCGGGCTTCGATCGCCATGCGCGCGCCCGAGGTCGCGAATACGCGGCGCGCACGGTAGGCTTCGAGGATCGCGTCCGGAGTCAGCGCAGATACGTAGAGACCGGTGACGCCTCCGCCGAGGCCGGGACTGCGGCGGTGATTGTCGCTGGTGCCGACGAAGCCGGCGCGGTGGCCGGCGGCGAGGGTGGCGTGAATCTTCCTCGGATTGAGGAAGAAGACGCCCCAGCCCGAGGTGACTTCGAGCGCCACTTCGGTGGGGTGCGGATGAAAATCGAAGCTCGCGTGCTGCGTGTGCATGATGCCCCCCGCCGCGGCGACGGCCGCGTGAAGTTTTCCGATGTCGCCGCGCACATCCGTATAGCGCACGAGCGGCCCGCCGGCGCGCGGATAGATGACGGTGCGATGGTTCGGGTAGTTGGCGCCCCAGAAACGCGGCTGGTCGAAGGCCACCGTGCCGTCGCTGGGACGCTGCTGGGTCCACTCGTAGCCCGGCAGGGCGACAAATTTTCCGTCTCGCGACAGGGCCCGGGCGTAGAAGGCGCCGGTCTGGTATTCGCCGTCGGTGAGGGGGCAGACGAACAGATCGTTCTCCTGCATGACGAGCGCATCGAGCCGCCCCCGATCGCGGGCGTAGAAGAGGATCTCGTCGGGCTCCCCCTCCGCATCGGCCGAAAGGCCGCTGTGCACATGCGAATCCATCCACACGAGGGTGAACGCACGCCCCTCCTCGACCACTTCGTGTCGCGTCGGGGCGGCGTCGGGCGGAGGGAGTTCGATGCGTTTCCAACCCTGCCATTCCTCGGTGACGAGCGGCGCCACGTCGGCCAGCACGGCGGAGACGCGGTGATATTCGCGCACCGCATCCCGCGGCAGCGTCGAGGCCAGGAGCTCGATCCTCCCCGCGCGGACTTCCGCGTCGTGCGCCACCCGGTAATCGACATAGCCGCGCGCGAGCACGACAGGGGCTTCCGGACGGCCGCCCAGGATCCGGCGGCCGCAGAGATCGCCGGTGACATTGGCCGTGTCGCCGGCATGGCGGACCTTGCGCTCCCAGAGCAGCCACACGGCGTCTCCGTCGCGCACGAGCATCGGATCGCGCCGGCGACCGAGGTACCCGCCGGTGGGCACGCGCTTGGGCTCGAGCTGGGCGAGGAGACCGTGGGCGAGCACAGCGACTTCGCTCGCGCCGCGGTCATCGGCGACTCGCTGCCACCTGGAGCCGACGCGTCGCGCGACCTCGATCGAGTGCAACTGATCGTAGACACCGGTGCCTCCGGTGACGTCGGTGACTTTCAGCCATGCGACATGCAGTTCTCCGGCGGCATTGCGGGTGGCAACGGGTTTGAGGCAGCGATCGGGCGAGGTGGAGACGTCTTCGATCGGGCCCAGCGTCGGGGCGAACGTGCGCGCGTGGATGGTGGAGCGACCCGCGCGGTAGCTGTCCCAGAAGACCCAGATCCTGCCGGCAGCGTCCTTGGCGAACGTCGGTCTAAACGAGTCCGTGTCGGTCGCGCCCACTTCGACCGCCGGAGCGGCGTGCTCGCCCACCGTTCTGACCATCGCGCGAAAGCGTCCGTCGCGATGCTCCACCCACGCGACGGCGAAAAGACCCGGCGCGACCCCGGCCACCGTGGGGTGGAGCGCGTCCACCGCGGGAGCGGAGAGTGCGATCGGAGCCGACCACGTCCCTTGCTCGCCGCGGCGGGCGTGCACGCTCCAGCGCCCGTCCTTGCAGGCCGCCCAGGCCACGCACATCTCCCCGTTGGCGCCGGCGGCGAGCTCGGGATGGCCGAAGATGCCACCACCCTCGGCCGCATCGAGCATCGGCGTGTCGCGCGTGAACGGCAGCTCGCGGCCGACGACGTGCTCACCCGAGGGGGAATAGGAGTGCCAGACGGCGTAACCCCTGCCGGCGGCATCGAGCACGAACGCAGGATGCGTGTCGTAGGGGATCGGATAGAACGCGCGATGCTGGGCGAGGTAGCGCCGGTTGAGGGGAGTGGGCCCGGCGGGCGGCGCGGACGTCGGTTCGCCGGCGGCGAACGGCGCCGTTGGCGAGAGGGAGAGGCCCAGGGCGAGGAGCGCGCACGGCGCCCGGAAAGATCGAGGCATGAGGGGTGAGCGTGGAGTTGAAAAGGTGCTCTAGCGTGACGCCTGCGATCCGGCCTTGAGCAGACCGGCCGCCTCGGCCGGAGCGATCTCGCGCAGGAAGATATTCCGCCAGCGGATCTCGCCGCCGTGGGTTTGGAGCTGGATCGGGCCACGCTCGAGAATCGGCCGCTGTTCGGCCGGCGGGCGCTGGCGGTCGAAATGGTTGAAGAGGACCGCGTGATCGACGACCAGCTTGGAATTGAGCCAGACCGAGACGCGGTCGCCCACCATGACGATGCGCACCTGGTTCCACTCGCCGAACGCCCGGTCGGCCACGACGAGCGGATCGCGGCCCGGCGTCCTGGGCAGGTTGTTGTACAGGCCGCCCGAACCGAGGTGCGGATTGCGGTCGGAGGGGGCCTTGCGCCGCGGTTGATGGATGTCCCAGATCTGCACCTGCGGATAACCGCGCAGGTAGATGCCCGAATCGGCGCGGGGGACCGTCTTATATTCGAGCAGCAGTTCGAAATCGCCGTACTCCCGCTCGGTCGTCGCGTAGTCGCCGAAGCCGTCGTTGATCAGTTCTCCGTCCAGGGCCCTCCAGTGCGGCAGTCCGGTCTTCTCGTTGCGCTGGGTGAGCGACGCGGTCCATTTTGCGATCAAGGCATCCCGCTGCGGCGCGGGCAGCGCGAGAAGCGCGCGAGGATCGTAGGTGGTGCCGCCGCGCCAGCCCGCCAGATCGCGGCCATTGAAGAGAGCCACGAAGCCAGGGGGCGGAAGCGCGGCCAGGCCGGCGTCGGGCAATAGAAGGAGGGCGAAGAGGACCAACCGGGACGGGTGCATGGGAAGAACGCGAGGAGGCGGCGGGGAAGAGAAGGCTCGGACGGAAGGCGGAACGAGTCAGGCTTGGTGGTCCGTGCGTGCCACCATGCCTGCAGCGGCACCTGTCCGCGGGCAGCGGTTCGGGACGTACCGGACGCCGTCAGCGCCTTTCCTGCGCCCGCTGGCCTGCCGGTTCGCGGCATCATCGCGGATCAGAACACGCCCTTGATGCCGAAGGTGTAGAAGGTGCCGACGCGCGTGTGGATCGTGGGATAATGCGGTTCGAGGCGATAGCGATACTCCGGCACGTTGAAGACGTTCCGGATCTGGAAAAACAGGCCCATGCGCTGGGTGAGCTGGTAGCCGCCGTTGAGATCGATCATCGTGCGAGCCTTGCGATAGTCGATCAGGGCGTTGATGGCGGCGGGCGTTTCGCTCGTCCATTTTCCAGCGACGCCGAAGGTGATGCCGCGATGGCGATAACTCACCGTGCCGCTGATCATGTGCGGGGTCATTAGAGCGCGGAGGGCATTCGCGTAGGTGCGCGTGTAGCTGGCGGAAACGTTCAAGCCGCTGAAGAGGCCGGGCAGGAACGAAAGCGATTGGCTGTATTCCACCGTGCCACCGCGGACGCGCAGGGTGCCGGGACGGTTGGCGGACGAGATGAAGCGATAGCCGGAATAGAGAGGATCGTCCCCGTAGCCGAAGTAGTCCGAGGTGAACTCCTGCGTCATGATGCTGTTCGAGATGTCGTTTTGAAACAGCGTGACGGCCAGGTTGCCGATCGGTTCGAAGTAGTACGCGAGGCGGGCGGAGAAGTTGTGCGACGTTTCGGGCAGCAGGTCGGGATTCGGTACGGTGGCGGTCAGCGTGTTTTCGTTGAACTGGAGCACGCCCCCGAGGTTGCCGATCGGCGGGCGGGAGATGGTGTAACTGTAGCCCACGTGGGCCTGCAGGCTCTCGCTCAGGTGCAGCTTGGCGCTGGCGGAGGGGAAGAGGTTGTCGTACTTGGTCTTTTTCACGACCTTGGGCTGGCTCATGAACTGATAGGTGAGGCCATCGATCGTCGTCGCGCGCCCGTTGGCGGGCGCCCCGGTGTATCCGGCGGAGCGGACCTCGGCCGCGGAGCGCGCCTGAAACTCGCGCAGCGCGGTCTGGGTCTCCTCCCAGCGAAGTCCGGCCTGGAGCTGGACGCGGCCGAGGCGCACGTTGCCCATGCCGTAGGCGGCGAAAAAGGTCTCTTTGATGTAGGAAACGTTGTCGATGTAGGCCGAGAAGAAGTTCGCCGGGGTCGACAGATCGACGAAGTATTCCGGACGCTCGCGGAAGAGCCGCGCGAGTTCCGCGCGGTTCGGAAAAACCGGGCCCGACCCGGAAAGCGACCGCACCGTCGCTCCGTTCTCCACCTCCCAGCGATTCTCGGGAAAAGCGACTCCCGCAAAGCTGCCCGTCGTGCCGCCGCCCGGGCCCCGATAGCTCCAGTTGCGCGCGGCGTTGGGATTGCGGAAGCGGTGATAATCCTCGGTCGCCTTGCCGCCGAACTTCAGCCAGGTCGGCAGCCGCCAGGGTGTCGACCAGCGCGCATTGAACTGGGCCTGGTAGATCTCCTGTTCCGCGAACCGCGCGTCCTCGAGCACGCGGGGGTTGGTGAAATTGGCGGGGTTGGACAGGTCTCGACCGCTGGTTTGCACGATCTGCCAGTCGATGTCGGTCAACGACGAGCGGCTCAGGCGCAGGCCGAGGCCGGTGAGCGCGGTCGTGGGAACGTTGTTCGGCCCGATCGTCGGGAGCGAAACATACCGGTTGGTCGAGATCGTGTAGTGGAATCCACCGTCGACGATCCAGTCTCCCGGACGCCACTCGAAGCGGGGCGAAAGGGTGCGGGTCTGCGCGTACTTGTGGGCGTGATTGGTGGACAACGCGAGCTGGGCGTTGCTGAACGTGAAATCGTTGAGCCCGTTGCCGGAAACGGACGCCCGTCCGCCCGGCACGCTGAAGGCGACCGTGCGGGTGTCGAAGAACGAATCGAAGTAATTGTACATCGCGTTCAACGCGAACACGAGCGTCGGGCTCGCCTTGTAGTCCAGCGTGAGCGACGGCGTGAACCGTCGCGTGAATCGCGGGACCGAGAGCAGGCTGACCGAGGTGATCACATGTTCGCGCGGATCGGCGGCGGTGGGAACCGAATCGTAATTGGCGTCGGCGCGGCTCTGAATGATGTACTGGTTCGATTCGCTGAGATTCAGCACGAGGCCCAGGCGATTGTTCAGGAAAACGTCCGAGTATTCGAGGATGGCCCCCGGGAGGAACTTGAAGGATTTCCGGTCGCTGGGCGTATAGCTGCGGCGCCAGTCGAAGTCGTCGCCGTTGGCCATGAAATGCGCCTGCCACGAGAGGCGCCGGCCCTTGCGTTCGAAGGCGCGCTTGGTCTTCAGGTTGATCGTCCCCGCCGGGGCGTCCGCATCCTGGTCCGCGGCGGTCGTGTAGTTGACCTCGATCCGGTCGAGGCTGTTGACCGAAACCTGGTCGAAACTGAAGGACCGGGCTCCGGCGTTGGTGGCCTGCGAGGCGTCGGCACTGGAAAGCTTCATGCCATCGATGCTCACGCCCACGTAATTCGGATCCAATCCCCGCAGCCTCGGACCGCGGGCGTCCGGACCGACGTAGTGGACGTCGACGCCGGGAACGTTTTTCAGAAACTCCCCCACGCTGCCCTCGGCCACGTCGCCGAACGCGTCCGACGACAGGCTGTTGGTGAGATTCATGGAGCGGCGTTGCTCCATCAGCGCCTTGGCGTTGCCTTCGCGCTCGGACCGGACGACGAAGGCATCGAGCTTTTGCACGCTGACATCCGCTCCGGCGGTGGCGGGAACGAGTTCGAAATTCCGGGTGACGGTCTCGCCGGCCGACACCGCGATGGTCGCCAGCTCCGTCTTCAACCCGGTGTACGTGACGGCGAGCGTGTGCGTGCCGGCCGGGACATTGCCCAGGCGGAACGCGCCGTCGGGCTCGGTGGTGGCGGAAAATTGCGTGCCCGCGATGCGGACCGAGGCATGGGCGAGATATTCCCCGCGCGTGGCATGAACGACCGTGCCGCGAACGGTCCCGACGCCCGCGCTGCCCGCAGGTCCGGGAGCGACGGATGAGGCGGGAGGTTCCGGGTGGTCACCTGCCCCAGCGACCACCCTCGCGCCGTTTGGGACGGAATCGCGCGTCGACGTTCGCGTGACACTGATGGCGCCGGAGGTTTCGTTGACCGAGTACTTCAATCCGGTCCCCGCCAGCAGGCGGGCCAGTGCGTCGCGCACCGACATCTCGCCGCGCACGGCATTGGTTCGCACCCCTGCGACGGCCTGGCTGCCGAAGAGCACCTCCGTCCGGCTCTGCGCCGCGAAGCGCGGCAATGCCGACTCGGCAGGCTGCGCGGGAAGATCGAACGTGCGGCGCGGGCTGGAGTCGGCGGCCACGCCGGCGGCGACCAGAGCGGTGAGCCCAAGCAGCCGGGTAACCCGCGAGCACCAGGCGGCAACCGAGTCAGGAAAGGGGCTGGTCATGCCTACGGAGGCGAACGACCGGCGGTCTTTCCCTACGGAAATCTCGCGAAAATCCCGCTCAGCGTCGACGCAGCACGATGGCGTCGTTTTCGCGCTGGCCGACGACTCCGAACTGCGCCTCGAGCAACTCCAAGAGGGCGGCGCTGTTGCCGGCGCGCACCACGCCGCCCAATTCGAGCTGGCCCAGCGACTCGTCGCCCAGTTCGACGCGGACGCCAGCATGGCGGTTGAACTCGGGCAGCATTGCGGCCAGGGGCGTCCTCTTGAGTTCGAGCAGCGGCGCGCGCCAGCCCAGGCGACGCCGCAGGTCGGCGGTGGAGAGCTGCTCGACCGCGGGGGGCGTCGCGGCTTGGGGTGGCACGACGACCCGCTGGCCCGCGCTGAGCGTGGCCCACGGTGCCACATCGGCGGACGCGGGATGCACCTCCGCCGCCGCTTCCACGGCCACGCGCCCTTCGGTGACGATCACTTCCACCTGCGGACCCGTTTGCACGGCAAACTCGGTGCCCACGGCGCGCACTGCCATGTCATGGACAAAGACGACAAACGGTCTCGACGGATCCTTCGCCACCGCGAAGTGAGCCTGCCCCCGCTCCAGGCGCACGCGCCGGATTCCGGCTTCGAACTCGACGCGGAGGGCCGCGCCGGGCGCCAGCTCAACGATCGAGCCATCGGCCAGCACGCGGGTCTCGACGGAGTCCGCCCGGGCCAACACGGCCACCGGACCAGCCTGGTCATCCAAGAACCACCGGGTTGAAAGCGCGCCGGCGACGAGGAGCGCGAGCGTCGCGGCGCCGGACCATGCGAGCCGGCGCCGGCGCCGGCGTCGCAGCACGCCCGACTCGACCACCTCCAGCAGCCGTGCCGTGCGACCAGTCGCCGCGATCCAGTCGAGCGCATCGGACCGACGGTCCGGGTCGGCCGGCTGGGGAGAGGCAGGACGGGAGGGGCGGGTCATGACCGGCAGAACTCCGTGACCCCGCGGGTGCGGAGGAACTTCTCGATGCGGCGGGCGCCTCGTGCGACCTGTTCGTCGACGGTCTTCTCCGAGATGCCCAACCGCACGGCAACTTCGGCACGAGGGAGATTCTTGAGCCGGTAGAGCATCACCACTTCACGACACCGCGGAGGCAGCGCCAATACCGCCTCCGCGACAAGGCGGAACTTCTCCTCGGCGTCCGCCGATTCCGCGACGCCGCGCGCGCCGTCGTCCACCGGCAGGTGCGCGAGGTCGGCCACGGGCGTGACGGGCGCCACATGCTGGCGACGCACGAGATCGATGGCGAGCTGGCGGGCGATCTTGAAGAGCAGCCCGCGCGCGGAATGGATCGGTTTGCGGGCCCGCGTGCGCCAGATCTGAAGGTACGATTCCTGCGCGACGTCGTCGACATCGCGCACGCCGGGAAACGCTCCGCGCAGATAGGCCTTGAGCGAGGCGTCGTGCGGTTGCACCTCGTCGGCAAACCAGGCTTGCAGCGAGGAGGGCGTCGATGGGTTGTCGCGGACCGGGGTGTCCATCCGGGTAGTTTTCCGGCGAGTCTACTCCGTGTGCCGCTTCGCCTTCGAGCGGCCGCCCTTCCAGATGTCGTACTGGGGGTCGGCGTAGGTCGCGAAGAACGCGTCGAGGCGCCGGGCGAGCTCCGTGCGCTTCGCCTCCATGCCGGGCTGCCCGTAGGCGTTGAAGCGCTCGTGCGGGTCCCGCTTCATGTCGTACAGCTCGTACGGTCCGTTCGGATACCGGGCGACATACTTCCAGTCGTCGACGCGGATCGCCCGCGTGGTCTCCATCTCGTAGTAGATGACGTTGTCCCAGTCCTGTGCGCGCCCCGCCAGCGTGGGCGAGAAATCGCGGCCGGGGGACTTCGGCTGCGCCGGCATCTTCGCCTGGAGGCCGAGGTGGCCCAGCACGGAGGGGAGAAAGTCGTAGTTGCTGACCAGGAGGTCGCTCGTCTTCCCGGCGGGGATGCGGGCGGGATGGCGGAAGATGAACGGAATCTGCATCATCAGGTCGTGCGCGCCCGTCGGCCGCGTGTGGTCGCCCATGCCCCAGATGCCGTTCTGGCCGCCCATCCAGCCCTGGTCGGCCGCGTAGACGACGAGCGTGTTCTCGTCGAGGCCGAGGCGCTTGAGCGTGGCCATGATGTCGCCGACTCCGTCGTCCACGCCGCTGGTCTCCGCGGCGACGCGTTCCATCGCGACCTGTTTGTTGTGGAATTGCTTGTTCGCGTGCTGCCAGGGGTGCATCGCGTCGACCGGAAAGCTCTTGAAGACCTTGTCCTTGTAGTACGCCGCGTGCCGGTTGCGGGCGGGATTGAGCATCAGCGGACCGAGGTTGTAGGGGCCGTTGTAGGCGAGGAAGAGGAAGAACGGCCGGTCCTTGTTCTCCTCGATGAACTGGATGCCCTTGCGCGTCCAGAGGTCGGTCTTGTAGCCGGGTTCCCGATACACCTTGCCGTGCTCGATGATGTCCTGGTCGTAGAACTCGCGGGAGGAGCCGTCGGGCTTGGTGATCCAGAAGGAAAAGCCCTCGCTCGGCTTCAGGTTCTCGCCCAGGTGCCACTTGCCGCTGAGCCCGCAGGTGTAGCCGGCATCGCGCAGGATCTCGCCGATGGACGTGAACTCCTGCAGCGTGTTGTACGCCTTCGGTCCCATCATGTACTGCGGGTCGAGGAAGGAGTGCACGCCATGCTGCGACGGGATCAGCCCGGTCAGGAAGGTCGCGCGCGTCGGCGAGCAGACCGGGTTGCTGCTCAGCGCCCGCGTGAAGCGCACGCCTTCGGCCGCCAGGCGGTCGATGTGGGGCGTGCGGATGTCGGGGTTGCCGTAGCAGCCGAGCGACCACGCGCCCTGGTTGTCGGTCAGGATGAAGACGACGTTGGGCGGCTTCGGAGCGGCGGCGTGAAGATCGAAGACGGCCGCGAGGGCAAGGGCGAGGAGGAGAAGGCGTTTCATGCCGGTGGAGGCGAGGGCGGACAAACGACGGACGGTGCGGCGGGGTGAAGCGCCGGACCCGCGCGGGCGGCCGGCCTGCTCACAGTCACGCTCGCCGGCACTCGGGCAACAAAAAACCAATGTTGCGAACAGCAGCGGGGCGCCGTAAGCCTCACTTTCCGTCCGGGGCGCCGGCCGGGCGCCATACGGTCCTCGCCGCATCGAGACCGAGCGCGGCGATGGCCGCGAGAAACAGCGAGCTCGCGCACGCCATGAAGACGTAGCGCTGCCCTTCCTCGCTCGTGGTCCCGTATGCGAGCAGGGTCGGCACCATCATCGCGGTGAGCGACGCGCCGAAGTTGCCCCACATGTTGGCCCAGCCGGCGGCGGCGGCGGTCACGCGGCCACCGATGTCCTGCAGGAAGGCCCACACCGCCGGCGTGCCCAGGTCGACCGCGAACGAGACCACCATGCAGCACCCGACGACGCCCCAGGCCGAGTCGGCGAACAGGCAGCCGACGTACGCGGTGCCGGCCAGCGTGCCCGACAGGCTCAGGGGGAGGCGCCGGCCCCATTTGAGCCCGAAGCGCCGCACCGACGCGTCGGCCAGCAGCCCGCCGGCGATCTGGCCGAGCATGCCGCACGCGAGCACGAGCGTGACCATGCGACCGCCGGCCACCGGCTCGACCTGTTTCGCCTCCTTGAGGTAGGTCGGCAGCCAGGTGATCAGGAACGCCCAGCCGATGTTGATGAGGAATTGCATCCCGGCGTTGAGCCAGAGGCTGCGGCTCCGGCAGAAGGCCCACAGCACCGGGCCCAGCTCACGCGTGGGCAGCGGCGGCTCCACCGGCGGCGTGCCGATGTGCGCGCGCTCGGCGGCGTTGCAGTCGGGATGGTCCGAGGGCCGGTCGCGCACGACCCACCAATAGGCGGCGGCCACGACCACGCCGATGGCACCGTCGATCCACAGCACCGGGCGCCAGTGACCCAGCGAGACCACCATCCAGGCGGTGAGGAACGGCGCGAGCGTGCCGCCGATGCGGCCGCCGAGCGTGATCATCGAACTCGCGCGCGCCCGCTCGGCCAGCGGCATCCAGCGCCGGATCAGCGCGCCGCTCGTCGGATAGGCACCCGCCTCCGCCGCGCCGCAGAGCAGCCGCATGGCCATCAAGGCCGGATAGGAGCTCACCAGGCCGGTCAGCGCGGTGAAGAGCGACCACAGCAGGATGTAGGTGGTGAGCATCCAGCGGGCTCCGAAGCGGTCGCTCGCCCAGCCGGCCGGCACCTGGAACAGCGCGTACGAGAAGAAGAAGACCCCGAGCACCCGGCCGATCTGCTCCTTCGTCAGCGCGACCTCCTGCTGGAACGACACCGCCTTCACGATTTCCGCGAGGCAGATCCGGTCGAGGTACAGGATGAACGCCATCGCCATGCTGACGGCGATGATCCGGCCGCGCACTCGCGACGGCGTCATGGCGGCGGCTTCAATCACTGCCAGTTCGTCCGGAGGAAGCGCACGAAATTGCCGTGGAAGATCCCCTCGATGTCCCCGGGCTTGTACCCGCGCGCCGCGAGCAGGCCGTCGAGCCGCGCGAGGTCCGCGATGCTGTCGAGGTCCATCGGCGTCTGCTCGGTGCCGTAGCCGCCGTCCAGGTCGGTCCCGATGCCGACGTGCCGCGCATTGCCCGCGAGCTGGCAGATGTGATCGATGTGCTCGCAGATCTTCTCGAGCTTCAGGTTGAAATCCTGCGGCTTGGACCGCAGGTGCGCCCAGCCGTGCACCATCATGATCGCGTCGAAGGCCATGCCGATGACCGCGCCGCGCGCGATGAGCGCCTTCAGCTGCGCGTCGTCGAACTGGCGGTTCCAGTTCGCCAGCGCCCGGCAGTTCGAATGGCTCGCCCACACGGGACCGTGGAAGCGGTCGAGCGCGTCCCAGAAGCTTTCGTCGCAGAGATGGGTCGCGTCGAGGATGATCCCGAGGCGCTCCATTTCCCGCAGCAGCTCGTGGCCGCGCGGCGTGAGCGGGCCCTCGTCGTCGGTGCCGTGGCCGTAGACGCCCGGCCCGTAGTGCACCGGCCCGAGCGCGCGGAGGCCGTCGGCGTACGAACGCTCGAGGTGCTTCATCGAGACGATCGAGTCGGCGCCCTCGAGGCTGAGGATGTAGCCGATGGGCCGCTTCTCTTCCGGCGCGGCCGGCGCCCCGAGCCACCGCGCCAGGTGGGCGTCGAGCTGGCTGCGGTTGCGGATCTGCACGAGTTCGCCGCAGTGCTCCATCTCGCGGTACCAGGCGAGCTGGCCCTGCGTCTCGGCCCAGGCCTGCTCCGGACTCGCGAAGCCCGGCAGCCGGCCGAAGTAGGGCACGTAGCGCGCGAGCTGGGTCGCGACGCAGAGCCCGACGTTGCCGCGGCGCATTTCCGGAAAGCACACCGTGCTCCGCGAGCGGAAGCCGTGGTCGGTCATCCCGATCTCGCGCCGGCGGAGACGTTCCTGCGTCCAGCGCTGGTCGCGGTTGTACTCGATGGCGTTCCAGGCGAGATCGAGGTGAACGTCGAAGATCAGTCGGGGAGTCATGCGCGCCACGGTGAGGGGCGGTGCGCCCGCAATGGCGCGAGAGTCATCAGCGAAGCTATCCACGATGTCGATACGATCGTGGGCCTTTCCTTCGCGCCTCTGCGGCTCTGCGCGAGACCTGGCTCGATGCCATCCCTGCCTCGCGCCCGCTTCGCCCGAGGCGCGGAGGCGCGGAGAAAAGCGGGCGATCCCCTTACTTCGCGGCGGGCGCCAGCGACTGCAGGTAGGCCGTGACGGCCTCGGCATCGCGACGGTCCAGGCGATACGGGGGCATGGGCGGCAGCACGGCCGGGCGGCCGTTGGGGCGCTCGCCGGTCATCAGGAAGTGGGTCATGTCCGCGGCCGTGTAGCCGGCAGGCAGGCCGGCGATCTTCGGCGCGACGGGCACGAACGGCATCGGCACGGTCGGGGCAAACGGCAGCGGGGAGCCCGTGAGGTGCTTGTCCTCCAGGAACGCGCCTTTCTGGTCGCGCGGCGAGTGGCAGTCGATGCAGAGGCCGAGCTGGTGAACGAGATAGCGGCCGTGCTCGAGCCGGGCCTTCTGGGCGGCGGCCTGCGTGGCGGCCTCGACGGGCTGGCCGACATAGGTGGTGAGGGCGAAGACGACGGCCGCGACCGAGGCGGCGGTGACGAGGAGGGCGGCGAGTGATTTCATGGCGGGAGGAGGCGAGTGAAGGGACGACATCCTACTGGAGGGTGAACGCGGCGGGTATGGGCCGGGGGCCTATTAGCTGTTGGGCGAAGGCCGCGGCGGTGGTTGCCAAGCGGAGCTTCGCCCTCAACGAAGCAGGCGCGCATGAAACCCAAGGTTTTTCTCACCCGCCGCCTCCCTCCCGCCGTGATGTCGCGGCTCGCCACCGAGACCGAGCTGCGCGTCCACGCCGGGGACCGCGCGGCCACGGCGGCCGAACTCGCGGCCGGCGTGCGCGGGTGCGACGCGCTGCTCTGCAACATCACCGACCGCATCGACGCCGCGGTGCTCGACGCCGGCCGGCCGACGCTGCGGGTGGTCGCGAATTTCGGCGTCGGTTACAACCACATCGACATCGCCGCCGCCACCGCGCGGAACCTGCCCGTGACCAACACGCCGGGCGTGCTCACCGACGCCACGGCCGATCTCGCCTTCGCGCTCCTGCTCGCGAGCGCGCGCCGGCTCGGCGAGGGCGAGCGGCAGGTGCGCGCGCGGCAGTGGACCGGCTGGGAGCCGATGCAGCTGCTCGGCGCCGACGTCACGGGTGCGACGCTCGGCCTGCTGGGCTTCGGGCGGATCGGGAAGGCCATGGCCCGCCGGGCGCGCGCGTTCGAGATGCGGCTCGTGTACTGGAACCGCACCCGGCTCTCGCCGGCCGAGGAGGCGGAAACGGGGGCGACGTACCTTCCCCGCGAAGAAGTGCTCGCGCAGGCGGACTTCATCTCGCTGCACGTCGCCTACACGCCCGAAACGCACCACCTGATCGACGCCGCCGCGCTCGCCCGCATGCAGCGGACCGCGATCCTCATCAACACCGCCCGCGGCTCGGTCGTCGACGAGGCGGCGCTGGTGCAGGCCCTCCGGTCCGGCACCATCGCGGGCGCCGGCCTGGATGTCTTCGAACGCGAGCCGCAGCTCGACCCGGGGCTGTTCGACCTCGAGAACGTCGTCCTCGCCCCGCACCTCGGCAGCGCCACGATCGGCACGCGCACCAAGATGGGCCTGATCGCCGTCGAGAACCTGCTCGCGGCAACCTCCGGCCAGCGTCCGCCGAACTGCGTGAACCCGCAGGTGCTCGGCTGAGCCCCGGGGCGGACTCACGGCGGATCGCGCTTTCCACCGTCCCGCGTCCGCATTCATCGTCTCCGCCATGAAATCCTCGTGGCGGGCGGCCCTGTGCCTGGCCGGGCTTGGTCTCCTGGCGGCCCGGGCGGCGGACGAATTCTGCCCGGCGAACGACGCGGCGCGCGTCACCCGCAGCGGCGAGTGGCGCTGGACGAGCCACCGGTATGCCGCCGACGCCGCCCTCGTGACCGCGCAGGACGGCGCCGCGCTCGAGGTTGCGGCCGGGGACCGCGGGCTGGTGCTTTGCCTGGATACGCTGACGCCGCCCAACCACTACGGCCCGCCCGAACTGGGCGCCCTCGAGGTCTTCCTTGACGGGCGCTCGATCCGGACGATCCGGCCGCGCGATGCCGCCGGCGAACTCACGCTGCGGCGGGCCGGTGACGCGGGCGGCGGCCGGATCCGGCTCGTCCATCGCCCGGACGCGGCGGGGGTGGGCGTCCGAATCCGCGGCTTTCGCTTCCCCGCCGCCGCCACGGGTGACCTCGCGTTCGTCGTGGCGGCCGAGAGGCAGCATGCGCTCGTCGACGTGCGGGCAATCGTCACGCGCGAGGGCCGCGTCGTGCGCGACACCCTGCAACGCAATCACCTCACCGGTGCCTGCCGGGTTGCGGGGTTGCCGGCCGGGCGCGGCTACGCGCTCGAGGTGAGGGCGTCCGGCTGGCGGACCTTTCGCGCGGAAGGCATCGACGTCCCGGATGGCGGCGAGACCGTGCTGCCGCCGGTGTACCTGGCGCGCGAGCGGGACGTGCCGCAGGATGCGTTCACGTATCCGGGTTACGGCTACCCGGCGGTGCGGCGGCCGGGCGAGGCGTTCCGGGCCCGCTTCGAGGGCCACCGGTCGGAGGTCCGCGGCGTGCGGCTCGTGCGCCGGCAGGGCCCGGCGACGATCTCGCGGCCGGCGGCCTTCGCGGAGGACCAGGCGGCGGCGTTTTACTATCATCGCGAAGGCAGCGTCACGGTGTCCCCGGACACGCCGCCCGGGACGTACGACCTCGAGGTGACGCTGGGGACCGGGCAGGGCGTCGAAGTCCTCACCTCCCCGCGGTCGGTCGCGGTGGTCGCGGAGTTTCCCCGGGACCCCGTCTTTGTGAGCTGGGGGCACCTCGATACCTGGGGCCAGGACCAGGCGGAGTACGTCGCCCGCCTGGTGGCCGTCGCCAACCTCCTGGCGCCCGACCTGGTGCTGGTTTCCAACGAGGCCAATCCCGCCTACGCCGCCGGTGCCCTGTACGGGCTGGAAATGCCATTCGTGATCAATTTCGGCAATCACCGCGGACCGGAACCCGGGCCCTGGTTCGGCGATCCGGTGGGCGCGGTCGATTTTGGCCCCGCCTTCACCGTGGTGAACTTCGGCCGAGCCTGGGACCGCGGCGTGGCGGACGTCGACGCCTTGCTCGCGGCCCGGCCCGCGGTGCCGTTGAAGATCCTCAACGCTTACGAGGCCAACGCGCCGGTGGCCACCTTCCTCGACCGGCACGGCATCGCGCTGATCCACTACGCGCACGGGCCCGGGCCCGCCGTGGCCACCTTCGGGGCGACGCCGACCGTGCGCGTGGGCAAGTCGAACAGCGAGAGCTTCCGCGTCATCCGTTTCCGCGGCGGCCGGCCCGTGTCATTCACCTACCGCGGGCACGCCACGGCGCCCTGGCCGTTTCCCCGCCGCGGCGCGGCGCCGGTCGGCCTCGTGTACTCCCCCGGCAATGACGGCACGCACCGCGCGGTCACCGCGCAGGTCCGCAACGAACTCGAGGAAGCGTTTCCCGATGCCCGGGCCGTCTTCGTGCTGCCGGCGGGGCGGTATCGCGCGCAGGGCGGGCGAGCCGAGTCGGCTGTCGCGAGCGACGACGGCAAGTACGTGGTCGTGACGGTGCGCTTCGACCTGCCGGCGAAAGCGACCGCGGCGATCAGGGTGGGTCCATAGGTGGAGCAGCGTGTCCCCACGCTGCTGGTTTGGATTCCTGCGCCAACAGGCAAAGAGGGGGGCATCCTCAAAGCAGCGTGGGGACACGCTGCTCCACCTTGGAACGGGTGGCTCGCGCTCCGAAGAGGATCAACCCTTCATCCACGCCCGCAGCTTCCCCGCGATCTCGCGCAGCTCGCGGAGCAGCATCGCGCGATCCGGATGGGTGTGCTCGATGCACCACGGGCCGCGAAAGCCGGCCCGGTGGCCGACCGCAAATGCCGCCGCCAGGTCGTACCATGCATGGCTGCCGTCGGCGGCGAGCTCGCGCACCTTGAAGTCGGCGGTCACGGCGTGGGGAAACGCGAGCGCGAGCCCGCGGTGGCGCGTCGTTTCGTCCGGCCAGTTGCCGGTGTCGGGCGCCGCGGCCACGAGCCCTGGCAGCGCCTGCACGAGCCGTGGGATCGCGTCGGGCTGCCGTTCGAGCCAGAGGTAGTTCTCCACCAGCAGCGTGATGCCGCGCGGCTGCGCGTATTCGGCAAGTGCACGGTAGCCGTCGACCAGGTGTTCCCAGCGCGGGGCGGTTCTCGCGGGATAGGGCCGGAGCCAGCGGGCGCCAAGCAGCGCCGCGGCGTCGATCCAGTGGCGGTACTCGGCGAGGGCGGCGCGCCGCGCGGCGGGATCGTCGCCATCGAAGGGCAGGTCGTGGGCATTGACCTTGAGGTTCGTGATCACGCAGCCGGCGGCGGCGGCGCGGGCCCGGAAGCGCTCGAGCGGGCGCGGTTCGCGCGTCCCGAGCGTGGTGTGCACCAGGTCGATCACCCGCACGTCGAGCTCGTCCCGGAGCAGTTGCGGCAGGTCGAAGGGATCGATGCGCTGGTCGGCCGCGGTCGCGCGCACCTGCCGGGCGAACGAGGACGTGTTCACGCCGACATCTCCCGGCGGGGAAGGCAGCGCGGCGGGCAGCCGCGTCGCGGCGAGCACGGAGGCGAGCAGGAAGTCTCGGCGGGTCATGGCTGAAGGCGCGGATGGTCGTCCGCCCCGGGCCGGCGGCGGCCGCGGACGGCCGCGCTCCCGGCTGTCCGCCAGCAAGGCTTCCGGCGCGGGCGATGCCAAGTCGGGACTGGCGTCGGAGCGACGGCTCGTGCTTCGCTGCCTGCATGGTGACCCCCCTCCGCCTCCTCGCCGCCCTGTGGTTCGTCGCGGCTGTCGTTGCCCCGCTCCACGCCGCCCTCGCCGGCCGTCAGCCCAACATCGTCTTCTTCTTCACCGACGACCAGGGCTACGGCGACATCTCCGCCCATGGAAATCCGATCCTGAAGACGCCGCACATGGACCGCCTCCGCGCCGAGGGCGTGCGGTTCGACGACTTCCACGTCAGCCCGACCTGCGCTCCCACCCGCAGCGCGCTGTTCACCGGCCGCCACGAGTTCAAGAACGGCATCACGCACACGATCCTCGAGCGGGAGCGGCTCACCCTCGAGGCGACCACGCTCGCGCAGGTCCTGCGGCAGGCGGGCTACACGACCGGGATCTTCGGCAAGTGGCACCTGGGTGACGAGAAGGCTTACCTGCCCTCCGCGCGCGGTTTCGACGAGATGTTCATCCACGGGGGCGGCGGCATCGGCCAGTCCTATCCCGGCTCGTGCGGCGATGCGCCGGGCAACACCTACTTCAATCCCGCGATCCTGCACAACGGGAAGTTCGTGCGGACCGAGGGCTATTGCACGGACGTCTTTTATCGCCAGGCCACGCAGTGGATGGATGCCCAGCGCCGCAGCGGGAAACCGTTCTTCGCCTACATTCCCACCAACGCCCCGCACGCCCCCTACACCGCCCGGCCCGAGGATGCCGCCCGCTACGGGGGCAAGGTGCCGTCGTCGCAGATCGCGCATTTCTTCGGCATGATCCACAACATCGACGAGAACATCGGCCGCGTGCTCGCGCAGCTGAAGGAGTGGGGCATCGAGGAGAACACGCTCGTCGTCTTCATGAACGACAACGGCACCGCGGCGGGCGCGCCCGTGTTCAACGCTGTCTCTTATACACATCTGACGCTGCCGACGAAG
>ERZ761602.2634-NODE-2634-length-27455-cov-13.583139_pt1 | contig 27455 bp, 17 predicted proteins | sample MGYA00512165_ERZ761602 | MGnify/ENA primary metagenome ERZ761602 (study PRJEB28899, sample SAMN02445085) | bioreactor sludge metagenome | biome: EBPR sludge; isolation source: Thorneside wastewater treatment plant | place: Australia: Brisbane, Thorneside...
TGACCAGCGAGATCCGCGAGGTCAACATGGGCTTCAACCGCATGGCCCGCGAGCTCGCCAAGGTCGAGGAGGACCGCGCCGTGATGCTGGCCGGCATCAGTCACGACCTGCGCACGCCGCTGGCGCGCCTGCGGCTGGAGGCCGAGATGAGCGTCACCGACGAGGAAGCCAAGCGCAACATGGCCGAGGACATCGGACAGCTCGACGCGATCATCGACAAGTTCATGGACTACGCGCGGCCGGGTTCGACGCAGCTGGTCCCGGTCCCGCTGGCCAAGCTGATCGACCGCGAGGCCTCGGCGTTCCGCGACGCGCGGCAGATCCGCATCAACTCGCGCGTCTCGGTGGACGTGAAGGTGCTGGCCGACGAGACCGAGCTCGGCCGCGTCTTCCTGAACCTCTTCGAGAACGCCCGCCGCTACGGTCGCAGCCGGGACACCGGCCTGGCCGACGTGCTGGTCACTTACACGCGCAGCGGCCCGTGGATCATCGTGACCGTGCGGGACCACGGCCCTGGCGTCGATCCGGAGAAGATCAACCTCCTGACCAAGCCCTTCTTCCGCGGCGACCTGGCCCGCACCGCGGCCACCGGCGCGGGCCTGGGCCTGGCGATCGTCGACAAGGCGCTGCACCGCATGGGCGGCTCGCTCGAGCTGGCCAACGCCATCGACGGCGGACTGATCGCCCAGCTGCGGCTCAAGCGCGTGCTCTGAACCCGGCGCGCGGGGCACCGGGCGTGGCCGGCCGAGATCGTGACACGGCCCGGATGGCGCCCGCGCGCCGCCCGATCAGGCGCGCGCGAGGAGGCACACCGCACGCGTCTCGATGGACCGGCCCTCGCCGACCGGGCCCATCTTCTCGGCCGTCTTCGCCTTCACGTTGACCCGCTCGGGCGGCAGGCAGAGGCATTGCGCGATGCGCTCGCGCATCGCCGGGATGTGCGGCGCCATCTTCGGTGCCTGCGCGACGATCGTTGCATCGACGTTGCCGACGGCCCAGCCGGCCTCGCGGACGCGCCGGGCCGCCTCGGCCAGCAGCACGGCCGAGTCGGCACCGGCAAAGGCGGGATCGGTGTCGGGAAAGTGCCGGCCGATGTCGCCGAGCCCGGCGGCGCCCAGCAGCGCGTCGGTGATCGCGTGCAGCAGCGCATCGGCATCCGAATGGCCGAGCAGGCCATGGGTGTGCGGGATCTGGACGCCGCCGAGGATCAGCGGACGCCCCGGCACCAGCGCGTGCGTGTCCCAGCCCTCGCCGATGCGCCAGTCGATGCTCATGCCGCGTCCTCCCTCGTCGCGAGCAGCCGCTCGGCCAGCGCGAAGTCCGCGGGCCAGGTGACCTTGAAGTTCTCCACCGGTGCCTCGACCAGGCGCGGCGCCAGCCCCAACGCCTCGATCGCGGCGGATTCGTCGGTGACGCCCGCGCCCGCCTGCACGAGCGCCCGCTGCAGCAGGCCGATGCGGAACATCTGCGGCGTCTGGGCGGCCCACTTGCCGCGGCGGTCGATCGTCGATGCGACCCTGCCGTCGCGTTCGGCCTTCAGGGTGTCGGCCACCGGCGCGGCCAGCAGGCCGCCGATGGCGGCCTCGCCCTCGGCCAGGCAGGCGTCGATCAGCGCGTCGACCCAGCCCGGGCGCAGCAGGCAGCGTGCGGCGTCGTGCACGAGGACCCAGTCCTTGGCCTGCGCACCGCGCCCGAGCAGCTCGGCCAGGCCGTTGGCCACGGTGGCGGCCCGCGTCGCGCCACCGCAGCGGGCCACCCAGCCCCGCGGTCCGGCAAAGGCCGGCAGGTGGTGCTCGAACCAGGCATCCTCCGCACTCAGCACGACCAGCGTCGCGGACAAGCGGCGCACACGCGACAGCGCGCGCAGCGTGTGCGAGACCATCGCCTCGCCGGCCAGCGGGATGTACTGCTTCGGGAGCTGCGCGCCGGAGCGCGACCCGGACCCGGCACAAGGCACGAGCGCGAAGAGGCGCGCCGCGTCGCAGCGGCGGGGCGCGTCGGCGTGAGTCATCCTGGCGATTCTAGAATCGCGGTCCCGCAATCCGGCGCTGGCCGGTGGGCGCGTCGTCGGGTGCCGGCAGCGCCTCGCGCGACGCGACAGAGCTCGCGGCCCGCCCGCCGCCGACCTGGCTTGCGCCGGCCCTTCGACCTGCCCATTCGATGCAACTGCCCTCGATCGCCGCTGGCAAGCGTTTCACCCTGCCGCGCCCCGTCGGCTCGGCCGACGCTCTGCTGCTCGCACGCCTCGCCCAGGCCCGTGCCGCCGAGTCGCGCGTGCTGGCGATCGTCACCGCGGAACCCGCGGACGCCCAGCGGCTGGCCGACGAGCTGCCCTTCTTCGCGCCCGGCCTGCGCGTGGCGGTGTTCCCGGACTGGGAGACACTGCCCTACGACACCTTCAGCCCGCACCAGGACCTGATCTCCGAGCGGCTGGCCGCGCTGTGGCGCTTGCTGCAACGCGACCTGGACGTGGTGCTGTTGCCGGCGAGCACGGCACTGACCCGGCTGGCCCCGCCCTCGTTCCTGGCCGGCACGACCTTCCACTTCAAGCAGAAGACGCGGCTCGACGAGGCCGGGCTGAAGCGCCAGCTGACCCTGGCCGGCTACCAGCACGTCAGCCAGGTGGTCTCGCCCGGCGAGTATGCGGTGCGCGGCGGCCTGATCGACCTGTTCCCGATGGGCTCGCCGGTGCCCTACCGCGTCGACCTGTTCGACGACGAGGTCGACTCGATCCGCACCTTCGATCCCGACACGCAGCGCAGCTTGTACCCCGTGCCCGAAGTGCGCCTGCTGCCCGGACGCGAGTTCCCGATGGACGAGGCGGCACGGACCGCCTTCCGCGCGCGCTGGCGCGAGAAGCTCGAGGGCGACCCGACGAAGGCGCGCCTGTACAAGGACATCGCGCAGGGCATCGCGACGGCCGGCATCGAGTACTACCTGCCGCTGTTCTTCGAGCAGACGGCCACCTTCTTCGACTACCTGCGAACCGGCGGCGCCGCGCCGCCCGGGGCTGGCACGCCCGCTTCAGCTGGCGGCACGGGAGGCGCCGACGCGTCGGTGCCGCTGCCGGACGCGATCGTGCTGCACGGCGAGGTCGACGCCGCGCTGGCGCACTTCTGGACCGACACGCGCGAGCGGCACCGCTTCCTGCAGCACGATCCCGAGCGGCCGATCCTGCCGCCCGAGGAGCTGTTCCTGCGCGCCGACGAGTTCTTCGCTCGAACGCAGGCACACGCCACGCTCGCGCTGCGCGGCAGCGAGCCCCTGCCCTGGGCCCGGCCGCTGCCGGACGTTGGCGTCGACCGCGGCGCGACCGAGCCGCTGCATGCGCTGGAGTCGCACCTGCGCGCCACCGACGCCCGCGTGCTGATCGTCGCCGAGAGCGAAGGCCGCCGCGAGAGCCTGCTCGAGCTGCTGCGCGACCACCGCATCGACGTGCCGAGCGTCGACAGCCTGCAGGCGTTCGTCGACGGCGGCGAGAGGGTCGCGATCACCGCCGCGCCGCTGGCCGCGGGCTTCCACTGGCACGAGCCGGATGCCGTGCCGCACCCGGTGTCGCTGCAGTTCCTCACCGAGACCGAGCTCTTCGCGAGCACGCCGCAGGCGCGGCGGCGGCGCAAGCAGGAGCAGACCAGCAGCGTCGACGCGCTGATCAAGGACCTCTCCGAGCTGAAGGTCGGCGACCCGGTGGTCCACCTGAACCACGGGATCGGGCGCTACCAGGGGCTGGTCAACATCGACCTGGGCGACGGCCCCAGCGAGTTCCTGCACCTGCAGTACGCCGACAAGGCCACGCTGTACGTGCCCGTCGCGCAGTTGCACCTGATCGGCCGCTACACCGGGGTCAGCGCCGACGAGGCCCCGCTGCACAAGCTCGGCTCGGGCCAGTGGGACAAGGCGCGCCGCAAGGCCGCCGAACAGGTGCGCGACACGGCCGCCGAGCTGCTGAACCTCTATGCGCGGCGCGCGGCGCGCGAGGGCTTCGCCCACCGCTTCTCGCCGCACGACTACGAGGCCTTCGCGGCGAGCTTCGGCTTCGAGGAGACGCCCGACCAGCGCGCGGCGATCCACGCGGTGGTCCAGGACCTGGTCAGCCCCAGGCCCATGGACCGCCTGGTCTGCGGCGACGTCGGCTTCGGCAAGACCGAGGTCGCCCTCCGGGCCGCCTTCGTCGCCGTGCACGGCGGCAAGCAGGTGGCCTTCCTCGCGCCGACCACGCTGCTCGCCGAGCAGCATTACCAGACCCTGGTCGACCGATTCGGCAAGTGGCCGCTCAAGGTGGCCGAGCTGTCGCGCTTCCGCTCGCCCAAGGAGGTCAAGGCGGCACTCGAGGGGCTGGAGGACGGCACGGTCGACATCGTCGTGGGCACGCACAAGCTGCTGTCGGAAGACGTGAAGTTCAAGCGCCTCGGCCTGCTGATCATCGACGAGGAGCACCGCTTCGGCGTGCGCCACAAGGAGGCGATGAAGGCCCTGCGCGCCGAGGTCGACGTGCTGACGCTGACCGCCACGCCGATCCCGCGCACGCTGGGCATGGCGCTGGAGGGCCTGCGCGACCTCTCGGTCATCGCCACCGCGCCGCAGCGCCGGCTGGCGATCAAGACCTTCGTGCGCAACGAGGGCAACGGCGTGATCCGCGAGGCGGTGCTGCGCGAGCTCAAGCGCGGCGGCCAGGTCTACTTCCTGCACAACGAGGTCGAGACCATCGGGCACCGCCGCGACAAGCTTGCCGAGCTGCTGCCCGAGGCGCGCATCGGCGTGGCCCACGGCCAGATGCCCGAGCGCGAGCTCGAGCGGGTGATGCGCGACTTCGTCGCCCAGCGCCACAACCTGCTGCTGTGCTCGACCATCATCGAGACCGGCATCGACGTGCCGACGGCGAACACGATCGTGATCAGCCGGGCCGACAAGTTCGGCCTCGCGCAGCTGCACCAGCTGCGCGGGCGCGTCGGCCGCTCGCACCACCAGGCCTATGCCTACCTGCTCGTGCCCGACGTCGAGGGCCTGACCAAGCAGGCCGGGCAGCGGCTGCAGGCGATCCAGGACATGGAGGAGCTCGGCTCGGGCTTCTACCTCGCCATGCACGACCTGGAGATCCGCGGCGCCGGCGAGGTGCTCGGCGAGAACCAGAGCGGCAACATGATGGAGGTCGGCTTCCAGCTGTACAACGACATGCTCGCCGAGGCGGTGCGCTCGCTGAAGGCGGGCCGCGAGCCGGACCTGATGAACCCGCTGAACGCCACGACCGAGATCAACCTGCACGCCCCGGCGCTGCTGCCCGATGCGTACTGCGGCGACGTGCACACGCGGCTGAGCCTGTACAAGCGGCTGGCCACCGCCGAGCGGCCCGAGGCGCTGGACGTGCTGCTCGAGGAAGTCACCGACCGCTTCGGGAAGCTGCCGCCGCAGGGCCAGACCCTCTTCGACACACACCGGCTGCGCGTGCTCGCGAAGTCCTACGGGGTGCAGAAGATCGACGCCGGCCCGAAGCTGATGAACATCGTCTTCCGGCCGAATCCGCCGATCGACGCGATGCGCATCGTCCAGCTGGTGCAGAAGAACCGCGCCGTGCGGCTGGCCGGCAACGACAAGCTGCGCGTGGAGCGCCAGATCGCCGAGCCGCGCGAGCGGGCGCAGTTCGTCCGCGACCTGCTGCGCGAGCTGGGCCCGCCGACGCTGGCCAAGGCCGCCTGAGAACGCCGCCGGCGGCCCGCCGTCCACCGGCACGGCTGCCGGACCGGCACGACGGCCGTGTCCCTTGTCACGGGGTCGTCGACGGCCACGGCCCGGCCCCCCGGATCGCGCGGGCCGGCCGGCCCCCACGGGAGCCATCCGTGTCGCCATCATGCGCGCCTCGGCGTTGGGGGCATGGCGATGACACGGGCAGCAGGAACGGGCACTTCGGACGGGCGCATCCGGTCGGCGGTACTGGCGGGTTTGGCATCCGCCCTGCTCGCCGCCTGCGGCGGCGGCGGCGACGCGGGGCCCGGCACCGCGACGACCCTCGGCATCGGGACCGATGCGGTGGCGGTGCGCGCCGGCACCACCGGCTTCGTGCCCGCCGCAGGGGCGGCCGGCGAGGTGCTGCACGCCGACGCCACGCTGCTGCGCCCGCTGCGCGACGAGGCGCTGTGGGTCTACCGGGGCACCCGGGCGGCCGGGTCGGCACGCCTGGTCTACGCGAGCTTCCGGCAGACGGTCGCCTCGGCTGACGGCTATACCGAACGCGTGTCGAGCCCGCTGGAGGGTGCCAGCGGGGTTCGGCGCCTGTCGGTGTCCGCCGGCACCGTCTTCGTGCGCGACCCGCTGCAGTGGCCTGGCGAGGTGTCGGTCGACAGCGTCGTCGAGCTGCGCTCGCCGGTGCGCCGCGGCGACCAGGTGACGCTGGTCGACCGCAGCGGCGTCGCGCTGCGCGAGGACCTGGACGGCGACCGCCAGGTGGACCGCCTCGACATCGCCAGCTACAGCCGCGTCGTCGGCGACGAGGACGTCGAGCTGCCCGAGCTCGGCCGCATGCTGCGGGCCCTGCGCGTGGACGTGACCACCGTCTCGCGCGTGCAGCGCAGCTCGCGCGCCCAGCCGGATGCGGCGTCGACGGTCGTCGTCTCGCAGTGGTACGCCCCGGGCATCGGCCTGGTGAGGCGTTCGGCCACGGCGCCATCGAGCCTGGGCATCGGCCCGGTCGACACCGACGAGCGCCTGCAGTACTGGGACGGCATCGACCGCGGCATCGGCCTCGTGCCGTCGGCAGCGGTCGCCGGCAGCGGCACGAACGGCCTCGGCCCCTGGCTCGAGGCCCCGTGGGCCGCCGTGCGCAGCGGCGACCGCGCCTTCGTGCTCACGCCCCGCAGCGGCGGGCTGCAGCGCGCCGACCTGGGCGTCGTGCTGTCGGTGCTGGACCGCCGCGGTCGCGTCGTGGCCAGTGTCGACCATGCGGACCTCGGGCTGCAGCGTGGCGAGCGCCCCTCGATCATGCCGCTCGGCGACGGCGTCGGGATGGCGCTGCGCACACCCGGCGTCTATGCCGACCCCTTCCAGCTCGAGAACCTGAGGCTGGTGCGCTTCGATGCGCAGGGCTACCGGACGGGGAGCCAGTGGCTGGTCGACGGCGCACTGCCCGGCACGCTGAAGGCGGCGGCGGACGGTCTGGGGGTGTGGGCCACCTGGGTCGAGCACGGGCTCGCCCCGGGCAGCGTGCGCGTGATGGCGCAGGCCTTCGACGCGCAGGGCCGCGCCCGCACGAAGCCGCAGGTGCTCGATGCCCGCAGCGGCGGCCCGCTGCCTGACGCAACCGCGATCGACGCCGCAGGCGGGCGGGCACTGGTGACGTGGCGCGTGCCCGGTCCGGCCGGTGACGAGTTCCGCCAGGCCCTGGTGCCGGCCGCCGGCCCGGCCAGCGTCGCAACCCTTGATTCGGCACCCGCCGGCGCCGCGAACGGCCTGCCGGTGCCGCGCGTCTCGCCGTCGCTGGCGGCGTTGACCTGGACGGCGCCCCTGCAACGCGGCAGCGGCATCGACGCCATCGCCCCGCGCGGCGTGATCCTCGACGCGACCGCCCAGCCTCGGCGCTCGGTCGCCGGCTCGGTCGACCACGAGAGCCTGCCGCAGCTGCCCGCGCACGATCCGCAGCGCAGCGCGATGCAGGCCGATGCCGATGCGCTGCTGTGGACCGCCGCCGGAACGGCGCGGCTGCGCGCCGAGGAGGTTGCCGAGGACCGCTACCTCGACTTCGCCGCGCTGCTGCCCGCGTCGGGGCCGCTGGCCACCGCCTCCGCCCGCGTGCACCGCTACCGCGACCGCTCGCCGGCTGCCGCCGACGACAGCGGCACGGTCGAGGCGACCCAGATCGTCGCCTTCGACGACCGCTGGCTGATCCTCGGCCACGACGGCTGGCGCATGACGGCCGCCGTGCTGCACCGGCCCTGAACCCGGGCGCCGGAGCGCCACGCGACCGCTAACATGACAAGATGACGACGCCCCGCACGCTGACGGTGTCACCCGGCTTGACCATCCGCGGTTTCACGCCGCCGCTGCGGCTGCAGGACTTCCGCCTCGTCGCGTTCGACATGGACTCGACGCTGATCAACATCGAGTGCGTCGACGAGATCGCCGACATGATCGGCCGCAAGGCCGAGGTCGCCGAGATCACCGAGGCGGCGATGCGCGGCGAGATCGCCGACTACAAGGACAGCCTGCGGCGTCGCGTCGCGCTGCTGGCCGGCGCTCCGCAGGAGGTGCTGCAGCGGGTCTACGACGAGCGGCTGCGCCTGAACCCGGGCGTCGAACGCTTCGTGCAGGCCTGCCAGGCTGCGGGTCTGAAGACCTTGCTGATCTCCGGCGGCTTCACCTTCTTCAGCGAGCGCATCCGCCGGCACCTGGGACTGGACTTCGCGCGGGCGAACACGCTGGGCGTCTCGCGCGGGCGGCTGACGGGCACGCTCTTCGACCGGCCCTGGGGCGACATCGTCGACGGCGCCGAGAAACGCCGGGTGCTGCTCGAGGTCGTCGAGCTGATGGGCATCGACACCGCGCAGTCCATCGCCGTCGGCGACGGCGCGAACGACCTGCCGATGATGGCCGCGGCCGGCCTCTCGATCGCCTACCACCCGAAACCCGCAGTCGCCGAACGGGCGATGATCGCGATCACCGAAGGCGGCCTGGACCGGGCACTCGAGGTGCTGGCCTGAGCCGTCCGCTGCCGCGGCGCGGTGCCCGCGGCAGCCGCGCCGGGCCGGAAGCGGCAACGGCGCCGCTCAGCGATTCTTCGGGCCGATCACCCGCGGCTTGCCCGGGCCGAGCTCGCCATCGGCGCGTGCCGACAGGTAGGCGTAGAGGTCCAGCACGTGCGGCGGGACGTCGGCATCGCCGTCCCAGGCGGGCATCGTCGGCTGCCCGCGGGCGCGGCGGTCGCGCTTGAGCACCTCCTCGAGCAGCGCTTCGCGATCGGCGGCCGGATCGGAGGGCGAGCCGTCGGGCGCGGAGGGCACGATGCGGTAGCTCGTCAGCACCTTGGTCGCGAAGCCCCGCGGCGTCAGGGTCTTGATGCGCTCGACCAGACTGGGCGCGATGTCCGTGCCGACCGCCCCGACGCCGTGGCACCCGTGGCAACTCGAGTGGAAGAGGCGCCAGCCGTTGTACGTGCCACGATCGACGCGCCCCTTGACGATGCGGTAGTCCCCGGGCAGGGGCTCCTCGGCGGCACGTCCCGTCCCCGACGGTGCACCCAGCGCCGACGCACAAACCAGTGCACCCGCGACGAGCACGATCCCCGCGAGGCGCGGCAACAACGGCAGCTTCGGAGTCATCGAGGAGTGCCCGGCCAGGGCCTGGTGTTGACGCCCTTCGATGATCGGCAAGCCGGGAAACCCCGCCGTTGAGCCGCGTCAAGCGGCGGCACTGCCGTCGAGCGAATCGCGTCGCGCTTCGGTCACACTTGCGCCTCGCGCCCACGCGGCCCCCGGTCGCCGCCCGACCCTGCGCTTCCCTGACGAGGAGACCCTGCCATGAGCACCCCGACCAAGTTCCTGCTCGACGAGAGCCGCATGCCCCGGCACTGGTACAACATCGCGGCGGACCTGCCGGTACCGCTGGCGCCCCCGCTGCACCCCGGGACGCTGCAGCCCGTGGGGCCCGACGACCTCGCGCCGCTGTTCCCGATGGAGCTGATCGGGCAGGAGGTCTCCACCGAGCGCGAGATCCCGATCCCGGAACCGGTGCGCGAGGTCTTCCGCCTCTGGCGCCCGTCCCCCCTCGTGCGCGCGCACCGGCTCGAGAAGGCGCTGGGGACGCCGGCGCGCATCTACTACAAGTACGAAGGCGTGTCCCCGGCCGGATCGCACAAGCCGAACACGGCGATCCCGCAGGCCTGGTACAACGCCCAGGCCGGTGTGCGCAAGCTGACCACGGAAACCGGGGCGGGCCAGTGGGGGTCCTCGCTGTCCTTCGCCGGGTCGCTGTTCGGCATCCAGGTGCAGGTCTTCCAGGTGCGCGTGTCGTACGACCAGAAGCCCTACCGCCGCGCCCTGATGGAAACCTACGGCGCCAGCTGCGTCCCGAGCCCGAGCAACCTGACGAACGCCGGCCGCGCGATCCTCGCCAAGGATCCGGAGCACCCCGGCTCGCTGGGCATCGCGATCAGCGAGGCAGTGGAGATCGCGGCGACGCACGACGACACGAAGTACGCCCTCGGCTCGGTGCTGAATCACGTGCTGCTGCACCAGACCATCGTCGGCCAGGAAGCGATGCTGCAGCTCGAGATGGCGGGCGACGACCCGGACGTGATCGTCGGCTGCACCGGCGGCGGCAGCAACTTCGCGGGCATCAGCTTCCCGTTCATCGGCCAGCAGCTGCGAGGCGGCCGGAAGCGGCGCATCGTCGCCGTCGAGCCGGCAGCCTGCCCGAGCCTGACGCGGGGCCGGTTCGCCTACGACTTCGGCGACACGGGGCACCTGACGCCGCTGACCAAGATGCACACGCTGGGCAGCACCTTCACGCCGCCGGGCTTCCACGCCGGAGGGCTGCGCTACCACGGCATGGCGCCGCTGGTGTCGCACCTGAAGGAGCTGGACCTGATCGAGGCCACGGCCTACCACCAGAACGCCTGCTTCGAAGCCGGCGTGCTCTTCGCGCGGCACGAGGGCATCGTGCCGGCCCCGGAGGCCAACCACGCGGTCAAGGGCGCGATCGTCGAGGCGCTGCGCTGCAAGGCCGAAGGCCGCAGCGAGGTGATCCTGTTCAACCTGTGCGGCCACGGCCATTTCGACATGTCGGCCTATCAGGCCTACTTCGCCGGAAAGCTCGTCGACCAGCACTACGACGAAGCCGAACTGGCGATGGCGCTGGCGGGCCTTCCGTCGGTACCCGCCTGAGGGCACACGCCGGCGCCCGGGGGCACCGGGCGCCCGGCACGCCCTGTGCCGGCCGGCCGACCCCGGCTGGCGCCGCAGACCCGGGGCCGCGTGGGTGTGGGCGTGCCCGCGTTCAGGCGTGAGCCGTGCCGACCAGTTCCTCGGCCAGGCCCCACTGGTCGACCGCCGTCACCAGCATCGCCGACTCGCTCTCCGACACCGGGCCGTCGGCCTCGGCGATCGAGACGCACAGCTGCAGCACCTTGCGCTGCAGGTCCGGATCCGCAACCTCGGACATCATGCGCTCGAGCACCACGGGCTCGAGCCGCGAGACGTCGGCCCATGAGGTGCGCGACGCGAGCAGCAGGTCCTGGCAGAAGGAGGTCAGCACCTCGTGCCAGCCCGGTCCGTCCAGCCCGAGCTGTTCGGCGATGCGCAGGTTGCGCACCGTGTCCAGCTCGACTTGCGACAGGTGGCCATCGGCCACCAGGGCCAGTGCCACGATGCGGGCCGCCGCCTGGGGACTGTTGACGGGGTAGGTGCGCATGGAGACCTCTTGTTGTTCCGCGGCGCGGAGGCAGCGGCAGTCGGGGATGTTGCGCGATCGTGCGGCCGCGCAATGCCGCGAACAAGGGGTCGCGAAGCCGCATTTCTGCAAGAGATGTTGCCGATCGTCAGCCGGCGTGAGCAGCTGCGACGGTTGCCCCCCTGTTCGCAGCGCCGGCGCACGGCCGACCCGTGCCGGCGAGGCTCAACTGCAGAGTTGGGCCCAGGCCTTGTCCAGCCGCTTCGCGCTGACCGGCTGCGGCGTGCGCAGCTCCTGTGCGAACAGGCTGACGCGCAGCTCCTCGAGGAGCCAGCGGTAGTCGTCGAGCCGCGCGTCGGGCTGGCCGCGGTTCTCGGCCACGCGGCGCAGCCAGCGCTGTTCCAGCGGGCGCAGCTCGGCCAGGCGCGCAGCGTCGCGCGCCGGATCGGCGCGCAGCTTGTCCAGCCGCATCACGATCGCCTTCAGGTAGCGCGGCAGGTGCTGCAGCTGGCTCCAGGGTGTCTCGGCCAGGAAACGCCGGCCGCACAGCCGCTGCAGCTGGGCAGCGATGTCGTCGGCGACGTCCTTCGGCGGACGCGCGTCGCGCAGCTTGCGCGCCGCCGCCGCGTACTCGGTCAGCACCGCCGACGCCTGGCGCGCGACCTCCTGGGCAACCAGGTTCAGGCGCGGCCGCCCCTGCTCCAGGCGCGCGGCGAAGCCCGCGGCGTCTTCCGGAAGCGGCTCGGCCAGGAAGGCGCGGTCGAGCGCCACGTCGACGATCTGCGACCGCAGCTCCTCCAGCGTGCCCAGCGACAGGTACGCCGCGGCCATCTTCTGCAGGTCGGGGATCGCCCGGTCGAGGAACTTCAGCGGCTCGCGCAGCTGCAGCGCGACCAGCCGTCGCAGGCCGGCACGGTGGCGTTGCGCGGCGACGGCGGGTTCGTCGAAGACCTCGATCTCGACGTGGCCGCCCTGGTCGATCAGCGCCGGGAATCCCACGAGCGTCTGGCCACCCTTGCGCAGCTCGAGCAGTTCCGGCAGCTGGCCGAAGGTCCACGCGGTGTAACGCGCCGGCTCGCTGACGGCTCCGTCGGCTGCCGACGTCGCCGGAGGCGCGGGGCGCCCGCTGCCGGGCCGTGTCGCCGCGCGGCCGGCGGCCGCCGGCGCAGCCCCGTCGGTGCGCCGCAACCCGGCCGGCGTGCCGGCCTCGACTCGGGCCCGGCCGCCGCTGTCCGCCGGCCCGCCTGACAGGCCGGCAACGGGCGCGCCTGGCAGCTTCAAGGCCGCCAGCGCCTGGAAGGCCGACCGCGCCTGCCCACCCCACTCGGCCTTCAGCGCCGCGAGGTGGCGACCCGTCGCGAGCTGCCGCCCGTGCTCGTCGACGATGCGCAGGTTCATCGCGTGGTGCGGCGACAGGGTCTCGAGCTTGAAGTCGTTGCGCTGCACCGGCAGCTGCGTGCGCTCGCGCACGGCCTGCAGCAGCACGTCGAGCAGGTTGCCCTGCCCGAAGGGCGTGGCCTCGCAGAAGGCAGCGGCGAACTCCGGCAGCGGAACCAGCCGCGAGCGGGGTCGCTGGTGCAGGCTGCGCAGCAGCGCGAGCACCTTGTCCTTGAGCATGCCCGGGACGAGCCAGTCACAGCGCTCGTCGCCGACCTGGTTCAGCGCGTACAGGGGCACCGTCACCGTCAGCCCGTCGCGCGGGTCGCCGGGCTCGTGCAGGTACTGCGCGGCACAGTCGATGCCGCCCAGGCGCACCGTCGGCGGGAAGGCCGCCGTCGTGATGCCGGCCGCCTCGTGGCGCATCAGCTCGTCGCGCGACAGCATCAGCAGCCGCGGCTCGCGCCGCGCGGCGTCCCGGTACCAGCGCTCGAGCGACGCGGCCCCGCAGACGTCGGGCGGCAGCAGGCGGTCGTAGAAGGCGAAGATCAGCTCCTCGTCGACCAGCACGTCCTGGCGCCGCGACTTGTGCTCGAGTTGCTCGACCTCGCGGACCAGGCGGCGATTGGCGGCCAGGAACGGCAGCCGAGTCTCCCAGTCGCCCTGGACGAGGGCCTCGCGGATGAAGATCTCGCGCGCCGCCGCCGGATCCACGCTGCCGAAGGTCACGCGCCGGTCGTTGTAGACGACGATGCCGTAGAGCGTGGCCCGCTCGAGGGCGACGACCTCGCCGGCCTTCTTCTCCCAGTGCGGGTCCAGCAGCTGGCGCTTCAGCAGGTGGCCGGCGAGGCCGGGAATCCACTGCGGGTCGATCGCGGCGATGCCGCGCGCGAACAGGCGGGTCGTCTCGACGAGCTCGGCGGCGACGATCCAGCGCCCGGGCTTGCGGGCGAGGTGCGCGCCCGGGTGGCGCCAGAAACGGATGCCGCGGGCCCCGAGGTAGCCCTCGTCCTCGTCGCGGCCCCTGCGCGCGCCCGCAGGCGGCGGCGATGAGCCGCCGTCGACGCGGCAGCCCACGTTGCCCAGCAGCCCGGCCAGCATCGACAGGTGGACCTGCTCGTAGGTGGCCGGCGCCGCGTTGAGGCGCCAGCCGTGCTCGGCGACGACGGTGTGCAGTTGCGAGTGGATGTCGCGCCACTCGCGCACGCGGCGGGGATTGACGAAGTGCTCGCGCAGGCGCTGCTCCTGCTGCCGGTTGCTGAGCTTGTGGCCGATGGGAGCGGCGTGGGCGACCGGCGCGGCATCGCGCGCCGGGCGCGCCGGCCGCGCGGGAAGCCTCGGCGCTGGCGGCGAGGCCGCGCGCCCGCCCGGCGGCGGCCCGCCGACCTCCGCCTCGACGCCGGTTCGACCCTGCTCGATCCAGCGCCAGAGCTTCAGCAGCCCGGTGAACTCCGAGCGTTCGTCGTCGAAGCGCTTGTGTTTCTCGTCGGCCGCCTGCTGCGCCTCCAGCGGCCGGTCGCGAACGTCCTGCACGCTGAGCGCCGAGGCGATCACCAGCACCTCGGCCAGCGCCTGGCGATCCCGCGCCTCGAGGATCATGCGCCCGATGCGCGGGTCGACCGGCAGGCGGGCGAGCTCGCGGCCGACGGCCGTCAGCTCGTTGTGCTCGTCGACCGCGGCGAGCTCGCCGAGCAGCGCGTAGCCGTCGGCGATCGCCTTGCGCGGCGGCGGCTCGAGGAAGGGGAAGTCCTCCACGGCACCCAGGTGCAGCGACTTCATGCGCAGGATCACGCCGGCCAGCGACGAGCGCAGGATCTCCGGGTCGGTGAAGCGCGGACGGCCCGCGAAACCGGCCTCGTCGTACAGCCGGATGCACACGCCGTCGGCGACACGCCCGCAGCGGCCGGCGCGCTGGTTGGCAGCGGCCTGGCTGATCGGCTCGACGAGCAGCTGCTCGACCTTGTTGCGGTAGCTGTAGCGCTTGACCCGCGCGAGCCCGGAGTCGATCACGAAGCGGATGCCCGGAACCGTCAGCGAGGTCTCGGCGACGTTGGTGGCCAGCACGATGCGCCGCCCGCTGCCGGGCGTGAAGACGCGGTCCTGCTCGGCCTGGGACAGGCGCGCGAACAGGGGCAGGATGTCCACCGCAGGCCCGCCCTGGCGGGACGCCGCCAGGTGCTTGCGCAGATGGTCGGCCGCCTCGCGGATCTCGCGCTCGCCGGGCAGGAAGACGAGGATGTCGCCCGCCGGTCCGCCCCGCCACAGTTCGTCCACGGCATCGGCGATCGCATCGTGCAGGTCACGCTCCTTGCCCTCCTCGAAGGGCCGCCAGCGCTGCTCGACCGGGAAGAGCCGCCCGGAGACCTGGATCACCGGCGCCGGTCCGTGCGCCGAGGCGAAGTGCTGCGCGAAACGCTCCGCGTCGATCGTCGCCGAGGTGACGACCAGCTTCAGGTCGGGTCGACGCGGCAGCAGCTGCTTCAGGTAGCCGAGCAGGAAGTCGATGTTCAGGCTGCGCTCGTGGGCCTCGTCGATGATCAGGGTGTCGTAGGCCTCGAGCAGCGGGTCCCCCTGCGTCTCGGCCAGCAGGATGCCGTCGGTCATCAGCTTGACCGAGGCGCCGCGCTGCAGACGGTCCTGGAAGCGCACCTTGTAGCCGACGACCTCGCCGAGCGGCGAGCGCAACTCGTCGGCGATGCGCCTGGCGACACTGGAGGCCGCGATGCGGCGCGGTTGCGTGTGGCCGATCAGGCCGCGGCCGCCGGCGCCGAGACCGCGGCCGAGTTCGAGCGCGATCTTCGGCAGCTGCGTCGTCTTGCCCGAGCCGGTCTCGCCGCAGACGATCACCACCGGGTGCTCGCGGATCGCGCGCGCGATCTCGCCGCGCCGGGCCGAGACCGGCAGCGACTCGGGATAGATGATCGGGGGGACGGGGTGGGCCTGCGGCGGGGCCGCAGGCGGGGCCTGGCTCACGGGGCCGCGATTATCGGTGCGGCGCGGCCCGCCGCCACGCGGCCCGGGTCAACCCCCGCCGACGAGACCGGCTGGCCGGCCGCCAGCGCCTGCCCGGGCGACCGGCGCGTGCTCGATCCAGCGGCCGGCGATCAGCCGGCGTAGGCGATCACGTTCAGCGTCGCGCCCTGCGGATCCTGGATGACCGCCATGCGGCCGACGCCGGGGACGTCCATGGCGGGCATGCAGACCTTGCCCCCGAGCTGCTCGCAGCGCGCACAGGTCTCCTCGACGCTGCTCACCGTGACGTAGCAGCCCCACATCGGCGGCATGCCGGCCGGCGCGTCGGGTGGCATGCCCATGATGCCGCCGATGCCGGCCTCGCCGATGCTCTGCACGTGATAGGGGCCGGTGCCCATGTCCATGTCCTTCGACGTCCAGCCGAACAGCTGGCCGTAGAACGCCACCGCGGACTTGGGATCGGTGGTCATCAGCTCGAACCAGCTGAAGGCGCCGGGGGTCTTGTACGGATCCATCGTGTGCTCCTCGGGCTCGATCGGCCCGGAGCGCGATCCTCGGCGCGCCGCTGCGCGCTGTCAACCGGTGCTCGGGCACAATCCTCCCGCGATGAACCTGCCCAGCAGCCTCGTCTTTCCGCACACCTTCGTGCCCTGGTTCCGGGCCGTGGCGCCGTACATCCACGCCTACAAGGGCAAGACCTTCGTGATCGGCCTGGTCGGCGAGGCGATCGCCGCGGGCCGCCTCAGCGCCTTCGTCCAGGATGTCGCGATCCTGCACGCGATGGGCATCCGCATCGTGCTGGTGCACGGTTTCCGCCCGCAGGTCACCGAGCAGCTGCGTGCCAAGGGCCTGCCGGAGCGCTTCAGCCACGGCATGCGCATCACCGATGCGGCCGCGCTCGACGCCGCCCAGGAGGCCGCCGGCCAGCTGCGCTTCGAGATCGAGGCCGCGTTCTCGCAAGGCCTGCCGAACACGCCGATGGCCAACGCGACACTGCGCGTCGTCTCGGGCAACTTCCTGACGGCGCGTCCGGTGGGCATCATCGACGGGGTGGACTTCGGCCACAGCGGGCTCGTGCGCAAGGTCGATGCCCGGGCGATCCGCGGGGCGCTGGACAACGGCGCCGTGGTGCTGCTGAGCCCCTTCGGCTTCTCGCCGACCGGCGAGGCGTTCAACCTGACGATGGAGGACGTGGCCACGTCGACCGCTGCGGCGCTGCAATCGGACAAGCTGCTCTTCCTGACCGAGGTGGCCGGCGTGCGCGAGGACCCGCGCGACGCCGACAGCGCGATCGACACGGAGCTCGCGCTGGCCGAGGCCGAGCGGCTGCTGGCCTCGCTGCCCACGCCCGTCGGCCCTGCCGAGGTCGCGTTCTACCTGCGCTACTGCGTCCGCGCCTGCCAGGCCGGCGTCGAGCGCTCGCACATCCTGCCCTTCGCCACCGACGGCGCGCTGCTGATGGAGATCTACACGCACGACGGCATCGGCACGATGGTCGTCGACGAGAAGCTCGAGAGCCTGCGCGAGGCCAGCGCGGACGACGTGGCCGGCATCCTGCAGCTGATCGAGCCCTTCGAACGCGACGGCACCCTGGTCCGCCGCGAGCGCACGGAGATCGAGCGCGACATCGGCTACTACACGATCATCGAGCACGACGGCGTCATCTTCGGTTGCGCCGCGCTGTACCCGTATCCCGAGGCGCGCACCGGCGAGATGGCGGCGCTGACGGTCTCGCCCCTGTCCCAGGGCCAGGGCGACGGCGAGCGGCTGCTCAAGCGCATCGAGCAACGCGCGCGCTCGGCCGGGTTGGCCAGCATCTTCGTCCTGACGACCCGCACGATGCACTGGTTCATCAAGCGCGGCTTCCAGCCCGTCGACCCGGACTGGCTGCCGGAAGCGCGCAAGCGCAAGTACAACTGGGACCGGCGCTCGCAGGTGCTGGTCAAGACCCTGACCTGACATCGACGGAGGTTCGCATGGCCCGCATGGTGCAGTGCATCTATCTGAAGAAGGAGGCCGAAGGCCTGGCCTTCCCGCCTTATCCCGGGGAACTGGGCAAGCGCATCTACGACAACGTCTCGAAGGAAGCCTTCGAGGCCTGGAAACGGCATCAGACGATGCTGGTCAACGAGAACCGCCTGAATCTCGCGGACGCGCGGGCCCGTCAGTACCTCGCGCGGCAGATGGAACAGTTTTTCTTCGGCGAGGGCGCCGAGAAGCCCGCCGGCTACGTCCCGCCGAGCGCCTGAGCCTGGCGCGCGGCAGGCGCGCAAACCGTGACTCGTGGCGGGCGTCGACGTCGGCCTGGGGGAAATCCGGCCGGTTTCCGGGTGGCGGTATCCGGCGGATGCCGCGGCCGGCAAGGGGGGAACGGCGCCGGATCGGGGTCACCGGGGTGCTGTTCGGGGTTTCGTCAAACCGTGATCGTGGCGCGGCTGGCCTAGAATCCCCGCCGTCGTTGACTTTTTTACGGAGTATGTCGATGCCCACCGTCGCCGAACTGCTCGCCCAGAAGGCAGCCATCGAGAAGCAGATTGCCGATGCCCAGCGCGAGGAAAAAGCCTCGGCCATCGCGCAGGTGCGCGCGCTGATGGCGCAGCACGGGTTGACCGTGGCCGACCTCGGCACCCGCTCCGCGGCAAGCCCCCGCAGCCCGAAGGCCGGCGGCAAGGTCGCTCCCAAGTACCGCAACGCCTCGACCGGCGAGACCTGGAGCGGCCGTGGCCTGCAACCGAAGTGGCTGAAGGCCGCGCTGGCCGGCGGTCGTTCGCTGGCCGACTTCGCCGTCTGAGGCCCCGCGCCCGGCCGTCCGCAGCACGCGGCCGGGCCGTCCCGAGGCGGCAGGCGCGGACCACGAGCCACTCTGCGGCCGCCGCCGGACTGCGTAGACTCCGGGGGTGAGCGCCCCGCGTCTGCTGATCCCGGAGGGCTTCGTCCAGGAAGTCCTCGCCCGAGTCGACATCGTCGACGTCGTCGGGCGGCACGTCCAGTTGAAGAAGGGCGGCGCGAACCTCCTGGGTTTGTGCCCGTTCCACGGGGAAAAAACCCCCAGTTTCACCGTCAGCCCCGCCAAGCAGTTCTACCACTGCTTCGGGTGCGGCGCGCACGGCGACGCGATCCGCTTCCTGACCGAACACGCCGGCATGAGTTTCGTGGACGCCGTGCGTGAATTGGCCCAGCAGGTGGGCCTGAAGTTGCCCGAAGTCCAGATCGATCCCGGCGAGCAGGCCCGGCAGGACGCGGCACAGGCGCGGCGTCGCGGATTGACCGAGATCCTCGAGCGCGCTGCCGAACATTTTCGGCAGCAGCTCAGGAGCAGCCCGCGGGCCGTCGAGTACCTGAAACGGCGCGGCCTGACCGGCACGGTCGCGCGCGATTTCCGGCTCGGGTATGCGCCGGAAGGCTGGCGCAGCCTGGCCGGTGTGTTTCCCGACTACTCCGATGCGCAGCTCGTCGATGCCGGACTGGTGATCGTGCAGGGTGAAGAGGGCCCCGACCAGAAGCGGTATGACCGATTCCGCGACCGCATCATGTTCCCGATCCGCTCGACCCGCGGCGACGTGATCGGCTTCGGCGGCCGGGTCATCGACCAGGGCGAGCCCAAGTACCTGAACTCGCCCGAGACGGCCGTCTTCGTCAAGGGCCGCGAACTGTACGGCCTGTACGAGGCGCGCAGCGCGATCCGCGAACGTGGCCACGCCCTGGTCGTCGAGGGCTACATGGACGTCGTGGCATTGGCCCAGTGTGGTTTCGGACAGGCGGTGGCGACGCTGGGGACGGCCTGCACGCCCGACCACGTCCAGAAGCTCCTGCGCTTCACCGACCACATCGTCTTCAGCTTCGACGGCGACGCCGCCGGGCGCCGCGCCGCCGCGCGCGCGCTGGAGGCCGTGCTGCCGCATGTCAGCGACCTGCGCAGCTTCCGCTTCCTGTTCCTGCCGCCCGAGCACGACCCCGACTCCTTCGTCCGCGAGCACGGCAGCGCGGCCTTCGAGCGCGCCATCGCCGAGGCCCGGCCGCTGTCGCGCCAGCTGATCGACAAGGCCGCCGAGGACGCCGACCTGTCGACGCCCGAAGGCCGCGCGCGCCTTCTCGCCCAGGCACGGCCGCTGTGGCAGGCGATGCCCGCCGTCGCGCTGCGCGCTCAGATCCTCGCCGAGCTCGCCCAGACGGCCCGGATGAGCGTCGACGAGTTGTCGCGGCTGTGGGGCCTGCAGGGCAGCGGAGCGGCCCGGCCGGCGCGCATCGGCGGCCCGCCACGCGCGGCGCGGACGGCCACGCCGCGCGTGGCCGTCCGCAGCCCGCAGGACCAGGCCGCACGCCTGCTGCTGCTGCACGCCGGGCTCTGGGAGGAGATCCCGGCCGCCGACCACGAGCTGCTCACCGGGCTCGAGGGCTGGCACGGCGAGCTGTTCCGCTGGCTGGACCGGGAGCTGCACGACAACGGGCCGGCCGAATGGCCGGCGTTGCGCGAGCGGCTGCACGGCGAGACCTTCGAGGCGCCGGCACGCGAACTGGTCGACCTTGCCGAGATCCACGAGCCGCCGACCCTGGAGAACCTGCAGCCGATGATCGAGCGGGTGCGCCAGCATCCCGACCGGCGCCGCAACCAGGAGATCCTCGCCCGCCTGGGCCGCGCGCCGCGGGGCTGAGCGACGCGCACGGGTGGCGGACAGGCCCGAGGCGCCCTCCTTTTCGGCCGATCGCCCCCGGCAGCCGGGTGCTGCAATGCCAAGACCTTTGTCATGGCAGCACGTTTTCCGCACTCGACCATCCAGTGCCTGGGCGCCGTCGCCCAGCACCACCGCCTGCCGGTCAATCCCGAGCGGCTGATCGAGGACTATGCGCTGGCGGCGGAGGAACCGGGACCAGCCACCGTGCTGCGCATCGCCGGCGACATCGGCCTGAAGGCCCGCCATGACCGGCTGAGCTGGGCGCAGCTGCTGGCCCAGGAGGGCGTCTTCCCGCTGATCGCGCGGATGGCCGACGGCAACGGCGTGATCGTCATCAGCGCCAAGGCCAACGAAGGCGGGGAACCGTGCGTGGCGGTGCTCAACCCGCTGGCCGACCGGCCCAGCGAGGTGCTGCTGATCGCCGAGGCACCCTTCTGCCAGCTGTGGAAGGGCGAGGTCTTCCTGCTCAAGCCCGAGAGCCCGACCGGCGAGGCCGCGCTGCCGTTCGGCTTCCGCTGGTTCATCCCCGAGATCCTGAAGCAGCGCTCGGCCCTGCGCGACATCGCGATCGCCGCGGTCGTGATGCACGTGCTCGCGCTGGCCTCGCCGCTGTTCTTCCAGCTGGTCATCGACAAGGTGCTGGTGCACCAGGGCATCTCGACGCTGTGGGCGCTGGGCATCGGCGTGGTCATCGCGCTGTTCCTGGACGCGCTGCTGGGCTTCGTGCGGCAACTCCTGACCCTGTCGGCGACGAACAAGATCGACATGCGGCTGACGCGCCGGACCTTCGCGAAGCTGCTGTCGCTGCCGATCGACTACTTCGACAGCGCGACCGCCGGGGTGATCACGCGGCACATGCAGCAGGTCGAGAAGATCCGCGCCTTCCTGACCGGGCGGATGTTCTTCACCGCGCTGGACCTGACCTCGCTGGCGATCTTCATGCCGCTGCTGTTCGCCTATTCCGTGAAGCTGGCCATGGTGGTGCTCGCCTTCTCGCTGACGATCATGAGCATCGTCGCGCTGATGGTGCCGTACTACAACCGGCGGCTCGCCGCGCTGTACCAGGCCGAGGGCGACCGGCAGGCGATGCTGGTCGAGACGATTCACGGCATGCGCACGGTCAAGTCGCTGGCCATCGAACCGGCGCAGCGCCGCATGTGGGACCAGAAGTCGGCGAAGTCGATCACGATGCACTTCCGCGTCGGCCAGATCTCGATCACCGGCAACGCGGTGACCGACTTCCTGAACAAGCTGATGCCGATCGTCGTCATCGTGCTCGGCGCCCAGGACGTCTTCGACCAGACGATGACGGTCGGCGCGCTGATCGGATTCCAGATGATCGCCGGCCGTGTGATGGCGCCGCTGATCGCGGTGGTCTCGCTGGTCAACGACTACCAGGAGACCGCGCTGTCGGTGCGCATGCTCGGCGAGGTCATGAACCGTCCGTCCGAGGGCCGCACGGGTTCGGCCGGTCTGCGGCCGCAGCTGCAGGGCCAGATCGCGTTCGACGACGTCACCTTCCGCTACCCGGGGTCGAGCGTCACGGCGCTGAACCGCGCCTCGTTCACCATCAAGGCCGGTACCGTCGTGGGCCTCGTGGGCCGCAGCGGCTCGGGCAAGTCGACGCTGACCAAGCTGATCCAGGGGCTGTACACGGTGCAGGAAGGCGTCGTGCGCTTCGACGGCATCGACGCCCGCGAGATCGAGCTCGCCCACCTGCGCCGGCAGATCGGTGTGGTGCTGCAGGAGAACTTCCTCTTCCGCGGCACGGTGCGCGACAACATCGCGATGGCCCGCCCGGAAGCGAGCTTCGAGGAGATCGTCGCCGCCGCGGACGCCGCCGGCGCGACCGAGTTCATCGAGCGCATGCCGCAGGGCTACAACACGATGCTCGAGGAGAACGCCTCCAACCTCTCCGGCGGCCAGAAGCAGCGCCTGTCGATCGCGCGCTCGCTGCTGACCAACCCGCGCATCCTGATCCTCGACGAGGCCGCCAGCGCGCTCGATCCCGAGAGCGAGGCGATCTTCATCCGCAACCTCTCGAAGATCGCGGTCGGACGCACGGTGCTGATGATCTCGCACCGCCTCTCGACACTGGTCAACGCCGACGCGATCCTGGTGATGCAGCACGGGCGCCTGATGGACGTGGGCACCCACGCCGAGCTGCTGACCCGCTGCGAGCCGTACCAGCACCTGTGGCACCAGCAGACGAGCCACGTATGAAGCGGCTGCTCGCGCGCCTCGTCCCCGCCCGCCGCCCTTCGAAGGCCGGAGGTCCGGTGGTCGAGTACCTGCCGGACGCCGACGAGATCGAGCGCAGTCCGCCGCCGCGCATCGCGCAGATCACGATCTGGGTCGTCGTCGGCGGCCTGGCCAGTGCCATCGCCTGGGCGAGCCTCGCGCGGCTGGACCAGGTCGTCTCGGCGACCGGCCGGCTGGTCAACCCGGTGCCCAACGTCGTGGTCCAGCCGCTGGAGACCTCGATCATCCAGAGCGTCGACGTCCGCACGGGCCAGACCGTGCGCAAGGGGGATGTGCTCGCGACGCTGGACGCCACCTTCGTCGCCGCCGACGAGACGCAGCTGCGCACGCGGCTGCACAGCCTGGAGACGCAGGTGGCGAGCCTGCAGCAGGAGCTGCAAGGGCCCTCGGCCGCGCCGGCACCGACGTCGCCGAGCCCCGACCAGCAGCTGCAGGCGGCGCTGCAGTCGGAACGCCGCGCGAACTACCAGGCCCAGCAGTCGAGGCTCGGCGAGTCGGTCGCGCGGCTGCGCGCGGCGCTGGCCACCAACCGGCAGGACCAGCAGCTGATCACCTCGCGCCTGCGCTCGCTGCAGGAGATCGAGGCGATGCAGGAGAAGGGGGTCGCGCAGAAGTTCGGCGCGCAGCTGCAGCTGCTCGAGGCCCAGCAGCGCACGAAGGAGGTCGCGCGCGAACTCGAACTGGCCACGAGCCGCGAGCGCGAGCTCCGGCGCGAGCTGGCCGCGGCCGAGGCCGAGAAGCAGGCCTTCGAGCGCGGCTGGCGGCAGAAGACCATGGAAGACCTGCTGGCCCTCACGCGCGAGCGCGACGCCCTGCGCGAACAGCTCGAGAAAGCGTCCAAGCGGCAGCGGCTGGTCAGGCTGACGGCGCCGGTCGACGGCGTCGTGCTCGAGATCGCGAAGCTCTCGCCGGGCTCGATCGTCCGCGAGGCGGAGACCTTCTTCACGCTGGTGCCGCTGGACGTCACGCTGGAGGCCGAGGCACAGATCGACTCGGCCGACGTCGGCTACGTCAAGCCGGGCGCCGCCGTTCGGCTGAAGGTGGACGCCTTCCCGTTCCAGCGTCACGGCGTGCTCCACGCAAAGGTGCGCAGCATCAGCCAGGATGCCTTCAAGCGCGACGCCTCGACGCCCGGCGGCATCGGCAGCGCCTACTACCTCGCGCGCGTCACGCTCGACGAACCGCGGCTCGACAACATGAAGCCCGAAACGCGCCTGCTGCCGGGCATGACGCTCAGCGCCGAGGTCGTCGTCGGCGAGCGCTCGGTGATGTCCTACCTGGTGTGGCCCCTGACCAAGGGACTGCACGAGGCCATCCGCGAACCCTGACACGACGGGACGCCAGCCATGACCGCCACGGCCACCCGCACGACCCGTCGCCACCCGACCGGCGGCCGCTCGGGCGGCACCGCCTGGCGATTCGGCCGCGCGCTCAAGGACGCCCGCGCCGGGATCCTGGAGGCCCAGTACGAGGTCGGGCTGATGTACGCCAACGGCGTCGGGACGCCACGCGACCTCGAACAGGCCATCTCCTGGATCCGGCGAGCCGCCGAGCGCGGCCACGTCGGCGCGCAGTACATGCTCGGCACGCACTACGGCGCCGACCCGGGCACCGCGCCCGCGGCACAGCTCGACGAGGCGCAGGCGCTGGACTGGCTGTACCGGGCGGCCCGTCAAGGGCATGCGCGTGCGCACCATCGCCTGGCGCGGCTCGTCAACCGGTCGCACGCGACCCTGGCCGCGGCGCACGAGGCGATGGCCGCCAGCCTGGGCTTGCCCGAGTCCCAGCTGGCCCTGGGCCTGGCCACGCTGCGCTCCGACGACGACGAGGTGCGGACCGGCGGCCTGGCCTGGCTGCGGCGTGCGGCCGAACAAGGCCTGCCGGCCGCACAGACGGCGCTCGGCAAGGCGATGCTCGACGACCCGCTCACGACCGCCCGGCGCGAAGAGGCCATTGGGTGGCTGCGCGCGGCCGCGGCGGGCCTGTGGCCACCGGCCATCGTCGCGCTGCACGCGCTCGGCGAGGCGGTGACGCCTGTAGCCGATGCCACGCCGACCTGGCCCGATCCGCTGGATGCGCTGGCACGGCACGACCTCGGGTGGCTCTGGGAGCACGGCATCGCCGGCCTCGGACCCGATCGCCATCAGGCCGGTCACTGGTACGCGCTGGCTGCCGAACAGGGGCTGGCCCGGGCGCAGGCCGCCCTGGGCCGGCTCGCCGAGTCACACGACGCGGCAGCCGCCCTCCCCCACTACCGGGCCGCAGCCGAAGCGGGCGACCCTGACGCGCAGGCCGCGCTCGGCCGGCTGCTCGACCAGCCGTCGTGCAGCGTCGCGCAACGGGTGGAAGGGCGCGGCTGGCAGATGCGCGCTGCACAGGCCGGCCAACCCGAGGCGCTGCTCGCGATTGCCGGGTCGTGGCGCGAGCGCGACCCCGCGCTGGCCGCCGAAGCCACCCGGCGAGCCGCCGAAGCCGGCCTGGCCGAGGCGCAAGTCCGGCATGCCGATGCGCTGGCCGCGACGCGGGACCGCCCTGCGGCACGGGAGGCCGTCGAGTGGTACCGCCGGGCGGCGGACCAGGGGCATCCCGGTGCGCTGTGCGCCCTGGGCCTGGCCCTGCGCAACGGCCAGGGCGTGCAGCGCGACCCCGAAGCCGCCCTCGCGCACCTGCGCGCGGCGGGCGAGCGCGGTCATGCGCCGGCACTCTGGCACCTGGCCCTGCTGATGGCCGCCGGCAGCGATGGCGTGCCGCGCGACCTGCCGGCAGCAATGGCCGCGTGCCTCGCGGCCGCCGAGACCGGCTTCGGGCCCGCGCAGGCGACGATGGGGGTGCTGTGCACCGCCGCCGGTCGGCCCGACGAGGCCGTGCGCTGGTGGCGGCAGGCGGCCGAGCAGGGTGACGTGGAAGCGCAGTTCAACCTGGCGCAGGCGCTCGCGTCGGGCCGCGGCACGACCGCAAACGTCATCGAGGCCTTCGAGTGGTTCCTGCGGGCGGCGGAGTCCGGCCTGGTCGCAGCGCAGGCGCGGCTCGGGATCCTGTATGCCACCGGCGACGGCGTTGCCGCCGATCCGATCGAGGCCCACAAGTGGTTCTTCATCGCCCGGCTCGCCGGCGATGCGACCGCGGCGCGCAATCTCCAGCGTTCCCGAGAGCTGCTGGGCGCGGATGCTCGTGACGAGGCCGAGCGGCGGGCACGGGCGTGGCGCGCGGCACACCGATGAACGAGATGCGCCCCGTACCCCACGCCGCACACGGTGACGGCCGCGGCTGGCCTGGCCCCGCGGCGCCAGGCTTCGGCGCGCGCGGCGGGCCACCGGGAACGATCCGGCCGCTCGTGACCGGTTTGGCAGCTGAAGCACACGAGGCTGCCCGGTTCGTGCAGCCCTTCACGCGTCGCAGCTCAAGGCCTCTTGCGCCACGACGAAATGCCAGCAGAGGCGGCAGGAGGCTTTCAGGCCCCTGCTGCCCGCTGCATCGACCCGCCCGACTGAACCTGCGGCCGTACGCGTTGCAGCACCCGGCACACGGAGATCCGACATGAGCAACATCAGCGCACTGAGCACGGCCGCCATCCAGGTCCTGACGACGAGCCAGATCCGGTCGTTCTCGACGGCCACCGTCGCGGCGCTGCGCACCGACCAGATCGCGGCCATGACCTCGGATCAGATCGCCGCGATCTCGACGGCGGGTATCGGGGCGCTGAGCAGTGCCCAGCTGATGGCGATCGAGACGCAGGACATCGCAGCCTTGACGACGTCCCAGGTGCAGGCCATCGCCACGGCCCGGATCTCGGCCCTGACGACGGACCAGCTGCGGGCCCTGGAGACGGCCGACGTCGCGGTGCTGCGCAGCAACCAGCTGGCCGCACTGTCGACCACCCAGGTCACGTCGCTCACGACGGACCAGATCGTCGCGCTGACGACCGGCCAGGTGCAGGCGTTCGGCACCAGTGCCGTCGCCGCGCTGACCACCGACCAGGTCGTCGCGCTGGAGACCCGCGACCTGGCCGCCCTGCGGACGAACCAGGTTGCCGCGCTATCCACCGACCAGGTCGTCGCGCTGTCCACGGACCAGATCGTCGGGCTCGGCACGCACCAGGTGCGTGCGCTGACGAGCGGCAGCGTGGCCGCGCTGACCACCGACCAGGTCGCCGCCCTGGAGACGCGTGACGTCGCCGCGCTCACCTCCACCCAGGCCCGCGCCCTGACCACCGACCAGGTCGTCGCGCTGTCCACCGCCGGCATCGCCGCGCTGTCCACCGCCGCCGTCGCCGCCCTCTCCACCGACCAGGTCGTCGCCATCGAGACCACCGACGTCGTCGCCCTGTCCACCGGCCAGATCCAGGCCCTGGGCACCGCCGCCGTCGCCGCCCTCACCACCGACCAGGTCGTCGCCCTGGAGACGCGCGATGTCGCCGCGCTGCGCACGAACCAGGTCGCCGCACTGAGCACCGACCAGATCGTCGAGCTCACCACCGACCAGGTCGTCGCGCTGGGCACGCACCAGGTCCGCGCCCTGTCCACCGACGCCATCGCCGCGCTGACCACCGACCAGGTCGCCGCGATGGAGACGCGTGACCTCGCCGCGCTCACCTCCACCCAGGCCCGCGCCCTGACCACCGACCAGGTCGTCGCGCTGTCCACCGCCGGCATCGCCGCGCTGTCCACCGCCGCCGTCGCCGCCCTCTCCACCGACCAGGTCGTCGCCATCGAGACCACCGACGTCGTCGCCCTCACCACCGGCCAGGTCCGCGCCCTGTCCACCGACGCCATCGCCGCGCTGACCACCGACCAGGTC
>ERZ761602.2635-NODE-2635-length-27449-cov-15.280645_pt1 | contig 27449 bp, 20 predicted proteins | sample MGYA00512165_ERZ761602 | MGnify/ENA primary metagenome ERZ761602 (study PRJEB28899, sample SAMN02445085) | bioreactor sludge metagenome | biome: EBPR sludge; isolation source: Thorneside wastewater treatment plant | place: Australia: Brisbane, Thorneside...
ATTATTTTAAATATTCTTTCAACTTATCAAATAACAATTTGTCGTTAATCGGTTTGGTGAGGTAGTCGTTGCAACCTGCTTCAAGGGCTTTAACTTCGTCTCCGCTCATGGCGTGTGAAGATAAACCAATAATCGGTAGTGTTTTGTTGGTTTCGCGAATCTTTTTTGTGGCTTCGTATCCATCCATGACGGGGAGTGCCATATCCATCAGAATCAAATCAGGCTGTTGGCTTTGTGCCATTTCTACGCCTTGTGCGCCATCTTTGGCGATGACGAGGTTGTATTCATCTTCCAGTAGTTGGGTGATGAGGTCAATATTTAATTCGGTGTCTTCGATAACAAGAATTGTTTTCATAACTTCCTCCAAGTTAGTTAGAAGAATCAGCTTCGGGTGTAGTAAATGCTGGTTGTGCAGAATCAGGCTGAATGTCTGAATGTGAAGCGGATTTTTTATCTGTATAATGAATTGGGAGTGAAAGTGTAAAGGTTGAGCCTTTATCTGGTTCACTCGTAGCGGTTAAATTTCCACCTAGTAGATGAGCCAAGTTGCGACTAATAGAAAGCCCAAGCCCTGTGCCTCCATATTGGCGGGTGGTGCTGGAATCGGCTTGCTGAAATTCTTCAAAGATTCTGCTCAGTGCTTCTTCGTTCATGCCGATGCCTGTATCGGCTACGTCAATTTTGAAAAATGAGTTTTGATGATAAACACTGATTTTAATTTTGCCGTCATGAGTAAATTTGGCGGCATTGCTTAATAGGTTGAGAATGATTTGTTTTATTTTGTTTTGGTCTGAATAAATAAGCGGAAGGGTTATATCGTTTTCTTTTTCAATTTTCACATTTGGCTTAATCAGTGGTTTGACAGTATTGAAACATTGGTCTACCAAAGCATTGATGCTGAAGTTACTGGCTTGCACATCCATGCGCCCTGCTTCAATTTTTGCAATATCTAAAACTGTATTGATTAAATTAAGTAAATGCTCGGCACTTGATAAAACCTTATCAAGATTGTCAGTTTGTTTTTCAGGAAGAACGCCTTCTGATTTTCCACGAACGATTCTTGTGAAACCAATAATGGCATTGAGTGGTGTGCGCAGTTCATGACTCATAGTAGCAAGAAATGCACTCTTGGCTTTGTTAGCATTCTCTGCTAAGGCGCGAGCCTCTTCTGCCTCCTGTGTGCGTTCGTTAACACGTTGTTCTAGTGTTTGATACAAGCGTGCGCTATCTACTGCACTCGCAATTTGACTTCCAACAATGACGAGTGAGTTTACTGAATCCTGAGGAATGGGTCTGTTGGTTTGTGAATTATCTGCTAACAATACGCCAATGATTTTTCCTTGTACAATTAATGGCACGCTGACGTATCCTGTGATTCCAAATTGAATCAATGAGTTGCGTTGCGCTTCATCCTTGATTTCATCTATGCTGTTGACCTGAACAGGCTCATGGCTATTGATACTTTGCATAAGCAGGGAATCTTTTCTTTCGAGAGGGATAGATAGGTTTTTGACAGCATTAATTAATTCATTTGAACCACCAATAATATGCCCATCTGTGAGCACTTTTTGTTTTTCATCTACGAGCATAATCATGGCGCGGTCAAAGTTCAAATGTTTAATGACTGCTTGTAAACTTTTTTCAAGCAATTCATCAAGGTCTAAAACTGAACTGACTGCTAATCCAATTTCATATAGGGCGGTCAGTTGAGAAATCTTTTGTTCGAGGCTGACATTTGACAGTTGTAAACTGCTATTTGATTTTAATAACTCATCATATTGTTGTTCGCTTTTTTCACTTTGCTCAGTTAGGATTCTTTGTTGGCGGTCACGTTCGTAATTGCCTATTTCAATTCGATATGCAAACCAAGTGCATAAAGCAGGGAGAAGTGCTACTAACTCTATCCATTCCCAAGCAGGTAAACGCAAGAATGTATAAAGTAATAATGCTACTGATATAACAATGCCACTCCATACTTTCAACCCAACCTGTGGGCGTGGAGTTTCCCAAGTAAATTCCCATTCACAATATTCATCGCCTTGTAAACGACATTTTCTTTCTTTAATTTCTGCTGGGGCTAAACCAGAATGAAACTTTGGTAAATGAACCAAATATCCTTGGAATGAATGGCAGGTTGCTAAAATGGAATGTTGATGAAGTGATTTGGGTAAATCAGCCAATTGCTGGTCTGGGCGCATTCGCAATACGGCTGAGGTAGCAGTCGTTTCAATGGTTTCAATATCAATATTGGAATACTTTGCTACGAAACGTGGAAATGTTTTGAAAACGCTATTCAATGGAAATGGGCGAATCATATACGCCACTGCACTGTCATCATTAAACTTGCCTTTATTGAAATGGAAATCAGGGTCTTCGCAAACGGTTCGACAAATTTCAAAAAAGAAAGTTGAAAATTCACGTGAATAACTATTGCCTTCATTCAAAAGATATTCGGCTGTGACGTGATACTGTGGGTCAGGAATTGCATCATTAAGCCGCTTCACTACTTCGTGGAAGGCTGATTCTTGAGCCTCTTTTATTTTTTTTGCCCGTTCTTGTGAATTTAATTCAGCAGGCAATTTGAGGGCAGTATGTTTTCCTATCACTTGATATAGATAATTTAACGAACCTTTATAAACTACCCCACGACTTTGCTTAATTGGTTTTCCTTGTTCATCTAACCCAAAAGGACGCCCTTGCATTTGCTTGGGGAGAGGGGGCATTTCGGGAATTGGAAAACGAATACTAGACATGTGTTTTCTTATTTAGAGGGTTGCATTTGAAAGACTTGATATAAAAAGTCGTTCATAAAGACCTGATTCGGGTCGAGGCTTTGTCTGATTTGAAGAAATTTAGCCATGTTTGCACCATACATAGACTTGAGATTGTCTATAGAATAGATAGCTTTTCCCCAATGTGGTTTGCCGCCTAGCGCAATCCAATCTTGTTCTATTTGTTTAAAGTAATCTTCGTATTGGCTGGTTGGGCGACCATCTCCATTAAATGTCAGGATTTCTATGCAACAGGTATGGTCATTGCCAACAGTTGGTGATAGATACGCACTACTATTTTGTATATAGCGTGTGTGTAAGACCATATTTTGCGGATACAGACCTTGGTCTTTTAGTGCATTGACTCGATTTACTACTTGGTTCCAAGCTTTTTGTACGTTTGTAAAATCATTGTTAGGGATGTTAATACAATAGCTCATATCCCACACTTGAAGGTAGGATGTTTGATAGTGAAATACCAACGAAGACTCGGCTATAACATTATCCGCTAGTTTATTCTCAGGCATTAGAAATGAAAAAAATTGCATAATCAGAGGCGTTAGGCTTGGTGTATTTTGAAGCCTATCCATTAGAAACTTCCCAAAGGTTGAAATTTCGAGATATGTTTTTAATTCATCCCAGCCCCATTTGATCTCGCTTTCAGTAGCAGGTTTCGGTGTCTTATCCCATGTTTTTATCCAACACTGTTTGTTAAAGGGAAACCAGAATACTTCAACATAATCGTGGCTTGTTACAAGTTTTTGAATGTTATTAATCGTATCAACCATATCTGCACGCCCATCCACTACTTGCAAGTTGAATAATGGCACACATTGTAAAGTGACACTGAAGATAATACCAAGCGCACCCAGACTTACACGCAAGGCATTCATCATCTCTTCGCCATCGCTTTCAACAGTAAAAGTTCGCCATGTACCATCTGCCAAGATTACTTCCATGCCTACAACGAGGTCAGAATATGTTCCTTGGTTATAGCCAGTTCCATGGCAACCCAATGCCACCGCACCGCCGACTGTGACATAAGGAATTACTGTTTCAGTTTCAAGAGATAATTTATATTTTTCTGAAAGTTCAACTGAGAGATCACCAACCATCATCCCAGCCTCAACAGTGACTAGATTCTTTTCCATGTCCACTGAAATGATTCTGTTGAAATTTGTCATGTCAATCATGTAATCATTGGTTGGCACAACGGGTGTCCATGAAAAGCCGCCGCCGAGCACGCGGACTTTTTTACCTGCATTCTTTGCCGCTAATACAATCTTGGGCAAATCATTAGCATCTGTTGGTTTACAATAATTAGATGGGGTGGCTGTAAGATTTCCGTTCCAATTGTGCCAAGTAAAATTTTGCTGACAGTTATCTAAATTAGGCATGACGAAGTCTCCGTGTTTAATTGGGTTGAGAAAATGTTGATGGAACAGAATCAGCTTGAACGTCAGATGATGAAGCGGGTTTTTCATCTTGATAATGAATGGGCAGAGACAATGTAAACGTTGATCCTTTATCTAATTCACTGACGACTGTTAAATCACCGCCGAGCAGACGGGCGAGGTTGCGACTGATGGCAAGCCCAAGACCTGTGCCGCCATATTCACGCGTGGTGCTGGAATCGGCTTGTTGAAATTCTTCAAAAATTTTGCTGAGGGCTTCTTCGTTCATGCCGATGCCTGTATCAGCCACATCAATTTTGAGAATTGAATTTTCATGCGCCACATTGATCTTGATTTTGCCTGCATGTGTAAATTTGGCGGCGTTGCTTAACAAATTCAAAACAATTTGTTTAATTTTGTTTTGGTCTGAATAAATCAGTGGTAATGTAATATCATTTTGTTTTTCAAAACGCACAGTTGGCTTGACGAGTGGTTGGGCTGTGTTGAAGCATTGGTCAACCAAAGCATTGATGCTGAAGTTGCTGGCTTGCACATCCATTCTGCCTGCTTCAATTTTTGCAATATCTAAAACGGTGTTAATTAAATCAAGCAAATGCTCGGCGCTCGATAAAACCTTATCCAAATTTTCTTTTTGTTTGTCGGGCAAGGCATCTTCGGCTTTTCTACGCACGATTCTCGTAAAACCAATAATGGCATTCAATGGCGTGCGCAGTTCATGACTCATGGTTGCAAGGAAAGAACTCTTGGCTTGGTTGGCATGTTCGGCACTTGCGCGCGCTGATTGGGCTTCATCAAATAATTTTGCATTTTGCACAGCAATCACAGCTTGGCGTGCAAGCCCATTTAAGAACTGTAATTCACTTTCAAGAAACTCTTTATTTTTTCCATTGCGCCAAACTGCCATAAGACCAACTAATTCAGCATTAGCAAGCAATGGCACGGCTATGAGATGTTCATCCGAACCAATTTCTGTACCTGCAATTTGAATCGCGCGCGAATCATGCTCAACATCGTTGACAATTTCACCGATTTTATTTTGGGCAATGTTTCCTAAGATGCCTTCACCTACATTGATAGTGTCATTACGCAGATTTTCCGCTTCATCGCCAATGGCGGCAATGGCTCTAAATACCTGACCATTTCCTTCGGGGAGGAAGAGGCCGCTCAGTTCGGCTTTCAATACATTTTTCGCATGAGTGGCGATTCCCTCTAACACGGTTGATGACTCAAGTCTGGATGAAATATCACGGCTGATATCTAGCAGAGCAACATTTTCACGCTCACGGCGGCGCGTTTCTTCTAGCAGACGGGCATTTTCAAGTGCCACACTCATAGAACTTGCTAAGGTTTGTAACAAACGCACATCTGATTCACTGAATGCGTTTTCATGGTCAACGTTTTGTAATGAAATAACTCCACGCACTTCATTGTTAATTAAAAGTGGCACACCTAAATATGATTTCGCAGGTTGACCCGCCGCCACTGCACCGCCTAAGGCTTTGCGCCGTTCTGCTAAACCTGTATTGATTAAGGTCATGCGGCGTGTTTCAATAATATATTTGGAAAAACCAATCGGCTGGGATGGCTGAATCGTTAATCGTTCACCTTTTTCAACTGCATACCGCCAAGTACTGCGATTCAATTGTGGGTCGTATTCAATAATCGTTACCACTTGCGCATCAAAGACTTCTTGTAATTTTTCTCCAAGCAGTTCATACATGCCTTGCATTTCCATACTGGCTGATAATTCGGCTTGTACATTGTTGATGATGGCAAGTTCTTTGGCACGTTCTTCTGTCACTTTTAAGAGGCGTTGGGTTTCATCAAATAAGCGGGCGTTTTCAAGCGCAATGCTCATGCTATTGGCTAGCGTTTGCAACAAACGAACATCTGACTCGCTAAAAGCATGTTCATTTTGATAATCGGATAAATTAATCAAGCCGCGTGCTTGGTCGCCGACGATTAATGGCACAAACAATTCAGATTTTGAAGCAGCGGTATCATCAAATATAAAACTTCCATACTTTTGGGATTCCTCATCTATATTTTCATTGATGACCAGTGTTTCGCGGGTGCGGAAAACATGCCCACCAAAACCAACCTCTTGATATGGAAAAGACTCAATAAAGACTCGTTCACCGTTTTCGTAGGCGTATGGAAAATGAATCAGATTGGTCTTGGGGTCATAAATGCGAATTCCTACGTCTTTGTTTTGGAAAATCTCGCGGATTTTATCTCCGACCGCGTCATAAATTCCCTGAATGTTGAGTTCTGCCGCCAAAGCCGCTTGCACACTGTTGATGATGGCGAGTTCAGCATTGCGTTCTTCGGTAATCTTTAAGAGGCGTTGGGTTTCATCAAACAGGCGCGCATTTTCAATAGCAATGCCCATGTTTGCAGATAAAGTTTGTAAGAGGCGCAAATTACTTTCATCAAACGCATTTGCTTTCACACTTTGAACATCTACCACACCTAATATTTTTTCACCGACCATAATGGGAACACCCATATAAGATTCGATATCGGGTTCATCGCTTGGTGATGTGACGTATGCTTGCGCGCCATGGTCTTCAATCTCTTTGGCAGACTTTAACAACAAAGACTGGCGCGTTTGGATAATTTTAGTAGTGAGCCCACCTTCAGTTAATTCCCATGCTGGTTCATCTTCAAAATACTTTCCTGCATAGCTATAAGTGAGTTGCACCATGTTTGTTTTTAAGTCAAACATCAGAATATCAACGATTTCTACATTAAATATCTCGCGGATTTTATCGCCGACATTGTAGGTGACGGTTTTCACATCCAACGTTTTCGCCATCGCCTCACCGACTGAGTTGAGAATTGCCAGCTCAGCCGCACGCGTTTCTGTCTCTTTTAGCAGTCTTTGCGTTTCATCAAACAGACGGGCATTTTCAAGTGCAATGCTCATACTGCTTGCAAGCGTTTGCAACAAACGAACATCTGATTCACTGAAAGCATGTTCGCGTTGCATATCAACAAGTTCGATTAACCCACGCGCTTGATCGCCTGCAATTAACGGAACCATAGCTTGAGATCTTGGCATTTCAGTGCCTGATATTATGTAACTTCCCACTTTTTTCGCTTCTTCTAGTATATTTTCGTTTAAGATGTGAGTCTGTTTTGTGCGGTAAATAAGCGGACCAAAGCCCACATCTCCAACGGGCTCTGAATCAATATGAATACGTTCGCCATTTTCATAGGTGTATGGGAAGTGTTCCATTTTTGTAACTGAATCATAGATGCGAATCCCCACATCTTTGCCTTGGAAAATCTCACGGATTTTATCTCCCACCGCTTCGTAAATGCCCTGAATGTTGAGTTCTGCCGCCAAAGCCGCTTGCACGCTGTTGATGATGGCAAGTTCAGCATTGCGTTCTTCGGTAATTTTTAAGAGGCGTTGGGTTTCATCAAACAGACGAGCGTTTTGTAATGCCACGCCTAGATTGGCACATAAAGTAGTGAGCAAACTTACACTGGATTCAGGAAAAGCATTTGTTTCGTTGGAATATAGAGTGATAACACCGATTATTTGACCAGAAGACCAAATAGGTGCACAGACTACGCTTTGAGTCAAGTCTTCTTCATTATCATCACCAATAAAAGCCGATGCATCTATGCCAATATCTAGTTTTCTCTGTTCAATATTTTCGTTGATGACCAGTGTGGTGCGGTTTGTAATTGTCCAGCCTGCATAACTAGCACGACGAAACTCGCGTGGCTCAATAGGGAATCGGTCACTATGTTCGATGTAATAAGGTGTGGTTAAGATATTGCTTTTTGAATCATACAGAGCAATATACATATCTTCCACTTTGAATTCTCTGCGAATCTTTTCACCTACCAAATCAATGATGGCTTGAAAATCAAGTTCGCGCACCAAGCCTTCGCTGACACTGTTGATGATGGCGAGTTCAGCGGCGCGGTCTTCCGTGATTTTTAAGAGGCGTTGGGTTTCATCAAAGAGACGCGCGTTTTCTAAGGCAGTACCTAATGAAGCGGCGATGGTAGTCAACAAACGAATTTCAGATTCGCCATATGCATATTCGCGTTCATGATTTTCAGTAATGATGTAACCTACTACCGAATCACTAACAATAATTGGGATATACACTGTTGATTTGCTTTGATCAGTGCCTGGAGCTACACTTAAGCCAAAGACATCTTGTTCTTCAGTAGTGTTGAACACCAAAGGTTTTTTGGTAGTTTGCAATTTTTCGAACGGACCACCTTTTTGGGGAACCGCTGGGGCAATATAAATTCTTTGGTTGTGTTCGTATTCATACAATGGTGTGATGATGTTGGTTTTGCTGTCATACCAACGGATACCAATATCACCTGAGTTAAGCACTTCCCGCAATTTGTCACCAACCAAATCTACAATGGCTTGAAAGTCCAATTCGGCGGCGAGTCCCTGCTGAATGGAGTTGATGATTTGTAATTCGGAAATATGTTCTTGAAGTTGCGCGGTTCTTTCTTCAACCTTTTGCTCGAGTCCTGCAATTAAGCCAGCATTATCCAACGCCACAGCACCTTGATTTGCTAACATGCCGAGCATGTCACGATCGGTGTTGTCGAATGTACCGTAGATGGAATCCATATCTACATACAAATAACCAAGCAGTTGGTTTTGAGCAATTAATGGGGCAATGATGCGACCCAGACCGTTGACCTTGGACGATGGACGGTCTTTTATTAACTGCACTGTTCGTGTAAGACGAGCCTGCGAAATATATTTATTTATAGATTTAAGAACTTTATTCGCATCTTCTCCGCGTGGGAGGATGGAATTTGCGACATAAACTTCCGAAGTTTTTAAAACTTCGGAAGTCTGTTTTTCCAGAATCAACATCACACGTTCACCGCCAATGAGTTCAGTCGCTTCTTCCACAAGGAAGGTTTGAATGGCTTCTGTGGATTTCAAGGTGTTGAGGCGTAGACCAGAATCTGCTAAACGTTGAAAAGGCTCGCGTAAATTAGATTCAATTTGAAGGTAGGCAAAGAGGCGGTCTTTTGTAGGGGCAACTCGCGAGTCGCCCTTACTACGTTTTGTGCCATTCTCTACCCAGTACTGGATGAGTTCACGATTTTCAGGCACTTTGTTGAGCGCGTTGCGGCGCAGACCTTCATCGCGGATGTTTTGTATGCTTTCAAGCAAAAAGTCATAAGCCCGATTGAGGGCTTCCTGTGCTTCTTTATTCTTTTTGTTGGCGAGCAGTGCCTGAGTATGTCGCCACCAAATGGCTTGCTGTGTAAAACTATCCTGCTTGGAGAAATTTTGGGCGCGATGAAGGTCTGTGGCTTTTGTGGTTGCCTTCAGTGCGTTGATGGGGTCTTTATCTGCAAGGTGAAGTTTGCCCAACTCAGTAAATACAACAACTTCCCCTCCCATTTGATGTTGTTGTGCAAGTTTTAGCGCTACTTTTTGGTGGCGCAAAGCGGCTTTGAAATCGCCCTTGGCAAAATAGAAGTCAGACCAATTCATTTGGGCTTGATGTTCCATATTTGGGTCGCCAAGCGTTGCCGCCATGGCTTCGAATTCTTTTTGGTTTGCAATGGCAGATTCGAAATCCCCGAGGATAATTTGAGTATTTACTGTGTTTCCCAAAACATACATGAATGCTATTTTGGCATTCATCTTGTGGTTGACTTCAAGCACTTCTCTTTGCAAACGCGCCGCATGGGTAGACAAACCAAGGTCAAGATAGGAATTTGAAAGATTGCCTTTGGGAATTTGAATGCGGTCAAGGTAGCCTGCTTTTTGAAAGGCTTCAATTGCCTGTTGCGAATTCCGCATGGCTTTGGTGATGTCTGCTTCCATTATGATCATTGCATTCAACGCATTGCCAATGCCATATTCATCCCCTGCTTGTTGGCAATAGGTTAAGGCTTGGTGTATGGCATCGTTGTATTTCTCAAACTGGCGGGTTTGCGCGTAGGCGTTTGCCAATGCCCAATAGGCGCGACCCGCGCCTGAGAAATCACCATTTGCTAGATACAGGTCAACAGATTTTTGTGCATTTTCTATGGCGGCTTCATTCTTTTGGGTGCGAAATTGCGCTTCGGCAAGGCGGAAGTAGGCGAGTGCGCGGGTAGGGGCGAGGTTATCTCGCCCTTTGTTTGTGGTACGGCGCGGGGACCGCGCCCCTACGGCATTCACCGCCTTGGTCGCCGATTTGACCGCGCCATTCAGGTCACCCGTCCGCATTTGGACGAGGGCAAGGCGATTCAATGCTTGCGTCAAGAGCCGAGAATCGGGTTTCGATATTCGAGTATTCGAAGATCGAGTATCGCCTTTGGCGATCTTCATCATCGCCTTGGCATCTTGCATAGCAAGGTCAAGTTGACCTTGGGCGATGTAAGATTCTGCGCGTAAATCGAGCAGAGACATTTCTATATCACGTTGCAAACGTGACATACTTAATTCTTGGGTGGCTACATCAATTGCTTTAACATGTTGCCCCGTCCATGCCAATTGATGGATTTGCTCTAGGATATTTCCCGCCTCTTTCCCACCCTTCGGCTTGGCACTTTTTTTCTTGATAGTTTTATCTATACCTGAAACTTTTTTCGCCATACCAAAAGGGCTCCTAAAGAGATTTGCTCTATTTTATTACAAATTATCATCATTGCGAGCCGTTCTTTGGCGAAGCAATCTCCAACTTAATCATAAGATTGCTTCGGGCGAAGGCATCGCCCTCGCAATGAAATGCTATTTTGTATTAAAACTCATCTTCTCTTTCACAGCATTGGGTAAATCTGGCAATTTGCTTCGTTCAATTAAATAGGTAGTCACTTCATTTAGCTCTCTAAAAATATAATGCTGGCGTAAAGCACCTTCCAAATAACCCGCACCACTGGTTCCACCTGTACCCACTCGCATCCCAATCATCCTACGCGTCATCAACATGTGTTTATAACGCCATTGTGAAAGCAATTCATCAATATCAATTAACGTTGTCAACAAATCAAATGGCAAATGAAAAATCGGTAAATTGCGATACATCATAATAAACAAAATCGCCCGCATGGCATTCATCGAAAAATCACCCGAACCTTCTTTATAAAAAACCTTTTCCAACTCATTCAAACGTCCATGCTCTGCCTTCGACAAACTATTGGCATACATTTGTTTGTAATCACTCCAAAATTTTTGGGTTCCCTCTTCAATCGGGTACAAACTTTGATATTCTCCCCACAATGCCTCATCAAAGAAAGGAGTCCGCTCTGCCCATTTGACAATTAACTGCTTCAAAGTCGCCTCTTTCTCGACGTTTGAAATGGTTGCATAATCCTCAGCATTAAACCCGCCCGGGCGGATGTGTTTATAGTATTCCGATTGATAACGATGTTCCATCTTCAAGCCAAGCTTTGCCTCAATCATTCTAAATTGCAAACTTTGGAATCCAGAAGAAGGCTGTAATAAATTTCTAAATTCCAAAAAATCCATCGGAGTCATCGTCTCTAAAATATTCACTTGCTGATTAATCACCTCAAAAATTTTCACCACCCGTTTTAATTTGTGCACCGCAATACTCATCTCACCCGCATTGTCATTGACATTCTCCTTAGAAAAAATAGTTCGCACCGCATCTAACTCGTGAATTATCTGCTTGAACCACAACTCATACGCTTGATGAATGATGATGAACAACATTTCATCTGTCGCAAATCCGCTTTTCGGATGTTGGCTATTTAATATTTTTTCTAATTCAAGATAATCAGAGTAATACAAATCACTTTTTGAAGTCATGGGCTTTATCCTTTTATTTTTATTATAAGTTATTGTATTCCGTCATTGCGAGTGAGTGAAACGAGCGAAGCAATCTGATGATTAAGTTGGAGATTGCTTCGCCGCCTACATGCAAGAGTGGCGGCTCGCAATGACGAGACTGCCTGTTAACAATCCCAGTTGCAAACTTGATTTCGAGGGGTATAATTAACCAGTCTTTAACGCACCACCTCTGCAAGTTATCTCATTCAATGAAGGAACTGCATGTGACTAAAATATTTTTTGCAACAGACATTCACGGGTCAGATATTTGCTGGAACAAGTTTTTGAACGCGGGCAAATTCTATGAGGCTGACCAACTCATTCTCGGGGGCGATATGACAGGCAAAGCAGTTGTGCCATTTATTCATCAAGGCGGGGCAAATTACCGTGTCACTTTGCTGGAACAGGTGTTTGATATCACAAATGAAGACGAATTAACGGATATGAAAAAGCGTGTCCGTAGTCGTGGTTATTATCCCTATATGACCAATCCAGACGAAATTGCCGAACTCGAAAAAGACCCAGAGCGCGTCAGCAAAATCTTTTTGCAAGAAGTATTAAAGGTTGTGCAAGAATGGATGGAGATTGCCGATAGAAAATTGTCTGGCACTGGCATGAAGGTTTATTGTTGCCCCGGTAATGATGATATGGATGAAGTGGATGAAATCCTTATGGAAAGCAGAACGGTTGTCCATTCAGAGGGGAAGGTTGTTACTTTAGCAAGCGGACATGAAATGATAGCCTCCGGTTGGAGCAATAAAACGCCGTGGAATACGCATCGTGAAGAGGACGAGGACCAACTCAAAATCAGGTATGAAGCGATGACATCACAATTGAAGAATCCGCATTCAGCCATTTTCAATATCCATGTGCCGCCTTATAAATCTAATTTAGATGAAGCACCGGAGTTAGATGAAAATTTACGCCCGAAAATGGCAGGGCAAGCCTTGAAAGCAGTTGGTTCAACAGCGTTACGTGAAGCGATTGAAAAAACTCAGCCTTTGCTTGGTTTGCATGGTCACATTCACGAAGGACGTGGCGTTTCACATATCGGTAAAACTTTGTGCATCAACCCCGGCTCGATGTATGAGCAAGGCACGTTGTTAGGTGCACTTATCAATCTCGGAAAAAATAAAGTTGAAGATTACGTTTTGACGACAGGTTAGGTTATTTGTAGGGGCGAGGCAAAGTGCCACGAAGTGGTATGCCTCGCCCCTACTTACAAATTAACAAAGGAGAATTGTTATGAGCAACTTGTTTGTCCGTAAAGCGACTGGCATGGTACGTTCTTGGTCAGTCTTCGACGCATTTGTGTATGCGTTGTTTTCCATTAACCTTATCACGCTCGGTTTATACAGTTTTAGTCAGATGTATTATTTCGAGGGTGGTATGGTGAATGCGTTGATTATCAGCGCGATTTTTATTTTCTTTGAAGTGGTAGTGTATGCCGCATTAATTGCTGTGATGCCTCGTTCTGGCGGTGATTATGTTTGGCAAAGCCGTATCCTCGGTGGGGCAGTCGGTTTCATTTTGGCTGTCACAGGTTGGTGGTTTATTTTGTGGTTGTGGGTGCCGTTATATGGTGATATGTTCCGTCATATTGTCTTGGTGCCATTGCTTGGCATCTTCGGCGCAAAAGATATTGCCTTATGGTTTGCCGGCACACAAAATGGTGCCTTCACCGCTTCCATCCTGACACTTATCATCGTCAGCATCTTCATTATGTTAGGAATGAAAACCTATGCACGCATTCAAAAGTTTTCATTCTATGGCGGTATGCTTGGCTTGTTGATTGTGATTGTCTTGTTCTTAACCGGTTCCCCCGAAGCCTTCAAAGCCGGTTTAGAAGCCAATGCCACGTCCATGTTTGGTGCGGCTCCCGGCGTATATGATGCTACTGTTCAATTAGGAACGGATGCTGGTGCTATCACACCTTTAATGGGTGGTTCACTTGCAGTTGTATTCCTCGTCATCCCTTACATGGTCTTCTTTAACTTGTGGCCCAACTGGGGCGCAACCTTGTATGGTGAAGTTCGTGGCGCAACCGATTTCAAACGCAACATGTCTGGTATGGGTTGGGCGTTAGGCGTGACCACTTTACTCGGCATTGTTTTGCTCTTTTCTATTAGTAGAACAATGGGATGGGAATTTTATGTGCAAGCCGGAGCCGCTTGGTGGAACTATGCTTGGGGTTACACAGATGTAGCGCCTGCGCTTCCTATCTGGCCCTATCCTGCTCTGCTCGCGTCATTTTTAACTACCAACAAACTGGTTCAATTCTTAGTCGTAGGCTTAATGAGTTTATGGTGGTTCGGCTGGTGTGCAACTGTGTTCCTTTCTTCTACCCGCGTTATCTTCGCCGCCGCATTTGACCGTTTACTTCCTGAGTCAGTTGCGAAATTAGATGAACGCACTGGAACACCTGTCAATGCTTTGTTATTGATGATTGTGCCATCCGTGATTGTGGCGTACATGTTCAATTACAACATCGCCAACTTTGCTACACTGACGCTTTGTTCAACTCTCGTCATTGCAGTGACATTCCTCGGCACAACCATTTCAGCAATTATCTTGCCATATACCAAGCCTGATTTATACAAATCATCCCCGATTTCAAAATATAACGTGCTTGGCATTCCGTTGATTACAGTAGCAGGAGTCATTTTTGGTGGCTTCCTTGTTTATCTCTTGTATCAATGGATTATTGACCCGAATGTTTTGTACGGTATTGGTATTAGTAATACAAACTCGGTCATCTACATGCTTTCTATGTATGTACTTGCCGCTGTGATTTACTTCGGTTTCAAATCCTATCGTAAGAGCAAAGGCATTGACTTAGACAAAGTCACTGCTGAAATCCCTGCTGAGTAAAGTTAAATTCTACAAGTGACAGTCACTTTATAAGTGACTGTCACTTCTTTTTTATGGATATATTCAAAGAACTTTATCGCTTAGTAGAAGCGGCAGAAGCAAACAAAATTCAAATTCGCACAATCGGTGGATTAGCAGTACATGTGCATAATAAAAAGAATCATCCTTTGTTCATTCGCGAATATGGTGATTTAGATTTTGTCGTTGCTAAAAAACAACGTCGCGAATTTGAATCCTTTATGCCAACGGTTGGATATTCCCCGCATAAACAATTCAATATCTTAAATGGTGACCAACGCCAAATTTATTATCACGACCAAAGTGAAATGAAGATTGATATTTTTGTCGGTGATTTTGAAATGTGCCATAAAATTCCAATGGAAAATCGCCTGACTGCCGACCCTGTTACGATTCCACTGGCAGAATTGTTTTTATCCAAAATTCAAATTATTGATTTGAATCAAAAAGACGCTATGGATATTGCTTCTTTGTTGTTAAATGTAGAAACAGGAAATCATGACAAAGAAACGATTAACTTAAATATTATCGCTGAACTTTGTGGTAGCGATTGGGGCTTGTATAAAACAACGTCACTGAATTTAGAAAAAGTCAGAGAGATTGTAAGCAAAACATCACTTACGAATGAAGAAAAAGATTTAATCTCAAAACGCATTCAAGAAATTTTACAAACATTTGAATCCATGCCTAAATCTTTAGCGTGGACGTTACGGGATAGAGTTGGCACGCGCGTCAAGTGGTATATTGAAGTGGAAGAAGTTGGCAGATGAAAAAAATCCGCCTTATCCTCGCCATCATCATCTTATCTATTTCCATCGCATTGTTGTTGTGGGGATTTTTACCAAGCCGTACTGAGATTCGTATTCAAGATATTTCTCCGCAAGAGATGCAATTGCCAACACCATCATCGCTTCATCTTAACGGGATGCTTGTTTCGTGAACCTCAAGCATTTTTCTTCACGTCATGTTTTTCTTTCTGTCTTTATATTGTGGATAATTGTTTTCATATTGTCTGCTTGTGGATCTGCGGTGCAAACTGAACCTACAGAATCCCCAAGCACATCAGCAACAGAAATTGCACCTACAGAAGCTGTTGTGGTTGGCACGCCACAGCCTCCATCATTTGAACCTGCTTTACTTGAAACACGCCGATTAACTTTAGAATTTCCGCTAAAAATAAAAGCAGATTCTGCTAGTGATATTGTTCGCTTAACTTTAGAGGTAGATGATTTAGACAATATCACGCCAACTGCTTTTTATCAAGAAAATGTAATCACTGGTGAAGTGATTCAAATTCCAAATTTGTATGAAACACATAACGTTGGTGTTGAAACACGTTTTGATATTGCTGGTTTACAAGTAGAACCTGCTGGTGATGTGTATCAACCGTTGCAACAAGGTCTTCCTTTAACATTTTATTGGAGTATTCGTGCTCCACAAGTGGGTAAATTTCGCGGAACGATTTGGGTCAATTTGGTTTTTGTAGATAAAGTGACAGGCGAAGAAAGTCGCAGAGCGGTATCTGCTCAGATTGTGGATATTGAAGCGGTTGATTTCTTCGGCTTTTCGGTCAATTTTGTGCGAACTTCGGGGGTGATTGGCTCGGTGTTGGGGATTATTGTGGGCTTTCCGTTTTTTGATGATGTTGTGAAGTATTTGTGGAGTAAGCGAAAGAGCAGGAAAAAGTCTAAGCGTAAGTAAAAGCTGAATTATTGGTATCAAGTTTCCACGTAGGGGAGAGGCGGGGTTAAATCTATTTGACAAATTATTGGCTCACCCTTATAATTGTGCATAATTACACAATCGAAGTTTTGGAGTTCAAGGTGCAAGTAACTTGACTCCAAATTTTATAAAAACCTTGATGATGGTAGTTTTATCCTTTACAATTGCGAGCCGGTAGTAAGTATTCCAGTGAGGTGATTTCTAATGAGTGAAAAGAAAATTCAGCAAGTTCTTGAAATAGAAAAGCAAGCCCAAGAGGTTCAAGAAAAAGCCAAACGTGAAGCGCAGGAAATTCCTGTGAAAGCAGAGCAAGAAGCACAAGCCTTGATTGCAAAGGCGAAGGCTGATGCGCAAGAAGAAGCCCGCAAGTTGATTGCGGCGGCACAATCTGCTGATGCGTCTGGTCAGATTGAATCTGAAATCGCTTCAAAGAATAGCGAGTTTGAGGCACAAGCCAAAAAGAATTTTGATAAGGCTGTGGCTTTTGTTTTGGAACGCGTTATTGGCAAGGCGTAACTTATGGCAAGCGGTATTTCTGGTTATGCGGCAATAAGTTCGCGGGTGCGGGCAATGTATTCTGATTTGCTCACTCCGCAAGATATGACTCGTTTGAGTGAGTCACCTGATTTTGCATCTTTACTTAGTGCGCTTAAGGCCACTCCTTACGGAAAGTATCTTACTGGTCTTAAAGACAATGAGTTAACTCCCCGCCGTGTGATTCTTCAAATTAAGAATCGCTTGGCGGATTCTTTTTCCAGTGTGGTGCAACAAGCGCCGGAACAAACCCGCCCGCTGGTCAAGCAGTTGTATCGTTATTTTGAAGTGGGTAATTTGAAGGCGGTTTTACGTAGTATTCAAACTGTTTCGTCTTGGAATACGGAATCATCTAGTTGGGAACGCGTGAATGAAGTACTTTTCCCATACGGTTCTTTTTCTTCTATCCCAGCCCAAGCAATGGTTGAATCAGGTAATGTGGGTTCAGCGGTTGAATTGTTGAAGGGCACGCCGTATGAATCTACTATGTCTTTTGCGATGAAGCGTTTTTCTGCGGAACAAAATTTGTTTCCGATAGAAGTAGCGTTGGATTTAGATTACTGGCGTCGTTTGTGGGCTGAAGCAAAGAAACTTTCTGGCAAAGACCGTGAAATGGCTGTGAAAATTATCGGCTCTTTGTTAGATATGAATAATTTGATGTGGGTGATTCGTTATAAGATTTATCACAAATTATCTGAAGAAGAGTTGATTAACTATACATTGCCGTTTGGTTTCCGTGTGCGCGATGAAGATGTTCGTGCAATTGCGGCTGGTTCAGATATTGCAGATGTGGTTTCACGCATTTACCCCACTGTTGCAGATGTAGGTGCGCTTCTTGAAACCCCTCAATCTGGGTTGCCAAAGTTGGAACAACAGCTTAAGCGTCAAGTGGTTAAACAGTGTATGGCGGCATTTATCGGTGACCCATTCCACATTGGTATTCCGCTAGCCTATTTATTGTTGAGCGATTTTGAAATTCAAGATTTGATTGTGTTGATTGAAGCAAAATCTTCAAACGTTGCAGACGAAGAATATCGTCCGTTGTTGTTGAAGACGAGTTTAGTTCAGTAAACCTCACTTTATCCCTCTTCTAGAAAGAGGGAATTACTTGGAGACTTTATGTTTTTTCCGAAAGAGATGTCTGAAGTTGAATTGATTATCCCTTCAAAGGATATTGTGGCTGTTGCTAAAGTGTTAAGCGGTCACGGTGTGTTTCATCAGGTGGATAGCACGTATTTGGGCTTAGAAAGTTTAGGTCCTAGTGTATGGCAAGATAAAGCTGCTACTTACTCTGCTTTAGAACGTCGCATTCAAACCATTATGCAAACCTTAGGTGTAGCAGAAGAATACCCTACTAAAGCAGATGCTGAATCAATGGTGGAGTTGGATGCTCTTACCCCGGCTGTGAATCGGATTGATGAAGAAGTCAAAGGGATTAGCGAACAGTTATCCACTGAGAAGAAGCGTTTGGAATTGTTTGAAAGTCAATTACGCCAATTAGAGCCAATCGCTGATGTTAAGGTAGAAGTCGGTGCGTTGAATAAATCTTCTTACTTGCATTCTATTTTAGGTGTGGTTCCTGCTTCCAATATTAGCCGTTTGAAAACTAGTATTGGGCGTGTGCCACATGTTTTCTTTACGTTGCGTGAAGACTCTCAAAAACCTGTGGTATGGGTGCTTGGTCCAAAAAGCAATGCGGATGTGTTAGACCGTGCGGCAAAAAGTGCATATTTGAATCCGTTGAGTTTGCCAGAAGAATTTGCCGGTACACCTGAGCAAATTACAAGCACACTTAAGCGCGAAATTGATGCCACAAAGAAAAAGATAGTTAACCTTGAAACCAGTATTCTTGCGTTGGCTGATAAACATAAAACTGAATTACAAAAATTACTTTGGGATGCGCACGTTAGCCGTGTAATGGCAGATGCAATTGTTCGTTTTGGTCAATTGCGCCATACTTATGTGGTTGTGGGTTGGGTGCCGACTGCAAGCTTAGAAAATTTGACAACAAAATTAAAGAATACTTCAAAAGAAGTATTGATTGAAACACACACACCAAGTCGTAACGACCATAATTCCAATATTCCTGTGGCATTAAATGAAAATAAATGGCTTCGCCCATTTAAAGAATTACTTACAACATACGGAAGACCTAGCTATGGTGAATTTGACCCAACTATTTTGTTAGCAATTAGTTTCCCGTTGTTGTATGGTGCAATGTTTGGTGATATTGGTCAGGGCTTAGTAATGATGCTTGCTGGATACTTGGCTCATAACCGAATTGCGCTGAAAGCCTTACAAAGCATTGGTTTGCTGTTTGTGTACTGTGGTATTTCGGTTACTTTCTTTGGTGTTATGTACGGAAGTATCTTCGGTTTTGAAGGTCACTATGTACATGATTATCTAGGTTTTGATTTACATCCAGTTTGGTTAAGCCCAATTCATGGTGAGAATATCCTTTCTGTTTTGCGTGTGGCAATTGATGTGGGTATCATCATCTTGTTCTTGAGTTACTTGCTTAGCTTCTTTAACAATATTCGCGTGAAAGACTGGTCACACCTTTTGTTTGGTCATACAGGTGTTGTTGCCTTCCTTTTCTTTGTCTGTTTCCTTTCTCTTTTAGGAGGCTTTTTAGGAAGCACTCCAATTGCGCCACAAGTTGCATTAACAATTAGTCAACTTCCACTTCCGTTCAACATTCTCACACCTATCTTTGCACTCGGTTTAATGTTCAATGGTTTATTCCGTAATATTGCAGAAGGTCACAAACCATATATTGAAGGTGGCATTGCCATGTTCTTAGTGCAATCTTTTATGGATTTGTTTGAAGGTGTTATTAGTATGTTATCTAATACACTTTCATTTGTGCGTGTGGGTGCCTTTGCAGTGGCACATGGTGGTTTGAGTCTTGCTATTTTTGCCTTAGCAGGTGAAGAAGCAGATTTAGGTTTCTGGATTACGATTGCTCTTGGTAATATTTTCATTATCGGGTTTGAAGGTTTGATTGTGTATATTCAAACCATGCGTTTGCATTACTACGAGATTTTAGGGAAATTCTTCCACGGTGGTGGTATGCGTTTTGAGCCGTTGAAGTTAAAACCATCTCAAGAGGAGGCGTAAGCCCTTCACGAGTTGTATAAAAATAATTTTGAGAATTTGTACGCGTTCGAATCTAAACAATAATTTTCTATTATCTACAAGGAGATAAACAATGTTTTTAGTTTTTGCTGTATTAGTTGGTTTGGTTCCTGTAATCCCTGCAGTGGTGTACTTACTTCAAAATGGTAAGACTAGCCCTGCCCAAGCAGTTTCTCGTTTAGTTAACGGCTTCAACGGTTTCAACTTCTTAGTTGGATTATTCGCCGCTGGACTCGCCGTTGTTTGGTTCGCCACCCCAAGCTCTGCTTTGGCTGCTGGTGCTGCACAAGAAGCAGTCGTTGACCAATATGCAACTCTGGCTGCTGCTCTTTCTACAGGTTTAGCTTGTATTGGTGCAGGTATTGCAGTGGGTGGTTCTGGTGCTGCGGCTGTTGGTGCAACTGCTGAAAAACCTGAATCATTTGGTCGTGCTTTAATCTTCGTAGGTCTTTCCGAAGGTATTGCTATCTACGGCTTGATTATCTCCTTCCTCGTTCTTCCTTAATCGGCGAACGAAAGGACTGATATGAAAATTCTGGTCATCGGTCATCCTGATGCAGTGCTTGGTTTTTCTCTCACAGGTGTAGGTGGTAGAGTCGCCTCCACTGCTGATGAAGTGAATCAGGCATTGGATGAAGCCCAAGCCAACAAAGAAGTTGGGATTGTGCTCGTCACACAGGATGTGGCTGAATTAATTCCAGCACGGATGGAACACCTAAAACTACGTAGTACGATTCCGTTGGTGGTTGAGATTCCATCCAGCGGCGGTGTTCCAGAAGGTCAGGCATCTCTTGGTGATATCGTCCTTCGGGCGATTGGTATCAAGTTATAAATCTTTCCTTCTATATTGTTTATAAATTTATGGAAAGAGATTGGATTGAGTGTTTATGAAATCTGAATCAGAAGATATTGAATTGCTTGCGCAAGCCATTATGCTTGAAGCACGTGATGAAGCTGAGCAGTTGCAAATAGAAGCCAAAGAGAAGGCAAATGCCATTCTTAAGCGAGCGCAGTCTGAGGCGGAGTCTGAGGCGAAAGTTATCTTAGACCGCGCAAAGCAAGAAGCAGACCGTTTGAAGAGTCAAGCCTCTGCAACTGCTCAACTGAAGGCGCGTTCAGCGCAATTGGAAGCACGTGAAAAGTTGTTAGATAGTGTGTTTGAAGAAGTGAAGAAACAATTAGATGGTGTGAAGAAACGCGCTGATTATGCTGATATTGTGAAAATGTTGACTCGTGAAGCAGTGACTCAATTGAATACAAAAGAAGCAGAAATTCGCGCAGATGAATCAACACAAAAAGTTTTGAAGTTAGATGATATTGCTAAAGATTTAAATGGCAAGTTTTCATCTGGCGCAAAACTTGAAGAAGGTACTGGCGTAGTGGTGAGCGCTTCGGGTGGTAAGTTGAATTATGACAACACCCTCGAAACTCGTTTGAGCCGCTTACAAAGTACACTTCGTTCTTCCGTATATAAAGTGTTGATGGGAGAAAAGGCATGAGCAACGAAGTAGGAAAAATCACCTGGATCAGCGGTCCAGTGGTACGTGCTCGCGGTTCTAAAAATGTAGGTATGCTTGAACTTGTTGAGGTAGGTGAGGATCGCCTCGTTGGTGAAGTGATTGGTCTCAAAGGCGATCAAATGACAGTTCAGGTATATGAAGAAACTGCCGGTATGCAAACAGGCGCGCCGATTTATGGTACGGGTTTGCCATTGTCTGTTGAATTAGGACCTGGCTTAATCCAAAGTATTTATGATGGTGTGCAACGACCGCTTCCTCTCATTGAAGAGGCAATGGGTTCGTTTATCAATCGTGGTGCACGTTTTGATTCAATTAACCGCGAAAAGAAATGGAAATATACGCCGAAAGTAAAAGTTGGCGATGAAGTAAAAGGCGGTGTCATTCTCGGTGTGGCTATGGAAACAGACACCTTTGAACACCGCGTAATGCTCAACCCAGATGACTCAGGCACAATTACTTGGGTCGCTGCGGCTGGTGAATATACCGTCACCGATCCAATTGCAAAATTGAAGATGGGTAAAGAAGAAAAGACTATCACCATGCTTCAACGTTGGCCCGTTCGACGAGCTCGTCCGTTTGTGAATCGTCGCGGTGCAAATATTCCTTTGATTACTGGACAAAGAATTCTCGACACTTTCTTCCCTGTAGCCAAAGGCGGCGCGGCTGGTATTCCTGGTCCATTCGGTTCTGGAAAAACAGTTACCCAACACAGCATTGCAAAATGGGCAGACGCAGAAGTTATCGTCTACATTGGATGTGGCGAACGCGGTAACGAAATGACTGAAGTATTGCAAGAATTTCCGCATCTGATCGACCCTCGATCTGGTCGCCCATTGATGGAACGCACAGTCTTAATTGCGAACACTTCCAACATGCCGGTGGCGGCTCGTGAAGCCAGCATTTATACAGGCATTACGATTGCAGAATATTATCGTGATATGGGCTATCACGTCGCTTTGATGGCAGATTCTACTTCCCGTTGGGCTGAGGCGTTACGTGAAGTTTCTGGTCGTCTCGAAGAAATGCCCGCAGAAGAAGGTTATCCTGCTTATCTCGCAGGTCGTTTAGCAGAATTTTATGAGCGTGCAGGTTATGTCAATAACTTGAATGGTTCACAAGGTTCAGTATCCATCGTAGGTGCAGTTTCTCCTCCTGGCGGTGACTTCTCTGAGCCAGTGACACAACATACTAAACGCTTCATTCGTTGTTTCTGGGCGTTAGATAAATCCCTCGCTTCTGCCCGTCACTTCCCAGCCATCAACTGGTTGGATAGTTACAGCGAATATTTAGAAGATGTTGGTGGTTGGTGGCGTGAACAGACAGGTAAAGATTGGCTTGGTATGCGAAATCGCGCAATGGAATTATTGAGCGAAGAAAGCCGTTTGTCACAAATCGTTAAACTTGTAGGTCCAGATGCTCTGCCATTCACAGAACGCATGGTGTTGGAAACAACCCGCCTCATTCGTGAGGGCATTTTGCAGCAAAACGCGACAGAGGCTGTTGACGCTTACTCATCTATTGAAAAACAAATTCGCATGCTTGAATTGGTGCTTTACTTCCACGAACGTGGTATGGCAATCGTCAAACGCGGCGCACCAATCAACTTAATCCACGACCTGCCAGTTGTAGATAGAATCATCCGCGCCAAATCTACAGTTACAAATGAAGAATTACATAAATTTGAAGAGATTCAAAAAGAAATTGACGATCAAATGGGTCAATTAGATGCGGAGTACAGATCATGAGTAATGTAACAGTACAAGGCGGTCAAGAAGTCGTTGGCGTTAGCCGTATTGAAGGACCAATCATGGTCGTAGAAGGCGGCACGAACGTTAGCTATGACGAAGTCGTGGAAATTAAAGATGCCCGCGGAAACCTCCGTCGCGGTCGTGTGCTTGAAGTCGGTGAAGGTTTTGCTGTTGTACAAGTATTTGCCGGTTCGACTGGCTTATCCATTGACGGAACCAGCGTCCGCTTTTTAGGCACCACACTACACATTCCAGTTGCTGAAGAAATGCTTGGACGTATCTTCGACGGTTTAGGAACTCCGATTGATGGCGGACCTGAGCCATTAACGGATCGTTATGCAGATGTAAACGGTCAACCCATTAACCCAACAGCACGTATTTATCCACGTGATTATATTCAAACCGGTATTTCCACTATTGATGGTGTGAATACTTTGTTACGCGGACAAAAACTTCCGTTGTTCTCCGGTGCAGGTATGCCGCATGACCAACTCGCGGCACAAATCGTACGTCAGGCAACACTTGGTAAAGAAGCTGGTGCACCACAAACTGAAGGCGAAGAATTCGCTATTGTGTTTGCTGCAATGGGCGTTAAGAACGACGTAGCAGATTACTTCCGCCGTTCATTTACAGAGAGCGGTGCGTTGACCCGTGTGGCAATGTTCCTCAACCTTGCAGATGACCCCCCAGTGGAACGTGTGGTTACTCCGCGTGCTGCGCTGACATTGGCTGAATATCTTGCTTATGAACGCGATATGCACGTGTTGGTAGTTCTTACCGACATGACCAACTATGGTGAAGCCCTTCGCCAGATTTCAAATGTTCGTGGTGAAGTACCAAGCCGTAAGGGTTATCCAGGCTATCTATACAGCGACCTTGCGTCCCTATATGAACGAACCGGTCGTATCCGCACCAGCAAAGGCTCGATTACACAAATCCCGATTCTTACGATGCCGAACGATGACATCACACATCCAATGCCAGACTTAACCGGTTACATTACTGAAGGTCAAATCGTGTTGGGTCGTGAGCTTAACTTCGCAGGCGTGTATCCACCAGTTGCAGTATTGCCAAGCCTCTCTCGTTTGATGAAAGACGGTATCGGCAAAGGACGCACACGCGATGATCATCCACGTTGGGGTGCACAACTCTACGCTGGCTATGCCAAGACGCAAGATGTACGCGCGTTGGCATCGGTTATCGGTGAAGAAGAGTTGAGCGAAGTCGATCAGAAATACCTTAAGTTTGGACGCGCGTTTGAACGTGAGTTTGTTAACCAAAGCTTCACTGAAAATCGCACCATTGAACGCACATTAGAAATCGGTTGGAAACTTCTTTCGATGTTACCGAAGAGTGAATTGACCCGCGTCAACCTCGACGAAATCGAAAAATACTATAAAGGCGACGATGCCACAAATTAATGTTGCACCCACTCGCACGAACTTAATCCGCCTCAAAAAGGATTTGCGTTTTGCAAAAGAGGGTTATGAAATCCTCGATCGCAAACGCGAAGCCCTAACCGGTGAATTAGTCCGTGTAGCAAAAGAAGCCGATACACTTCAAAAAGAAGTTTGGGCTTTGCTTGAAACCGCATACGGCGCGATGGAAAAAGCACGCCTCGTGATGGGGTCTGACCATGTCGAATGGGCGGCACTTGCTGTCAACAAAACAGTCGACGTGCACCTCAGACTACGCGGAATCATGGGTGTAGCAATTCCACAAATTGAAGCACGCGGCGAACCGCCAAAATTACTTTACAGCCCCGGCGACACTGCCGCTGTACTCGATGAAGCCAGCGCAGCATTTCGTGAAGTCTTGTTACGCATTCCGCAACTATCTATGCTCACAGCTGCTGTGTGGCGCCTTGCTAACGAACTCCGCAAAACACAACGTCGCGTGAACGCGCTTCAACATATTTTTATTCCGCAATACAAACATCAAATCGAGTTCATCATCAGTTCACTCGAAGAACGCGAACGCGAAGAAACTTTCCGCTTGAAGTGGTTGAAGACGAAGATGACCAAGCAATCACAGGCAAATTAAGTTTGTAATGAAATAAACAAAAATGAGTTTTGACGATATACTTTCGTCAAAACTCATTTTATTTAACCATGAAAATCAATCCATCCCTTCAAAAAATATTTTCCGAAATCCCTGAGCCTTTCAAACAAACGAACATACCCGATGTTCAAATATCAGGCATTTCAATTAATAGCCGCGCCGTAAAACCCGGTGATTTATTTGTTGCCATGCAAGGCGGCACAACAGACGGACATATTTACATTCAAAACGCCATTGATAATGGTGCCGTCGCAGTAGTGGGTGAGAAAGATTTGAGCGGATTCAGCGTCCCATACATTAGACTTGAAAATACGCGTCATGCTTTGACCTGGCTTGCTTCTGCTTTTTATCATTTTCCTGCACGTCAACTAACCGTAATTGGCGTGACCGGCACAGATGGCAAAACGACTACGAGCAATATCATTTATAAAATCTTAATTGCGGCTGGCATCAAAACGGGTATGATTTCAACCGTCAATGCAGTGATCGGTGAAAAAGTTTTAGATACAGGCTTTCACGTCACTACACCGGATGCGCATGATGTACAAAAGTATCTTGCTCAAATGGTAGCGGCTGGATTAACGCATGTTGTACTTGAAACCACATCACATGGCTGGGCGCAACATCGTGTAGATGCTTGTGAATTTGATATTGGCATAGTCACCAACATTACACACGAACACATGGATGAACATGGCAGTTATGAAAACTATCGTGCCGCAAAAGCTAGATTATTTGAAAGCCTTGTATGGACGAAGGAAAAACCACAAGGCAATCCGCGTTTGGCGGTGATTAATCGCGACGATGCCAAGTCGTTTGATTTTTTGAACGATTTTATTATGGTCGACAAAATCAATTATGGCTTAAGTGAAAATGCTGATATTCGCGGGGAGAATATTGAATATAGCCCATCCGGAATTTCCTTTGATGTTAATCCAAACAATTTGCGCGTAGCCAAGTTACTTGATGATAAAAAGATTGAAGAAAAAAAAGTAAAAATCATTAGTAAACTAGCTGGCGCGTACAATGTTTCAAATTGTTTAGCGGCTTTTACTGCTACTGTTTATGGTTTAGGAATCAAACCTGAAATTGCCGCGCAAGGAATTGCAGCGTTAGAGGGAATCTCTGGACGAATGGAAAGAATTGATATGGGGCAAAACTTTACTGCGATTGTAGATTTTGCTCACACGCCGAATGCCTTGAAATCTGTTTTGGAAGCCAGTAGAAAAATGACGAATGGTAAAGTCATTTGTGTGTTTGGTTCAGCGGGGCTACGCGATAAAGAAAAACGCCGTATGATGGCAGAGATTGGAATTGAGTTGGCTGATTATGTGATCTTCACTGCTGAGGACCCGCGTACTGAGTCCCTGAATGAAATATTGAATGAAATGGAATCAGGTATCCCCTTAGAAAAAAGAAGCGAGGGAAAATCATATTGGAAAATCCCAGACCGCGGCGAAGCCATCAAGTTTGCGATTTCGCTTGCAGATGAAGGCGATGTTGTTTTATCATGTGGCAAAGGACATGAACAATCTATGTGTTTTGGGAAGACTGAATATTTATGGGATGATCGGATTGCGATGAAATCTGCGTTGGCAGAATTTTTAGGTATGGATGGACCGCAGATGCAATATCTTCCGACACAAGATAAAAACGAAGAGGAGTGGTTGCGATGAGCAAATGGATTGAACGCGTGACCTTGCAAGGCAAGTATGTGCGTTTGGAACCGATAAGCGAAGCACACATTGATGGCTTGGCTGAAATTGGAATTGGTCATGAATTTTGGAAGTTCATGTTATATGGCGGAATGAATACAAAAGATGATTTTCGTTTTTTTGTAACTGATTTATTGGAGCGTG
>ERZ761602.2636-NODE-2636-length-27443-cov-5.573645_pt1 | contig 27443 bp, 22 predicted proteins | sample MGYA00512165_ERZ761602 | MGnify/ENA primary metagenome ERZ761602 (study PRJEB28899, sample SAMN02445085) | bioreactor sludge metagenome | biome: EBPR sludge; isolation source: Thorneside wastewater treatment plant | place: Australia: Brisbane, Thorneside...
GGGCTTCGTAGATGCCGCGGCTCTTGGCTTCGATGATGCGGTTCTCGATCTGGTCCGAGCAGCCGAGGCCATGGCGACCGCCGATTCGGTTCGCCTCCATGACGAGATCGACGGGATCGGCGAACTCCTTACCGTCGATCGCGACCGGGAGACCCTCTTCGAATCGAATCGACACGGTCTCGTTCATGACGTCGACCCCAGAGTCCCAGAAGCGTACGCACATGATCGGCTCCACGAGGGTCATGCCTTTGTTCAGGAGTTCCAAATCCTTCGCCTCGTGGGTGGCTCCCCAGATGTTGGCGTCGGTCGAGTACGCCTTCTCCTTGCTCGCACGGTAGGGAAGACGGCGCACTTCCAACCATTCGCTCATCTCCTTGCGTCCACCCAGCTCGGTAACGAAGTCGGTGTCCAGCCATGGCTTATAGATCCGCAGGTCGGGGTTGGCGAGCAACCCGTAACGGTAAAAACGTTCGATGTCGTTGCCCTTGTAGGTGCTGCCGTCGCCCCAGATGTTCACGCCGTCTTCGGCCATCGCACGAACCAGCATGGTGCCGGTGACGGCGCGTCCAATCGGGGTCGTGTTGAAGTAGGTCTTGCCGGCCGAGCTGATGTGGAAGGCGCCGCATTGGAGCGCGACGAGTCCTTCGCGGACCATCTCGGCTCGGCAGTCGACGAGTCGCGCTTCCTCCGCGCCGTATTCCTTTGCCCGGCCGGGAACGCCCTCGACGTCGTCCTCGTCGTACTGGCCGAGGAGGCCGGTGTAGCAGTAGGGGATCGCGCCTTTCTCGCGCATCCAGGCGACCGCGACGGAGGTATCGAGCCCTCCGGAGAAGGCGATGCCGACGCGCTCGCCGACCGGTAGGGAAGTGAGAATGCGGGATGGCATAGGGGAACCCAGGGTACCCGGCCCCTTGGGACCGACGGGCGGCGGCGGCCCAGAGGCCTTGCCCTGGCTCGGATGACGCCGAGTCCATCTCCGACGGACCCGGCGGAATCCGATCCCTTGCCCCGCCGCCGCCCGGCTCGAGGCCGTCGCAGATCACCGCAGGTTGTGACGCAAGTCACGATCCTTCAGGCGTGGTGCGAGGTCGAACGGATTATGAAGACCTTCACCGTCCTGTTATTCGCTCTCGTTCTCGCCGCCGTCTCGCAGGCCGTCACCATCGGCCAGGTTATCACCCGCGCCCGCTTCGAAACCCCTGCCGAAAGTCGGGAGGGCAACCTCGCGGCCCTCGCCTTCGCCGACTACTTCCGCGACACCGTCCGAACGGTATCCGACGGGACTCGGTCGCCGATCGCGCGGCTCTACGTCGATGCTTTCAACCCGCTCCTGATCGGAAGCAGACATTCCCGGATGAACGTCGGCGTTCGTGGCCTTGCCGACGGGCAGGGCGGTCGTCTCCAGGTCGACGCCAAGACGCGCGACGGTTGGCGGCTGCTTGCCGAGTTCGACTTCCGGGCCGATCACAGGTACGGGATCACCGTCGGCATCGCCCAGCGCTACCTCGACTACGGAACCACCAAGCTGAGGATCACCATGCGATCGAGCGAGCGGATCCTGTTCCGAATCGATCAGGTTGAGATCAAGTTCATCGACTGACCCGGCCGCCGCGTTCGCGCAGCCGTTCGCTCTTGCCTGAGCGCGCACGCCAACTCCGCCCAAGGAATACAGGAGTCCAAACGAGCAGGAGCAGGACCCGTTGGCCCTGCTCCTGCTCCGGAGGACTTTGTTCTGCGATCTGTACGGGAGAATCAGCGTTTCGTCTGCACCTCCAATGGGTTGCTCCAGCCGCTCGAGCCCCAGGCGTTGATCGCTCGGACGCGGAACTCGTAGGTCGAATTGGAACTCAGGCCGTCCCGAACGCAGTCCTGACGACTCCCATCGACGTTCTCGCCAAGCACCCAATCGGACCAACCGTTTCTCGTTTGACGCCGCTGCCAGACTTCGAAGCGGTCCACGGGGCCTGAGTGGTCCCACGCGAGCCGTACACGATCCCGTTGAATCTCGCGTGCAACGAGCCCGGTCGGCGTCGCAGGTGCCTCTCCCCGCGTTCGCGCAAAGGTCCGTTCGGTCAGGTCCGAGGCTCCGGCGCTGTTCACGGCACGAACCTTGAACCAATACTCCGTGTCGGGTCGCAGGTTCCCCACACGAAAGCCCGTGGCGTCTGCCGGGGCGTCGCCCACATGGCGGTACTCACCTCCCGTGCTGACGAAGACTTGGAATCCCGCTTCGTTATTCGAGTTGTCGTTCCAATGGACGTCCACGCTTCGAGCCTGGATGTTTGCCGTTCTCGGGTGCGAAGGGGCCCTTGGCGGGGTCGGAGGCGGGTCGGGAACGCGAACGGACTCCGTCTCCTCCCATGACGAAGGCCGGCCCTGGTCCCACGCTCGGATGCGGAACCGATAGTGAGTCGACGGCTGGAGTGGGTCGCGTGTCGCGGAACGGGCGGAAGCCGGCGCATCCTCGCCCGCACCCCAGGCGCCGCCTTCGACGCTTTGTTGAATCTCGAACTTATCGACGCCTCCCGGGTGATTCCATGCGATGCGCACAAAGTAGCGCCCCACGTCGATGATCCGGACGTTCGTCGGAGGCACCCCGAGGGTGGAGGCTTCGTGGACGTTGCTCCAACCCGAAACCCGCGAGCCTGCAACAGCGCGCACGCGGAATCCGTAGGTCGTATTCGGTCGCAGATCTTCGACAGCGAAGTTCCTCACATTCGCATCCACTTCGCCGGCGTCCTCCCACCCGTTCGATCCGCGCCGAACTTGAATCTCGAAGCGCTCCTCGTCGTTCGAGTTATCCTGCCATCTAACGCTGATCCGGGTCGCTGTGCGATGAGTGCTTTCGAGACGAGTCGGTGCAGCAATGAACCCGTCCGCAGTGGTCGCTGCCAAGACATTGCTCCAGGCTACGTGTTCGCCATACTCCGCACCGACTCGAATTCGATAGGTTTGGTTCGGATTCAGATCCTCAAGGGTGATCTCACGATCGCCCTTCTGGACCGATTCCTCTGCGCTGTCGTCAACCTCGATGGAGAATGAATCAGCGTCACCGGGATGATCCCACGCGATCGTCAGCGTCTCGGCGGTTCGAGCGATGAGCTGTAGATTCGACGGTGCTGTAAGGGCTCGCGTCGTGCCTTGCACATATGCGCTCCATTCCGACGTATGCCGGGCGGTTACGGTGCCATTTTCATCGAGGATCTCCAGCACGCTCCGAATCCGGATGCGGTAACTGGTGTTTGGCACGAGATCTCCCAAGACCTCCGGCGACTCGGATGCAAGTGGAGTTTGAGTTTGACCGTTCAGTTCGAACTCGTACTCCAGATCCCCCGAAGGATGCTGCCACTCGCACTTTAGCGTATCGAAGGTCGAGGCAGTGATACGGAGATCCTCCGGGACTGGTAGTGCAAGTGTGTTTGCTTCGAGAGGCCGGCTCCACGAGGAGAAGTACTCGTCGTTACCGATCATTAGCTTTGCCCGAACCTGAATGAGGTATCGCGTGCCGGGAGTCAAGCCCTCGAACGAGTAGCTGGTCTCAGTGGCGTCCGGCAACGTGCTGTTGTCGAGCTTGACTTCGAAGGATAGGTCGGGAACCTCGTAGGGCCAGACAACGTCGAGCGACGTGAAGGTCGCGCTCTCCAGACTCACTTCGGGTTGAGGTAGTGGCAGAGTTCGGGTCACAGCAGTATTCGACGAGCGCGACTGACCGTTTCCGTTGAAAGCACGAACCTGAAATGCGTAGCCCGTATCGGGAGCTAGATCCTCGAGGGTGACTTCTGTTTGGTCAGCCTCGACCGTAAGGAGCTCTACGAACTCTCCCTGATCATTACGCTTTAAGATCGAGAACCCATCTTCATCCTCGCTGTTGTCGGTCCAAGTGAGAGCGACGCTGGTGTAGCTCGGTTCCGCGACCAGGTCGCTCGGGGCATTCGGCCCTTCCGTGAGGGTGAATTCTCCCATGCGTGCTTCAACATCAATGCGATCGAGTTTTCCCACCTTACTGCGTACACGGTCACAGACTCGCAAGGTCCACGTGCCTGCCGGCGTCTCGCCCCAGAAGGCGGAGGTTGAGAACGTCCAGTTGAAGTTCCCAGCGTTGTCGGCCGAATGGCGGGAAAAGAGGCGTACCGTCGTTCCGCTCGGCGACGTGAGGAAGGCTTCGAGATCGCCCCGCCGCGAGTGAGTGACCTTGACGTTCAGGAGGATCTCCTCGAGGGAAGTCTCGCCTTCGAGCTCGAAGGTTCGTAAGAGGCCGGTAGCCTGGTTGTCAGGAATGGTCGCGTTGGGGGCCACCGACACGGTCTCTCGCTCAAGTTCGCCGATGCTCCATTCGTTGCCTGCAGCCTCGACAAAGGCAGTGGCGTCGATGAGTCCGTGTCCATAGTTGGGATTGAAGCGAAATCCGGCATCGTTCTCGATCCAATCAGGGTTGGAAGCGTCGATGGGCGCAGCCGTCCGGATGATCAGGTGCTTTGCGACGCGCACATCGATCGCTGGGGTGAGCTCGCATCCAAGCGCGATGACGCCGCCGACAACCGCCGCAGCGGCTGAAGTTCCGCCGAAGTCACTCGCATAGAGGCCGCCACCGAGATTGCCTCGACCCGGTACCGCCGTGGTGGGGATGCTTGGGCCGTTCGCTTGTCCGCGCGAGGGCGCGGACACGAAGACGTTGGCACCAAACGCGCTGTACGGTGCGAACCGACCGTCGGGGCCAACCGCCGCCACCGCGATCGAGGTCGGGTCGTTCTCCAGGTCCCACTTGTTGGCATCTTCGGTCACCGTGCCCCGGCCGTTACCCGCGGCTCGAACGTGGATCATCCCCAACTCTGCAGTCTCCGCCTGCGCGGCCGAGATCGATCCAAACGCCATGTACGGCCTCGGCCCGGTTGCCGCGACCGACATGCCGTATCCGTGGATCTTGATCTTGATCGCTTCGGCTTGATGACGGATCGCCTGACGGAGCGTCCAAGTGTTGGTTGGATTGCTGCGGCCAATTCTGATGCCTGCGGCGCTGGCCCACGGCGCCACACCCGTGATTCCGATCGCGTTCCCACCGCGCCCGACGGCGACTCCCGCGACCTGTGTTCCATGCCATTCTCCCGCCAGGGGGGCTGGGTTCGAGTCACCGGACGCGAAATCGTGGCTGAGAAAGTTGAGGAAGTTCGGAGCAAGGTCGGGGTGAGTGATCGCGATCCCGTCATCGACGATCCCGATCACAACCCCTTGCCCGGTAGCATGGGCCCAAGCGCCGGGCAGATTGGCGCTCGGCATGCTCCCGCTGTTGCTCAGACTCCATTGTCCTCGGTACGAACCGGACGGCGCAAAGAGCGGGTCGTTCGGCACGAACTGGCGGGATTCGATCGTGATCGGCATGTTGAACGTCACGGAGAGCACACGCGGGCTCAGTGCAGCTTGAGACAGAGCCTGGTTGGCATGACCTCCATCGGATGCCTGGTATAGCACGGACGATCCGTGACGGTCGACCTCCACGAGCCCGGCCGGCCGATAGCCAAGGGCAGGAACGGACTGCGGGGCGTAGTCGACAATGAGCTGGGGCCCTTGTGCCCTTGCCGAGAGTGAGATTGTCGCGCAAAGAGCCGTGAGCAGAAGTGTGCGAGACCAAGGGGTGGTTTGCTTCCGGTACATGGGTGCCTCCCGGCTGCTCCTGCAGCCGAACGTGGGTGAGGGCTTGCCCCGCTCTTCAAGCGGGGCAAGTAAGCAATCGATCAACGATCAGTGCGCGCTTCGACGACGGCGCTCCAGTCGCTCTTCCGACTTCCGCTGATAGCGCGGATTCGGAACTGGTACAGCGTGTTCTTCCTGAGGCCATCGCGTATGGCGGCATTCCGATCGCCGGGAACGGTCTCTCCTAACGACCACCCCGACCAGGAACCGCTTCTGAATCGGCGCTGATCGATTCGAAACTCCGAGGCTCCGCCCGAGTGATCCCAGGCGAGGCGGATCGACGTTTGTCGAGTGTCACGGACACGCAAGTTGGTGGGGGCCTCAAGCGGGAGCTTCTTCGTCTTGGCCGAGGTGCGAGAAGTGAAGGCGGATGCACCCGCCGCGTTGACGGCGCGAATCTTGAACCGGTACGTCGTTTCAGGCCGAAGACCTTGCGCGCGAAAACCCGTGTTGTCTGCGGGCGCATCGCCGATATGGGCGAATTCGCCTCCGCTCACCTGCATGAAGACCTGGAAGGCCGTCTCATTGTTCGAGTTGTCAGTCCAATGAACGTCGATGCTCCGAGCCTGAACGTTCGACGTCGACGGGTTGCTCGGCTTCTGCGGAGGTGTCTGCGGCGGGGCATCGGTCAGCGCTCGGTAAGCGTTGACCCGACCCCTGGCCACGAACGACCCGACGGGGTCGCAGTTGGCTTCGATCCTGCGTCGAATCTCCGAGATGGGCGTGTTTGCCCCCAAGTGCGACCAGAGCAGCCCGCCGAGGCCCGCCACTGCGGGGCAAGCCATCGACGTACCGCTATTGAGGTCATAACGATTGCCCGGGAGCGTCGACAAAATTTCTTCGCCCGGCGCCGCCACATCGACCCAAGATCCAAAGTTCGAGAAGTTGGACCTTCGATCGTTGGCGTCGGTCGAGGCGACGGCGATGGCGTTGGAGTAATACGCTGGATAGCTTGGAGCATCTGTGTTCCGATTGCCGGCTGCGGCGACGACCAGGACATTGTTCTGCCATGCGTCGTCGACGGCGGCTTGCAGCGCGACAGAACCTGGCCCGCTTAGCGACAAGGAGATGACTTTCGCCCCGTTGGCAGTAGCCCACCCGATGCCTTGCGCAACACCGGCCACGCTGCCGGTCCCATCCGCGCCGAGGACCTTGACTGGCATCAGCGAGCAGTCGAAACCAATCCCTGCGATGCCGATCGCGTTGTTCGTTCTGGCCGCGGCGATCCCCGCGCAGTGCGTACCGTGCCCGTAGTCGTCGTACGCATCGGCGTCACCGTTGACGAAGTCGTAACCTGCCGTGACCTTGCCGGCGAGATCGGGGTGACGATAGTCGATGCCGGTGTCGACAATCGCGATCACGACCCCGGGATTCCCGGACGACAGATCCCAAGCAGCCGGCCCAGAAACCCGCTGCGGCGCATACTGTGACGTGAACAGCGAGTCGTTTGGCGTGAACATCGTGTGGACAATGCCGTTCGGCTCGGCAAACTCCACGTTCGGGAACTGCGAGAAGTAGCGGGCGGCTTCAGGGGGAGACATCGAATCGGGAATGCTGAGGACCGATACGCCGATGGATGGCACGGCGTCGATCATTTCGCTTCGGATCGCACTCATGGACCACTGCGCCATCGGGCTCAGAGCGGTGTCCTTGAACTTGACCAGAACCTGTCCCGGCACATATTCCTGATGGAGGGACTGAGCCGGCGCGATAGCCGCCGCCAGGGATAGTGCGGCCATACACACGAGCCGCGTTCGACTGGATTTCTTCACTTTTGAGACCTCCTTCCCCAAACGCCGTTCGGGGACGGGATCAGCCTAACAATCAGCGAGTCCCAAGTTCGGAACGTACATCACGATCTGGCGTGATCTTGGTCACAGAAAACCTGCGCCGCTTGCGGGCATGCCTCCGACGGGGGCACTAGGACAACTGACGGATCGGCTCTGAGCCCGCACGAATACGAGGACGTTCTTCGTAAACTCGGTGTCAGAATGCACGCGGAGCCCGACTGGGGTTCGGTGATTCTAGGTTCGAGAGAGGATTACGATGCGTCGATTTGCGATTTCGTGTATTGTCTTGGCAGGGGCCGCGGTTGGATTCGGCCAGACGAATCCGCCGTCTTGGTGGAATCAGGCGAACGCGGACACGGTCAGTCTCTGCTTCCGCTTCAACATCCAGAGCTTCCCGGATTTCGCGTCGCCGTTCAACGTCCCCTTCTGGTACGGCGGTTCCTACTTCGATCCTGATCTCGCGCCACTGTGGTCGCCGGTCGGGTCCTTCGGCGATCCGTCTCGCCAGGGGATCATTCGATATGCGCCGGGTGAAGCAGACCCGGCCCGAACCGAGATTCGTCTGAACGTCGACAACGACGCCCGGCTGAGTGAGTTCTCTTTCTTCTGGATTCAATTCGACTACCGAACAAGCGGTAACCTGCCGAACGCGAACAACGTCATCCCGAGTGCCGGCTCCGACCTCCTCTCGATCGACCGGTCGACGAACTCGTTGGCGGACGGTTGGACGCGGTACACGTTGACGGGCTTGATCGGGCCGGCACCCGATTTCGAAGAGTTGTCGATCATACTCGACACGACGGGTACCCCAACCGGACAAACCCGGCAAGCCGCGATCGACAACCTCTGCTTCGGTACGTTTCTGAGCCCGGTTCCGGAGCCTGCGACGTTGGCCGGACTCGGCCTGGCGAGCCTCGCTCTGATCGTCCGCCGCCGGCGTCGAAACTAGGGCCGCGGTATCCGGGCGAGGATCGGTCGAAGCTCTTGGATGGTGGCTTCGGCCTCTTCGCGTCGCAGCCCTTCGCCGGCCGCTTCGCGATCGAAGAAGGAAGGCAGTCCCCACTCCGCCGGAATCTCGTCGGGAATCGTCGTTGGGATCGGGCGGCCGAGGAGCGTGAGGATAGCGCCCACCCACATCCGCGGAACCGTCGTCAGGTTGTAGCCGCCGCCCCCGACCGCCACGATCGGGACCCCGAAGTCGCGGATGAGCCGGACGGCGCACCACCAGTCTTCGACCCCGACCCGCAAGTGCCCGAGGGGATCGAGGACATGAGCATCCGTGCCCATCTGGAGCACGATCGCCTCTGGGCGGAACGCCTCGAGGGCGGCGAGGATCCCTTCTCGGAACGCCCAAAGCCAGACATCGCCGGTCGTGTCGCGCTCGAGCGGGACGTTGAGACTCGTGAACGCCTCCCCGGTCTCCTCCACCCACCCGGTCGACGGAAACAGGCTTCGCCCCGACTCATGGATGCTGCACGTGAGCACGTGGGGGTCGTCGTAGAACATCCATTGGACGCCGTCACCATGGTGGACGTCGATATCGACGTAAGCCACGCGGTCGAACCGCTCGCGAAGGACCGCGATCGCGATCGCGGGATCGTCGAAGATGCAGAAACCACTTGCCTTGGACCGGTGAGCATGGTGGAGGCCACCTGCCAATCCGAAGGCGAGCGGTGCCCCCTCGCGGACTTCGTAGGCGGCTCGTGCGGTGCCCGCCGAATAAGCCAGCGACGCCTCGTACATCCCGATGAACGCGGGATTGTCGAGGGAACCGAAGCCGTGCTGCCGAACGAGCGTGTCGGGAAGACGGTCACCGCTGCTCAACGCGTGGACCACGTCCACGTAGTGCGGGTCGTGGACCCGAAGGACGTCGTTGCGCGCGTCCATTCCGGGGTCCGTGACGTCGAGGGGCTCGACTGCCTGCAGGAGCGCGATCGCCCGTCGCAAGCGTTCTGGCTTGAGCGGATGGCCAGGCCCGAAGTCGTAGTCGAGCATCCGGGGATGATAGAAGAAGGGGATCGACAACGCTTAGCCCGCAAGCGATCCCATCGGGTCCCAGGGCTCAAGCTCGACCGGAGCCTGGTCGAGGATCGCGAGGACCTCCGCGGAGAGGTACGTTTTGTGGACGGCAACTTCGTAGTTGTATTCGTCGAACCAGGCGTCCGTCATCATCAGGAAGCCCTTGTCGCCACCCTTTTCGCCCCATGAGTTCTCGACGCGCCATTTGAGCGGCTGGTCGTGCGTGTCCAAGTCGACGCCGGTGAACACCATCGCATGGGTCATGAGCGATTGGCCGTAATCGAGGCGCGCGGCCTTGTCGAGCCGGGGAGCGGTGCCGTAGACCGACTCGAAGTCGAACAGGTGGGTGTTCAGCACTCCGAGATCGCGGTCGAGGAACTGTCCGACGTCGCATCCGAACCAAACACTTTCGCCATCCTTGAGCTGCGCAATCGCGGCAGGCTTCATCACGTCGAGCGGGACGTTCACATACTCGACGGGCTTACCCCCGACCACGTTTCCAAGGTATTTGACCGTGTACAAGGTGTTCATCGTCTTGGAAGCTTGAGGGCAATGGATGAGGCAGACGTAGTCGTCGAGGTCGATCTGAACGTGCTTGGCGAAGAATTCCTGGGGCGTGATCCGCCCATCGCGGTGGAAGTTTCGGTCCTCGTCCCGCCACTGCCAGTGGAAGTCGGTCGGTGGCTCGCCGAGGTGGATGGCAAGCATCCGATAAGTCTCGCTCATCGATCCCTCTTTGAAGGAGCGCAGGTCGTCCATGCCGGCCCCGGCAGCGTGCATGCGGCGGATCTCCGCCCCGTATTCTCGTAGCTTGGCGGTGATCATCCGATTCATCCAGGCCGTGTTGCCGCTGCTCTCCGTCTCGGGCATGATCGCCTTCGGGACGACGCCGTACTTCTGGACAAGGCTGACCACCATATGCCATTGTCCGCCATCCTGGATCGGATCTTTGAAGATCCAGTTCACGAGCCGACCATCGGTCGGCTCGTCGAGGGTGTCGAGGACGGACTCCAAGAAGTAGTTGGCTTTCTCCAGCTTGTCCCAGAACATCAGGTGGTTCGCACTGAGCTCGAACTCGTCATCCAACTTCATGTTGGCGATTGCCTTCACTCGCATCACGTTAAGCGCCGCAAACAACCAACAGCGTCCGCTCGACAGCTGGGTGGTCGCCTTGTTCTCGGGCAGGTGAACGCTGAACGAGAAGTCCGTCTCGACGACTGCTTGCCGATCAAGCGCGACCTTGTTGACCCCGGTTGTGGCGACCGCGTTCATCGATGCGCGGTTGCGCGGCTCCTGGCGGAAATCGGCTTGAAAGCGGCGAAGACGCTCGTCGTCGATGGGATCGCCGATGTTCGGCGAAATCAGGGTGTCGGCCATAGCGCCATTCTAGCCTCTTGGGAACCCGGATCTTCCTCGAAGGGACGAGACGTTCCTTCCATGGCGTTCGTCTCGAATCGAGCCTCTCACACGCCGTCGATCGACCAGATTCCCGTGGCGCTTGAGAGTCGGACGATGTCGTCGAGGAGCAAGCGTGCGTCTTCGGCCGGCATGTCGGGGATCTCGACCTTGCCCATCCCCGTCAGAAGGGAGATCGAGGCGATGCCGAAACGTCTCTGGAGCGGGCCCTGATCCCAGCTCGCAAACTGGACGCGCCCGATCGGGACGATGGTCAGGAGGTGGTTCCACGCTCCCGAGCGCACCACGAGAAACCGGGCGTCGAGGTGCCAGCCCAGCCGGGCGTAGGCAGTCCTCGCGTAGAGCGCCGCATACAACAGAATCGGGATGATAGCGAGTGCCGCCCAAAACGTCCAGAACCAGGCTACCGGAATCACGAGGAGGGTCCAGGACATCCAAACGGCATTGAACGAGCGCAGACGGTGAATCGGTGCGACTGGGTGGAAGGTGATCCGGGGCAGATCCAGGCCTGGGAACACCTCGGCGACGATCCGGCCGGCCTCGCTTGCGTGGAGCGCGGGACTCAGGACCGTCTTGCCGCCGGTTTGGGTCTTGTTCTCGGCGGAGCGCTCCACCGAGGCGAAGTAGGGTGAACTCGCTTGCACCTCGCAGAAACCGACCCTGCGCATGAGCCAAGTATCGGACACGTCCAGCGTCTGGATCCGACGGATCGGTAGCGTCTGCTCGAATTGGGTGAAGAGTCCGTACTTCACGTGGAGCCGGTCACTCGACCGGCGCAGACCGAACCCATAGTAGGTGATGGCGTTCCGGGCCATCGACAAGACCCAGCCGGCAAAGAGCAAGGCGACTCCGGTCACGACGATCATCGCAGGCGTGGGCTCGAGCCGTGCGATCGCACCGATCGCCCCGCGGGCGGTCTTCTGGTTCTCCCCCATGAGCTGGAACCCAAAGGCGACGATGCCGAGGAAGCCAAGCACGATCCGCAAGGCATGATTGTGGAGGGCGCCGCAGACGATCAGATCTCGCAGCGTGGCGGCCGTGATCGGGCGATGATGGGGGACGCCGGGAAGCTTGGCTCGGTCGTCATCGAGCACAGGGGGTGCGGCTCCCTTCACCGCGAACAACTCGGTGCGGAGAGCCTGGGCGTCGCGCTCGGTCAGGGCCGAGAGGGTTACTTCGGATCCCGCGCCCGCCGCCGTCTCAACCGAAACATCCACGAGCCCGAACAACCGGTGGAGGACGCCACGCTTGAAGTCGATGTGTTGGATGTTGGCAAGGGGCACCGTGCGGAGCTTGCGCTGGAACAGTCCTGTCCGAAGCACGAGGTGTTCGCCGTCGATAGCATAGAACGTGGTGAAGTAGCTGATCAGCGGGGAAGCGACGGCGAAGACGCCGAGGAGGGTGAACAGAATCTCGGTGCGGTCGCCGCCACCGCCGGCGAAGGCGATGAGAATGAAGATCCCGATCGTCCAGATCGAGCGACCCAAGAACCGCACGACCTCGAGGAAGATCGTGAGGGGATGGATACGCCTCCAACGGTCCGCCGCGATCCGTTCAGACATGAGGGGGAGGCTCGGCAGCGGCTTGTGTCGCGGTGGCGAGCAGGGCCGTGCGCAGGGACTCGGCCTCATGGGGGGCGAGGCCGGGAATCGTGGCGACCGCGGCCGGGGCGCCGGCGGTGTAGACCGACAGCTGAACGAGTCCCAGGCTCCGGTCGATCGGTCCCGAGTGGACATCGACGTGTTGGATTCGCAAGCGGGGAATCGAGAGAACCGAGCGCCAGAAGATCCCCTTGCGGACGAGGAGATCGTCGGCCCGCAGGGCGTAAGACCAGAATTCGTATTGACGCTGGATCAGGGCAACGCTCAGGATCGCCAACCCGACGACTCCGGCACAGGCCACCCCGGACCACACCCAGCTCCTCGTAAGGACGTAGGTCGATAAGGTCGCGGGGAGCAGGAACACGAGGTACGAAACGACCGTGCTGAAGAGCCACACTTTGCGAACTCCTGGATGGAGTCGCTCCCAACGCACCTCGTCGATCATCCTTGCTCGCTCCTACGGTCGGTCATGCCTGGGGGTTGCCGGTCAAAGCTCGAAATCCTTATCTACCGGAGGTCGTGGACGCTCGACCTTTTGGCGAGTCGCTCCCTGAGCACGCGCAGCGGCATCGTAGATTGCCCACAGATGGCAGAAGGCGGCGACGGCGAGCGGAACGAGCACCGCACCGTTGAAATCTCCTCCCGCTCCGCCAAACAGCTTGAGGATTCCTTTCACGCCGTTGGGGATCAGGAGTGCGACGGTCCAACCGATCAGCCAGCCGACCAGCATGGCGATCCCACGATTCCGATGTCCCGTGACGATCTGGCCAAGCCCGGGAACGAGGATCGAGAGGATCAGGGCGACCTTTCCGCTGGCGGCGTCGATCTCGTCGCGGGCCGCGAGGGACTCGAAGCTCATCTGCTCGGTGGTGAGCACGCACTCCGCGAACTTCCGCTCGATCGTGATGTTCTTGGGATCGACCCGCAGGGCACGGGCGTACATGTCCCGGGCCGCCCGCGTCTGACGTCGCTCGCGGAGGTCGTCACCGACAGCCTCGAGGACGGCCGCCGAACCCGGGGCGACTTCGACCGCCTGTTCGAGGAGCTTCGAGGCGTGAAGTTTGTCACCGCGTCGCCGCGCGACCATCGCCTCGCGGATCAGTCTCTCGGCCTTGTCGATCTGTTCCTGGGTCGGCGGCGCGGGCACCGGCTCCTCCTCCGGGGCAACGGGGGAGTCGTCTTCCGGCACTACTCGACCAGGTTCGGGTCGGGCTGCATCGTCTTCCATAGCGTCTCCAGGTCGTAAAACTGGCGATTCTCTTCGCGCATCACGTGGAAGACGACGTCGCCGTAATCCTGGAGCACCCACCCTCCGCCGCCATGTTCGGAGCGTTGGGGCTGAATACCCCGCGTCTTCATTTTCTCTTCCACTCGATCGGCGATGGCTCGCATATGCACGTCGCTGTTGCCGGTACAGACGACGAAGTAGTCGGCAATGGATGTCTTACTCCGGACATCGAGGGTCTCGACCCGCTCGGCCTTCGCCTCATCGGCGAACTCGACGATCAGTTCTGTCTTCTCTCTTGAGGTCAATCTTCTATCCTGTAAAGTCGGTGGCGCTGGATGTACTCGTAGACTCGCGGATCAAGCCACCGGACCACGTCCTCATCTCGCCGCTGTAGCATACTTCGCACCCGCGTTGACGAGATGTTGGGAGTGCGGCACTCGACCCAGTCGAGCACGTTCTCCAGGTAATCAGGGAGCGGGAACGTCACTTTCTCCATCGGCGGACGGATCACGGCCGCGACCCGTGCGAATCGGCAGATGCGCTCGGGGTGTCGCCATTCGGAGAAGCCTTGGAGAGCGTCGCTTCCCAAGATCAACCAATAGTCGGCCGGCTGGACAAGGTGTAACTCCTCCAACGTCTCGACCATGTAGCTCGATCCGCCGCGGGTGATTTCGATGTCGCTCACCCCGAGACCGGGCTTGCCTTCGGCCATGACACGCAGCATCGCGAGGCGATGTTTGTGTCCGGCGTGCGCGCGCCGGTCTTTCATCGGGTTGCGGGCCGCCGGGACGAAGACGACCTCGTCGAGCTCGAGTTGGTCCCGGACCGACTCCGCGACGGCGAGATGCCCAACGTGCGGGGGATCGAAGGTGCCGCCGAGGATGCCGATCTTCATGGGTCGATGACGTGGCCTTTGAGGAGCATGTTCGGGGAGCGCCGCGAACCACGTGAGGTGGAGAGCGCCATCTTTCCGCCCCGAGGGGAGAGGTCGGTGAGCGCAGTGAATCCGTTGAGGTGGTTTCTCATTGGTCGGTGAAATGGAATTCGAGATCGCCGACGACGACGGTGTCCCCTTCTTCCGCGCCCATCTCGCGCAGCTTTTCGATGACGCCCAGACGTTGGAGCCGGCGATGTAGGTAACGGAGGGCATCCCGATTGTCGAGGTCGGTCATCGCGACCATGCGCAGGATGCGTCGACCGAGGACTTCGTAGCCACCCTCGATCGCAACGACCTCCCAGTGCTGGTCGAACTCGTCTCGGATGGTCGGCGCGATCACCGGCACTTCCGGCTGGGCCGCTTCCGCCTCGCGCACGAGGCGAAGAGTCTCGTAGAGGAGTGGCTCGAGCCCGTGCCCCGTGGCGGCCGAGATCGCGAACAGCTCGCGACCGGTCGCGGCAAACTGATCCCGGATCGCGTGGAAGTCACCCGCGGGCACGAGGTCCATCTTGTTGAGTGCGATCACGCGGGGACGCAGGGCGAGTTCGGGTGAGTAGTCCTGGATTTCACGTTCGATCGTCTGGTAGTTGGTGAACGGGTCGGAGCCGTCGATCGGGAAGACATCCACGACGTGAATGAGGACTTTCGTTCGCTCCACGTGCCGAAGGAACTGATGGCCGAGGCCGCGCCCCTCGCTTGCGCCCTCGATGAGGCCGGGCATGTCGGCGACGACAAAGGTCTCGTCGTGGAGTTTGACGACGCCAAGATTGGGCTCGATCGTGGTGAAGGGGTAATCCGCGACGGCGGGTTTCGCCGCCGAGATCCGGCTCAGCAACGTGCTTTTGCCCGCGTTGGGGAGGCCGACGAGGCCCACGTCGGCAAGGAGCTTGAGTTCGAGCTTGCAGCGAACGGTCTCGCCCGGTGCCCCCTTTTGTGCGAAGTTCGGGACCTGACGGACGCTGCTCACGTAATGGAGGTTGCCGAACCCGCCCCGTCCGCCCCGGGCGACAACGTACTTCATCCCCTCGACGTTGAGGTCCGCCAGGACCTCGTGGAGGACGACATCCGTGACGACGGTGCCGATCGGGACCTTGATCGTGACGTCCTTGCCGTTCTTGCCCTTCTTGTTCCCGACCGCGTGCTGACCGTGCTCGGCCTCGAAACGTGCCTTGAGGGAGAAGTCGTAGAGGGTGCGTCGGTTTCGATCGGCGACGAGGATGACGTCGCCGCCCCGTCCTCCGTCGGCACCGTTCGGGCCGCCTCGTGGGACGTGCTTCTCGCGGTGGAAGCTGACCGCTCCGGAGCCCCCGGTTCCCGAGGTGAATTCAACCAGGGCTTCATCGAGAAACATCGCAGGGGACAGGGTACCTGCGTGGAAGACTCGCGGGTGCTGCCGCACTCTTGCCATAGAAAACCACGACACGTTCCTCTCGCCAGTGAGCAGGAACCTGGAGGACGCGTGAGTAATATGACGATGGTCATACGGATTTGATGAAAATCGAACCCTCACCCAGGAAGGAAATGAGGCCATGAAAATCCAGACTGTTGTATTGATTCTCGGGGTGGCTTCGTTGCTCTACGGCTCGCTGGAAACCCAGCAGACCAGCCGGAGCGCCCAGTCGTCTGCAAGCAAGCTCTTCGCACGAGCGAAACCGGACGATTTCATGGGTGACGATTACTGTCTCGACTGCCACCGCGAGAAGACGGTCAATTTCAAGGCGAGCGCTCACTCCGCGGTCATGAACGACCCCAACCTCCCGGCAAGCCGCCGAGGCTGCGAAGGATGTCACGGACCCGGCGCCATCCACCAGGCCGACGAGAACCCCGAAGTCATCGTCTTCCGGAAGATGGACGCCAAGGAGTCGTCGGCTGCATGTCTGCGTTGCCACGAATCCACGCTGAGCGAGAACCACTGGAAGCGATCGGAGCATGCGAAAGCCGATCTGTCCTGCGTGAGTTGTCACCAGATACACCCTGACTCTGACCCAGACCTGCCGCATGGGGCGCTCAGGAAGAACGCCGACACCAAGAAGCCGGTGTTCACCGCCCGCGTCGAATCGAAGGCGCTCCTTAGGGCCGACGAAGCGACGCTTTGCGGAAGTTGCCACGGACCGCAGACGGCGGAGTTCCGACTCACGTCGCATCACCCGATTCCCGAGGGACGGATGCTCTGCAGTGATTGCCATAACGTGCACCCCTCGAAGAACGAGAAGGTGAGCCGGGCCGCGGACCGCGACAAATGCGTCACCTGTCACACCGAATTCCAAGGACCGTTTATCTATGAACACGATCCCGTGGCGGGGCACGGCGGCGAAGGATGCGCCGAGTGCCACAAAGCGCACGGATCCCATAACCCCAAGATGCTCAATTCGTTCTCGCGAGGCCTCTGTGCTCAGTGTCATACGGATAAGTTGAGCAATCACTACCCCGGTCAAACGTGCTGGACATCCGGTTGCCACGCCGCGCCTCACGGCAGCAACACCAGCCCGAACCTGTTGAGGCCTTAGGGAGGACAGCCGCATGCGAAGCATGGAACGTTACGCAGCTCTGATCACCCTGATGGCGGCCGCCGGCGCCGTCCTGGGACAGGACCAACCTGAAACCAAGCCGGAAACGGAAGAGCCGGCTGCCCCGCCGATTCGATGGAACTCGTTCTCGATCGGATACGGGAACTGGGACATCAGCCGGAATCGCGGGAAGGTGTTTCAGTACGCCCATCCCCGGCAAGGATTTGACCTTCGCGAGTTCCAGGGTCTATTGCCTGGGGACGGAGTCCGGAGCCCCTGGGGGAAGCTGTCGCTCCACGGGACGTGGGAGTCCGACAACATCCAGCGCGGCACCCTGATCTTCGGCAACGGAAGGGCGAGGCTTGATTTCGGCTTCGACCGTAGTGAGTTCTACGACCCGACTCCGCTCCCGGTCGACGCCAGCCATGAACGCAACGCCGACGTCCGCGTCAGCTATCGGCCGGCGGATCATTGGGGGCTCTTCGCCGTTTACAAAGACAAGACTCAGGAAAAGCACTATGCGGCCCCAAAACCGAGGACCGCGACCCTGGCCCGGACGGTTGCCGTCGGGCTGGAAGGCGACTTGGGACCTGGGCACGGCGGCGTCACCTATTCGGAGACCAAGCACCACGACCGCTCCGGCCTTCGAGCCGGATCCACCCAGCGAAGAATCGATCTGTTCTACGGTTGGCAAGCGAACGAGAAGCTGAACCTCGAAGGCGTGTTCTCGAACGTGCGCATCCAGCAGCGAGGATTGCGTGATAGCAACGTTCGCAGTTGGGGCGTCCACGCCGATTGGGACTTCACGCCGATGACTTCGCTTGCGTTCGACTTCCGACGGCAGGACCTTTCGATGCCAAATGTCGAGAACGCCTACGTGCGCAAGCGATGGACGACCGGATTGCGGCTGGATCACCGATTCTCTTCGAAGGCAAACGCGACGCTTGGCTTCGAGCATCGCGAGGCCGAGCGGGTGCGTGCCGATCAGACTTTCGTCGATGTTCCCAAGTGGAACACGTGGAACGGGCGGCTTTCGGGCCGCCTGAACGACTCGCTTCGGTACTCGGTCCGCGGCAAGTGGGAGCATCTTCAGCGAGCGCCGGTGATGGTCGACATCGACCCGCGGTCGCTGTACTGGGATGATCGGATTCTGCTCGACGCGCGGTTGGACTACCATTGGGACCGACTCAATGCGTACGCGAGCTACGGCTACCGCTTCCTCCAGAATTCGCCCCGCAATGTCGAGGTGACGTCGAACCACCTCGCCCTCGGCGCAGGCTACGTGTTTACGGACCGCACCCAGGGCTATCTCGAGATTTCGAACGATACCTACCGTTCGACCGGCGTTCGCGATGGGGATGGATACGACCTGGATTGGTTCTTCCCATCCCAGACGACGTACGCCCTCGGCGTGAACCATCAGTTCTCGCCCGCCACCTCGTTGACCGTCGCCGTGAGCCATAGCGTGACGAACAACGACAACCCACTCCTACTTCCGGGTGGGAACTATCGCCATACCGAGCTGACCGCGACCGTTCGGCATCGGCTCAACGACCACTACTCCTTGGAGCTCGTCGTCGCTCCCTGGACCCTTCGGGACCGGGTCAACGACGCCTACGGCTACCGAGCGACGATGATCGGCCTCAACTGGTCGATGAAGTTCTAGAGGATCTTATGGACACGATTTCGATTTCGGCAGACAGCGGAGGAACGCCATGAAAATGAAATGGTTCGTCACCCTATTCGCTGCCATCCCGTTCACTGTGGCCCTGATTTCGCTACAAAGCTGTGGCGGTGAGGGCGGACCGTTGAACGGCGGTGGCGGCATTCCCGGAGTAACCCAGCAGTTCCTTGACCTGCTCTCCGCCGATCAGCGCTCCGCAAGCTATATCGGCTCTGAGGCTTGCGCCGACTGTCACGGCGGGCGTCAAGGCGACGGCACTCCTATCTATGCTCACTGGAAGGAAACGAAGCACAGCCAAGTGGGCGTCGGATGCGAACGGTGCCACGGTCCCGGCAGCGTCCACCAGGCGAATCCAACGGCAGGAAACATCCTACACGGGCCGAAGAGCCTCTCGGCCATCGTCTGCGCGCAATGCCACGGACCGGTCTTCGATCAGTGGCAATTCTCGGCCCACAGCAAGATCATCGCCGATCCAGTTGAAGAGGCTATCGTCAACCCGGCTCGCTATGGCAAGACCTCGCGATGTGTGAGCTGTCACAGTAACGTTTTCAAAACGGCCGGTGATAACGGTGTAAACATCGGTGAACTTTCCGACGCGGAAGTCGCCGAACTTGCGGAGGAGAGCCTTGCGGAATCCCCGCATACGGCGACATGCGCGACATGCCACAACCCGCACAAGAACACGGAGTATCTGACGGATGACGGCAAGCAGGTGCAACTGCGCCATGCAACGTTCAGCACCGACACCACGACCGTGGGACCGGGTAGCACGCCGCCGACGTTCACGACCTTCAATCACATCTGCGCGCAATGCCACAACGGACGCGGCGGCAATCCCGCCGATTCGGCGCTGAGTTCGGGCACGGCGCGACCGAACATGCACGACAGCAACCAGTACAACATGCTGCTCGGCTTCGGCGGTGTCGAGGGGTCCGGACCAGTGCAACGCAACACCGCGCATGCAACCGCACCCGGTCAATGTTCGAAGTGCCACATGCCCGATGCGAGGCATACGTTCACCGTGAGCTACGACAAGGGCTGCGCACCCTGCCATACCGCGGCGGATGCGGCAGCTCGTGTAGGCGTGGTGAAGGATGAGGTCATCAGTGAACTCTTCGCACTCCGAACGAAGATGGAGGCCTATGCCCAGGCGACCTTTGGCGACCCCGACCTCTGGGATTACACGTCTCTGATCACCGCGGAAGGCAAAACTCCGCCCGATCAGAAGCTCGTGCCGATCGAGGTCAAGAGAGCCCGCCATAACTACTACTTCGTGATCCGATCGGGCGACTACGGTGCCCACAACGCCCCGTACGCCAAGCACCTGATCGAGATCGCCAACGACAACATGGACGCCGTCCCCGGACGCGCCAAGGCATCCGCCGGAAGCCAGTTCCTGACGACCGCCCAGAAGCTTGAGATCCTCGAGCAAGACCGAGCCCGTGCCCGCAAGGCCGACGCTCACGAGGACTAAGTACCTTCAGGAAGGGCCTTCGGGCCCTTCCTCCCAATCAGATGGACGAACTACCTGCCCCGAACTTCCCGGCTCCCCCTTCGTGGTCGATTACCGTCGGCGACCTGGGTAAGGGGCTCGTTTACATTGCCGCCTTCGCGTTCATCGTTGCCGTCCTGTGCGGCATCTTTGGGAAGGGAAGTGACGGCAGCAAGCGGCTGGCGCGCGTAGGCTTCATTTTCGGTTCCTTGAGCCTGATCGCGGTCTTTGGCTTCTTGGCGTCTCTGTTCATCGCCAATCGGTTCGAGTATGAGTACGTGTGGAAACACGCCGATTCGAGCAACGCACTCGGTTACCGGATCGCAGGGATCTGGTCCGGCCAGGAAGGCTCCTTCCTTCTCTGGGGCGTCTGCGCATCCCTATTCGGACTCCTCGTGCTTCGCGGGGTCGGCACTTTTGCCCGGTGGTACGTCGTCGTCTATTCGCTCTTCCTCGGTTCGATCGCCGGCATCCTCGCCTATGAGTCTCCGTTCAAATTGATCGAACTCGACGGACGGACGATCGTGCCGTTCAACGGGATGGGCCTCGCTCCGACCCTCCAGAACTATTGGGTCACGATTCATCCTCCCACGATCTTCCTCGGCTTCGGCTCGTTGACGGCGTTGTTCGCCCTGGCGGCGGCGGCGATGCTCACGAAGGATCGCGACGGCTGGATACCGATCGTCCGCCCCTGGGCGATCGTCGCCACGACCCTCGTCGGGCTCGGCCTCTGTATGGGCGGCTTCTGGGCCTACGAGACCCTCGGCTGGGGTGGGTTCTGGATGTGGGATCCGGTCGAGAACGTCAGCTTTGTGCCGTGGTGTTTCGCGGCCGCGTTTCTCCACGGAATCATCGTCCAGACCACCCGCGGAACGTGGAAGACCACCAACCTCCTTCTCGGCGGGCTTCCGTTCCTCGCTTTCCTCTTCGGAACGTTTCTCACGCGTTCGGGATTCCTTGCCGACGCCAGCGTTCACAGTTTTGCCGAGATGGACCGATCGGCCCTGCGGCTCCTCGTCGGGCTGATGGGAGTCAGTACCCTCGGGTTCTTGGGGCTCTGGGTGTTTCGGCTGGTTCAGGCTCGGGGTGAGGCCCGACCCGAGGAGCCGCGCGGCTTCAACCGCGAAAGTTTCTACCGGTTCGGTGTCCTGCTGCTCATGGCGATGGGCGTCGCCACGCTGATCGGCATGAGTGTGCCGCTGATCATGGCGCTGTCGGGCAAGAAGCCCGCCGTCGTGGAAGAGCGCGTCTATCACATGGTCCTGCCCTGGATCTTCATCCCGATCATGGCGCTCATGGCGATCGCGCCCTTCGTGAGTTGGCGCGGCATGCCGTTGCGCGACCTCTCCAAGCGGGTGTACTCGGCGTTCTGCGTGTCGATCGGGCTTCTCGGTTTCGTGCTCCTCGGATTCACGCTCACGCCGCTCGGGCGGATCGCCGATCTCAATGCCCCGATGAACTTCCCGGGCGGGATTCAGATCAAGGGCCTCGGATGGGTGTTCTTCCTCGCCGGCCTCTGCCTGTTCGCGATCGTCGCGAGTGTGTGGCGGATCTCCGAGATCGCCAAGGCGTCGAAGCTGTCGTGGGGTCCGTTCGTGATGCATATCGGCGTCGCGATGACGATGGCCGGACTGATCATCTCCCGAGGATTCGAGCGAAAGGCGGAGACGCGCGTAATCGATGGGCATCCGGGTCAGGCTCTCGGCTACATGTTCCGCTACGCAGGCCAGACCGCGGGTCGAAACGACCGCGAAAACAAGATCAGGATCGAAGTTCTGCGACCCGGAGACGCAAAGAACGTCGTCTTCGAAGCCCGGCCCGGGCTTTACTACGCACGGAGTCCGATGGATGAGTCGGAGACTCCGGTCGCGTGGCCCCATATCCAGCACTTCGTGTTCCACGACCTTTATCTGACGCTGGCTCCGCCCCAACTCCAAGTGAGCGACGAGTTCACGATGAACGAGGGCGATACCAAGACGATCGGTGATCTCACGATCACCTACAAGAATTTGCTCAGAGCCGGCGAGCCCGGTCAAGCGGGAACGCGGTTCGGTGCGGGTCTTTCCATTAAGAAGAGGGAAGGGGAGCCTCAGGAAGTGATCCCGCAAATGGAGCTGGGGACGGATGGCCCGATCCAACGGCCGGCCGTGATCGACGAGAACCTCAAGGTCTCGCTCAACGGCATGGACGCCGGCAGTCGTTCCGTCCGGCTTCAGCTTCAGCGGGAAGGCATGATCTTCCCGCTCGAGGTCTTCCACAAACCGCTGTCCGGGCTTGTCTGGCTCGGCACGGCGGTCATGACGCTCGGCGGCTTCATGTCGGCCTTGTACCGAAGGCGCAGGCCCGAACGTCCAACAACCGAATTCGCCCCGGAGTCCGTCGAGGACGATCGGGAGCTTCTTACAAGGAGTCCATCATGAAACGCACATTGAGCATTGCGGTGATCCTGGGAGGCGCCGCCATCGCCATGGCCTTCACCGCGTCCAGCAAGGTCTTCAACGACCTCTACAAAGTCAAGCCCGACTCGAAGCTCGGGAAGGCCGGGTGCGCGGTTTGCCATGCCACCGCGAAGGGCGGAAAACTCAACGCCTACGGCGCCGACATCGATGTCCTGCTCCGAGCGGCCAAGCGCAAGAGGGTCACCGTCGATGACCTCAAAGCCGTCGAAAACAAGGATTCGGACGGCGACGGCATGAAGAACATCGACGAAATCAAAGCCGACCGCAACCCAGGCGTCAAAGGTTAGCCTGATCCGATGAAGCTGAGGATCCGGATACGAAAGACGTGGCCGGTGCTGTTTGCACTTGCTCCGTTTCTCGTCGTCCTGGTCCTCGGCCAGCCGACACCCTCCGAGCCGGCCCCCGCCGCCCCAAGCGAAGAGGTGCAGGCGTGCATGGGCTGCCACGACCCCGAGGTCGAAGAAGGTGCCGCCGTCCATCTGACCGCGCTCAGAGCTTCACCCCACGCCGACCTCGACTGTACGAACTGTCACGCCGACTTCACTGCGGATGCACCACACACGGAAGCGATGCTCAAGAGCACGCCCACCTGCTCGGACTGCCACCCCGACCAGGTGGAGTCCTTTGCCGCAAGCGTCCATGCGCGACCGGACAAGGTCGCCGGTGACCACCCGACATGCGTCAGCTGTCACGCCGCCACCGGCGATCCCCACTCGATCCAGCTCGCGGACACGTTCACGCGAAAGAAGCTCGTCGAAAACTGCAGCGATTGCCACTCCAACACCGAGCGCATGGCACGCTACGGGCCGAACACCGATGCCGTCCACTCGTACGACCTAAGCTTCCACGGCAAGGCGTTCCTGCGCTTCGATAACCAGAAGACCGCGATCTGCACCGACTGCCACGGTTATCACGACGTGCGGTCGCCGGCAGACCCGAAAGCCGCGACCAACGTCGCCAACATCGCCAAAACGTGCGGCCAGCCCGACTGCCACCCGGGCGCGACGATGAATTTCGGCATGTCCGGTGCAAGCCATCTTCACCTGAAGATTAAGGAGACCCCGCTCCTCAGCGGCGTCGAGTGGTTCTTCAAGACGCTGACTTTCGCGGTCATCGGTTTTCTGCTCCTCGGCGTCGGTCTCGACATCCGCCGCGCGCTGTTCGGTGCGAATCCGCCACCGTCAGGACGTCTTGTCGGCGGTCTCGTCGCCTTCGGCTTCCTCGCGATGGTCGCGGCGATCGTCATGGCAGTGCTCCACGTTCCCGGGGGCATGCCGGCGACGATGGTGGCTGTCGGCCTGATCGGCGTCGCCGTCGTCATCAATGCCTTCCGACCGAAGAAGAAGGTCCACGATCCCACCGAACGCAAGTTCATGCGCCTGAACCTGTCGCTGCGTATCCAGCACCTGGCCCTCGCGATCAGCTTCACGCTTCTGGTTGTGACCGGCATCCCGATCCGCTACCCCGAGAACGACGTCCTGCGAGACGTCTACATGGCCCTTGGCGGCATGCCCGTCATGCGGCTGCTCCACCGGGTGGCCGCGGTCGTGATGATCGTCGCGTGGGTCTATCACACGTTCGAGCTCCTCTACAAGTGGTACAGAGCCGGGTTCAAGATGAGTTCGTGGACGATGTGGCCGCGTCTCAAGGACTTCGGCGACTTCTTCACCACGATCAAGTACCACCTCGGCCTCGCCAAGTCCGAGCCGGCCTACGACCGCTTCCAGTTCCGCGAGAAGTTTGACTACTTCGCCGTCTACTGGGGCATGCCGATCATGGTCCTGTCCGGCCTGATCCTCTGGTTCCCGGTGTACTTCGCGAACTACTTGCCCGCCCTCGGCATCCCGGTCGCGTACATCGCCCATGCCGATGAAGCCGTACTCGCGTTCCTGACGATCGTGACCTGGCACTTCTACAACACGCACTTCAACCCGAACCACTTCCCCATGAACCCCGTGTTCTACAAGGGCACGATCAGCGAGTCTGAGATGAAGCGCGAGCATCCGCTCGAACTTGTGCGCCTCCTCGCTGCCGAAGAACCGCGATCCACGGAGCCCACGCCTGAGCCGGAGCCAGAGCCGCCTGCGGAAGAGGAACCCGCTCCGCCTCAGCCCGAGTCCGACGACAAGACTTGAGCCCACTCCTGGGGCGTGTTCACTCCTCGGGCGAGGAAATCCAAGTCCGGGTCATGAACTTCCCGCACCTGAAGCGGGTCGAGCCAGTCGCTCATCCGTCGGTTGCCGCCTGCAACCAGGGCTGCCAGCTTCTCGAACGTGGACGCCCGGTAGAGGGCGCACAGGGGCTGCCGCCGTCCATCGAGGACCGGGACGACCGCATCGGCATCCTCCATCCGCTCCGACAGCGCCGACGCCAGTCGCGCTTCAAACCAGGGTAGGTCGCAGGACGCCACGAAAACAGACGCGTCTCGAGGCGTGAAACGCGAGAGAGCGCCCAGGGGCCCCTCGTGGACTTCCGTATCGGCGAGGAACTCGAATCCGGGAATTGGAACGTTTCCCAAAACCGTCACCCGCGCGCACACCAAGGCGAGCTGAGACGCGACGTGCTCCCCCAGCGGGATGCCGCGGAGTCGGAGCAAAGCCTTGTCCGTTCCCATCCGCCGACTCGCGCCGCCGGTGAGCACAACGCCCTCCATCACGACCCCCGAAGCTTCACGAACACGCCGTGGTCGAAGCCGTAGTACGGGCAAGTTTTCTCGTAGGTCATGGCGAGCCGCTCGGCCACGCGCAGGGAAGGTCCGTTCTCGGGCCGGATCGCGGCGATCACCCGCTCGCGATCCATTGTCCGGAACGCGTAGTCCAAGGCGGCCCGTCCCGCCTCGGTCGCAAACCCCTGACCCCAGTGCTCCTTCGCAAAGACGTACCCGAGGCCGGTCTCGGTCACATCGTCGATGAAGTGGTCAAGGAGGCCGGCGTGGCCGATCACCTCCCCGCTGTCCTGCCGCATCACGAGCCAGTAGGTTTGTCCTTCGCTCTCGTACCGCTTGTGCATGCGCTCGATCCAACTCGTCACCTCGTCGCGCGAGAGCGGGTGCGGCCAGAACTGCTTGACCACCGGGTCCATCAGGATCGGGGCCAACACGTCGCCGTCGTCCTCACGAACCTCGCGGAACGCGAGACGAGCGGTGGGAGGCGGGAGCGGCATCATGCGAATCCGGGCAGGTACTGGGCTTCAGCCTCGAACATCTGATCGAACATGCGGAAGATCTCCTCCGGAGAGCACACCGCGGCCGTCAGCGGATCGAGCAACAGGGATTGGCGCGCCAACTCCTTGCTGCGGTGGATGCATGCTTCCGCCGCGATATCGAACATCCGCATGTTCGAATCGCAGAGTGCCGCCATCAGCTTCGGCAAACGCCCGAAGCGGATCGGCTGAATCCGGTTGTGGTTCACGAGGCACGCCACCTCGACGCAGCCATCCGCGGGCAAGTTCTCGATGCATCCGTCGTTGGCGACGTTGCCGTAGATCACTTGCGGCACGTTCTTCTCGACCGCCTCGATGATCCATGCGCCGTACTCGAACGTGCGCTCGAGTCGGATCGGCTCCTCTCCCGCGATCTGCCTCGCCCGGGCCGCGTCCTGGTCCTTGCGCCACTGCGGCCAGTGGTTCGCGTAGAAGCTTTCCTCACCGCGGTAACGCGTGTCCGTGTACTTGTCGAGGAGGTCCTTGCGCTTGCGATAGTACGGGACATACTCGCTGAGGTGGCCGCTCGACTCGGTGATGAATGCGCCGAAGTGCAGCATCATATCCGTGCGGATCGGCTCCGCCTTCGCGAACGCGCTCGCGCGGTCCCGCGCTTGGGCGAAGAGCGCCGGATAGAGGTCGCCTTCCGGGCCATTGAACTCCGTGAACCAGGCGAGGTGATTGATCCCCGCGCACTGCCACTGGACCTGCTCGTACGGCACTCCCGCATACTCGGCGAGCATCTTGCTCGTCCCCTGGACCGAGTGACAGAGGCCGACCGTCTGCATCGTGCTCGCACGCGAGGCCGCGAGGCACATTACGTTCATCGGATTCGTGTAGTTCAGCACGAGCGCGCGCGGGCAGAGGCGCTCGCAGTCGCGAAGAATCTCGAGCCAGACCGGTACCGTCCGCAATGCCTTGAAGAGCCCGCCCGGGCCGATCGTATCGCCGATGTTCTGGCTGACTCCAAACGTGAGCGGAATATCGTTGTCGAAACGGACGCAGTCGACGCCGCTGACCTCGATCGAGTTGACGACATAGTCGGTGCCGGACAGGAGCTCGGTGCGATCGACGCTGGCCCGAATCGTCCATCGCTCCCCCACCCCTGCCTCCTCGACGATCTTCTCCATGAGCTGGGCGGCCAGGGCGAGGCGCTCGGCGTCGATGTCGATGAGCCGGAGCTCGCCCCCCTTCGAACCGGGAATGAGGACCACGTCCTTCAGGATCGAGTTGGTGAAGAAACTCCCCGCGCCCATCATCGTGATGTTGAGCGGGCGGGGCATCACCCCAGGAAGACCGACGCGGCGATCGGCTTGACTATGGCCGGCGTGAGAGGCGGTGGCGGACATGATCCATTATGGGCGCGGCGGCCCAGAGGCCACGCCCTGGGCCGGACGCCCGCGCCCCGGCTTCGTCCGGGA
>ERZ761602.2637-NODE-2637-length-27432-cov-10.665266_pt1 | contig 27432 bp, 24 predicted proteins | sample MGYA00512165_ERZ761602 | MGnify/ENA primary metagenome ERZ761602 (study PRJEB28899, sample SAMN02445085) | bioreactor sludge metagenome | biome: EBPR sludge; isolation source: Thorneside wastewater treatment plant | place: Australia: Brisbane, Thorneside...
GCCGAAGGCCGATCGGGGGGGAGGGGGCCGGCGAGGCCCCAGCCCCACCCGCTGTTTCTGGATAGAGCGGCAGGAAACCTCAAGGCCGCCTGATTCATGCAGATCATCGCCTACGACCCCGCCTGGCGAGACGCCACCCTGGCCTTTCGGCGTCGGATGTACCCCTGCAACCCCCAGGCGGGAGACGAGCAGCACTTCGTCTGGCGCCAGGAGCGCCACCCTTTTGGCGCCGGTCTCTCGCTGCTGGCGGTCCAGGACGGACAGGTGATCGGCCACTGGCTCGGCATCCCCGAGCGCATCCGCTGCCCCGGCGCCGTCCGGACCTGCCAGTGGATGGTCGATCTGGCCGTCGCTCCCGAGCACCGCGACACCATGGCGGCGATGCAGCTGTTCCGGGCCGCAGGGGCCCGCGGAGAGAACCTGCTGGCGATCGGCGTCCCCGAGGACCTGCTGCCCTTCTACACCGTCTTCCGCTGGCAGCGGCTGGCCATCGCCGACACCTTCTTCCGTGTCTTCCAGCCCGGGCCCTCCGCCACTATGGCCGAGCGGTCGCTGCCAATGGCGCCCCTGGTCCGGCTCGCCGACCGCCTGCTCCCCCTGGCCTGGCGAGCCCGTAGCGCCCTGCGTCGCGCGACCTCGGTGCGTCTCGAATCCCAGCCCGGCCAGGAATTCGACCGGCTCTTCGACGAGCTGGCCCCCTCCCTGGGCCGCTGCGGCGATCGCGGCAGCGCCTGGCTGCGCTGGAAGCTCTTCGACCGACCCTGCGGCGCCCACGAGCTGCTGGTCGCCCGAGACCCCGCGGGCAGGCTGCAAGGCTGGATCGCCCTCAAGCGCCGAGAGCGGGCCGGGAAGGCACGCTGGGCGGAGATCGTCGACTTCCTCTGCCACCCCGACCGCCCCGACCTCTTCGACGAGCTGGTCGAAGCGGCCTCCAGCCGCGCCCTCCAGGCCGGCTGCGCCTTCGTGCGGCTCCGCTGCGCCCTCCCCGAACACTGCGCCCGCCTCCGTCGGCCCTCCTGGGTCCGGCAGGTGCGCTCCCCGATCGACGACCTCTTCCTGCTGCCCGGCGCCGATCCCGGGGCCCGGGGAGACCTGCTCGGTCACCCCTGGCACCTCAGCAGCGGCGCCTCCGACTCGGTGGACACCGGTCAGGACGAGTGGCTCGACGCCTCGCCCACCGGCCCGCTGCGATAACGTCAGCCCTCGACCGGAGCCCAACGTGCCTCTCTCTGCCCTTCGTGCCGTCTTCGTCGAGGCGCTCGGCCTCCCCCCCGACACCGACGTCGACGCCCTGACCTACCGCTCGGTGCCGCAGTGGGACTCCGTCGCCCATATGGCCCTGATCGCCCGGCTGGAGAGCCGCTTCGACCTGATGCTGGAGACCGACGAGGTGCTCGACCTCAGCAGCTTCGCCCGCTGCCGTGAGATCCTGGCAGCCCACGGCTGTCGTTTCGATGACTGAGGCGCCGGTCGCGCTGGTCACCGGCGCCAGCCGCGGGATCGGCCTGGCCACCGCCCGGTTGCTGGCCACCCGGGGCTACCACCTGGTCCTGACCGGTCGAACGCTCAGCCCCGCCCTCCAGGCCGCCTGCGACGAGCTGACCACCCCGGGCCTCTCCCCTCCCCTCCCCCTGGCCGTCGATCTCGGCGAGCCCTCCCAGATCGCCGCCGCCTTCCGCGCCCTCTTCAGCGCCCACCGGCGGCTGGATGTGCTGGTCAACAACGCCGGCGAGCTGCACGAGGCCTTGATCGGGATGAGCCCGCCGGGGACGATCGAGCGGATGTTCGCCGTCAACGCCGCGGGCAGCCTCCACATGCTGCAGGGCGCCTCCCGCCTGATGATGCGGCGGCAGCAGGGCAGCATCGTCAACCTGGGATCGGTCGTCGCCGTCCAGGGATCCAGCGGACAGATCGCCTACGCCGCCAGCAAGGCCGCCGTCCACGGCATGACCCTGGCCGCCGCCCGGGAGCTCGGCCCGCGAGGGATCCGGGTCAACGCGGTCGCCCCCGGCGTGGTCGAGACCGAGCTGATCGCCGACTTCGGCCCGGAGCGGCGAGAGGCCCTGCGTCGGGCCGCCAGCCTGGGCAGGCTGGTGCGAGCCGAGGAGGTGGCCGCCGCCATCGCCTTCCTGGCCGGGCCGGAGTCTTCGGCCATCACCGGGCAGATCCTGGGGGTGGACGCCGGCCTGGTGATCCCCAGCCCCTGAGGGCGGGGCCTCAGGATCCGGGCCGGATCAGCACCGTCTGCACCGTCTTGAGCACGATCAGGCAGTACAGGAAGACGCTCATCTCCTGGATGGCGAAGAGCTCGTAGCGCAGCTTCTCGGCGGCATCCTCTTCGCTGGCTCCGTAGCGGTACATCACCTGGGCCCAGCCGGTCACCCCCGGCTTGACGGCGTGGCGCAGGCCGTAGAACGGGATGCGCTCCTTCAGCAGGTCGACGAAGTGCTGCCGCTCGGGGCGGGGGCCGACCATGGACATGTCGCCGCGCAGGACGTTGACGAACTGGGGCAGCTCGTCGATCCGGCTGCGCCGCAGGAAGCGCCCGATGCGCGTCACCCGCGCGTCGCCGGCCCCCTGAGACCAGACCGCCCCAGTCTTGGCCTCGGCGTCGCTGCGCATGGTCCGCAGCTTGATGATCGTGAACGGGACCTCGTCCAGGCCCAGCCGCTCCTGCAGGAAGAAGGCCGGTCCGGGCGACTCCAGCTTCACCATCAGGGCGGCGATGGCGATCACCGGCCCGGTCAGCAGCAGGCCGATGAGCGCCAGCACGAAGTCCGCCAGCCGCTGCACGGCCGCCGGAACCCGCCGCTGGGCGTCGAAGCCGGGCCCGAAGATGAGCCAGGTGTCCGCGAGGTGGTTGATCGGGACCTTGCCCGTCAGCGACTTGTAGAGCGTGGGCATGTCGTGGATCTCCATGCCCAGGCGCTTGCACTCCAGCAGCTGCTGCGTCAGGTGCCGCCCCATCCCCCCGCGAATGGCCACCACCAGCATGTCGGCGCGGTGCTTCTGGGCCAGCTCGACCAGCTTGTCGCCCGTGCCCAGCACCAGCAGGCCGGTGGGGCTGCGCTGGACCCGGTCATCCACGAAGCCCAGCAGATCATAGGTCCGGGCGTAGTCCTGGTGGTCGCGGATCACCTCGGCCATGGCCTGTCCCGCTCCACCCGCGCCGACGATCAGGGTGCGCGTCCTGGCCGCCTTTCGGGGCCGTACGGCGGTGGCCAGCCCCCTCCAGCCCGACAGCGTCAGGCCGAAGAACAGGCTGCTGAGCGCGGCCACACCGCGTCCGACCCACCACTCGGGCACCGCGTAGAAGAGCGCCATCTGCAAGGCGAAGGCCGCCACCACCGCCAACCAGAGGCGGAGCAGCTCCTCTGCGCGGCGGAAGTCCCGCGAGGTCTGGTAGGCGTCGGAGAGGTAGAGCAGCAGCAGGTGGGTGGCGACGAAGAAGACGGTGCCGCCCGAGGCGAGGTGCTGCGCGGCGAGGGGCTGGAAGTCGCCCGGCTCGAAGCCGAAACGGAGCAGGTAGGCGCCGTGCAGCGAGAGGAGCGCGGCCAGGGTGTCGCCCAGCACGAAGAGCACCTGCCGCCGTTCGATCGGGACCACGGTGGCCATCAGGCGCTCCTCGGGTCGGGGGCGGCGGTCAGCGGGGCCGGAAGGGCCGCCGCGAAGCGAGGCGAGAGCTCTCCGTACACCTGAATCGTGGCCTCCACCATGCCGGTCACGCTGAAGCGCCGCTCGTAATCCTCGCGACCCCGGCGGCCCATGGCCTCGCGCAGAGCGGCATCCCCGAGCAAGGTCTCCAGCTGCGACCGAAGGGTCTGCACATCACCTCGCGGGACCAGGAAGCCTGTCCGGCCGTGCCCGACCGCCTCGCGCACCCCGCCGACATCGGACGCGACCACCGGCAGTCCGGCCCGCATCCCCTCGAGGACCACCAGGGGGAAGCCCTCCTGCACCGAGACCAGGGCGGCGATCTGAGAGTCGGCCAGCAGCGCGTCGACGTCCAGCCGGGCGCCCGAGAGCTCGACCTTCGGGCCCAGGCCCAGCTCCTCGATCATCGCCTCGACCTGCCCCCGGAGGGGGCCATCGCCGACCAGCCGCAGCCGGAAGGGGGCGTTGACCCCCGCGAGCGCCCGGAGCAGCAGGACATGGTCCTTGGGCGCCGCCATGCGCGCCACCATCGTGATCCGCGGGATGCCCGCGCCGCCGGGGCTGGCCCGGAGCGCGCTGTCGCGGACGCCGTTGTGGACCACCCGGACCTGCGCGTCTCGGGCCACGCCGTAGCGCAGGCCCACCTCGCGGTCCGCCTCGGAGACGACGATGAAGCGCTGGGTCCACCGGGCCGCCAGCGCCTCGGTCGGGATGGCGAAGGCCTTGCGACGGCGGGAGACCCCGTCGGAGAAGGCCCAGCTGTGAGCGGTGTGGATCGCCGGGATGCCGGCCCACCGCGCGGCCAGCCGGCCGAGCAGGCCCGCCTTTGAGCTGTGGGTGTGCACCAGGTCCGGCTGGAGCTCGGCCATCAGGGCCCGCAAGCGACGAGCAGCGACGAGGTCCTTCCGAGGGGAGAGCTCGCGGACAAGCTCGGGCAGGACCCGCACGGGCACCGCCAACCGCCGGACCTCGTCCGCGAGGAAGCCCTCGTTCCCCACCACCAGGACCGGGTCCAGCACCGCGCGGAGCCCATCGACCAGGTCCCGGACATGAACCTGGGCCCCACCCGCTTCCGCGCGTGTCACCACCATCATGACGCGGAGTCGTTCGGCGGATTTGGTCACGTGCCCATGGCCCCTTGCCTGTTCCGTCCGTGCCGCGCGGACCGCACCCCTCTGGGGCTGGATTCATAGCCTGTCCGACCACGTCGCGGCGCGGCATCGGGCTACCCTCCAGGCAAGGGCGAGCTAAATCCTGCTGCGACCCTGCGCACGAGAGGCCGGTCGGTGCACCTCCATCCCCAGCGCCTCGCCCCTGCCCTGATCCAGGGCACGGTCGAGTGGACCCACGCGGAGCTCGCCCAGCGGGTCGAGCAAGCTGCGCGGGCCTTTCCGGGCGACACCCCGGGGCTGGTCTTCCTCTACGCCCCAAACGACCTCGCCAGCGTGGTCGCCCTGCTCGGCGCTCGCCGGGCTCGCCACCCCGTCGTCCTCCTCGATCCGCTCAGCCCGCCGCAGGTCCGCCAGGACCTCGAAGCGCGGTACCGACCTCGCTGGGTCCTCGCTCCGCGGGCCGACCGGTCGCCCGGCCAGCCGCTCTCGGCCGACGAGCTCCAGCTCCGTGACAGCCCCCAGGGCCCGCTCCACCCCGAGCTCGCCCTGCTGCTGTCGACCTCGGGCAGCACAGGCAGCCCACGGCTGGTGCGACTCAGCGAGCAGGCCGTGCGGAGCAACGCCGCGGCCATCTCCCAGGCCCTCGGGATCTCGCCAGACAGCCGGGCCCTGCTGACCCTGCCGCTGCACTACTCCTTCGGCCTCAGCGTGCTGAACAGCCAGCTCCTCGCTGGCGCCAGCGTGGTGCTCTCCGAGGCCAGCCCAGCCCAGCGCCAGTTCTGGTCGACCCTGGCCGATCGCGCCTGCACCACCTGGGCGGCGGTCCCCTACGGCTACGAGCTCTTCTTGCGGCTGGGCGGCGAGCGGCTGGCCCCCCCCCCGCTGCGTGACCTGCTGGTCGCGGGGGGCCACCTGCCCGCGGCGCGCTCCCAACGCCTGGCCGCCTGGCTGGCCGAGCGGGGCGGCAGGCTCTTCCGCATGTACGGCCAGACCGAGGCCACCGCCCGCATGGCCGTCCTGCCGCCCGAGCTGGCCGCCAGCCGGCCCGAGGCTGCGGGCGTGGCCTTGCCCGGAGGTCGGTTCTGGATCGATCCGCTGCAAGGCGAGGTCGTCTACCGCGGCCCCAACGTGATGATGGGCTACGCCAGCGACCACCAGGACCTCGCCCGGGGCGACGAGCTGGGCGGCGAGCTGCGCACCGGAGACCTCGGCTCGCTGGACGAGGCCGGCATCCTCAGCCTGCACGGCCGGATGAGGCGCTTCGCCAAGATCCACGGCCAGCGGGTCGCGCTGGACGAGGTGGAGGCCCTCTGCTCCGAGCACAGCGCCGGAGCCGAGACCTGCGCGGCCCTGGCCGGCGAGGACCAGCTCCGCTTGTTCGGCGAGTGGCCCGCCGCGCTCGACCTCGAGGCGCTGCGGACCGCGCTGGCCACCCGCTTGAGGCTGCACCCCTCCGCCCTGCGCCTCGCCCGTCGGCTCCCCCTGCCGCGCCTCCCCTCGGGAAAGATCGACTACGCCGCCCTGGCAGACCCATCCCCGGCAGACCCATCCCCGGCAGAGGAGGCCCCGTGAGCCCGACCGAGCCGCTCGCCGACGAGCTCTGGGCCCTGGTCGACTGGCACCGGCAGCGCTGCGAGCCCTACCGGCGCCTGTTGGAGCTCTTCCACCCCTCGCCCCCCGCCGACCGCGGGCTGAGCGAGCTCCCCTGGCTCCCCGTCAGCCTCTTCAAGAGCCATCGCCTCCTCAGCGTGCCCGAGGAGCAGGTCTTTCGCGAGCTGAGCAGCAGCGGCACCCAGGGCCCCCCAAGCCGCATCGTGCTCGATCGGGCCACCGCCAGCGCCCAGACCCAGGCCCTCTCCCGCTCGCTTCGGGCCTTGCTGGGCCCCGCCCGCCTGCCAATGCTGATCGTCGACCGCGAGTCCATCCTGCGCCCCCAGGGGGGCGTCACCGCCCGCACCGCCGGCGTCCTGGGGATGATGACCTTCGGCCGCGACCACCTCTTCCTGCTGGATGAGCAGGAGCAGCCGCGCCTGCCCGAGCTCCACGCCTGGCTGGCCCGCCACGGCGGCGCCCCGTTCTTCGCCTTCGGCTTCACCGGCCTGGTCTGGCAGGGCCTGCGCGCCGCAGCCGAGCTCGACCTCGCCCGCGGCGGCCCCGGACCCGACCTCAGCCAGGGCATCCTCCTCCACGGCGGAGGCTGGAAGCGGCTGATCGCGCAGGCCGTGGACCGCGACTCCTTTCGCCAGACCCTCGGCCGCCTCACCGGGCTGACCCGAATCCACGACTTCTACGGCATGGTCGAACAGATCGGCACCGTCTACCTGGAGGGCCCGGACGGGCTGCTGCACCCCTCTCCGTACGGCGAGCTGATCATCCGCGACCCCATCACCCTGCGGCCCTGCCCCGAGGGGCAGCCCGGCCTCGTCCAGGCGCTCAGCGTCCTGCCGCGCAGCTACCCGGGCCACAGCCTGCTGACCGAGGACATCGGCTCCTGGCACCGGGCCGACACGCCCCGGGGCCGGGCCTGGCGCATCCACGGGCGCCTGCCCCGCGCCGAAGCCCGCGGGTGCAGCGACACCCTCGTCTCCCGCCCGACGGCGACCTCCAGCGGCGCGGGGGCCCCGCCATGACCACCCTCACCCTGCTCGGCCCCGGCGAGCCAGGGCCCTGCTCCGCCCCCGCGCTGATCGCCGCCCTGCAGGCCGCCCCCGCCGGAAGCCCCTTCTCGCCCGAGCGCCTCGCGCTGGCCGAGGACCTCAGCCAGTCCCTGCTGGCCCACCCCCAGGCGCGCACCGTCCCCGAGCTGGTCGCCCTGGCCTTCTTCCTGCGACGCTCGGCCCTGCAGCGGCTGCAGCAGGAGTTCCAGGCCCTGCACACCCCGGAGACCCTGCTGGTCCCGCGCGGGCTGGCCTTCCACATCCCCCCGACCAACGTCGACACCATCGCGGTCTACGCCTGGGCCCTCTCGATGCTGGTCGGCAACCACGACCTGGTCCGCCTCAGCAGCCGCTCCTCGCCGCTCGGCGAGCTGCTGCTGGCCGTCCTCCTGCCCGTGCTGGACCGCGCGCCCGCCGGCCTGCGCTCCAGCCTCGCCTTCGTCCGCTACGGCCACGAAGAGCAGCTCACCGCCACCTTCTCCGCGGGCTGCGACCTCCGCATCGTCTGGGGTTCGGACGAGACCGTGCGCAGCGTCCGAGCCGCGCCGGTCCCGCCTTCGGCGACCGAGCTCGTCTTCTTCGACCGCTGGTCCTTCTGCCTGCTCTCGACCGCCGCCTGGCGGGCCCTGGACCCGCCCGGAAGACAGCGACTCGCCGAGGGCCTCTTCAACGACGCCTGGCCCTTCGGGCAGCAAGGCTGCGCCTCTCCCCGAATGCTCGTCTGGGTCGGCGAGGGAGCCCTCGCCTGTGGGCAGGAGCTCGGCCGGGCCCTGGTCGAGGTGCTGGACGCCCGCGGCTGGCAGCCCGACGCCTCCCAGGTGAGCGCCACGACCGCCTTCGCCTGGGCCTGCGCGCTGGACCTCCCGGTGCAGGAGATCCAGCACCTGCATCCCGGCCTCTGGCTGATCGGGCTCGGTCCCGTCGAGCAGCTTCCCCGATCTCATCCCGGGGGGGGCCTGCTCTTCCAGCTTCGGCTAAACAGGCTGCAAGAGCTGCTCCCCCTCGTCCAACGCAAGGACCAGACGATGACCTGCTTCGGCTTCGACTCCGACGAGCTGCGCGGCCTCGCCGCGGGCCTCGGCAGCCGCTGCCCCGATCGCATGTTGCCCGTCGGGCAGGCCCTCAGCTTCCACCGCTACTGGGACGGCCACGACCTCCTGGCCGCGCTGTCCCGTCGCGTCCACCTCCCCGTGCCCGCATGAACACGCGCCCCCCCGAAGATGCCGAGCCGCTGGCGGACCGCCTGCGGAGCATGCGCGAGGCGGCCCCTCGCTTCGTTCATCGCCAGCTCAAGACCATCGGCCAGGCCCGCTTCGGCTGGGCGCACGACCGGCAGGTCTCCTTCGTCTTCGGCTGCCAGCGCTCGGGCACCAAGATGCTGATGCGGGTGCTCGACAACAGCCCCCACACTCGTATCTTCCACGAGAACCACGCCAGCGCCTTCCACGACTTCCAGCTCCGGTCGGACCGCACCCTGCGGACCCTCATCCGCCTGAACCCGGCCCCGGCCCAGATCTTCAAGCCGATCTGCGACAGCCACAAGGCTGACCTGCTGCTGGACCGGTTTCCCCAGGCCAAGGCCGTCTGGATCTACCGGCACCCCGAAGACGTCGCGAATTCGGCCGACCAGAAGTGGGGGGCCCACCAGCGCGACCTGGCCGCGGCGGTCGCCAGCGGGCAGCTGGACGCCTGGGGCTGGCGCACCGAGCGGCTGCCCGACGAGCTTGTCCAGACCATCAAGCGGGTCTACCGCCCCGACCTGAGCCCGGCCGAAGGCGCGCTCCTCTTCTGGTACATGCGCAACAGCTTCTATTTCTCGCTGGGACTGGACAAGCAGCCGCGGGTCCGCCTCGTCCGCTACGAGGACCTCGTCACCCAGCCGGACCAGGCCTTCCCCCCCATCCTGGAGCACCTGTCCGTCCCGCTCAGCCCGGGGCTCTTCGACATGGTGCGCCCCAGCTCGATCCGACGGCGCCCTCCCCCCGAAGCCAGCCCCGAGATCCGCTCGCTCTGCCTGGACCTGCTGGCCCGCTTCGACCAGGCCCTCCAGGATCGGGACATCCAGGAACAGGCCCTCCTCAACAAGGAGCCAGAATCGGTCGAGCTCACGGCGCCCACGGTGCGCTCGGTCCTGATCCTGAACAACTGCCTGGACCTGGGCGGCGCCGAGCGCTACGTCGTGACCATCGCCAACTGGCTGTCGGCGCGGGGCGTCTCCGTCGCCGTCGCCGCCAGCGATGGCCCGCTGCGGGCCGGGCTCGGCCCCGAGGTCCAATTCCACGACGCCCCGCTGCGGGATGTGCGCTGGGATCTCCCCCGCGCCTCCCTCTTTGTCCGCGAGCTGATCCAGCGCCACCAGCCCGACGCCATCGTCGCCAACTCCCTGGCCGTGGCCTGGGTGGCCCGCGCCGCCCAGGGCCGCCGCAAGGTCCCCATCGTCAGCGTCGGCCACGGCTGGCCGGCGGACCGCTACTCCCAGGTCGGCCCCCTGATGCGGGTCGTCGACGCCGTCGTGGCCGTCTCTCCCGAGGTGCACCGCAAGCTGGTCGAGGGCGGGATGGACCCGGCCCGCTCCTCGGTCATCTTCAACGGGGTCGACTGCCGGCCCCTGGGTCGAGTCCACGGGGCCGAGCGGCAGGCGGCGCGAACAGAGCTGGGCGCGGGCGAGGACGAGATCGTCGTCATCAACGTCGGCCGCCTCTCCGAACAGAAGGCCCACCAGCACATGCTGGCCGTCGCGGCACGGCTCCGAGCCGAACAGCCCCGCCTCCGCTACGCCGTCGTCGGCCCCGGCGAGCGGGAGCAGGAGCTGCGCGAGCTCAGCCGCTCCCTGGGCGTGGACGACATCTTCCTCTTCCTGGGAGGCCGTCAGGACGTCTGGCGCCTGCTGGGGGCGGCGGACATCTACCTCTCCAGCTCCGACTGGGAGGGCATGCCCCTCTCCACCATCGAGGCGATGGCCTCCGGCCTGCCCTGCGTGGCCACCCGGACCGAGGGCACCACCGAGCTGCTCGACGTGCACAGCGGCGTGATCGTCCCGGTCGGCGACGTCGAGGCCATGGCCGTCGAGACGGCGCGACTGGCCTCGGACCCGGTCGCCAGGCGGGCGATGGGCGAGGCCGCACGGGCCCGGGCGCTGCGCCACTTCAGCCATGATCGCATGGCCGGCGAGCTGCTGCGCGTGATCGAGGGGGTCGCGCGACCCTGATCTCCATGGCGTAGGATCCTCTCATCCCCTGGAGGTCCCGCATGAGCGCGTCCCGATCACTGCTCTCTCTGCTGGCTCTCGGGCTGGTCGCCTGCACACCGAAGGTCGAGGACACCGCGCCCGAGGACGGTCAGACCACCACAGCCGACGGCGGGTCGGACACCGGCACCACTCCCACCCCCATCGTCGAGGACGCCGACGGCGACGGCATCGAAGCGGGCGAGGACTGCGACGACGCCAACCCCTACCTGGGCCAGGGCGAACAGACCTTCTCCGTCGACCTCGTCCTTGACAGCCAGGAGGCGGTGGACGGCTTCTGCATGGGCGCATGCACCGTACACCTCGACGGCTCCCTGCGGATCGACGCCATCGACGGCGCCGCCCCGGGGGAGGCCGACCTGGCCGGGCTCGCCTGCTTGTCCTCGATCCGCGGCGATCTCAACATCGGCGCCGGCTCGACCCTCGCCAGCCTCGCCGGGCTGGACCAGCTGCGGTCGGTGGGCGGCGACCTGCTGCTGAGCGGGAACGACGCCCTGGTCGACCTGCATGGCCTGGCGTCTCTCGAAGAGGTGGGCGGCTACTTGTGGATCCAGGACAACGCCACGATGGGGACCCTGCAAGGCCTGGAGTCGATCCGCTCGGTCGGCGGCGACCTGACCCTCTTCGGCACCCAGCTCAGCTCCCTGCTGGGCCTGGACACCCTCCAGTCGGTCGGCGGCACCCTCGAGGTGGCTCACAACAGCGCGCTCGCCTCGGTCGACGGGCTGCGCGCGCTCCAGCGGGTCGGGGGAGATCTGATCGTGGACCAGAACCCCCAGCTGGCCAACCTGGGCGGCCTGTCCGAGCTGAGTGAGTTCGGCGGCGAGCTGGTGATCGAGGACAACGCCCTCCTCGTCGACCTGAGCGGGTTGGAGGGCCTGAGCAACGCGCTCGATGTGAGGATCGAGGGCAACGACGAGCTCTTCACCCTCGAGGGCCTCGGGCTCCAGGGCACGGTCTCCGGGACCGTCCAGGTCCACGACAACCCCTCGCTGGCCAGCCTGATCGGCCTGCACGCGCTCGAGGGCACCGGAGGTTTCCTGTCCATCCGGGACAACGACTGGCTGATCGACCTCAGCGGGCTGGAGGGCCTGCGCCTGGCCGGCGACGACCTGATCATCGGCGAGAACGATCGCCTGGAGTCGGTCGAGGGCCTCCAGAACCTGGTCCTGGTGGGAGGCGACCTCTACCTCACCAGCAACTTCTCGCTGGCGGATCTCGACGGGCTGGAGGCGCTGCAGGCCGTCGTCGGAGACCTCAGCCTGCGCGACAACGACTCGCTGCACACCATGGAGGGGCTCTCCGGACTGCGCAGCGTCGGCAGCGACCTCAGCATCCGCGAGCACCTCAGCCTGGAGCGCCTCAGCGGCCTGGAGGGGCTCTTCTCCATCGGCAAGGACCTCAACATCGAGGACAACCCCGTCCTCACCGACATCAGCGCCCTGAAGAACCTGGTCCGGGTCGAGGCCGATGTGCGGATCCGGGCCAACGACCGGCTCACCCAGCAGGAGATCGACGCCCTGCTGGCCGAGATCGACGAGATCGGCGGCAACACCGCGGCGGTCGGGACCCCCTGACCCGCCGGGGTGTAACTAGCTAGTGCCTGGCACTAGCTAGTTACACCCATCAAGCCCGCCGCGAAGTCCAGGATCGCCTGGGCACGGGCGCTCCAGGACCTGCCCTGCACCCGCACCGAGGCCGCGGCGGCCCGCCTCGCGGCCTCGACCGGGTCGGCCAGCGCCTCCTGCGCCGCTCGGGCGATCGCCGCCGGACTCCCCGGCACCACCAGCCAGGCGCAGCGCTCGTCGAGGACCTCACGGACCGAGGGCAGGTCGCTGGCCAGGATCGGCCGGCCCGCCGCCATGTACTCGAAGAGCTTCAAGGGCGAGGTCTGGAACCGCGACTCCGGATCGGTGCCGATGTTCGGGAGCACCAGCAGGTCGGCGGCCTTCAACCAGCCGGCCACCTCGGCGGGAGGCACCGGCCCCGGCAGGTGGACCCTGGGCCCGGCGTGGGCGGCCCGGAAGCGCGCGAGGTCTTCGTCTCGCCCACCCAGGACCACGATGTGAACAGACTCCGGCAGCAGGGGCGCCGCCGCCACCAGGTGCTCGACCCCCTTCCAGGCGTGCAGATGGCCGGCGTAGAGGACCAGCTTCGTGTCCGAAGCAATGCCAAGCCGCTCCCTCAGAGGCAGCGCAGCCGCAGCCTGGATCCGCTCGACATCGGTGCCGTTGGGCGCCACCAGGATCCGTGCCGGGTCGAGGCCGTATCGCTGAACCAACAGCTCGCGCTTCCAGCTGTTGGTCGAGACCACCCCGCTGGCCCCGCGGGCGCAGGCGGCCCAGACCCGAAGCCGGCGCGAGGGCAGCTTGTGCAGCTCGTACAGAGCCAGCGCTCGCGGTCGGGCCAGGGCGGCCAGCACCTCGTCCCGCGAGAGCAGCAGGTCCGGTTGCCGCGCCGCCAGCCGCGTCAGGGCGGCCCCGACATAGGAGAGGCGCTGCGGAAGCTGGCCCAGGGGTCGTCGGTGAACCGCCCCCAGGTCCGAGACGCGGCGCACACGAAAACAGTCCAACAGGCCGTAGAAGGCCGCCACCTCCTGCCCCCGCGACTCGGGGCGATCGGGCACGAGCAGCTCGACCTCGTGCCCCAGCCGGGCGAAGGCCTCGGCCATCTGGGCGATCTGTACGCCATGGGCCCACTCGGTGGGCATGCGGGCGTTGGCGGCGAGGACGATGCGCATCGCCTGGAGCTAACGACCCGGAGCGAGGTCGGTCAGCGCCTGGAGCTGGACCTGCATCTCGGGTGCCGTCGGGTCCAGCAGGCGGCGGGTCAGGACCCCGAGCGAGAGGTTCACCCAGCTCCGGGCCGTGGCCGGATCCAAGCCCAGGTGCTCGGCCAGGGAGCGCTCGTACCGCTCCAGCATCTCGTGGATGAAGTGCCCCGCCTCGGGGTCGGCGTGGCGGTACTCCAGCCCCACCCGCAGGGTCTGCAGCAGCTCCGCCTCCTCCTCCGCCAGGAAGCCGAGGAGCCCGGCCAGCCGATCCTCTTCCCCCGACAGGCGCGCCAGGGCGCGGACGATCTGCTGCTCGATGCGCGCCCGGACCGCCTGCCGGAAGAGCTCGGGCTTGCTCTCAAAGTAGTGGTAGAGCAGGCCGGTCGTCACCTCCAGCGAGGCGGCCAGCTCGCGCATCCCCAGGGCGTGGTAGCCCCGCTCGGCGAAGAGCGGGAAGGCCCTGTCCAGCACCTCCTCCCGGCGGGCCTGGGCGTCGACCTTGCGCGGCATCAGGCCGCGGCCCGGGCCTGCTCGACCAGGGCGCTCTCCATCACCCGCCGGTACAGCGGTGGCAGCAGGGCCAGCAGGATCATCCCCGGGTAGCCGGTAGGCAGCTCGGGGGCCTCGTCGTGGTGGCGCAGCACCGCGTAGGGGCGAGCCGGGAAGGCGTGGTGGTCGCTGTGGCGGGTCAGCTCGAAGAGCAGGACGCGGCCGATCGGGCGCTCGCTGTTCCAGGAGTGCCGCGGCTGGGTGCGCTCGTAGCGGCCCGGCCCGGTGCTCTGCCGGCCGAGGCCGTAGTGCTCGACGTAGTTGACCGTCTCCAGCAGCAGGACGGCCACCAGCCCCGCCCCGACGAACATGGCCAGCGCCACCGGACCGGCCAGCAGCCCGATCAGCGCCCAGAGGCCGACCACCGCCAGCCAGCCGCTGAGCACCTCGTTGCGCAGGCTCCAGACCGACTGTCCCGCGCCCTCCAGCCGCTGGCGCTCCAGCGACCAGGCCGAGGCCAGCCCGCCCGAGATGCTGCGCAGCCAGAAGGGGTAGAGCGACTCGCCCCGGCGGGCCGAGGCGGGGTCCTCGGGGGTGGCGACCCGGGCATGGTGGCCGCGGTTGTGCTCGACCCGGAAGTGCGGGTAGGCCACCAGCACCAGCAGGCCCCGCGCGGTCAGGCGCGGCAGCGAGGCGGTCCGGTGCCCCAGCTCGTGGGCCACGTTGATGCCGATCGCGCCGAAGCAGATCCCCACCGAGAGCGACGCGCCCAGGAGGGCCGCCCCGCTCAAGGTCGGGCCGACCGCCAGCATCAGGGCGCCGATCGTCAGCATCTGGGCCGAGGAGAGGTAGAGCAGGCCGTCGTAGGCCCGGGAGGCGCGTCGGCTGGCCTCCTCCTGCTCTCCGTAGTTGCGCCGGGTCCCGGGCAGGAAGAGCTCGGCGAGGGGCACCAGCCCGAAGACCACCAGCGGGAGCAGCCAGGCCCAGGCGCCGCCCAGCAGGAGGGCGGGGACGCAGAGCAGGGGCAGGAGCAGGACCGTGGCGTAGCTGAGCAGGTGCACTGAGAGCCTCCGAGGTTTTCAGATTACACTCGTTATCCAAAGACCGCAAGCCCCTCCGAGCGCGGAGGCATTAGGAGGGGCCGTCACCGAGGTCTCGCCGCCCATGCCCTGGTCTCTCCCGCAGGTCACGACCCACCCCGTCGGACCCTGGATCCTCCCGCAGGCGACCGCCTGGCGTCAGGCGCTGGCCCGCGAGCTCACCCTGGCGGACGGGGCCGGCGCGGCCGTGCTCGCCGGACCGACCCTGGCCCTCTGGCTGCGCGAGTCCGGACGCTCCACCTCGCTCCAGCTCGCCACCAGCTGGGGCGGCCCCCCCGTTGAAGACGAGCTCGCCCGCACCTGGCTGGGCCTCTCCCACCGGGCGGAGACCGAGCCGGTCGCCACCCGCGCCCTGCGTGAGCTCGAGGCCGACCTCGGCTCGCTGCTCGACGCCTGGGGCTGGTACATGGCGCCGCAGCCGTCGGAACCCGCCTTCCTGGACGAGCCGGGTCTCTACCTCGTCGCCGCCGAGGGCTCCGCCGGGCCCGCCCAGGGTCCGATGGGCCCCTCCTTCGGCAACGCCGCCCTCGCCCGGGTCATGCAGTCCCTCAAGGACTGGCCCACCGCGCTGAGCCTGCACGGCACCATCACCCCCGCCGTCGCCGACCTCGCACTGGTGCAGGCCGCCGAGCAGGCCGCCCGCCAGGCCGTCGCCAGCGACGACCGCGCCTACCCCTGGGACGCCAACCCCCTCACCGAGCAGGCCCTGCGCCTGCACGAAGAGGTCACCGCTTCCCTGCTCCAGCTCCGCCTGCACGGCAGCAACCTCCCCGGTCGGGCCCTGCGGACCTGGATGGAGGCTGCCCTCTCGTCGGACCTGGGCATCGATCTGCGCTTCACCGAGGAACCGTCCACCCTGACGGTTCACGGCAGCCGGGCCTTGCGACTTTTGGAGATGCTGGGCCAGCGCACCGGGGTGGACCTGCTGGAGGAGGACGAGCGGATGGGGGGGGATGGGGAGGTTCCCTTCTGAGGGTTTCAGGATTCAGGATTCAGGATTCAGGAGCAGCCTTTGAGGGTCAAGTGGCCCGAGGCAGCATGGGAGGGCATCCGCAAGACCGTAGGCGGCGGTGCCCCTGCAACCGGCCCGCTTCAGGCGAACCGAAATGACGACTTGACAAATCATCCTCGCAAATCGGTTCCTCTGGCGAACCGAAGTCATGGCTTGGCATGTCATCCACTGATCTCGGTTCTCATGGCGAACCGAGGTCGGAGGATGATCCATCATCCTACCCCTTCGGCTGCCAGGATCACGGTGCGAGCCGGGGCGGCGCGCGGGGAGGAGCAGGGTCCGACCGGCAAGCCAGGGTCTCGAGGATCGTGCCCCCTGTGTTTCCCTTGACCGAGGCCCAGGACCGGACGAGGATGAAGCCCTCGCCCCAACGCTCGAAACCAAGGATTCGCGAGTTTTGCCCGCCGTCGATCGACAGGACCGGGGAGAGCGCTCCGCTGCGATCGATCACGGCCATGGCGTTCCGACCTGAAGCATCGAGGCCGACAAGCGCCACCAGTTCACCATTGACCGCAGATACTGTACCCCCCGCGAGTGCCGCGCTCGCGAATGTGTACGGGCCGGCCACGGGTCGGCCCTCCTCGTCGAGCCAGGCCACCCGGCGACCCTGGGGCCCCCACCAGTCGATCACCCAACCACCGGCCACGCGCTCAATGGCGTTGGGAAGCTTGTCCCCCGGCAGCCGAAAGGCCGCTTCGACACTGCCGTCTGCAGAGATGGCTGCGAACCAGGAGCCCTCCTCGATGGCGTCCGAAATGGGCTGCTCTCGCGCCGAGCGGGAGTAAGCGTTGGCGTTGACCCACGACCATGCGAGGAGGAAGTGTGTGCCATCCCAGCCCAGGAACTCGAAGCTCGTGGCCGGACTGAATGCGCCCAGATCTCCCTGGCCCAGGACCTTGCCGGTTGACACCTCCACCACGGCCCAGGATGGCCAGATCTCCTTACGATCACCGACCTGTCGGCGACGACCCCAGCCTGCCAGCACCCGGTCACTACCACCGACGAGGCTGGGACGGACCTCGTCACCGGATTCCTGGATCAGTCGCTCCCAGAGGGGCGCGCCGCCAGGTCCCGGACGCCAGACCCGTACCTCCCATGCCTCGGTCTCGTTGGCGGCGATCAGCCTGCCCCCATCACCCACGATGGCCAGGCCGCGCGGCGTACGTGATTCGAACTCCACGGGAACGAGCTCGCTCTCGTCGGGCCCCTCTGCGACGAAGATCGCTTTCGTCTCTGAATCCTCCACCAGCACTCTGGATCTGTCCTTCCATGTGAAGAGAACCTCGCCCTCCCGGCGATCCAGCGGGCTGAGGGTGGTCAGGGTCGTGGACTCCACAACAGTGAGGCCTTGAGGACAGGAAGCCGGCCCAGGCGGGGCGCGACCTTCGACCACGGGGGGGGCAGACCAGGCCTTGAGAGCCGCCGGAGACGCGGGTTCGAGTCCTCCCCCGTGAGGTCTCTGCTCTCCGATTTCCTCATTCTGTCCCGCCTTCCGCGTCGCCAGGACCCAAGGGCCTGCAGGCGAGACCTGTCCGGCGGCGCTGAAAGCCAGAGCTCTGACGCGTAGGGGCTGAGCGACATCGAGATGGACCTTGTCGGCCCCGCATGCGATGTCGCCGACGATGATCCGGCGTGTCGGCTCCGGGCTCGGGCGGTGAGCCACCTGCGAGACGATCCCCTGACGATCGATCTCCAGGCCGATCATATCGGTCTCCCGAAGGGTCGCCGGGGTCGCCACGCTCACCCGCAAGGTCTCGCCAGGTCCACAGGAGCTTCCCCGGGCAGCCACCGACCAGATCGCCTCGACCACGCCAGGGGTCGATGGAACTCGGGCCTCCCGACCCGCGCCCGTCCGAAAGCTGACCTCAGAAAACCAGGCGCGAACAAGCTCGCCACGCGTTGTTTCGGCATCCCGTCTGCGCCACATCATTCCTGCAAGGGCCATCCGCCGGTCGTCGTCCACCATCTGACCGTCCTCGTACGCGAACAGCCGCTCCAGCACATGGTTCGCGTTCGGCGCAAGCGGCGCTTCAGGCACCAGGATCAGGTCGAGCCCCTCCACCTCGGTCCGAGACGGCACCAGCTTGCCATCCGGCCCCCGCAACCTGTACTCGGCCCCCAGCACCTCGCGCAGCTCGGCCGGCCAGTCCCCACGCAACAGGACCCGAATCCGCCCATCCGTAGGGAAACCCTCCGCCCCATCGCGCGGCAGGACGAGGCGAGTGTGCGGCGAGCCCATACAAACGCACGCCTGTGCCTCGGGCACCAGGCAGACCAGAAGCAGGAGGAGGGCGATCACCGCAGCAGCATCCCATATAGACGGGAGGCTAAGACCCGAATCCACCTCTCGGGTTCCACCCCACCCAGCCCGCGGCGAGCCGCTCGGGATCGACCCCCAGGCGAAAACCAAGCCGCAGCGCCCACATTCGCAGGATCGTACGGCTGATCCCCGTCTCCTCCCAGCGGCGCGGGTCGATGCCGATCGGCGGACCGAGCACCGCCGGCGCACACCTCGCCCGCGCCCGATCGCTCAGCACGAGGTCCTCCATCACCATCAGCTCGGGCACACCCCCGAGCTCGTCGAGCAGCTCCCGGCGCATCCAGATGCCCATGTCGCCGGTGGCGCTGCCGCTGAGCCGGGCGCGGCGGTTCATCCAGTCAGAGGTGAAGCGCAGCCGGAAGTCGGAGGAGGTGATCAACGCCTCGAAGCAGCCCCAGCGGGCCGAGGAGGAGCGGATGGCTTGACCCGAGCCCGGCGCGATGCCGGCGTCGGCATGCACGAACCAGAGCAGCGCCCCCCTCGCGGCGCGCGCCCCGGCGGCCAGCTGGGGACCTCGGCCGTGGGCGCCCTGGACCAAGTTCACGCCCGCCTCCCGGGCGATGGCCGCCGTCGAGTCCCCGCTGCCCCCGTCGCTGACCACGATCTCGTCGACCTCAGCCCGGAGCCGGTCGAGCAAGGCGGGGAGCTGCCGCTCCTCGTTCAGCGTCGGCACGATCGCGGAGAGCTGCACCACGCCTCTTGGAAACCCCGTCCCAGGGGGCTAAGAGGCTCAGGTCCCCTTCACCACCAAGGAACCGACACCATGGCCTTCGAGCTTCCCGCACTGCCCTACGCCTCCGACGCCCTCGCCCCCCACATCTCGGCCGAGACGCTGTCCTTCCACCACGGCAAGCACCACAACGCCTACGTGACCAACCTCAACAACCTCGTGGCCGCCGACGCTTCGCTGGCCGGCAAGAGCCTCGAGGAGATCATCCGCACCAGCAAGGGCGGCGTCTTCAACAACGCCGCGCAGATCTGGAACCACACCTTCTACTGGCACAGCCTCAGCCCCAACGGCGGTGGCGCGCCCGGCGGCGCCCTGGGCGCGGCCATCACCCGCGACTTCGGCAGCTTCGAGGACTTCCAGAAGCAGTTCAGCGCCGCGGCGGCCGGCCAGTTCGGCTCGGGCTGGGCCTGGCTGGTCAGCGACAGCTCCGGCAAGCTCTCCATCCGCGCCACCCCCAACGCCGAGACCCCGCTGACGGACTCCGCGGTGACCGCCCTGCTGACCTGCGATGTCTGGGAGCACGCCTACTACATCGACTACCGCAACGCCCGGCCCAACTACATCGCGGCCTGGTGGAAGCTGGTCAACTGGGACTTCGCCAGCAAGAACTACGGTCGATAGGCTAGCAGTGTTCGGCTAGCGACGCTAGCCGAACATCGCTAGGCAACCCCCGGGAAGGTCGTCGCCAGCCAGCCCACCCCCACGACCAGGGTGAAACAGGCGGCGGCGACCAACATCGCCCGCAGGGGCCGGGGCCCCGCTCGACGTCCGAGCTGGCCCAGCAGGAAGCCGAAGCCGGCCATGCTGAGCACGGCGGCGAAGAGGTAGGCGACGAGGTAGGCCGCTGACTGGGCTGCCGGCAGGGCCAGGGCGGGCACGACACCCAGCAGGTGGCCCATCCCGGCGGCGCCGTGGAAGACGCCGATGCCGAAGGCCGTGTGGGTGTGGCCCTGGTGCGAGCCGGCGTCGTGGGCGCCGTCCCCCAGGTGCACATGGGGGTGCAGGTGGACTTCGCCGTCGTGGGCGTGCTCGTGCCCGTGGACCTGCATCTTCAGCGCGGCGCGCAGGCTCCACAGCCCCAGGCCGACCAGCAGGAAGCCGACGGAGAACTCGCTCCAACCCGACAGGCCCGAGATGTCCACCGCCTCGCGGGCGATCATGCCCAGTCCGCCCAGGGCGGCGACGCCCAGGCCGTGGCCGAGGCCCCAGGCCGCCCCCACCCGCGCGGCGCGCAGGGGATCGCGCAGGGCGATCGGCGCGACGGCGGCGAGGTGATCGGGGCCGGTGACGACGTGCAGCGAACCGGCGGCGAGCCCGGTGACGATGGGGATCAGCATCCTGCCTCCAGTCAGCGGGCCAATAGCACCGAATCGACCAGCTCAGCCACCCGCTCGGCGCTGTCCAGGCGGGCCTGCGAGCGGGCCGCCTGGCCCATGGCCTTCAAGACAGCGGGGTCCGACAGCAGGTCGCTGACCAGGGTGTGCAGGGCCCGTGCGTCGAGCTCGCTCTCCAGGACGACCCGGGCGGCGCCGATGGCTTCGAGCCCGCGGGCGTTGCCCTCCTGGTGGTTGTCGGTCACGTTGGGCGAGGGAACCAGCAAGGACGGCAGCCCCAGGGCGGCCAGCTCGGCCAGGGTGGAGGAGCCCGCCCGGCACAGCACCAGGTCGCTGGCGGCGTAGGCCTCGGCCATCCGGTCTTCGTAGCCGACCAGGGAGACGCCCTCGGGCACGGGGTCCAAGGCCGCTCGGACCTCGTCGAAGTAGCGCGGGCCCGTGATGAAGAGCAGCTCGAAGTCCCGCTCGGCGCGGGCCAGGGCCAGGGCGACCTCGTTGATCTTCGCGGCCCCCAGGGAGCCGCCGACGACCAGCAGCACCGAGCCCGCCGGACTCAAGCCGTAGCGCGCGCGCGCGCTCGCTCGGTCCCCGTCCAGCATCCGCGGGTTGACCGGACAGCCCACCACCTCGATCCGCGCGCTCCCCTTCAGATGAGCCGCTGTCGCCGGCCAGGCCAGCAGGACCAGCTTCGCCACCCGGGCGCAGAGGCGGTTGGCGAGGCCGGGGACCACGTTGGACTCGTGGATCGCCGCCGGGATGCCCAGGGAGGCCGCCGCCAGCACGGTCGGGGCCATGATGTAGCCGCCGACGCCGAGCACGGCCTGCACCTCCAGGCGCCGCAGCAGCCCCCGCGCCTGGGCGGTCGCGTCCGCCAGGACGCGGGCGAACTCCACCCGGCTCTTCACCCCGGCCCGCGGCCAGGCGATCGCGGGGACCGCGTGGAACTCGAAGCCCCGCTCGGGGGCCACCCGCCCCTCCAGGCGCTTCGCCTCTCCAAGGTAGACGACCCGATGGCCACGGGCGCGCAGGGCCTCGCCCATCGCCAGGGCCGGGTAGACGTGGCCACCGGTGCCACCTCCCGCCAGCGCGATCACCGAATCCCCTGCTGCCACCCTGGCCTCCCCTACCCGGCTCTCCGGGGCCGATTCATGATAACCCACACCCTGGTCACTCCTTGACCCCACCACGGCACCGGATCGGCATGAATCGCACCACTCGAGGACTCTGGCTGGCGGTCTTCATCGCCCTGGTGATCCTGCTCGGCTGGGCCGTCTACGAACAGGACGCCAAGGCGCGGGCGCGCGAGCTCAGCTTCCCCGAGCTGGCCGACCACATCGCCAACGACCGGGTCAAGGAGATCACCGTCCGGGGGCAGCTCCTCAGCGGCAACCTGCAGGACGGGAGCGCCTTCAAGGCCACCGGCCCCGAGGACGGCGACTACCTGCTGCGCCTGCTGGAGAGCAAGGAGATCGTCCCTCAGTTCGAGCGCGAGACCCGCGGCCTGCTGCTGACGATGCTCACCACGGTGATCCCCTTCGCCCTGCTGGTCTTCGTGCTGGTCTTCTTCATGCGCCAGATGCAGTCCACCAGCGGCAAGGCGATGAGCTTCGGCAAGTCGCGGGCCAAGATGCTCAACGAGTTCGGCAAGAGCGTCACCTTCGACGATGTCGCCGGCTGCGACGAGGCCAAGGAGGAGCTCGAAGAGATCGTGGCCTTCCTGCGCGATCCGCGCCGCTTCACCCGCCTGGGCGGCCGCATCCCCAAGGGGGTGCTGCTGATGGGCCCCCCCGGCACCGGCAAGACCCTGCTGGCCCGCGCTGTGGCCGGCGAGGCCGGGGTGCCCTTCTTCCACATCTCCGGCAGCGACTTCGTCGAGATGTTCGTCGGCGTCGGCGCCAGCCGGGTCCGGGACCTCTTCGAGCAGGGCAAGAAGCAGGCCCCCTGCATCCTCTTCATCGACGAGATCGACGCCGTGGGCCGCCACCGCGGCGCCGGGATGGGCGGCGGCCACGACGAGCGCGAGCAGACGCTGAACCAGCTCCTGGTCGAGATGGACGGCTTTGAGTCCAACGAGGGCGTCATCCTGATGGCGGCGACCAACCGCCCCGATGTGCTGGACACCGCCCTGCTGCGCCCGGGGCGCTTCGACCGGCGGGTCATCGTCAGCAACCCCGACCTCAAAGGCCGCCTGGGCATCCTGAAGGTGCACACCCGCCGCACGACCCTGCACGCCGAGGTCGACCTGGAGCAGATCGCGCGGGCCACCTCGGGCATGTCCGGCGCCGACCTGGAGAACCTCGTCAACGAGGCCGCGCTGCTGGCCGCCCGGCGCGAGCGCAGCTCCATCCAGATGGAGGACTTCGAGTCCGCGCGCGACAAGCTGGCGATGGGCGCCGAGCGCCGCACCCTGGTCCTCCCCGAGCGGGAGCGCCGCCGCACCGCCTACCACGAGGCCGGCCACGCCATCGTCGCCCACCTGCTGCCGGGGGCCGACCCGGTCCACAAGGTCACCATCGTCCCCCGCGGGCGCGCCCTGGGCATGACCTGGATGCTGCCCGACGAGGATCGGGTGGGCGCCACCTCGGAAGAGCTCGAGACCCGCCTCGCCATCTTCATGGGCGGCCGGGCCGCCGAGCGCATCGTCCTCAACGAGCGCTCCACCGGCGCCTCCAACGACCTCTCCCAGGCGACCCGCATGGCCCGCGCCATGGTGACCCAGTTCGGGATGAGCGAGATCCTGGGCCCCATGACCATGGACACCGGCGGCGAGTACATGCTCGGCCGCGACATGGGCCGGGTCGTCGAGCACTCCGAGGACACCTCCCGCCGGGTCGATGGCGAGGTGCAGCGGCTGCTCACCCAGGCCGACCAGCGCGCCCAGGCCATCCTGGAGACGAACCTCGCGGTCCTGCACAGCCTCGCCGACCGCCTGCTCGAGACCGAGACGATCGACTCGACCGAGTTCGTCGAGGTGCTGGAGACGATGGGGGCCCACCTGCCCGCCGGTCAGCCAGCCTGACCATGGCCAGCCCCGCGCCCGCACCGGACCGGCCGCTCGTGGTCGGGATCCTCAACCTCACCCCCGACTCCTTCCACGACGGCGGTCGACACGGGGACTTCGAGGTGGCGCTCCGGGCGGCCGAGCAGATGATCGCCGACGGCGCCGACTGGATCGATGTCGGAGGGGAGTCCACCCGCCCCGGCGCGGACGAGGTCGACGCGCAGGAAGAGGCCCGTCGCGTCCTTCCCATGGTCGCCGAGCTGGCCCCGCGCGTGACCGTCTCGATCGACACCCGCAAGCCCGAGGTCGCCCGCCGGGCGCTGCGGGCCGGCGCCAGCATCCTCAACGACGTCAGCGGCCTCGACCTGCCCGAGATGGCCGCGCTGAGCGCCGACTTCGCGGCCACGGTGGTCATGCACATGCGCGGCGACCCCGCCACGATGCGCCAGCACACCGCCTACGAAGACCTGCTCGGCGAGGTCTGCGCGCAGCTGGTCGAGCGCGCCGCCCGGGCCCGCAGCGCCCAGGTCTGGATCGATCCCGGCATCGGCTTCGCCAAGACGGCCGCGCAGAGCGCCCGACTGCTGGCCCACACTGACCGGCTGGTCGCCACTGGCCTGCCGGTGCTGATCGGCGCCAGCCGCAAGTCCTTCCTCGGGCAGCTCCTGGACCTGCCGGGAACCGAGCAGCGCCTCGTCCCCTCGCTGGCGGCGGCGGCCCTGGCCTGGCAGCGTGGCGCTCGGGCCTTCCGCGTCCACGATGTCGGACCCACCCGCCAGCTCCTCGACACGCTCTGGACCATGGACCGCATCGGGAGGACGCCCGCATGAGCGGCTGGCTCTGGACCGAGCTGGGCCTGGCCGATGTGCTGGACATCGGGCTGATGTCCTTCCTCATCTACCAGGCCATGCGGGTGCTGCGCGGCACCCGGGCCTTCCAGAGCCTGGTCGGCCTGCTGGCCCTGGTCCTGCTCTACCTGGCCAGCGAGCGCCTGGGGCTCTCCACCATCCGCTGGCTGCTGGACAAGCTCTTCGTCTACATCGTGCTGGCCGTGATCATCCTCTTCCAGCGCGACATCCGCCGCGGGCTGGCCGGGGCCGGCGGGCGGCTCTTCCCGCGCTTCTCGACCGCCACCGACCTCTCGATGCTCGAGGACCTCGTCAAGGCCAGCTTCTCGCTCGCCAGCCGCCGCATGGGGGCGCTGATGGTCATCGAGCGCGAGGCCACGCTGGACGCCTGGCTCGAGCCCGCCACCGGCCTGGACGCCCGAGTCAGCCAGGACCTGCTGCTGGCCATCTTCCACCCCACCAGCCCGCTGCACGACGGCGCGGTGATCATCCAGAAGGGCCGGGTGGCCGCGGCCAAGGTCTTCTTGCCGCTGAGCCAGTCCCGCAGCGTCAGCCGGATGATGGGGACGCGGCACCGTGCCGCGGTCGGCCTGACCGAGGACACCGACGCCATCGTCATCGTCGTCAGCGAGGAGCGCGGCACCGTCTCGCTGGTGCACGAGGGGCGCATCACCCCCTGCCGGGACGCAAACGAGCTGCGCAGCCGCTTGCAGGCCATGCTCCAGCCCTCGGCCTCCGGGCGGGACGCCCGAGCCCCCTCGGCGACGGGCTGATCATGCGCACCGCTCGCCTGCTCGCCCGACTCCGCCGGGCCTTCACCGAGGACATCGCCTTCAAGGTGCTGGCCGCCCTGCTGGCGATCGCCGTCTGGGCCTGGGTCCAGGGGCAGACCGTGGTGGACGCCCGCGCCCGCATCCGCATCGAGTACCTCTGGCCCGCAGGGCTGACCCGCTCCCGGCCTGTGCCCAAGACCCTGGTGGCGACCCTCAACGGCCCTCAGGGCGCCGTGCGGGCCCTGGAGAACGAGCGCCTCTGGGTGCAGGTCGACCTGCAGGACGCCGAGCAGGGAACCGTCGCCGTCGACTTCGGCGCGCTGACGGTGCAGCAGCTCCCCCCCGGCGTCCAGGTGGTCCAGCTCTCGCCGCCGGCGATCGAGATCGAGCTGGACCGGGAGCTCACCCGCGAGGTCGAGGTCCAGCCCCAGCTCAGCGGCGAGCCCCGCGCCGGCTGGGTCGTGGTGGGGACCATCGTCTCCCCGAACACCGTGCCCCTGGTCGGCCCCCAGGCCACCATCCAGCGGCTCGGCACCATCCTGACCGAGCCGATCGAGATCGGCGGGCTGGACCAGGACCACGTCCTGACCACCGGGCTGGTGATGCCCGACCGCCTGCAGGGCCTCGACCAGACCAGCTCGCAGCAGGTGACCGTCACGATCGAGATCGAGCCCGTCATCGGCGAGACCCGGATCGTCGGCGTCCCGGTCCGGGTTCGCGGGCAGGACAACCGCGTCGTCGAACCTGCCCTGGCTACGCTGCGGGTGCGAGGCCCCGTGGGGACCCTGCCCGAGCTGAGCCCGCAGACCATGCGCCTGGAGCTCGTCGGCGTGCCACCCCAGGGCCGGCATCGCCTCGATGGCTCCGACGAGGGGGTCGATATGCGCGTGGTGCTCGACCCGCCCGGGGCCGAGGTAGAGCTGCTGATGGTCGAGCCGGGCATCTTCGAGGTGCAGCCCCCCACCGACGGCCCCGGCTGAGAGGACGACACCGTGCAGATTCGTTTCGGAACCGATGGCATTCGCGGCCCTGCCGGCTCCTGGCCCCTGGACGAGGACGGCGCCCGCGGCATCGGCGCGGCCATCGCCCGCTGGGCGCGGGTGGGAGATGAAGCGCCGCTGGTCATCGTCGGCCGCGACACGCGCGAGAGCGGCCCGGCCCTGGTGGCGGCCATGCTGGAGGGCCTCTCCCGCGGCGGCGCCCGCGCCCTGGATGGCGGGGTCATGCCCACCGCCGCGGTCTCCTGCGCGGTGGAGGCCCACGGCGCCCAGGCGGGAGTTGTCATCACTGCCAGCCACAATCCCTGGAGGGACAACGGCGTCAAGGTCCTGGCTCCGGGAGGAGGCAAGCTGCTCGATCCGGATCCCTTGGAGCAGGAGCTGCGCAGCCCCGGCCCCGATCATCCCGGCGGCTCGATCGAGCCCCTCGCCGACCCCCTGGGCCCCTGGCTCGCCAGCCTGCCGCGCCTGGACCTCACCGGGCTGCTGCTGCTGGTCGACGCCGCCCACGGCGCGGCCTCCCAGTGTGCCCCGGCGGCGCTGGAGTCCATGGGCGCCCGCCTCGTCCGGGTGGGGTGCGCCCCCGACGGCCGCAACATCAACGACCAGGTCGGCGCGCTGCACCCCCCCACGGAGCTGCACGGCGCCGCGCTCGGGATCTGCCTGGACGGCGACGGGGACCGCCTGACGATGCTGGTCCCGGGCCACGGCCCGCTGGACGGCGACGATCTGCTCTACCTGCTGGACGACGGCGGCCCCGTCGTCGGCACCGTCATGAGCAACGCGGGCCTGGAGGCGGCGCTGCAGGGTCGGCTGATCCGCACCCCCGTCGGGGATCGCCATGTCGCCCTGGCCATGGCCGAGCACGACGCCCGCGTCGGGGGTGAGCCCTCCGGCCACCTGATCCTGGCCGGGGGCCCGCCCACCTCCTGCGGCCTCTACACGGCCCTCGCCGTGCTGGCCCGCCACGCCGATGCCCAGGGGAGACCCCGCCTGCCCCTGCCGGTCGACGGCTGGACCCGCTGGCCCCAAGCGCGCCGCAACGTCGCCGTCCGCGCGCCCACCGTCGAGGTCGAGGCCGCCAGCCAGGCCCGCGCCGCTGGCATGCGGGTGCTGGTCCGCGCCTCGGGCACCGAAGCCCTGGTCCGGGTCATGGTCGAGGGTCGGGACGCCCTCCTGGTCGAAGAGGCCGCCGACCGAATCGCCGCCGCGCTGCGGGATGGTCCCCCAGGGAGCTGAGGCGCCTCCACTGGAGCACGGAACAGGCAGCCCCCCTCCGGCCCTTCGGGCCACCTCCCCCCGCAAGCGCTCATCATTACCCACAAGTCTCTCGGGTGAGCCCCGCCCGCAGCTTGCGGGGCTGGCCGCGCTGGTTGATGGAGGT
>ERZ761602.2638-NODE-2638-length-27429-cov-6.112552_pt1 | contig 27429 bp, 22 predicted proteins | sample MGYA00512165_ERZ761602 | MGnify/ENA primary metagenome ERZ761602 (study PRJEB28899, sample SAMN02445085) | bioreactor sludge metagenome | biome: EBPR sludge; isolation source: Thorneside wastewater treatment plant | place: Australia: Brisbane, Thorneside...
CACGGGCGGGGGCGGCGACACCGGCGGCAGCGGAGGGAGCGGTGGCGGCGCCGGCGGTGGTGCGCCGAGCGTCTGCGCAGAGCGCGCGCATGGGCCGACCCGCGGCTCGGCGATCGCGCTGAGCTCGGACGACGCGCTGGTCGTCGTCGCCAACCGAGACACCGGCAGCGTCACGATCTTCGACGCCAGCTACGACGCGGGCTCGCCGACGCTCGAGCGGCGCGTCGAGCTCGCGACGGGCGCGGAGACCTGGGAGGTCGCGATCGATGGCTGTGGCGACCGCGCCTACGCGATCTCGCGGCGCGAGCAGCGCCTCGTGGTCATCGACGACTTGCGGACCACGCCGACGATCACGGCCTCGATCGCGGTGGGATCGGAGCCCACGGGGCTCGCCATCTCCCCCAACAACACCCGCGTCTGGGTGACGAGCTGGATCGACGGCACCGTCCAGGTGGTGGATGCCGCTTCCCTCGCGATCGTCGACACGATCGATCTCAACCCGGTGCTCGCGGGCACCGGCTTCTTGGGCCCGTCGGTGAGCGCATCGAACGCGCGCCCCTCGCTCGCGCATCCACGCTCGATCGCGATCACCAACGACGGCGACGCCGACGACGACGACGAGACCGTGGTCGTGACCGAGTTCTTCGCACAGCGCACCGCACCGGAGGCGAGCGACGGTGCGAACGTCGACGAGAACTGGGTGGGCATCCTCTACCGCGTCGACGCCTCGGATGGCTCGGTCGCCCTCAGCGAGCTCGGCTCGGTGAGCGACGTGGGCTTCACCGGCGCCGCCGGCACGGGCTGCTGGGTGAACCAGCTGCAGAGCGTGTCGATCCGCGACCAGCGCGCCTACGTCACGAGCATCTGCGCCTCGCCGAAGGGCCCGACGAACCCCAAGCAGATGACGCACCCGACGATCAGCATCGTCGACCTCGAGACCGGCCTCGAGCTCCCGGCGAGCCCCGCGGTGCTCGACGGCGCCATGATCGCCCGCTACGAGGCGACGAGCACGCCAGACGACGCCTCACGTCGCGTGCCGCTGTTGGCCAGCGAGATGGCCATCGACCCGACGAGCGGCCAGGTGCTCGTGGTGGCCCAGGGCGTCGACGCGGTCTTCCGCTTCCACTTCGACGAGACCACCGGCGAGCTCGACGGGGTGGGCCACGGGCCGAGCAGGCCCTACGTCGACCTCTCCTCCACGGCGCTGCCCGAGCCGGCGCGCGGCATCGCGCCGGTGGGGATCGCGCTCGCGCGTGCCCAGCCCGTCGCTTTCACGTCCAACGACATCACGCGCAGCGTCTCCGCGCTCTCGATCACCGCCGACGACGCAGGCGTCGCGGGTGGCTCGAGCGATCCGCGCGTCTACGCCTCGACGCCGATGCCGAGCTCCGCCGCAGAGCTGTCGGCGCTCCGCGGCAAGCAGGCCTTCAACACTGGGCTCGGGCGCTACAGCCTCGGCGGCCAGGGCTGGGGCTCCTGCGCCTCCTGCCATTTCGAAGGGCTGAGCGACAACGTCACCTGGTACTTCGCGCGTGGGCCCCGCCAATCGACGAGCCTCGACGGCAGCTTCGCGACGGGCGACCCCAGCGACCAGCGCATCTTCAACTGGACGGCGGTGGCCGACGAGATCGCCGACTTCGAGGCCGTGCTGCGCGGGCTCGACGGCGGCGTGGGCGCGATCGTGCACTCCGAGAGCGACCCGCCGGTCAACGCCGACAGGATCGATCTCGCGACCACCCCGCTCTTCCCGCTCTACGGCGCGGCCGGCCTCAATGGCGCGGCCGCGCTGGTCGTCGAGCAGGCGAGCGTCGTGAAGGCCTGGCAGGACATCGAGACCTACATCCAGGCCGTGCGCTCGCCGCGCGCCCCGACGAACCTCGACACCACCGCGGTGCAGACCGGCGCCGCGCTCTTCGCCGGCGCGGGAGGCTGCGCTGGCTGCCACGGCGGCGCGAAGTGGACCCTCTCGAAGCGCTTCTACGAGCCGAGCGAGGCGACGAACGCGGCGCTCAAGACGACGAGCTACGACGGCGCTGCGCTCGTCGCCGCGGGCTTCCCCGCGGCGCTCTTGCCGGCGCCGGCGGGCAATCAGCTCATGCGCTCCGGATCGGGAGGAGGCGACGTCATGCAGTGCCTGCTACGCCCGGTGGGAACCTACGGCGTGTCGCCCGCCGAGGTGAACGCGATCGAGGTGACGCAGAACATGTCGAGCCCGGCGCTGGGCGACGAGGCGGTGGGCAAGGGCTACAACGTGCCGAGCCTGCTCGGCATGCAGGTGGGCGCGCCCTATCTGCACGCGGGCAACGCGCGCACGCTCGAGGAGCTCTTCGACGCGCTCTTCGTCGGGCACCACGGGGCGCTCGCCGACGCGGGGTTCCTGCAGGGAGCAGGCGCCGTAGCCGCGCGCGACGCGCTCGTGCAGTATCTCTTGTCGATCGACGAGGGCACGGCCACCGTGGCCCTGCCCTCCTCAGCAGGGGCCGATGGTGGGGACTTCTGTCAGTCGCCGTGATCATGCGCGCTCGGCGCTCGTATTCGTGGCGGCGTGGGGCCTCGGGCTCCGCCCCGCCGCGGCCGCGGAGCCTGGCGACGTGGAGCCCCCGCCCGCGGCCGTGGAGCCGCACGCGGGGGTGGCCGCGCCCCAGGCCGCTCAGCCCGAGGCTCCCAGCCCGGCGAGCAAGCGCGCTGCCTACTCGCTGCCTTGGGGCCTGCGCCCCGCGATCGCGCCCAACCTCCTACGCCTCGACACGGTCGTCGCGCCGGCGAACGACGGCACCACCGTCGCGAGCATCCTCACCGGCGGGGGCAAGCCCTTCTCCGGCGCTCCGGATCTGGGCTTCTACGGCCGCGTCGGCTTCGCCCACCACGCGAGCGACACCGACGCCGCGGCGATCGTCTCGAACCCGCTCGTGGGAGCGCTCTACACCCCCGAGCTCGCTCCGGGGCTGCGGCTCGCCGGCTTCGGCGGCGTCGCCCTCCCCATCGGCATGGGCGGCGGCAACACGCCCGACCCCGCCGAGCGCGCGACGCTCGCGGCTGCGAGCCGCTCACGCGGAGGCCTCGACGGCGTTCTTTTTGGCAGCAACTATCTGGCCTTCGCCGGCGGGCTCGACCTCGCCTACCTGGTCGCTGGCTTCAGCTTCCAGCTCGAGGGCACCCTGGTCAATGGCCTGCGCGTCCGCGGCGAGGCGGCCGACGCCGACGAATCCCGCGCAGCCGCCACGACGGGGGTGCACGTGGGATACCTGGTGGCGAAGCTCGTCAACCTCTCCGTCGAGGCGCGTCTGCAGGCCTTCCTGAGCGACGCGGCGCCCGCTGTCGCGAACCCGGACGCACGCGAGCAGCTCACCCTCTCGGGCGGCGCGCGCTTCAACGTCGAGCTCGCGCCCACGATCCTCGCGCGGCCGGGCCTGGCCTACTCCGCGGGCCTCGACGCGCCGATGAGCGACGCCGAGGTGCACGTCGTCCAGGTGGATCTGCCCTTCACGTTCTGAGCCTCGCCCCTCGAGCTCGCCAGGATGCCCGGTGGAGTGGCTCAGGGCAGGGCGACCCGCGCGAAGCCAGGGCCTCGTCCGCCTGCGGCGGGGGCCATCGCGTCGAAGAGAGAGCGCAGGTTCGACTCGATGCGCGAGGCGATCAGGCGCTCGACCCCGCCTGCGAACGTGGGCCCGAGCAGGCGCAGGCCGAGCATCTCGAGGCGCAGGCGCACCCGCCCCGAGATCCTGACGCGGGCCTCGCCTGCGTCGTCCTCCATGATCGAGATCGTGCCGTCGCATTGGAGCGCATCGGCTGGGTGCTCCACCTCGACCTGCCACCGCGCGGACGTCGAGGGCTCGTGCCACGAGCTGTGGAGCAGCCAGCGCGCCTCCGAGAAGCTCCTGCCCGCGACCCTGAGCGGGGCCACCCGAGCACCCAGCCTGTCGACCCTCTCGAAGGCGTCGAGCCCGGAGATGCGGAGCACCGGCTGCACGTAGCTGACGTCGGGCATGAAGCTCCCGATCTCGTGCAGCTCGTCACGGGCATGGCAGAACACTGCGTCCGCACGCAGAGGTAGCTTCGACTCGGCGTAGAGCTTCACCAAGCTGGAGCTAGGGCTGCTCCGCGCCTACTTCAAGGAGCGAACCCTGGCCCACGCCGCGCTCAGCGACACCGCGCGGCCCACGCCGCGCTCAGCGACACCGCGCGGCCCACGCCGCGCTCGGCGACACCGCGCGGCCCACGCCGCGCTCAGCGACGCAGCGCGGCCCACACCAGGTTCGGCGAGCGGCCCTTCGCCCGCACCATGCGCACCCAGAGCAGGGTCATGTGCTCGAGGTGCAGCGCCTGCTCGAGGCCTCCGACGTCGACCGGCTCGAAGCCGAGCTCAGCGATGAGCGCCCCCACGCTCGCCTTCGCGTCGCCGTCGTTGCCGCAGTAGAGCATCGCGGGCTTCACCCCGTAGCCCGGGTAGGCGCTGTCCTCGAAGTTCTCGAAGCCGTAGATGGTGAAGGCCTTCACGACCTTCGCGCGCGGCGCGCTCTCCTGCAGCTTGGCCGAGCCGCTCGTCTCGCTCTTCAGCCCGTGCGAGAGCCCGGGCCCCACGGGGTTGGTGCAGTCGACGAGCAGCTTGCCGTCGAGCGCCTCTCCGAGCTCGGCCACCACGCCGGCGTTCGCGGCGTAGGGCGTCGCGAGGAACACCACCTCGGACGCGGCCACCGCCTCCCTGAGCGGCAGCGCGCGCAGCGAGGCCTCACGCGCGAGCGTCTTCTTCACGCTCTCCGAGCCCTGCGAGCTGCCCGCGAGCACGACCTCGTGCCCCCCGCGCGCGAGCCGCACCGCGAGCGCGCCACCCACCTGCCCTGCACCGATGATCGCGATCTTCATACGTGTTTCCCTCGAAGGCCCATGCTGGGCGAGCCGCGCGGCCTCCACAAGGCCGGCCGCTCGAAGGACACCTTGCACGCGGTGCAACATCGCGCCCCGTCGACCCCGCTCGCGGGGCCCTCGCTCACTTGCCGGGCCCGGGTCGCCAGCCCTGCAGCATGCGCGCGTAGTTGAGGCGCTCCCAGGCGTGCGGATCCGGCGCACCGCGCAGATCGAGCACGCCGCGGGCCTCGGCGCTCGAGACGTAGCCTCGTCCGTCGAGCCAGGCGTCGAGCTCCCGCAGCACCACACCGAGCTCGGCCGGCCCGCGCTGGAGCAGCACCGAAGCGAGCTGCACCACGTGTGCCCCGGAGAGGATCGCCTTCGCCGCGTCTCTTCCCGTGTGCACCCCGCCCGTGCAGCCGAGCGAGAGCTTCGCCGTGCTGGAGAGCACCGCGAGCGCGTGCAGTCGGAGCGGCAGCTCGGCGGGGGTCGACAGGTACAGGTGGCGATCGACGTCGAGCTCGTCGAGGTCGACGTCGGGCTGGTAGTAGCGGTTGAACACCGTCACGCCCTTGGCGCCCGCGAGCTCGAGCCTACGCACGAAGGCGGGCAGCGACGCATAGAAGGGGCTCAGCTTCACGTTCACCGGGATGCCCACCGCACGCACGACGCGCGTGACGACCTCCAGCTGCCGGTCCTCCACGGCCGCGCCCGTCTCGACGGGGCTCGTCGCGACCTCGTAGAGGTTGAGCTCGAGCGCGTCGACGCCCGAGGCCTCGAGCTTCGAGGCGTAGCTCGTCCACCCGCCGGGGGTCGTGCCGTTGAGCGAAGCGACGATCGGCACGTCGACGCGCTTCTTCAGCCGGTCGACCTCGCGCAGGTAGGGCTGCACGTCCATGCTGGCCGCGCTCGCGCTCGGCAGGATGCTGCGCGCCTCGGCGTCCATGTCGAGCATGGAGTCGACGTAGCGATGCGCCGCCATCTGCTCGAAGGCCAGCTGCTCCTCGAAGAGCGAGTACATCACGACGGCCCCCGCCCCGGAGTCGACCGCGGAGGCGATGGCGTCGGGGTCGTGGGACAGCGGGCTCGCCGACACGACGAGCGGGCTACGCAGGCTCAGGCCGAGCCATTGGGTCGATAGATCAGCCATGGTGCTCACCCTTGGGCAGGTGCACGCGCGAGAGCTGCTCGTAGAGCGCGCGCCGCTGTTTCACGCCGTCGCGCGCCGCGTCGAGCAGCATCGCGTAGCGCTCTGGATCCCGTAGCTCGACCATCCGGAAGCGCGCCTCGCTCTCCATGTAGGCCTTCACGTCGAGCTTGAGCGGCCCCGAATCGAGCACGAGCGGCGCCTCGTCGTGCTCCACGCGGCTCGGGTCGTAGCGGTAGAGTGGCCACATGCCGCTCTCGATCGCGCGCTTCTGCTGCTTGGGCGACTGCACCATGTCGTAGCCGTGCGCGATGCAGGGGCTGTGTGCGATGACGAGCGAGGGCCCTGGGTGCCGCTCGGCCTCGAGGAAGGCCTGCACCGTCTGCGCGCTCCTCGCCTGCATCGCGACCTGCGCCACGTAGACGTGCCCATAACCCATCGCGAGCAGTCCGAGGTCCTTCTTCCGGGTCTCCTTGCCGGCGGTGGCGAACTTCGCCGCCGCGCCGAGCGGCGTCGCCTTCGAGGCCTGCCCCCCGGTGTTCGAATAGACCTCCGTGTCGAGCACGAGCACGTTGACCTTCTTGTTCGAAGCGAGCACGTGATCGAGCCCGCCATAGCCGATGTCGTAGGCCCAGCCGTCGCCGCCCACGATCCACACGCTCCTCGGCACGAGCGCGGGCGCGAGCTCGCGGAGCAGCCTCGCCTCCGGGCCCTCGAGCTGGAAGAGCACCGCGTCGAGCTCGAGCAGCCTCGCGCGCTGCGCCTCGACGTAGGCCTCGCCTTCGCCGCGCGCGAGCAGCGCGTCCACGAGCTGAGACGGAATGCCCCTCAGCTCGCGCAACAGGCGCTTCGCGAGCGCCTCGCGGGCGTCGAGCGCGAGGCGCATGCCCAGGCCGAACTCGGCGTTGTCCTCGAAGAGCGAATTCGACCAGGCCGGGCCGCGGCCCTCGGCGTTCTTCGTGTACGGCGTCGTCGGCAGGTTGCCGCCGTAGATCGAGGAGCAGCCCGTCGCGTTGGCGATGAGCATGCGGTCGCCGAAGAGCTGGGTGAGCAGGCGGATGTAGGGCGCTTCGCCGCAGCCCGAGCAGGCGCCCGAGAACTCGAAGAGCGGCAGGCGGAAGACGGCGCTGCGTTTGTCGATCGGCAGCGCCCCGAGGCTCGCCGAGGGGAGGCCTTCGAAGAACTCGAAGGCCGCGCGCTCGACCTCGCGATGCGCCGCCAGCGGCTCGTTGACGAGCGCCTTTCGTTTTGGCTGCAAGCGATCCTTGGCGGGACAGACCTCGATGCAGAGCCCGCAGCCGGTGCAGTCCTCGGGGGCCACCTGCACCGCGAAGCGCGCCTCGCCGAGCGCGGGCTCGAAATCCTGCTGGAGCGAGCGGAAGCCCGCCGGCGCGCCCTCGAGAGCCCCGGGCTCGAAGAGCTTGGTCTGGATCGCCGAGTGCGGGCAGATCATCGAGCAGAAGTTGCACTGCACGCAGAGGTCGGGTTGCCAGATCGGGATCGACAGCGCGAGCGCTCGCTTCTCGAAGCGGCTCGTGCCCGTCGGCCAGGTGCCGTCGGGTGGAAAGGCGCTCACGGGCAGCTCGTCGCCGTGGCCCTCGAGCATCAGGCGCGTGACCCTCTGCACGAATTCGGGGGCGTGGCTCGGCACCGCGGGCAGGCGCCGCCTCGCGCTGGTGATCTCCCACGGCACGGGGATCTCCGAGAGCTCGGAGAGCGCCGCGTCGAGCGCGGCGAGGTTGCGCCGCACGACCTCGGGCCCTCGCCTGCCCCAGGTCTCCTCCAGGCTCTCGCGCAGGAGGGCGAGCGCCTGCTCCTCGGGGATCACCTTCGCGAGGTGGAAGAAGCACACCTGCATGACGGTGTTGATGCGGCGACCGAGGCCGGCCTTCTCGGCGACGCGATAGGCGTCGATGGCGTAGAGGCGGCAGCGCTTCTCGACGAGCTCGGCCTGGGCCTCGCGCGGCAGCGAGCCCCACACCTCGGAGGGCGCCACCGTGGTGTTCAGCAGCACCGTGGCGCCCGGCATGGCGGCCGAGAGCACGTCGCGCCGGTCGAGGAACTCGGGGTCGTGCACCGCGAGGAGCTGCGCTCGGGTGACGCGGTAGGTGGAGCGGATGGGCCTGGGCCCGAAGCGCAGGTGCGAGATCGTCGTCGAGCCCGACTTGCGCGAGTCGTATTCGAAGTGGCCCTGCACGTAGAGCGGCGTGTGCTCTCCGATGAGCTTGATGCTCGCCTTGTTGGCCGACACCGTGCCGTCGGAGCCGAGCCCGAAGAAGAGCGCGCGCGACACGTCTTCGTGCTCGATGTGCCAGGACGCGTCGTATTCGAGCGAGGAGCCCGACACGTCGTCGCGTATGCCGAGCGTGAAGCGACGCCTGGGCGACGCGGCCGCGAGGTTCTCGAACACGGCGCGCAGCATCGCGGGCGTGAGCTCCTTGGAGGCCAGGCCATAACGACCGCCGACGACGCGCGGCAGGGCCTCGCGCTCTCCACGCGCGACCGCCTCGGCGAGCGCCGTGAGCACCTCCTGGAAGAGCGGCTCGCCGGCCGCGCCCGGCTCCTTGGTGCGGTCGAGCACCGCGAGCTGACGCGCGCTGCGGGGGAGTGCCGCCAACAGATGCTCGACGGAGAAGGGCCGGAAGAGGCGCACCATGACCACGCCGACGCGTTCGCCTCCCGCGAGCAGGTGCTCCACGGTCTCCTGCGCGCACTGCGCGCCGGAGCCCATCATGACGATCACGCGCTCGGCCTCGGGGTGGCCCACGTAGTCGAAGAGGCGGTAGCGCCTGCCGGTGAGCTCGGCGAAGCGCTGCATCGTGGCGTCGAGCTCGCTGGGGAACGCCGCGTAGAAGGGCTCACCCGCCTCGCGCGCCTGGAAGAAGGTGTCCGGGTTCTGCGAGGTCCCGCGCAACACCGGGCGGTCGGGGTCGAGCCCCCGCGCGCGGTGCGCGGCGATGGCGTCGGGGTCGAGCAGGCTGCGCAAGGCGTCGTCGTCGAGCCACTCGACCTTGGTGATCTCGTGCGAGGTGCGGAAGCCGTCGAAGAAGTGCAAGACCGGCACGCGCGCGCGCAACGTGACGGCGTGCCCGATGGCGGCGAGGTCTTGCGCTTCCTGAGCCGAGCCCGAGCAGAGCAGCGCCATGCCGGTGCTACGCGCCGCCATCACGTCGGAGTGGTCGCCGAAGATCGAGAGCGCGTGCGTCGCGAGCGCGCGCGCGGCGACGTGCATGCAGAAGCTCGTGAGCTCGCCCGCGATCTTGAAGAGGTCAGGGAGCATGAGCAGCAGGCCCTGCGAGGCGGTGAAGGTCGTCGTGAGCGCGCCGGCGGTGAGCGCGCCGTGCATCGCGCCCGCCGCGCCGCCCTCGGACTGCATCTCCACCACCTCGGGCACGCTGCCCCAGAGGTTCTTGCGCCCGTCGGCCGCCCAGGCGTCGGCGTGCTCGCCCATCACCGAGGCGGGCGTGATCGGGTAGATCGTGATGACCTCGCTCGCGCGGTAGGCCACGTCGGCGACCACGTCGCTCGCGTCGGCGGTGCGGTGCCTCGTCGTGTTCTTCATCGTGGGTCTCCGAGACGGTCGTGGCGTGCGCGTGCGGCCGCGCGTGGTGCAGGCAGGGTGGCGAGGCGCTGCAAGCCTCGCACGGTCGGGCGCAAGGCTTGCGTCGTCGAGCAGGCCTCGGACAGGTGTTCGTGCATCCGCGTTCGATGCATCGAAACGGCCCGAGCTGCGCAGACTCGGGAGTGGGACGGAGCACGACCGCGCTTGCACACGTGCTCCCCTTCGCAGCAAGCGTGCCAGGGCTGCCCAGCACGGCCGAGGAGCGCTAGCGTGCTCGCGATGCTGACCCACCAGGCCGTGCTCTCTCGCCTCGCCGGGCTCCTGCTCGTATCGAGCTCGCTCGTCGCCGCCGGCTGCGACGATCGCGCCGAGAGCGCCGCCTCCTGCGGCGACGGTCGCGTCGACCCCTCGGAGGAGTGCGACGAGGGCGAGCTCAACGGGAGCCCCGGCCGCTGCGAGAGCGACTGCAGCGCGCCGCGCTTCGCGAGCGTCGAGGGCGACGTGCTCGCCTTCATGACCGAGGTCCGCGGTCCACGCATCGAAGGCGCCAAGGTGAGCGTGTTCGAGCGCCCCGAGCTCAGCGTCGTGACGGGCGCCGACGCGCACTTCCGCTTCGACGGCCTGCAGGTCGGCAGAGACGTCACGCTCGTCGTCGAGCACCCCGACTTCAAGACGACGCAGACCGCCACGCTCAGGCTCGGCCCGAACGGCATCCGGCCCTTCAGCGTGCAGCTGGTGCCGAAGGGCATCTTCACCGCGCTCTCGACGCTCGTGCCGCTGCCGCTCGACGAAGCCGAGCACTGCGTGATCGCCACCACCGCCGCGCGCATGGGCGGCTCGCTCTACGTCTACCTGCGGCAGGGTGCGCCGGGGACCAGCGTGGTGCTCGAGCCCGCGGCGCCCGCCGAGAGCGGGCCCATCTACTTCGACGAGAGCGTGCTACCGAACGCCGATCAGCCAGCGACGAGCACCGACGGTGGCGTGCTGTTCTACCGTGTGCCGCCGGGCTACTACACCATGAGGGCCTCGCGTGAGCGCACGCTGTTCGACGAGGTGCGCTTCGCGTGCCGCGCGGGCATGATCGTCAACGCCGGTCCGCCGCTCGGACTGCTCGCCAACGTGCCGAACCCCGACCACGGGCTCGGCGCGCTGCGCGCGCCCGACGCCTACTCGGCGTCGACCGACGCGCTCTGCGAGGCGACGCAGGCCTGCGTGAACGAGGAGGCGGGCGCCACCTACTACCCCGAGGCCACGCTCGCCTCCTGCAAGGCCATGTTCGCGAACACCTGGGCCTGGCTCGAGGAGGGCTGCGCCCGGAGCTCGGGGCTCGACGAGGCTGCGAAGGGCTTCTACGACTGTCGCGCGGCGGGCCCTTGCAGCGTCACGCTCGGCGGCGACGAGGTCTGCGTAGCCGAGGAGCGCGCCTTCGGCGAGGCGGAGCTCGTCTACGGCGACTGTCTGCTCGCGAGCCTCCCGGACTGAAGCGGCCCGGGCACGGCCGACGGCTCACCCCTGGAGCAGCACGCGCAGGCGGGGCAAGATGAAGCCCACCGCGCCCTCCCCTTTGATGGCGCCCTCGACGCGCTCGGCGCCGCAACGCCCCTCGGCGGTGGGCCTCGCGAAGAGCGGGATCATGCGCGAGGCGCAGCCGAGATCGGCCTCGCCGCGGATCCGCTCGTGCACGTCGGCGTCGAGCTCGAGAAAGCGCACGCCCGCGAGCTCCGCGTCGAGCTCGCCGGACAGCACCGCGTCGTGGAAGCGCACGCAGGGCTCGCACCAGCTCGCGCCGACGTAGATCACGAGCTTGCGTCCGTCGGACTCGGCGCGCGAGAGCTCGGCCCTCACCCAGGCGCGCCCCTCCGCGAGCCCCGGCTCCGCCTTCAGGATCTCGGGCTTCGGACGGGCCCCGAGCCTGTTGCCCGCGGTCGACGGCGAGGGCTTTCCGACCGGCTCGCTCGGGGCCTCGCAGCCCACGACGCACGGCCACAGCCCGAGGAGAACGGCGGCGACTCGCATCGGGCGCGCACTCTAGCGCAGTCGCGCGCCGAGCAGCAGCGCAGCGTCGAGCGACGCCGAGTCCGCCCACGTCACCAATAGGGCGGCCGCTCCGGCAGCTCCGCGCCGCACTTCGAGCAGGCGCGGTGATCGTCCGTGGCGTCCTCGAGCGCGGCGCAGGCGACGCAGCGCACCCACAGGCGGTTGCTGCGTACCGGCCTCCACACGCTGGTCCAGACGCTCGCGACGAAGTCCTCGCCGAAGAGCTCCTTCATCGCCTGGGCGTGGTGCTGGTCGAGCGCGCGCCGCATGGCCGCCTCGTCTTCCCACGCGGTGACGGTGAAGCCGCGCAGGCCCACGAAGCCGGTGACGATCGAGATGAAGCCCGGCTCCTTCAGGAAGTCCTGCACGTTCTGTTTCGCGTGGGCGCGGATGCGCTCGCGGTCGGCCGCGTCTTTGCCGGTGATCCACGTGAGCGCGATGATCCCGGGAGGACGCGGGTTGCCCGAGGCCACACGCAGGGAGTAGCCGTACTTGGCGGGGCCGCTCTCGATCGGCCCCGCCAGCGCGAGCGCGACGAACTCGTCCGGGCCGAGCGTCGGCGCCACCTCCGGAGCCTCGCTCATCGCCCGAGCGCCTCGATCACCAGGCGCGCCGCGGCCGCCCCCGAGTACTGCTGCTGGCCGGTCACGAGCAGGCCGTCGCGCACGGCGAACTCGCGGAAGCGCTGGTCGACGACGAAGTTCGTGCCCTCGATCTTGCGCGCCTCGTCCTCGATCCAGAAGGGCTGCAGGCGCTGACCGACGAACTCGTCGGCGAACTTCTCCTCGCTGGTGGCGAAGCCCGTCCAGGTCTTGCCGCGCACGAGCAGCTCGCCGTTCGAGAGCTTGGTGTCGAGCAGGAGGCAGGTCGCGTGGCAGACGAGCGCGGTGAGCTTCTTGGCCTCGTAGAAGCCCGCGACGAGCTTCTGTAGCTGGGCGTCGCCGCGGAAGGTGAACATCGGCGACTGCCCGCCGGCGACGAAGAGCGCGTCGTAGGCGGCAGGCCGCACGTCGGCGAGGCTCTTGGTGTCGGCGAGCAGAGCCGCGTGCTTCGCGGACTTCTTGAAGCCGAGCGAGAGGATGTCGTCGGCGGAGTATCCGCTCGCGTCCTCCGGGTCGGAGTAGCCGTCGGCCACGAGCGCGCCGCCCTTGGGGCTGCGGATCTCGACCTCGTAGCCGGCCTCCACGAAGGCCCAATAGGGGTGCGAGAGCTCGGCCCACCAGAACCCGACCGGCCAGCCGGTGACGGTGGAGGTCGAGGGGTTGGCCGCGATCAGGAGAACGCGCTTCTTCTTGGCCTGGTCGGTGACGTTCAGGTTGCCGCTCATGGTGGTCTCTCCTCGGTGGGGGGCGCAGCTCGCGCCTCCGAGCAGGGACTATCGGGTCGGCAGGACATTCATTCAATGCAAGAGAATGCACAGATACCTTGCATGACGCGCAAGTCTCAGGAGGGAGGCTTCGGGCGCCTGCGCCGCTGGCCGGAGGTCGGGTCGGAGGGATCGAGGCGCCTGCGCGCGGCCGGGTGCTGGTCCCCCGCGGCGCGCTGGGCCGCGCGCACGAAGACCTCGCGCAGGAAACGGTGCCCGGGGTCGGCGTCGTGGCGGGGGTGCCAGACGAGGCTCAGCGCGTAGGGCCGGAGCGGGAGCGGGACCTCGTGGATCTCGAGGCCGAGCGCGGGCGCGAGGCGCCTGGCGATGCGCTCGGAAATGGTGAGCAGATCGTCGGTCTGGGCGACGAGCTCGAGGGCCGCGCGGAAGTAGGGCACGGCGCGCAGCACGCGGCGCGTATGGCCCTTCTGCCGGAGCACGTCGTCGACGTAGCCGCCCGGGCTGCCGCGCGGAGCGATCTGCACGTGCGAGAGGGACAAGAAGCGCTCGAGCGTGAGGCGTTTGCCCACGCCGGGGTGAGCTCGCCTGTGCACGCAGACGAAGCGGTCGGTGAGCAGCTGGCGGCTGCGCATCTCGGGCGGCAGCTCACCATAGATGCCGACGGCGAGATCGGAGCCACCCGCGCGAAGCTGCGCGGCGTCGTCGAGCGCGTTGGGCACGTAGCGCAGCGCGAGCCGGGGGGACTCGCTGCGCAGCGCGCGATCGACCTCCGGCCCGAGCACCGTGAGCACGTAGTCGGAGGCGTGCACGACGAAGCCCCTGTCGAGCTCGGCCGGGCTGAAGGGGCGCTCGGGCTCGAGCGCACGCCGAGCCTGCTCGACGACCGCGTTCACGCTCGGCTTGAGGGCCTCGGCGCGGGGGGTGAGCACCATGCCGCGCCCGGCGCGCACGAGGACCGGGTCGCCGAGGCGCTCGCGGATGCGCGCGAGCGCGTGGCTCATCGCGGGCGTCGAGAGGCCCACGCGTTTGGCCGCGCCGGTGACGCTGCCCTCCTGCAGGAGCGCGTCGAGGCTGAGCAGCATCGCGAGATCGGAGGATTCCACGGCGTGCAAGTCTCGGGCGCGGGTGATGCACGCGTCAATGCTCGAGAGCCGCAGCTCGGTTCAAAGGAGCTCGACCTCGTCGCCGACCGAGAGCGAGCCCGTGCCGTCGGGGATGAGGTTCTGGCCGAAGTACACGCGCCGCCCCTCTCCGCGGTAGCTCGCGAGCGTGCGCAGGGGCTCGGGGCCGGAGAGCTCGCCGGTGGACTGGTCGACCGTGGTGACCTGACAGCGCGAGCAAGGCTTCGGCATGCGGAAGTGCAGCGCGCCGACGCGCACACGCTCGTGCGTGTCTTCCGCGTAGGCCTGCCCACCCTCGACGACGAGGTTCGGCCGGAAGCGATCCATCGGCACGGGCTCCTCGAGCCGAGCGTTGAGATCGGCGAGCGACTCGAGCGACGCGAGCAAGATGGGGAAGCCGTCGGCGAAGCTCAGGTGGTCTCCTTCGCGCGCGTAGGCGGGGTCGACCGGTCGGCGCACGTCTTCCGGCATGCACACGAGCTCGAGCTCGTCGCCGAGGAAGCCCGAGAGCAGCGCCGAGGCCTCGCCCTCGACCCGCACGGCCGTGACGCCGTCACCCCACACCTCGACCTCGCGGCGCGGCCCCTCGGGCGCGAGCGGCACCTCCACATGGTCGCCACAGGGCAGCGCGAGCCGGAGCGAGGCGTCGACGAGCGCGGTCTCGACGAGCGCGAGCCGAGGGTGGCTGCGCTGGGAGACGAAGCCGCCGCGTGCGTCGACGAGCATGAAGCGCCGATCGTGGCGTAGACCGCGCGGCTCGACCGTGGCGCTCGCGACCTGGATCCCTCGCGCGCCCTTCAACGGATGGATGTGCAGCGACACGAGGCGCATCGGCGCAGGCTGCCACCGAGGGCCCGCGAGGGCCAGCGCGCCCCGGTCCCGCGCAGGGTCCACGGCTGACCCGCGGCGCAGCCCGGGCGCGCGCAGCGATGGCGCGTGGAGCGCCGACCAAGTGCAAGGCTTGCGCGCGGCGCACGCCTCGCGCGGGCCGGCGCCGGGGTGCGCGCGCAGCGGCCGAGCCGCGCGAGTGTGGCAGGGCCCTTGCAATGGGGCGTCGGCATGAGCCCCCCTGCGCTGACCGCAGCCACGCTGATGACCTCCCCCGTGCTCAGCGTCGGCCCCGACGCCCTCCTCGACGAGGTGCACGCCGAGCTCGTCGCGCGTCGCATCTCCTCGCTGCCCGTGCTCGACGCGAGCGGCAAGGCGCTCGGGCTCGTCTCGTACACCGATCTGCTGCGCGTGGGGCGCATGCAGCCCGCCTCCCTCGCCGGCGTGCAGACGATCGATCTGCCGAGCGAGCCGGTGAAGCAGCACATGCACGCCGGGCTCATCACGGTGCGCGCGGACACGCCGATCCACCGGGTCGCAGCCACGCTCGTCGAGCACCGGATCCACCGCGTCTACGTGGACGACGACGGCCGGATCGTGGGCGTGCTGAGCCTCGAGGATCTCTTGCCCGCCGTGCGGAGCCTCCGCCTCGGGCAGGCGATCGCCGAGTACATGTCGCGCTCGCTGCGCACGGTGTCGCTCGCGACGACGATCGCAGAGGCGACCGCGGAGCTCGATCACGCGGCCCTGCAAGGGCTCGTGGTGCTCGATGCGCACGGCCAGCCGGTGGGGAGCTTCACGCAGACCGAGGCGCTCGCTTGCCGCGATCTCTTGCCCGAGACCGAGGTCGAGGTCGCCATGTCGCACGGCCTCTTGTGCCTGCACTCCACGACCCCGCTCCACCGCGCGGCGGCGGCCGCCTACGAGGCGCGCGCGCGGCGCCTGCTCGCGGTCGACGAGGGCAAGCTCGTCGGCATCCTCACCGGTCTCGACTTCGCGCGCGCCCTGGCGCTGCACGGCGCCGAGGCGCTGCGCTGAGCCGAGGCGGCGCTGCGCTGAGCCGAGGCGGCGCTGCGCTGAGCCGAGGCGGCGCTGCGCTGAGCCGAGGTGGCGCTGCGCTGGGCAGCCGCCTCGCCCGGCTTGGCAGAGCTCAGCCCTCGCCGCGTTCGCCCTCGGCCGCGCCGCGCATCTTCGCGACGAGCTCCTCGATCGTCGGCACCACCGGGCGAGGCTCGTCGTCCGGCCAGGGCTCCTCCTCGATCGCGAAGAGGCCGTGGTCGTACATCTTGTTGGGCGCGGCACGGAGGTGCACGAGCTTCTCGCGCAGACCTCGCTTCTCGAGCTCGGCCGCGCGGTGGAAGCAGAAGGGGTTGTTGCCCCGCCGCCCGAGCGTGGTGTGGACCATCCACGAGCAGCCGGCCCTGCACACCTCGGCGTAATAGCAGCCCTTGCAGTAGCCCCAGAGCTCGTCGGTCGTGCGGTCACGCGCGAAGCGGATCTCGGGTGAGCTCTCCCAGAGCACCTCGAGCGGCGTCTCGCGCAGGTTGCCGCCGCCATAGGCCTCGGTGGGCAAGGTCGGGCAGCCCTTCACCGTGCCGTCGGACTCGATGCCCATTCCATAGATGCCCGCGAGGCAGCCCTGGAAGTGCGCCTCCGGGCTGCCCGGACGCGAGCGCAGGATCTGCTCGTAGGGCCCGAAATAGCCGATGTTGTTGTTGGGCAAGACGTTGAAGTAGCGCCCGCGCCCCGCGCGCAGCTCGAGCATGGCCTCGGCCTGGATCTCGGCGAGGATGCGCATCACGTCGATCACGCGGTAGGGCTCGAGGATCCACTCGGGGTGATCGGCCGCGCGCCCCATGGGCCCCGTGAGCTGCACCTGCCAGGTCTCCACGCCGCGCTCGCGCAGCACCCGCGCGACCTCGGGCAGCGTCGACCAGTTGAGCCGGTTCACCTGGGTGTTCGCCGAGAGCTGCAGCCCCACCTCGCCGCCGGCTTCGAGCGCGCGCACGGCGGCTCGATAGCTGCCGAGGTTGCCTCGCAGCTTGTCGTGCGCGGCGGCGAGGCCGTCGATCGACACACCGAGCGCCGAGAGCCCCGCGTCCTTGAACTCGCGCGCGCGCTCCTTCGTGAAGGCGCGTCCGCCGGTCTGCATCGAGACGCGCACACCCAGCTCGGCGAGCTTCGCCACGATCTGGAGCACGTCGCGCCGCAGGTAGGCCTCACCACCGATGAGCGTGACCTCACGCGCCTCGAGCGCGGCGAGGCGCTCGCAGGTGTCCATCGCCTCTTCGGTCGAGAGCTCCGAGGGCCTCGTGGGGCCCGCGCGAGAGCCGCAGTGCTGGCAGGGCTGATCGCATTTCGTGGTGATCTCCCACACCACGTAGATGGGCCGGGCCCGGCCAGCATCCGAAGAGCGAATCTCGCGTACCGGCTTGGCGGGGAGCTCGGGGGCCATCGAGCGAGAGGCTATCAGCCGAGCCGAGGCGCCGTCCCTTGTGGCGCAGCGAGCTTCGCTGTTAGCGTGACCCACATGGCCCACTTCGTCGCTTGCCCCGCCTGCCACGTCCACAGCTTCGCCAGCGAAGGCAGCTGCCGCGCTTGTGGCGCCTCGCTCCGAGCGAGCGACGGCCGCGCGCGGCCCGCGACGGCCACGGCGGTGCTGCTCGGGCTGAGCCTCGCGGCGGCTGCGCCGGGCTGTGGCGACGATACGAGCGGCGCTGGTGGCAAGGGTGGCGCCGGCCAGGGAGGCGACGGCTCCCAGATGATGTCGGCCTACGGCGTCGGGCCGGGCGGCGGCGAGTTCAGCGGGCCCAGCGGTGGTGGCGCGGGCGGCGACGCGGTGGGCGGTAACGACGCCGCAGGCGGCAACGGGCAAGGCGGCAACTGAGCGAAGCTCGCGAAGAGGCCGGCGCGCTCGGGCGAGCGCCGGCCCAGGGCTGCACGGCATGCTCCTCCAGATCGGTCGCAGCGCGGAGCAGGAGACCTTGGTGGCGCTGCTGCTCGCCTGCCACGAGCGCATCCGCCGGTTCTCTCGCCTCGCGCTGACGCTCGCCGAGCGCGACGATCTCGCGAGCTCGGAGCTCGTCTCTGCCGTCGAAGGCTGCGCGCGCTACTTCGCCGAGGCGCTGCCGCTGCACGTGCGCGACGAAGAGGACAGCGTGATGCCGAGGCTCCTGGGCCTGCGCCCGGAGCTCGACGAGGCGCTCGACGCGATGCGCGCCGAGCACCGCGGCCACGAGCCGGGGATCTCGGCCCTGCTCGGCGCGCTCGACGCGCTGAGGGCGAGCCCGAGCGAGGGCGCACGCCAGCGCTTGCGCGAGGTGGCCGAGCCGCTCGTGCGCGAGCTCGAAGAACACTTGCGGGCCGAGGAGGCGCGCATCTTCCCCGCGCTGCGCGAGCTGCTCTCGGCAGACGAGGAGCGCGCCGCCATCGCCGAGCTGCGCGCACGCAGGTCGACGATCGGCTGACGGAGCGACGGGGGCCCGACGAGCAGCCGCGTGGCCGGTCGACGCTCGATCAGGGCATGGCGTGCTCGCAGGGCCTCGGCCGGTGCGCGCGCGCGTGCGGCGCGCTATCGTCGGGCGCCATGAGCCGAGACTCCACAGGGGCGAGCGAAGGGCGTGCGCGCCTGCAGCTCCCGAGCGACTTCGTGCCTCCCACGGTCGACGAGGTCGTGCAGGACGCGCGGGCGATCCTGCTGCACACCTTGTCGCTGCGCAAAGAGCTCGACGCGACCGGCATCGTGCTCTCGCCGATCTGGGAGGGCCACGTGGGCGAGGCCGCGGTGCGCGCGGCCGTGGTGCCCAAGGAGCTCGTCACGCGCTACTACGAAGGGCCGGGGCTGGCTTCGCTGCGCGACGCGGGTGTGCTCGAGATGCTCGCCGAGATCGCGGTCATGCTGCTCGAGCAACCCGACGAAGCGGCGCGCGTGCTCGCCACCACCGAAGAGCTCTGGTTCCACGAGGGCTCACCGGTGCGCAGCCTCGAGCTCCCCTACAAACCCCACTTCAAGCTGCTCACGCTCGTCATCGCCGATCTCGCCCGCAAGGCTGGGGCCGGCTTCGGAGAGCTCGAGTGGATCGCCTCGCTCGGCCTGCTCGACGCTTTCCACGACCCTGCCTCCGACGGCCCTCGTGAGGCCATCCTCGCGTCGACCCGCGAGAAGACGCGTGCGATGTGCGCCGAGGAGGAGTCCTGGATGCGCGCCTTGCAGTCCGAGATCGAGGCCTGAGCAGAGAGGCGCCGGAGGGCGGCGAAGGCCGGCCTGCGTGGCGCGGCGACGAACCCCCGCCGCGGGGCCGCTTCGAGTACGCTCGGGAGCACCTTCGGAGGCTTCATGAAGTCCTGCTCTCGTCTCGCGTTCCTGCTTCTCCCCGCGTCGCTCGCCTTCGGGCCCGCGTGCTCCTGCGCAGGCGACTCCGCCGACGGCAGCGGCGCCGGCTCGACCCAGAGCGGCCCCAGCTCCTCGGGCACGGGCGGCGGCACGAGCACGGGCTTCGTCGACGGCGACTTCGTGTCGATCGAGATCGAGCCCGCTTCGGCGCAGATCGTCGTGGTGAACGGCGCCGTCCCGGCGGCGACGAGCTTCACGGCCTTCGGTGTGCGCGCCGACGGCACGAGGACGAACATCTCACCGCAGTGGAGCTACACGCGCCCCGACGTCGCGCAGACCTCGAACGCGGGCGCGGTCTCGGCCACGGGCCTGCTCGGCGGTTCGGGCACGCTGCGCGCCACGCTCGACGCTCTGCAGGGCCAGGCCGAGGTGTCGGTCAAGTTGGTCTACGACTCCAACCCGTCGAACGTCCCGCAAGACGTCCAAGACCTCTTCGACAACGCGAGCGTGGCCGATCCCTCGATGGCCCTGCTCTACCCCTACGACCAGACGGTGTTCCCGCGCGGCCTGATGGGGCCCGTCATCCAGTGGAACGGTGGCGGCGCGAGCGACGTCTACCGCGTGCACGTCGAGTCGCCCTACTTCGAGCTCGAGGCCTGGGGCGCCGTGCCGCCTCCCTCGCGCTTCGCCTTCCCCACGCTGCCCGACGACCTCTGGCGCAAGCTCACCGACTCCACCGTCGGTGATCTGGCCGTGCGCGTGCAGCGCTACGACGGCGCCACCGCCTACCAGCCCCTCGCCCAGACCTGGAAGATCGCGCCCGGCAACCTCGCGGGCACCATCTATTACTGGGAGGTCAACCAAGGGAACGTCGTGCGCCTGCGCCCAGGCGCGCCCGGGCCGGAGCAGTTCCTGCAGAAGCCTGCCGGTGTGACCTGCGTCGCATGCCACAGCGTCTCCGCCGACGGCAGCACGATCGTCGCCTCCTTCCAGGGTGGCTACAGCCCCTGGGGCACCTTCGACGCCGAGACGGGCTCGAGCATCTACGCCACGGACATCTCCTCGGGCTTCCAGGCGATCTCGCCGAGCGGCTCCCACGTGCTCTGGGGTCACTGGAACAGCGGCAGCTTCGGCGGCGACGGCCTGCTCAAGCTCAGCACGCGCGACGACTCGACGGTGCTCGCCCAGCTCGCGAGCCCCGGCGCGCAGCCCTCGCACCCCGCTTGGTCGAAGGACGGCAACAAGATCGCCTTCGCGGGGCGCACCGACGGCAACGGCCTCGACTTCACGCAATCGACGCTGTGGATCGCCGACGTCTCGACGAACCCGCCGAGCTTCAGCAATTCGATGCAGATCGTCGCGAACGACGCCGCGCGGCCGACGGTGACCTTCCCCACCTTCAGCCCCGACTCGAAGTGGGTCGCCTTCATGCGCAGCACGCAGGCGCGCACGCGCGGCGCGGCAGCGGAGATCTGGCTCACCGATCCGACGGGCGCGACGCAGATCCGGCTCGACCGCGCCAATGGTCAGGGCGTGCTGAGCGGCGGCCAGGAGAGCATCACCTACGAGCCCACGTTCAACCCCGTGGCCGCGGGCGGCTACTTCTGGCTCGTCGTCGTGAGCGAGCGCCAGTACGGCAATACGCTGACCGACACCAACCCCGATACGCGGCGCAAGCAGCTCTGGGTCACGGCGATCGATCAGAACCCGCAGCCCGGCGTCGACCCGAGCCACCCTGCCTTCTGGCTCCCGGGCCAGGAGCTCGACAACCAGAACATGCGCGGCGAGTGGGCGCTCAGCCCCTGCAAGGCGCTCGGCAGCGACTGCAGCGCGGGCTACGAATGCTGCGACGGCTACTGCGTGCAAGACGCCCAGAGCGGCAGCTTCGTCTGCGCCGAGACCCCTGGCGGCTGCTCGAACATCGGCGACCTCTGCGAGACGGCCGACGACTGCTGCGATCCGGGCGCGGAGTGCATCAACAACGTCTGCGCGCTCGACGTGCCGCAGTGAGGCGCGGGCCGGCCGGCCTCCGGGCCGGCACGGCGACGCAGCGACACTGGAAGGCGCGCGGTCGACTGGGGGGCGCGCCTTCTCCCTTCGCTCAGCCCGCGACCCTGGCGCGGTCGAGCATCGCGTGCAGAAGCACGTTGCAGCCTGCCTCGAGGTGCTCGGGCTTCGCGTCCTCGATCTCGTTGTGGCTGATGCCGTCCTTGCAGGGCACGAACACCATGCCCGCGGGCGCGAGGCGCGCCATGTAGACCGCGTCGTGGCCCGCGCCGCTCACCGCCTCCATCGCGGAGTAGCCGAGCGTCTCGGCGCCGTGGCGCACGGCGTCGACGCAGCCCTTCTCGAAGGGGCAAGGCGGGAAGTACGAGACCTGCTCGATCGTGATGGGCAGGCCCGTCTCCTTCGAGGTCTGCTCCACGAAGGCGCGGATCTCCGCGTCCATCTTGTCGAGGCGCTCGCTGTCGACGTTGCGCAGGTCGATCGAGAACTTCACCTGACCGGGGATCACGTTGCGGCTGTTGGGGTGGACCTGCACGAAGCCCACGGTGCCGCGCCCGTAGGGCGGGTAGCGGTGCGCGATGGCCACGGTCTCCTGCATGATGCGCGTCGCGACCTGCAGCGCGTCCTTGCGCAGGGCCATGGGCGTGGGGCCCGCGTGGGCCTCCATGCCGGAGACGACGCAGTCGTACCAGCGCAGCCCGAGCACGCCGGTGACGATGCCGATGGTCTTGTCGGCATCCTCGAGCACGGGCCCCTGCTCGATGTGCGCCTCGAAGTAGGCGCCGATGGGGTGCTTGCCGGGCTCCTCGTCGCCGACGTAGCCGATGCGCTCGAGCTCGTCCTTCACGGACTTGCCGGCCGTGTCCTTGGCGGCGTAGGCCGTCTCGAGGCTGAAGGCCCCGGCGAACACCCCCGAGCCCATCATGACGGGCACGAAGCGGGACCCTTCCTCGTTGGTCCAGAAGGCGACCTCGATCGGGGCCTCGGTCTCGATGCCGCGATCGTTGAGGGTGCGCACGACCTCGATGCCCGCGAGCACGCCGTAGTTGCCGTCGAACTTGCCGCCCGTGGGCTGGGTGTCGATGTGGCTGCCGCACATGATCGGCGGCAAGGCGTCGTTCTTGCCCTTGCGACGCATGAACACGTTGCCGATCTTGTCGGTGGTGATCGTCATGCCCGCCGCCTTGGCCCAGCCCACGACCAGATCGCGGCCCTGCTTGTCGAGGTCGGTGAGCGCGAGGCGGCAGACCCCACCCTTCGCCGTGCCACCGATGCGAGCGAGCTCCATGAGGGAGTCCCAGAGGCGCTTGCCGTCGATCCGAACCGAGCTGACGTCGTTCATGTGAGAGGGCTCCTTGCGAGGGCGTTCTTCGAGGGGACGCAGGTTAGCGATGCGACGAGGTGGGCGGAAGCCACAGCGAGCCGGCGGAGCCCACCTGCGGTAGAGTGCGCGCCCGATGAGCGACACGCTTCCGGTGGTCGACTTCCGCGAGCTCGCAGGCGACGAGCGCGCGCGCGACTCCTTCGCGCGAGCCTTCGGCCACGCCCTCTCCACCTACGGCTTCGGCGTGGTCGCCGAGCACCCCATCACACCCGAGCGCATCCGCCGCGCCTTCGAGCTCTCGGCGGCCTTCTTCGCGCTGCCGGAGTCCGTCAAGCGCCGCTACGTGGTGCCCGAGAGCCAGGGCAACCGCGGCTACGTTCCCTTCGGGGGCGAGCGCGCCGTGGGCGCGCGCGTGGCCGACCTCAAGGAGTTCTTCCACGTCGGGCAAGACGCGCCCGCCGAGGGCAGCGCGCTCTTGCCCAACCTGTGGCCCGCCGAGGTGGCCTCCTTCCGCGAGGAGCTCGGCGCGCTCTACCGAGACTTCGAGTCCACGGCGCGCGCGCTGCTCGGCGCCGTGGCGCGCTACCTCGATCTGCCGAGCGAGCACTTCGCCTCGATGATCGACGGCGGTGACAGCGTGCTGCGCCTCATCCACTACCCGCCGGTGCCCAGCGACGCCGATCCGCGCGCAGTGCGAGCGGGCGCCCACGAGGACATCAACCTCATCACGCTGCTCGCCGAAGGCACGACCGGCGGGCTCGAGCTCAGGCGCGCCGACGGCAGCTGGATGCCGGTGCGCTCCTTGCGGGGTCAGCTCGTGATCAACGCCGGCGACATGCTGCAACACGCGACGCACGGCCGGATCCGCTCCACGCCGCACCGCGTGTCGAACCCCTCGGGGCCGAACGTGTCGCGTTACTCGATCCCCTTCTTCACCCACCCCAGGCCCGAGGTCGTGCTCGCGCCGATGCGCGCGCACGAGGCCTGGCAGGGCCCGCCGCTCCAGCCGGTCACCGCGGCCCAGCTGCTCGCAGAGCGCCTGCGCGCGATCAAGTCGGGCTGAGCGCTTCGAGGGCTGGAGCCTCGCCTGCGACGTAGAGCTCGTACCGGCGCTCGTGCGACAGCACGTTCCAGTCCTCGCCCGCGCGGTGCGCCACGCGGCGGCGACTGAGCTGCTTGCCGGGCACGCAGCAGGCGAGCGTGAAGGCCGCGTCCCAGCGGAGGCGATCGAGCACGGCGTCGACGTCCACGTGGGCGTGCACGAAGGTGACGAAGACCGGCAGGCGCGGCAGCGCGTCGAGCTCGTCGACGACGTCCTCGATGCGCGCCTTCTTCCACGCCATACGCTCGACCCCGAAGCGAGCGCGCCAGTCCTCGACGAGCTCGGCGTTGAGCGTGGGGTCGACGGCGATGTTCTCGGCGCGGGTCTTCAGGGCGAAGAGCGCCGCCGTGCGCGCGTGCGCCCCGTCGCCGACGTGGATGACGCGGCAGGCCTCGTGGCGCTCGAGCCAGGGGCGCAGGTGCTCGAGCGCCGAGAAGCTCTCCGTGAGCTCCTTCGCCGGCTTGGTCGCGAGCGCGAACAGAGGCCAGATCGCCTCGAAGGATTGCCGTCGCATCAGCCTGTCGAGGTAGCCGGGCTCAACGCTCGGCATCGCGCAGCCCCTCGAGGTAGAGCTCTTCGACCTTCTTCCTCGCCCACTCGGTGCGGCGCAGGAACTTGAGGCTCGAGGAGAGGCTGGGGTCGATGCTGAAGCAGCGCACGTCGATGCGCGCCGCGAGCCCCTCCCAGCCGTGGCGAGCGAGGAGCTCGGTCAGCATCGCCTCGAGGGTGATGCCGTGGAGCGGATTCTTCGGTTGTTCTCGGCTCAAGCTGGGACCCTCGCTGCTCGGCGTGCCTCGAGGCGCCGCGAGACGAGCTTCGTCGCCTCCTTCGCCCAGAGCACCGTGCTCGCCACGGCGACGCAACGCAACCACTCCGTCGCCCCGAGCGCGGTGGTGCCGAAGGCCACCTGCAAGAACGGCAAGTGCACGACCGCCACCTGGAGCGCGACCGAGGCGCCGATCGCGGCCCAGAGCCAGCCGTTGGTGCGCCAGCCCGAGAAGGCGCTCGCTTCGTCGGAGCGCGCGTTGAGCACGTTGAACATCTGGAAGAGCACGAGCGTGGTGAAGGCCATCGTCTGCGCGCGGCGGAGCTCGCCGTGCCCGTCGACGAAGCCGCCGGGCAGGGTCGCGTCGAGCACGTAGAGCGTGCCCACGGCGATGAACGCGCCGCTCCAGAGGACCGACCACCACATGCCCCGCGTGATCACCCGCTCCTTCGCGTGCCGCGGCGGCGCCCGCATCGAGGCCTCGTCGGGAGGGTCGAGCCCGAGCGCGAGCGCGGGAGCTCCGTCGCTCACGAGGTTGGTCCAGAGGATCTGCGTCGCGAGCAGCGGCAAGACCACCGCCTCGCCCTCGTGCGCGGCGATCCCGAGCTGCCCCGCGCAGACCACGCCGAGGAACATGGTGAGCACCTCGCCGACGTTGGAGCTCAACAGATACCGAAGGAACTTGCGGATGTTCGCGTAGATCGCCCGCCCCTCCTCCACCGCAGCCACGATCGAGGCGAAGTTGTCGTCGACGAGCACGATGTCGGAGGCCTCCTTGGCGACCTCGGTGCCGGTGATGCCCATCGAGACGCCGATATCCGCCGCTTTGAGCGCGGGCGCGTCGTTCACGCCGTCACCGGTCATCGCCACCACCGCGCCGCCCCTCTTCAGGGCGTGCACGATGCGTAGCTTGTGCGAAGGGCTCACGCGCGCGTAGACGTCGACGCGCTCCGCGCGCGCCGCCAACGCCTCGTCGTCGAGCGCATCGATCTCGGCGCCCGTGAGCACGCCGGGCTCGCTCGCGATGCCGAGCTCGCGCGCGATCACCGCGGCGGTGCGCGGGTGATCGCCCGTGATCATGACGGGCCGTATGCCGGCGCGCTTCGCGCGGGCGACCGACTCGATCGCCTCGGGGCGAGGAGGGTCGAGCATGCCGATGAGGCCCACGAAGACGAGCTCCTGCTCGAGCCCTCGGCGGTGGGCGCCGCGTTCGAGGACCTGCTCGCGCGGCAGCCTGCGCACAGCGACCGCCAGCGTGCGCAGCGCGCGATCGGCGAGCTCGTCGGTGGCCGCGAGGATCGCCTCGCGCCGCGCCTGGTCGAGCGGGCGAACGCGCTCACCGACCAGCTCCTCGGAGCAGCGCGGCAGCAGGGCGTCGGGTGCGCCCTTGGTGAACATGACGAGCTCCCCCTCCGCCTCGGTGTCGCGGTGCACCGTGCTCATGAGCTTGCGCTCCGACGAGAAGGGCAGCTCGTCGATGCGCGGCAGGCGCGCGTCGAGCCCCGCCACAGCGAGGCCGGCCTTGCGCGCGGCGACGAGCAGCGCGCCCTCGGTCGGATCGCCGAGCACGACCCAGCGCCCCTCTCGCTCGACGACCTCGGCGTTGTTGGCGCGATCGCCTGCGGAGAGGGCGCGCTCGAGCTCGTGGCGCAGCGGGCCGTCCACCTCGCCCCCCTGCCCGCGGTGCAGCGTGCCCTCGGGCGCGTAGCCCGTCCCGCCGACGCTCACCGTGCCGCTCGCGGTCACGACCTCGCGCACGGTCATCTCGTTCTTCGTGAGCGTGCCGGTCTTGTCCGAGGCGATGATGCTCGCCGAGCCGAGGCTCTCGACCGCGGCGAGCTTGCGCACCACGGCGTGGCGACGCGCCATGCGCTGCACGCCGATCGCGAGCACCGCCGTGACCACGGCCGGCAGGCCCTCCGGCACGGCCGCGACGGCGAGCGCGACGCCGAGGATGAGCACGTCGAAGAGCGCCGTGGCGCCGCTCACGTCCTGCACGAGCAGCAGCGTCGTCATCATCACGAGGGCGATGAGCGCGACGCCCACACCGAGGCGCTTGCCGGTGCGGTCGAGCTCTCGCTGCAGCGGGGTGAGCTCCTCGTGCGTGCGCTCGAGCAGCGTCGCGATGCGGCCGAGCTCGGTGCCGCGCGCCGTCGCGGTGACGAGCGCCTTGCCGCGCCCGTAGCTCACCACCGTGCCGCCGTAGACCATGTCGTCGCGAGCGCCGACCTCGACCTCGGCGTCGAGCGCCGCCGTCCCCTTCTCCACCGGCAGGCTCTCGCCCGTGAGCGCAGCCTCGCCGGTCGTGAGCGCGATCGACTCGACGACGCGCGCGTCCGCCGCGACGGCGTCTCCCTCCTCGAGCTGGAGCAAGTCGCCCGGTACGAGCTCCGAGGCAAGCACGCGCCTGCGCTCGCCGGCGCGGATCACCGTCGCCTCGGCGGCGCTGAGCGCTCGCAGCGCGCCGAGCGCGCGCTCGGCCCTCGCCTCCTGCAGGTAGCCCATCGCGGCGTTGAGGCAGACGACGACGAGGATCGCCAGGGCCTCGTAGGGCAGCGCGGTGTCGCGCTCGTAGGCCCAGAGCCCAGCGGAGATCGCGGTCGCCACGAGCAAGAGGAGCACGAGCGCGCTCTCGAACTGCGCGAGCAGCTTGCGCCACCACGGCGCGGGGCGCTCCGCGGGCAGCTCGTTGAGACCGTGACGCTCGAGCCGGGCGCGCGCCTCGCGCTCGTCGAGGCCGCGCGCGAGATCGGTACCGAGCGCGGCCGCCACGCGGTCGACGTCGTGGAGGTAGGCGCGCTCGACGACCGCGCTCGCAGGCGGGGCGGCCGACATCAGCTCATCCTTCACCCGGCAGCGGGATGCGCTCGCTCTCGTCGCCGGGCACGAGCGGGAAGCGCCCCTCGCGCCAATCGCGCTTGGCCCGCTCGATGCGCTCCTTGGAGCTCGAGACGAAGTTCCACTCGATGAAGCGCGGGCCGTCGAGCGGAGCGCCTCCGATCACCACCAGGCGCGAGTCCTCCGTGGCCT